>Ga0208316_1000019_pt1 | contig 376237 bp, 353 predicted proteins | sample MalvireepMed_231_FD_184240 | JGI IMG/M metagenome (GOLD analysis project Ga0208316, IMG submission 184240) | Marine viral communities from the Global Malaspina Expedition - Malaspina viral metaG DeepMed_231 (SPAdes) (version 2) | ecosystem: Environmental > Aquatic > Marine > Oceanic | place...
TGTTAACAAATTGGTTTCTTCGTTCGGAAATACCAGGGCAGGTTTAAAATTACGCGCCTCGTCAATATCCATCATGGCGTAGGTAATTAGAATAAGGATGTCGCCAGGAGCAACCTTTCGAGCCGCGGCACCGTTTAGGGTGATTTCACCACTTTTTCTGGGGCCAGGAATGGCGTATGTTTCCAGGCGCTCTCCATTGTTGTTATTTACAATTTGCACCTTTTCTCCTTCTATGATGTTGGCAGCATCCATCAGGTCTTCGTCTATAGTAATACTGCCTATATAATTTAAATCGGCACCGGTTACATGAACCCGATGAATCTTAGATTTTACTACATGTATTTGCATGGGGGCAAAGATATTAATTTAAAGCCATATTGTCTATTAGACGAACCCCATCTATATGGGCTGCGACAAAGGCTCTGTATTGGGATTTTTCTTGTTTTTTGGTAGCAGGTTGAAGCGTTTTCGCATCTGCGATGATAAAGTACTCTAAGTCCAGTTCGTCTTGGGTGGCAAATAAGGTTCTGGCTTGGTCTTGTAGAATTAAAATGCTTTGTTTTTCGAAATTTTGCTGGGCTGCAATTAGACAACGATATATCAGTAAGGCATGATCCAATTGATCCTGGTTTAGGCGCTTGTTGCGAGAGCTTAAGGCAAGGCCCTTTTCCGATCTAGCGATGGGGCAACCAACCACTTCTACATCTAAAGCGTCCAATTCTACCATTTTACGTATAATCTGCAATTGCTGAAAGTCCTTCTCTCCAAAATAGGCCTTGTTGGGATTAACAGCCTGAAACAACAAGGAAACGACTGTGCCTACACCATCAAAATGCCCGGGTCTAAATGCACCTTCCATGGCAATCTCTATTCCACCAAAGTCGAATGACCGCGCGGCCACATTATCGCCATAGAGGTCTTCTACATTTGGAGCATATACACAAACCCGATCGCCATAGGCTGCTAATAATGCTTGGTCGGCCTCCATGGTTCGAGGATACTTTTTTAAGTCTTCGGCCTTGTTGAACTGAGTGGGATTTACAAAAATCGAGACCACAATCAGCACATTATCCTTCAAGGCGCTGTCTATCAGGCTAGTGTGACCGCTATGCAAGGCGCCCATGGTTGGGACCAACCCGATGCTGTCGCCAGCCGTTCGGAATGGGGTCAAATGTTGGTTTAGTGTACGTTGGTCGTGAAAGATCATCGAGATTGGAAATCGAGCAAAATTAAGATATTACGCGCAATCTGCATAAATTTTCGTAATTTTGCATCCTTTAAAGTTATAGCTAGTAAAGTAGAGAATTTATGAAAGATAAAAGAGTCTTGTATGTGTCTTCAGAGGTGATTCCGTATCTACCGGAGACCGAGATTTCTTCGATGTCGTTTGAAGCTCCAAGAATGGTAAATAGCAACGGTGGACAGATCCGGATCTTTATGCCGCGGTATGGTAACATCAACGAGCGCCGCCATCAATTGCACGAAGTTATTCGCTTGTCCGGTATGAATCTTGTCATCAACGACTTGGACATGCCCCTGATTATAAAGGTAGCGTCAATTCCCAAAGAACGAATGCAGGTATACTTCATCGACAACGAAGACTACTTTAAGAGAAAGGCTACATATGCGGATGAAGATGGAAATTACTTCGAAGATAACGACGAGCGTGCTATCTTTTTCGCAAAGGGTGTGATAGAAACGGTTAAAAAACTTAATTGGTCGCCAGATATCATCCATGTTCATGGGTGGTTGGCTTCATTCTTGCCACTTTATCTAAAGAGCTACTACGAAAACGAACCCTTGTTCGAAAACAGCAAGATTGTTACTTCTGTTTACAACAACGGATTTAACGATACCTTAAACGCGCAATTGATCGATAAGATTAAATTTGACGGTATCGAAAACGGTTTGATCGAACATTTGGAGAACCCAGATTATTTTAACGTGATGAAGACAGCAATCGACCATTCGGATGCTGTGGTAATCGGATCGGAAGAGCTATCTGGAGATTTTGATGAATATCTTAAAACGGTCAAAAAGCCGGTGTTAAAATATCACAATAAAGAAGAATTTTCTCAGGCATATCTAGACTTTTACCAATCTGAAGTACTGGATTAATACCCTGGCCTCTTATGACTAATAAACACCTACTCCCGCGTATTGCGATCGTATTGTTAATGATTGTTGCTATCGCGTCTTGTGAAGAGGATTTCACGACTGTCAATACCAACATCGTCAACGAAAATTTTAACCGCGAGGTGGACACCACTCGTACCGTAATTGCCTATAGTAAAGCGATTAACGGGGTGCAAACCAACAATCAGACTTCTTATAGAATGGGGGTCTACACAGATCCTACTTACGGAAAAAGTGAGTCTGGGATTTTGGCGCAAATCCTAATGGGACAAGACGATATTGACCCCAACTTTGGAAGTTGTGTGGTTCTGGATAGTGTTGTCTTGTACTTGCCGCTTTTTAATACCTCCACCACAGAGACCATAGACGAAGAAGAAATCGTAACATACGAGGTGGACTCTGTATTTGGAAACGGATCGTTCGACATCAACATATACGAGTCCAATTACTTTTTGCGTCCAACCGACCCAGACAGTAATTTTGAAGATCCACAGTTATATTATTCCAACCAAGGACCAGAATTCGAGGCCAACTTAGGGCCCTTACTTGCAACGGTGACGGACTTTACTCCGACCAGCGATGCCATCGTTTTAAACGATTCGGTTTCTATGGCCCCTGGGCTTAGGGTAAATCTACCTGTAGAATTTTTTCAGGAGAAAATAATCGACATGGAAGGCTCTTCAGAGCTGATGAACAACAATAACTTCCGCGAATATTTTAGAGGAATCTATTTACAGGTCTCTTCTAATCACCCGACTGGAAGCATGGCCTTATTCGATATAGCCGATACCGATGACTTAGACATTGGGATAAAGATGTACACCAGTTATGTCACCTTGGACGAAGGAGAGACTTGCGAAAACAACACGGCAGAAGTAGTAAACGATGAGACGCGATTCTTTTTTGCTGGAATTTCTGTAAACGTATTGAAGAACGAATATCCACCCGAGATAGAATCGGCCTTGGCCAATTCTGATCCCGTCAACGGAAATAGTCGCTTGTACACCTCTGGAGGAGAAGGAATCCTTACCTTAATAGAGTTGTTTGGAGAAGACGCCGATAACAATGGAGTTGCCGACGAATTGGAGGACCTTAGAGCCAAAGAATGGCTTATCAACGAGGCCAACTTGGTGTTTTATGTAGACCAAAATCAAGTAGAAGGTGGTGCCACAGAACCCGAACGCATCTTTATCTACGATACCAGGAATAATGATGTCCTGATAGATTATTTTAATGACTTTACGCAAAACAATGTCGCCATTGATGCGATCACTCAGCATATGGGCCGTTTGGAACGAGGTAGTGATGGAAATGGCGATTATTATAAAATGCGCATAACTTCTTACGTTAGTGAATTGATCAACAGAGATTCTATCAACGCTCCATTGGGCCTGATGGTAACGAGCAATGTAGTCAATATCGCTTTCGCCGAATTGGAAAGCCCGCTAGTCCCCAAACCGGGTGTTACCATAGAAGAAGTTCCGGCAACCTGTGTTCTTTCCCCAGAGGGGACGGTGTTGTTTGGAAATGATGTTCAAGATTTGAGCAAGAGACTCAAATTGGAGATCTATTATACAGAACCAGAATAATACCTACAACATATGTGCGGAATCGTTGGATACATCGGAGACAAACAAGCCTATCCCATCATCATCAATGGACTGAAACGCCTAGAATATCGAGGCTATGATAGTGCAGGAGTTGTTTTGTTCGACGACCAACAATTACAATTGGCCAAGACCAAGGGTAAAGTTACAGACTTAGAAGCACGTGTTGCCGCAGAGATAGGGACTGAAGGCACGCTTGGTATGGGTCATACGCGTTGGGCAACTCATGGGGTGCCAAACGATACCAACTCACATCCGCATTACTCTAACAGTGGCGACTTGGTGATCATTCACAATGGCATCATCGAGAACTATTCGGCCATTAAAAAGACCTTGCAAAATCGCGGTTATACGTTTAATAGCGATACCGATACAGAAGTGCTGGTGAACCTGATAGAAGATATACAAATCAATGAAGGTGTAAAACTTGGAAAGGCGGTGCAAATCGCATTAAACCAGGTGGTTGGAGCCTATGCCATTGCCCTGATCGATAAAAAGAAGCCCAACGAGATAGTGGTAGCCCGTTTGGGTAGTCCGCTGGCCATTGGGATTGGAGATAACGAATTTTTTGTTGCTTCCGATGCTACACCATTTATCGAGTTTACCAATAAGACCATCTATCTTAAGGATGAGGAGATGGCCATTATTCGGCGTAAAAAAGGAGTAAAGGTTAGAAAGATCAAAGACGACAGTCTGGTAGATCCATATATCCATGAGCTCAAGCTTAGTTTGGAGCAGATCGAAAAAGGAGGTTACGAGCATTTTATGCTAAAGGAGATCTACGAACAACCTATCGTAATCAAGGACACTTATAGAGGTCGCCTTTTGGCCAATCGCGGTATTATCAAGCTAGGTGGCTTAGAAGATCATATAGAGAAATTTACCAATGCAGACCGAATCATCATTGTGGCCTGTGGTACGTCATGGCACGCAGGATTGGTTGCAGAGTACATATTCGAAGATTGGGCACGCATACCTGTAGAAGTAGAATACGCTTCAGAATTTAGATACCGTAATCCGGTAATCACAGAGAAAGATGTGGTTATAGCCATTTCACAAAGTGGAGAGACGGCAGACACCCTAGCGGCCATCAAATTGGCCAAAGAACGCGGAGCCTTTGTATATGGAGTTTGCAATGTGGTAGGATCTTCTATTTCTAGAGAAACCGACAGTGGTAGTTATACCCACGCTGGCCCAGAAATTGGAGTAGCTTCTACCAAAGCATTTACCACTCAGATTACCGTTTTGACCATGATTGCCTTGCGTCTGGCCAAGATTAAGGGGACGATTTCTCAGAGCGATTATATGATGCACCTGCGCGAGTTGGAAATGATTCCTAAACACGTAGAGGAAGCGCTTACCAGCGATGATAAGATCGAGGAGATCGCAGCTGTATTTAAAGACGCCTCCAACTTCTTATACCTAGGGAGAGGCTATAATTTCCCTGTGGCTTTAGAAGGAGCATTAAAGCTTAAGGAGATCTCTTATATCCATGCAGAAGGCTATCCGGCGGCCGAGATGAAACATGGTCCTATTGCGCTTATCGACGAGCATATGCCTGTGGTGGTTATCGCTACCAATAGCAACCATTACGAAAAGGTAGTGAGCAATATCGAGGAGATCAAAGCCAGAGCTGGTAAGATCATCGCAGTTGTTTCTGAAGGGGACACTACCGTAAAGGAACTGGCAGATTACATCATGGAAGTGCCTAGGACGCCAGAAACTCTGAGTCCCTTGGTCAATACCATTCCGTTACAATTGTTGTCTTACCATATCGCAGTGATGCTGGAGAAAAATGTAGACCAGCCCAGAAACTTGGCCAAGTCTGTTACGGTGGAATAAAATCACTTTACTTCTTAATAGATTCTTCTATACTTGTGCGGACCGCTTGTTGGTCTACTCAACCCTGGATTACTATAGGCTCCGCATGGTGATAAATCGTAATCATAATCGGTAAGAATTTAAGGCTATCCAAACTCTGCTAAATAGGGTCTATTTATAATTGCATTGAGGCAGAGGAAGGAGTTGTTATAAACAAGGGATAATCAGTCCGTTGGGAAGTCCAAAAAATTAATGAAATGCTTTGTCAAAATTGTATAGAATAGCCTATCTTTGCAGCGATTTTACGGGGTAGAATTATAGCCTCGGATGATACTATAAAATAAACCATTAGATAATGTCACAAGTTACAGGTAAAGTTGCACAAATTATTGGCCCAGTAGTGGACGTAGCATTCACAAGCGGAGCCGAGCTTCCAAAGATTTACGATTCGCTAGAAGTAGTAGTCGATGGAAACATCCTGGTATTAGAAGTTCAGTCTCATATTGGAGAAAGCACAGTTAGAACCATTTCGATGGATTCTACGGATGGTTTAAGCCGAGGTGTAGATGCTGTTGCAACTGGTAACCCGATCCAAATGCCGATCGGAGAAGATATATACGGACGTCTGTTTAATGTAATTGGAGACGCCATCGACGGTATTGGAAACCTTCCTAAGTTAGGAGACGACGGTCTTCCTATTCACCGTGAAGCACCAAAATTTGAAGATCTTTCTACTTCTACCGAAGTTCTTTTTACAGGAATTAAGGTAATCGACCTAATCGAGCCTTACGCAAAAGGAGGTAAGATTGGATTATTCGGTGGAGCTGGAGTAGGTAAAACTGTATTGATCCAGGAATTGATTAACAACATCGCAAAGGGGCACGGAGGTCTTTCTGTGTTTGCTGGAGTAGGAGAGCGTACTCGTGAAGGGAACGATTTACTACGTGAGATGTTGGAATCTGGAATTATCAAGTATGGTGACGATTTTCTTCACTCTATGGAACAAGGAGGATGGGACCTTAGCAAAGTAGATAAGGCAGCCATGAAGGAAAGTAAAGCGACCTTCGTATTTGGACAGATGAATGAGCCTCCAGGAGCACGTGCTCGAGTGGCGCTATCTGGACTTACCATTGCCGAGTACTTCCGTGACGGAGCCGGAGATGGACAAGGCAAAGACGTACTGTTCTTTGTAGACAATATCTTTAGATTTACACAGGCGGGTTCAGAGGTATCAGCACTTCTAGGACGTATGCCATCGGCGGTAGGATACCAGCCAACACTTGCTACAGAGATGGGAACCATGCAGGAGCGAATTACTTCTACCAAGAAGGGATCCATTACATCTGTACAGGCGGTTTATGTACCTGCGGATGACCTTACCGATCCTGCACCGGCAACAACCTTTGCCCACTTGGATGCAACAACCGTATTGTCTCGTAAAATTGCCGAGCTTGGTATTTATCCAGCGGTAGATCCATTAGATTCTACTTCTCGAATTCTAACAGCTGACATCTTGGGAGACGATCATTACGATTGTGCCCAACGTGTAAAAGAGCTATTACAACGATATAAAGAACTTCAAGATATCATCGCCATCCTTGGTATGGAAGAATTGAGTGAAGAAGATAAACTGGCTGTAGGACGTGCGCGTCGAGTTCAGCGTTTCCTTTCTCAGCCGTTCCACGTAGCCGAGCAGTTTACGGGGATTCCTGGAGTGCTTGTAGATATCAAGGAGACCATCAAAGGATTTAACATGATCATGGATGGAGAATTGGATCACTTGCCAGAAGCAGCCTTCAACCTTAAGGGGTCTATCGAAGAGGCAATCGAAGCTGGTGAGAAGATGCTAGCAGAAGCTTAAAAAAACAGATCAGATGTATCTAGAAATTGTAACCCCAGAAGCATCATTGGTAAGCGGCGAGGTAGACTCGGTAACCGTACCAGGTGTTGATGGTGAATTCCAAATGTTGAACAACCACGCGGCTATCGTATCGCTCTTGGGACCAGGGAAAGTTCGCTTTGCCGGAAGCCCTAGCATCGCCGAAGGTTTCGAAGATAAGTTTACCCAAACAGAAGGTAAGTGGGTTCTAGAGATCAACAGTGGTACTGTTCAGATGAGCAACAATAAAGTAATCGTTCTAGCAGACTAGTACGAACGCTTATATAAAATACAGCGCCTCCCAAACGGGAGGCGTTTTTTTTAGGATAATGCCAGGTATAGCCCAGTGGCTAGTGCACCCCCTATTAAGGGACCGATTACTGGGATCCAAGCATAGTTCCAACCAGACCCGCCTTTATTTTTTATGGGGAGTAGTGCATGCACAATACGAGGCCCCAGATCCCTTGCTGGATTTATGGCATAACCGGTAGTTCCTCCTAACGATAAACCGATGGCCCAAACAACTAATGCGACAGGTAAGGCACCCAAGGAACCTAGGCCAAATTGTACACTTGCGCCTTCTTCTAGGACAATTTCTGGCTGTGTTATAAAGAAGACCGAAGTAAGTAGCACAAAGGTCCCGACAAGCTCGCTAAAGAGATTTGCTCCCGTATTCTTAATAGCTGGCCCAGTGGAAAAAGTTGCCAGCTTAGCTCCGCTGTCCTCTGTGGCTTTATAATGGTCTTTATGAATTAACCAAACTGTAGTAGCACCCAAAGCAGCGCCTAGAAATTGAGCTGTGATGTATAATCCGGCCAAGGACCAATCGAAAAGTCCGGCCATGGCCAAGCTTATGGTTACAGCCGGATTTATATGCGCTCCGCTGTGAGGTCCTGCGACTAATACTGCCACATAAACCGCTAAGGCCCAACCTGTAGTAATAACAATCCATCCACCATTGTTGCCTTTGGTATGCTTTAAGACCACGTTGGCTACTACACCATTTCCTAGTAATATCAATAAGAAGGTGCCGATAAGTTCTGCTGAAAATGCTGTCATAATAATAGTTATTAGTCGATCCAGTTTTTGCTGCGTTCTACGGCTTTGTGCCATCGAGCAATTTTGGTGGTTGCTTTTTCTTGCTCCATCTGTGGATTAAATACTTTGTCCTCTGTCCATTGGCTTTTGAGTTCATTAACGTCCCCCCAATATCCCACGGCTAAGCCAGCCAAATAAGCTGCGCCAAGGGCTGTGCTTTCCAGTTGTTTGGGTCGGATGACAGGAAATCGAAAAAGGTCACTCTGAAATTGCATTAGCAAATTATTGGCGCTAGCTCCTCCGTCTACACGTAACTCGCTTCCTGTGGTTTCGGCATCTGCTTCCATTGCTTTTACTAAGTCGTAGACCTGATAAGCGATGCCTTCTAAGGTCGCTCTCGCTACATGAGCTTTGGTTGTTCCCCGACTAAAACCAATCAACAACCCTCGGGCATATGGATCCCAATGAGGCGTTCCTAATCCCGTAAGGGCGGGCACCATATAGACCCCATCGGTATCGGCTACGGTAGCTGCAAGTTTTTCTACGGCGGCGGCATCGTCGATTAGTCCCAAGCCATCACGTAACCATTGTACGGCAGCTCCTCCTACAAAGACGCTCCCTTCGAGGGCGTAAGTTACCTTGCCATCCAATTTCCAAGCAACAGTAGTCAATAAATTGTGCTTGGAAGTGACGGGTTCTTCGCCGGTGTTCATCAGCATAAAACAGCCTGTGCCATAAGTGTTTTTTACCATGCCTTTATCTATGCATAATTGACCAAATAGGGCGGCTTGCTGATCGCCTGCGATTCCAGCGATGGGTATTTGCTTGGAGAATAATCCTTCGGCAGTATATCCAACAACCTCTGAACTCGATTTTACCTCGGGCATCATTGATAATGGAATGTCTAGTATTTTTAATAACTCGGCATCCCATTCTAGCGTATGGATGTTGAATAGCAAAGTCCGACTGGCATTGCTCACATCCGTTACATGAACGGCGCCATGGGTCAGTTTCCAAATAAGCCACGTATCTACTGTTCCAAAGCAAAGCTCTCCTTGCTCTGCACGCTGGCGTGCGCCTTCTACGTGGTCTAATATCCATTTGATCTTGGTGCCGGAAAAGTAGGCGTCTATCAATAATCCAGTCTTATCTTTAAATAATTGTTCGTGGCCTTGTTTTCGTAAAACTGTGCAATAATCTGCCGTACGTCGATCTTGCCAGACAATGGCGTTGTACAATGGTTTACCGGTTTTTCGGTCCCAGACTAGGGTGGTCTCTCGTTGGTTGGTGATCCCGATTCCGGCAATTTGTCTACCACTGGTTTCCGTAGCTACCAAGGCTTGTTGTATGGCAATCCACTGCGATTGGTAGATAGCAGAAGGCTCATGCTCTACCCAACCGTCTTTTGGAAAGTGTTGCTCAAAATCTGTCTGTCCAGAACCTATATTGTTGCCTTGTTTGTCGAAAATAATGGCTCTGGATGAAGTGGTGCCTTGGTCTATGGATAAAATAAATTCGTTCATTTTTATTTAGCTTTTAGTAGAAGGTATTTTTGAGCCATAGAATGGAACAAAGTCAATTGTTCTTGCTCCCAGTCTGGACCATGTCCTAAGGCTTTCGACATAATAGCCGCCACAAATGGAGCGGCCTCGACCGCATTTTTGGCATTTAATAATAGCAGCCTTATCCGTCTTGATAAAAAATCGTCAATGGTCAAGGCCATCTCATGTTGGATTGCCCAATGGACCTGACCAACCGTATAGGCTTGGTTTGGATGTATTTTTTTCCAATATTCGAGATTTGAATTATGGAACTCGATTAGTGCAATTTTGTCTTCTCCATAAGGATTAAGCCAAGAGTGTTCTTCGTCATATTCGCTAGTATTCCCATATATGCTGAGGCGCTCTGTTTGGCATTTCATGGTCGCTCTCAATAAATCTTTATCTATTTTGTCCACTACGTCTTCTGCCATTTTCCTATAGGTGGTCCATTTACCGCCAACAATACTAAGCATATTGGCATCTCGAATTATTTTATGACTGCGCGAGACTTCCTTAGTACTTTCCTGCTCATCTTTTGGTTTAGCCAATGGCCGAAGTCCACTGAAGACAGAAAGAACATCTTCTACGGTGGCATGTTTTGTGAGGTATTGGTTAACAGTGTCGAGGATAAATTGAACTTCTTGCTTAAGCGGTTTAGGCTCGATATTGGGTTTTTTAATAGGTGTGTCAGTGGTGCCGGCTATAACGTTACCATACCAAGGAATGATAAATAAAACTCGTCCATCGGTAGTTTTAGGGATCATTATGGCCCGATCCGTTTCTAGATAAGAAGCATCCAGCATCAGGTGAATCCCTTGACTGGGAACAACTGTTTTTTTATGGTTTGGGTTGTATAGTTTTAATGTTTTGTCTGTAAAAATTCCAGAGGCATTAATCACCACCTTCCCTTTAATTCGATACGCTTTTTCCGTAATAGAATCTGTAACGTTTATCAATTGAATGGCGCCCATATCGTCAGTAATAAAACCATCTACATGGAAGTAATTTAAAACAGTTCCACCTTGTTCAACCGCCGTCTGTGCCAGGTTTAGAGCCAAGCGTGCATCGTCGAACTGCCCATCGTAATAGATTACGCCACCGGTTAATTTTTTTTCTTTTAAGGTGGGGTTCTGTGCCAGCACTTCAGATTTCGAGAGCCATCTGCTTCTTCCTAACGATCGGCGACCAGAAAGTAGTTGATAGAGCGTTAGCCCAACCCAATAGAAAAACGATTGCCAATAGGAATAGGTGGGGATGATAAAGGCCTGCTTTTTAAATAGATGATTGGCGTTTTTGGCTAGTAAGCCTCGTTCTTTGAGGGCTTCTATTACCAACCCCAAATCGCCATTTGCTAAATAACGTACGCCTCCATGAACTAGCTTAGTGCTTTTAGAGGAAGTGCCTTTCGCGAAGTCGAATTGCTCTAGCAGGAGTACTTTGTAGCCCCTGCTGCATGCATCAACTGCTACTCCTAAACCACTAGCGCCTCCACCAATAATAACCACATCCCAAGTTGGATCTTTCTCCAAAGATCGTAATGCAGTAATTCTATTTAAGGCCATGATTTAAAGAATATTCAGTTGTACTTAAAGCTATTAAAAAAAATGGATGTTAGGCCTTTGTTTCTGCCTTTTTTAATCTATTCGAATTAATTCGATATTCACAAATTTGATTAATTACACCATGAAGTATCATATCCCCAAAAGCAACCATAAAATAGATGCAATTGCGGTCTTTTTTGGGTAAGACCTTTTAAGGTTTCATTCTAAAGATGTGTACCTTTGAAGGGTGAATTCGTTGCCCAAAAAATTACAAGAAAAGCTCCAAGCTCGAACCGATTCTAATTCGTTCCGACAGCTCATAAATGCTGAAGGCTTAGTAGATTTTACTTCCAACGATTATTTGGGTTTTGCACAGGATCGGATACTCTATAAAAAAGCTGATGCCTGGCTTTTTGAAAGATCTAAGCAACAAAACGGAGCTGCTGGCTCTCGTTTATTAAGCGGTAATTTAGGAATCCATCTAGAGGTAGAACAACAGCTTGCTGGTTGGTATGAATCACCAGCTGCTTTGTTGTATAATTCGGGTTATGTAGCCAATTTGGCCTTGATGAGCAGTTTGCCGCAAAGAGGAGATTTGGTGCTGTATGATGAAAATGTACATGCGTCCATCCGCGAAGGCTTACAACTGTGCCAGGCCAAGACGGTCCGTTTTGCGCATAACGATATAGAAGCTCTAGATCAAGCATTTCAGCGCAACAAACAAGGCAGTGTATACCTAATAACGGAGTCGGTCTATTCTATGGATGGGAGTATGCCAGATTTGAAATCGATCGACAACTGGGTGACTAACAATAAGGCCCTTTGGATCTTGGACGAAGCACATGCTACCGGGACTCAAGGAGAACAGGGCCGTGGCTTAGGACAGAGCTTAAATTGTTTTGCCCGTTTGATGACCTTCGGAAAGGCTATGGGTTGTCATGGTGCAGTTGTTTTAGGATCGGACGAGCTTAGAGACTACCTCATTAATTTCTCAAGAAGCTTTATCTATACCACCAGTTTGCCGCCTCATGCACTTGCAGCGATAGCTGTTGCACATACAGAAATCGCTACCTCCAATGCGATAGCGGACTTAAACCAACGGCTGCTTTATTTTAAATCGAAGATTGAAGAGTTAGGAATGAGCCATCGGTTTTTACCATCCAATACGGCCATACAGAGTTGTATAGTGAGGGGGAACACGCTAGTGAAAGAAGTGGCAGCAACTTTGCGGCAGGAAGGATTTGATGTCCGCCCAATACTTTCCCCAACAGTGGAAGAAGGCAAAGAACGCCTGCGAATTTGTATTCATACCTATAACAACAAACAAGAAATTGATGAGTTGCTTTTAGCCTTGTCCCAATTGCTATGAAACAGCATTATTTTGTCACCGGAATATCGACAGATGTTGGAAAGACAGTGGTTTCGGCCGTTATTGCCGAAGCCCTTCAAGCGGACTATTGGAAGCCAGTACAGGCGGGCGACCTCCATAATACCGATACCGACAAAGTCCGTAGTTGGCTCACTGATGGAGTGGCCCGCTGCCATCCTTCAACCTACAATTTAAATACCCCGATGAGCCCACATGCAGCGGCAGACATAGACGGGGTAAAATTGACCGTAAAAGAATTTACTCGCCCTAAGACCGACAATCCCTTGGTTGTGGAAGGCGCAGGAGGCCTGCTGGTGCCACTTAACAACAGCCAAACCGTGGCAGATTTAATTCTACCTACAGACAAGATAATCGTAGTCTCTCGGCATTATTTGGGGAGTATTAACCACAGTTTGCTTACCATAGAAGCGTTAAAAAGCAGAGGACATCATATTCACGGAGTCGTTTTTGTAGGAGATGCGCACCAAACTACCGAGCAAATCATAGAAGACATGAGCGAAGTCCCTGCCCTTGGAAGAATGGATTGGGAGCCTTATATAGATCATAACGTAATTAAAGAATATGCAGACCGATTCCGGGAAAAGCTTATCGGCTAGAGACAAGGAAGTCATCTGGCACCCGCTCACCCAACACCAAACAGCTGGCCCGGCCTTAGCTATAGTGAGGGCAGAGAAGGAGTTTATATACGACGAAGCAGGCAATCGCTATATAGACGGAATAGCTTCTTGGTATACGGCAGTTTATGGGCACAGTCATCCGTACATTATAGATGCGGTAAAGCGGCAAATGGACCATATGGATCATGTGGTTTTTACGGGCTTTACCCACCCGCCAGCCATCCAATTGGCAGAGCGTTTGCTACAGCTGCTTCCCCAAAACCAGGCCAAGGTTTTTTTTAACGATAATGGTTCGACGGCCATAGAAGCTGCCATTAAAATGGCCATTCAGTTTTTTTATAACCGTGCTGAAAAGCGACAAACCCTTATCGCCTTCGAGGAGGGCTTTCATGGAGACACCTTTGGAGCCATGAGCGCTTCGGGGCTTTCTGTCTACAATGGCCCCTTCGAAGATTATTTTATTAAAGTGGAGCGCATTCCAGTCCCAAACCAAGAGAATTTCGCGCAGGTGAAAGCGCAACTGCTCGATGTATTAAAGAAAGGCGAAAGCTTTGCTTTTTTGTTCGAACCTTTGGTGCAAGGAGCTGCTGGCATGAAGATGCACTGGGCAGAACACTTGGACGCCTTAATCCAAATTTGCAAAAAACATAAGGTCTTAACCATAGCCGATGAGGTGATGACTGGTCTGGGGAAAACCGAAACGCTTTTTGCTAGCGAACAATTGGATCATTACCCAGATATGATTTGCCTGAGCAAAGCATTAACTGCGGGAACAATGCCCATGAGTGTGACTACTTGTTCGCAGGAAATTTTCGATGCTTTTTTAAGCAAAGAGAACGCCAAAGGCTTTTTCCATGCCCATACCTATAGTGCTACACCATGGGCCTGTGCTGCAGCCTTAGCAGGGCTCGATTTATTGACAAGCCCAGAAATGGAAGCCAATCGCAAAAGAATCAATACCCAGCATTTGGCGTTTATCGAAAAGATGAAAAATCATCCGGCCTTGATAAATCTGCGTTGCAATGGGGTTATTTTGGCTATGGAATTAAATGTGCCTATGGAGCGCTATGGCGAATTGCGAGACAAATTGTTTGCCCATTTTATGCAGCAGGGGGTTTGCTTACGTCCACTAGGGAATACCATTTATGTATTGCCTCCTTATGTTACTTCCGATGCTTCCTTAGCGAAGATTTATGCGGCCATAGAAAGTAGCCTACTTTTGTTTGGGAGGGGGTAGGGGCAATAGGTCTATGGTAATGTCTTCTGTTTCTACATAAACTTCCATCACACTGTATTCCCAGTTGTCTCCTTTACCAGTTCCTTCTACATAAATAATGGCGTTGCCCTCGGGCCCTTTAATCGGGATCCCTAGCTCCGAAGACTTCACCCCGTTATTATATTCTATGTTTCCGCTGGTCATACCGTCCTGTTCGATGGGCTCGCCCAGCAGTTCGATTACCTGCTCGTTTGCTTGCGCCTGCTCTAGTGCTACTTGATAGGCATCAGAATCGGTAATCATATTGCTTACACCCCAAACCAAGCCTCCGGCAACCACTAAAATGCCAATAATGACCAAGAGACAACCCCCAGTTGGGACTACCCAAATCCAATTTCTGGCAAACCAACTTTTTTGCTTGTGATGTTCTTCCATGTTTAGACTTTTTAATGCGCTGTCTGTGAGTAGAAGGTTTATTTTTGCATCAAATTACAAAAATTGCCAGTAGCCATCTACATCAATCAACTTTCTACCGTTTCTGCTTTAGGGAATTCGCGCCGAGCAATAGACCGGGCACTAGCCTCTCCAAGTAGTTGTATTAGTGAACAGAAAATAGGAGAACACTCGCATCCTGTGGCCAAGCTCGACCAAGCTTCTGAAGCCAAGCTAGAGGCCTTGGTAGCTGGGAACCGGCAATATGCCCGTTTAGATCGATCTACCCTAATGGCTTTGGAGGCAGCAGATGGGCTTATGCTAAACACAGACTCCAGATTGGGTATTAACATTGGTTCGTCTCGTGGAGCAACGGGTTTGTTAGAGAATTATATCGAACAATTTTTGGAAGAAGGACAAGTCTCTCCCTATGCTTCGCCAACAACCACGGCCGGAAATATCTCGTCGTGGGTGGGGCAACATTTGGGTGCAAAAGGGGTTCGTTTCGATCAATCTGTCACCTGTTCTACCGCCCTGCATGGAGTATTAAACGCAGTTGCTTGGTTAAATGCCGGAATGGCCGATCTGTTTGTTGTTGGAGGCACAGAGGCAGCTTTAACTCCTTTTACGTTAGCTCAGATGCAAGCGCTAAAGCTGATCGATACCTATGGCGCCCCCCAATGTCGATCTATGGATTTGGACAAGCAGGAAAACAGCATGGTTTTGGGCGAAGGAGCCGGCTTGGCGGTCTTATCTAAGGAAAAGTCCCAGCAAAGTTGCCTTAAAATTGTTGGTATTGGTTGGGCTACAGAATTGATTTCGCATCCCAGTAGTTTGAGTCCCGATGCAAAGTGTTTTCAGCAAAGCATGCAAGCTGCCTTGCATTCGGCAGAACTACAAAGCGCAGATGCCATTGTGCTGCACGCCCCAGGGACAGTTTTAGGTGATAAAGCAGAGTTTGAAGCTATAAAAAAAGTATTCGATAGCCTGCCATTTCTCACTTCCAACAAATGGAAAGTGGGACACACTTTTGCTGCCTCGGGGATGATTAGTTTGGAGCAGGCTTATTGGATGTTACGTCACGATCAACCGCTCCCAAATCCTTTCTTTACAAACACAGGGCAGCCAAAGCATATCAAATCCGTTTTGATAAATGCTGTGGGCTTTGGGGGAAATGCTGTGAGTTTAATAGTCGAGAAAGCATAAATCAAACCGCTTAAAAAGTTCTGTATAAAGTACCCCGATGGCTGATAACTTTTTACAGAAGAACACTAAATTTGTATATCGAAACAACTGCTAAAGTTCCCCAGCTAAACCAAGTTAAGACATGAGCGATATTAGAAACAACTGGACCAAGGAAGAGGTCATGGCCATATACAACCAACCTATGATGGAACTGCTCTATCAGGCAGCTACTGCCCATAGACAATTCCACGACCCCAACCAGGTACAAGTTTCGACTTTGCTTTCTATCAAAACCGGAGGCTGCCCAGAAGATTGTGGCTATTGTCCGCAGGCGGCGCGCTATCATACAGATATAGAAGGCAACGACCTTATGACGGTACAGCATGTAAAGGCTCAGGCCTTACGCGCTAAAGCTTCGGGAAGTTCGAGGGTCTGCATGGGGGCAGCTTGGAGGAATGTAAAGGATGGACCTGAGTTCGACCAAGTTTTAGAGATGGTGCGTACCATCAACAAACTAGATATGGAGGTGTGTTGTACGCTAGGAATGATTACTGAAAACCAAGCGAATCGCCTAGCTGAAGCTGGACTATATGCCTACAATCATAACCTAGATACCAGCGAAGATTATTATACCGATGTTATTTCTACCCGGGCCTACCAAGACCGTTTAGATACGATCGATAATGTACGTAAGACCAATGTGACCGTTTGCAGTGGTGGGATTATCGGCATGGGAGAAAACGTAGCCGATAGAGCTGAGATGTTGGTCGCTTTAGCAACCTTAAGCCCACAACCAGAATCTGTTCCTATCAATGCGCTTGTGGCTGTGGAAGGAACACCTATGGAAGAGATGGAACCTGTTTCTATTTGGGAGATGGTGCGAATGGTTGCGACAACACGTATTGTAATGCCACAAACACAGGTTCGATTGTCGGCAGGCCGAACAGATATGTCTCAGGAAGGGCAAGCATTGTGTTTCTTTGCGGGTGCCAACTCCATCTTTGCTGGTGATAAGTTGCTAACTACGCCAAACCCAGATGTTAATGAGGACATGAAGCTCTTCGAACTATTAGGGCTTCAGCCTCAAAAACCCTTTGTAAAAAAGGCACAACCAGAAACGGTAGAGGCGACCAATTCTGCCTTCGTAGCCAAGGGAGAAAAGCCAAAATGGACGCGCCCAGGCCATAGCATAGAGCGCAACGAAGCCGCAAAAGCAAAGGCCTCGAGCAAGTAACAGCAAATTAGCATACAATTTTTGCAGGGGGCACGCCGTTTACATAAAGCCAGCCAAAACTAACCTGTAAAACTTTCTTATGCGTTCAAGAACACTTCTTGGGCTGGCATTGTCACTATTGTTTATCGCCTGTCAAGGCGACGACGACAACGCTGCAAGCCTCTGTTTTAAACCCGAAACTTTAAGCATTAACCAGATCAATAGTAGCTCGGCATTTTTTAGCTGGGAGACCGGGGGCGAAAGCGCCTTCGAGTTCGAATATGGCCTTAACGGCTTCAACCTTGGATCCGGGACCAAGGTGCAAACCTCTCAGACGGAATATCTAATCGATGGTCTAGAACCCTTAACTACCTACGAGGTCTTTTTGCGGTCTAATTGTGGGAGTGATGGTTTTAGCGATTATATCTCGGGGAGTTTTACCACCTTGGAGAATATAGACCTTTGTAATAGGCCCAGCAACCTAGCTTTGGTTGCAGTAAGCGATACAAGCATTACTCTTACCTGGGACGAAAACAACGAAACCGCATGGGAAGTAGAATATGGACCATCCGGATTTATCATCGGTACGGGAACCGTACAAAATGCCAATACCAGCAATGCGCAAATCCAAGATCTTCAACCAGGTACCACATACGAAATCTACGTAAGAGCAGATTGTGGGGTAGATGGTTATTCGGGCTATAGCGATCAGCTTACGGTAACTACAGATGGGGTCTGATTTACATTGATCTGGGCGATCAAAATTTTGTACTTTCGTAGATAGTTTGAAATCTATGAATAAGTACTTTTTAATGCTGCTGATAGGGCTGTTAATGGCCTGTAGCAGTTCTGATGATCCCCAAGGTTTTTCGGAAGCCTGTGACACCCCAGTAAGTTTAACGGCACAAGCCACTAGTACACAGAGCGCTGTATTAGGCTGGACCCAATCTGGCGCCAATATCTATAGAGTAGAATATGGCGAGGCGGGGTTTAATGTAGGGTCTGGAACCCAAACTTCGACCACAGAATTGGCCTTAACCATCAATGGATTATCTGCTGAAACATTGTACCAATATTATGTGTTAGCAGATTGTGGCGAATTCCAGAGCATGCTTGCCGGCCCGGTAACTTTCGAGACCCCGGCTTGTCCTCCAGTAACTGGGATCGTGGTAGACGAGTTTAGCATCACTGCAAACGGAGCTCAAGTATATTGGGACGGGACACAAGTAAACGATTTTGAATTGGAGTATGGTCCTGCCGGTTTTGTGTTAGGTGAAGGAACACGGGTGGCCTCAAATTCTAACTTATACGAGCTTAGTGGCCTAAGCCCCGATACAGCATACGAGGTCTATGTTCGATCCAAGTGCGGCAACAGCTTTAGCTTGTTTGCAGGCCCGGTAGCCTTTACCACACAGGCCGTGTGTCCAACCCCGCTCGATTTTGAAGGGGCCGAAGTTGGATCCGATTATCTGATCTTGACCTGGTTTACAAATGACTTTTACCTTTTCGAACTAGAATATGGTCCAGAAGGTTTTGAGCCAGGCGATGGAACTACTATTACGGTAGACGCGCAGTACGCAAAATTTTACAGCTTAGAATCGGCAACGAGCTACGATTTCTATATCAGGACCAATTGCGGCTTGGATGGATTTAGCAATCGATTGGGGCCGTTGACCCTTACCACAAATCCTTGATTTTTTTGATTTTGTATTTTTGTTTATAATTACATGATGAAACTGCATCAAATCGATAAGGTAAAAACGCTGTCCAAGGAGGAGTTCGTTAAAAACTACCTGCGGCCTCAGAAGCCGGTGATTATCGAGCATTACGTGGACGACTGGCCCGCTATAGATAAATGGAATTTAGACTATATGGCTAAGGTTGCTGGTGATGTAATGGTGCCGCTTTACGATGACAGACCGGTAAAGCATGACAAAAAAGTCAATCAGCCTCATGCAGAAATGAGGATGGCAGATTATATAGAATTGCTTAAGAAGGAGCCTACCCGTTACCGGATCTTTTTATGGAATATATTAAAGGAAGTTCCAGCGCTACAAAAGGATTTTAAGTTTCCGGACTTTGGCATTAGTTTGATGAAAGGCCTACCGATGCTGTTCTTTGGAGGAGAAGACAGTTATACCTTTATGCACTATGACATCGATTTGGCCAATATCTTCCATTTTCATTTTCATGGGAAGAAACGCGTTATGCTATTCGACCAAAAGCAGAATGACTACCTATACAAAGTGCCACATTCATTGATTGTTCGAGAAGACATCGACTTTAAAAATCCAGACCTAGACAAATGGCCAGCGTTAAAAAAGGCAGAAGGATTTGTTGGAGAGCTAGAGCATGGTAATGTATTGTATATGCCCGAAGGGTATTGGCATTTTATGCAATACATCACTCCGGGATTCTCGATGAGCCTTAGAGCCATCCCGCGCCGTCCGAGAAATTTTAGCCGTGCCGTTTACAATGTGTTTATTATGCGGCATTTCGACAACTTAATGCGTCGATTTAAAGGGCAAGCTTGGATTGACCAAAAGAATGCTAGAGCTATTAGCCGTACCCACGAGAAGTTGGGGATAGAGTAGTGGCTTAGTTCTTTTTAGCTAATTCGTTTAGCTTATCAAAAATCAAATGGGGTTCCCAACCTCGATAGCGCAAATAGTCGTAACATTTTTTCTTTTTGGATTGCATAGACGGTTCTCCCTTTAAACTCATCCATCTTTTTTCGGCGATCGCATCGAAAGTAGTGAGGTAGTCCGTTTCGGAGATTTGCCTTAATGCCAATTTAATGTTGTAGGCAGAAATATCACGTTGTTTTAATTCGCGAACAATTCGTTGCCGCCCCCATTTTTTAACACGGAATTTTCCTCTGGCATAGGCTTGTGCAAACCGGGTTTCGTTTAGGTAGTTATGTTGTATTAAATGCCCGACGATTTCATCGATGGCTATCGGAATCATCCTCATTTCACGCAACTTATTTACCACCTCTTTATGACAGCGTTCTTGGTAGGCGCAGTAGCGTTCCAATTTTGTGCGCGCTTGATCTACTGTGTAGCTTTTTGGAGTATTCACCCTGCGAAGATATTTACTTTTGGCCCGCCTGACAATTGTCATAAAATATTCCACTATCAGCCTGTAACTTACTGATTGAAAATTGGTTTCATGACTGCCATGTCACAACTAACACTAAAATCAATCGATCATGAAATCCAAAAAGAACCCAAAAGTCGATTTAAATCGATGGAGCAATACCTTTTTCTTATTCGGATTGGCTGTTATGTTATTAGCCGCTTGGCAGGGCTTAGAATGGGAAACGCCTGCCTCCGATAAACTAGGGCAGGAGCTAAATATTGTTGGTGACGACCTAGAAATGGATATCCCTATTACGGAGGCACTAAATCAGCCACCTCCTCCACCTCCTCCACCAGCAGCGGTTATTCCCGAGGTAATCAATGTGGTGCAGGATACCGACTTGGTAGAAGAAACGGTCTTCGAATCTACCGAGACAGATCAGAACCAAGAAATTGTGGACATTGAGAGTATAGAAGAGGTTATCGAAGAAGAAGAGATTGCACCTGTACCTTTTGCTGTTATCGAAGATGTACCCATTTATCCGGGTTGTGAGATTTACGATCGGAACGAGCAACGCAAGAAGTGCTTGTCAGAAAAAGTGATGCTCTTTGTGCAAAAAGGTTTTAATACAGAATTGGCCTCGGAGTTAGGCCTTGATGGTCGCCAGCGGATTTCGGTTCAGTTTAAAATAGATAAACATGGACAAGTAGTAAACGTGCGGGCTCGGGCACCACATCCCAGATTAGAACAAGAAGCTATTGCCTTGGTCAGTTCTTTGCCCAAAATGATTCCAGGAAAACAAAGAGGACAACCCGTTGGGGTTCTTTATGCCTTGCCGATATTATTTCAGGTGGAAAGTCATCAGTAAAATACAGGTACAAAAAAACCCCTACCAAAATGGAAGGGGTTTTCTATCATTTTAACTTGTTACCATCTTTATCTGTAAAGTGGTACTCTAGATACGTGTAAGCATCTCTAGGTTGGATTTTTACCCATTTTTTGTGCTCCATGAACCATTTGGTTCGCACAGATGGAAAGCCTTTGGTTAAAAAGGCCGCTATAAATGGATGCGCATTAAGCGTTATCTTTTTATAGTCTTTTTTGAAGAGTTTTTCCAGCTCTTCGTTGATTTTCTGTACCAATACAATTGGTGCTTCAATCTCTGCGTCACCACCATTGTTACTATTAGGATTGACCTCTCTGGTCTTAATGTTGACTTCAGGGCGTACTCGTTGACGAGTGATCTGTATCAATCCAAATTTACTAGGTGGAAGAATTTTGTGTTTGGCTTTATCGTCTTTCATTTCGTCACGCAAGTGGTTGTAAAGCTGCCTTCTGTGTTCGGCCTTACCTAAATCGATAAAGTCTACCACGATGATTCCTCCCATATCGCGCAGTCGAAGTTGTCTTGCTACCTCTGTGGCAGCGATCATATTCACTTCTAATGCTGTTTGCTCTTGGGAGCGGCTTTTGTTGCTTCTGTTTCCACTATTGACGTCGATCACATGCAATGCTTCGGTATGTTCGATCACCAAATAAGCACCTCGTGCCGTGGAGACCGTCTTCCCGAAGGATGTCTTGATCTGTCTCTCGATACCAAACTTTTCAAATAGCGGTACTCGGGAGTCGTAAAGCTTAACAATATTCTCTTTCTTGGGTGCAATCTCTTGCACATAATCTTTAATCTGATAATAAAGCGTCTCGTCATCTATATGAATGGCTGTAAAACCATCATTAAACATATCCCGAAGGATAGACGCTCCACGATCTAATTCACTTAACACCTTTGAAGGGTGGTGCGCCCCGCGTAGCTTTTTACACATCGCTATCCAGCGATCCTTGAGATTTTGTAAATCTCTGTCCAGTTCTGCTACTTTTTTGCCCGTGGCAACAGTTCGGATAATAACTCCAAATCCTTTTGGCTTAATACTTTTTATCAAGCGCTTGAGCCGCTCCTTTTCTTCGCGCGATTCGATCTTCTGAGAGATAGAAACTCGGTCGGAGAAGGGAACCAGTACGATGTATCGTCCAGCGATGGACAATTCTGAACTGATTCGTGGCCCCTTTGTGGAAATGGGTTCTTTTACGATCTGTACCAGGATAGATTGATTGTTCTTGATGGCACTATTTATACCACCATTCTTATCAATCTCCTTTTCGAATGGGAAATCCTTTAAAGAGAAATCTCTTAATTTACCTGTGCTTACACGTTTGATGAACTTCAACAAGGACAACACCTTTGGTCCGAGGTCATGATAATGCAAAAAGGCATCTTTCTCATAACCTACATTCACAAAGGCGGCGTTTAGGCCGGGAACAGTCTTTCTGATTTTGGCGATAAAAACATCACCTACAGAAAACTTGCTGTTCTCTTCCTCCTTGTGTAATTCGATCAGTTTTCCATCTTTTAAAAGGGCAAAATCAACTTCTTGTGAACTGGATCTTACAAATAATTCGTAGCTCACGTTACATGATTTTTATCCGCTTGGGCGGATGGATTAAACAATATTTTTCACAGGATTTTCACTGCCGAAGCAGTTTCTTATTTCCTGCAGAGCTTGTCTTGGTCTAGACATAGCTCCATTTCAAAGAACGAAATTCAAATTAGTTAAAAAGAAAAAAGTAGTTACGAAAACTACTTTTTCTTGTGGCGGTTAGCGCGTCTTCTTTTCTTACGCTTATGCGTCGCTACCTTGTGTCTTTTTCTTTTTTTACCGCTTGGCATATTCTTACTTAAATTACGATTCTACAATTTAGAATCTATCGTTATTACTTTACCTCCACGTTGCTCTTAACGCCTTCTACAAAGACTTTTGCAGGCTTAAATGCAGGGATGTTGTGTGCAGGGATCTTGATGGTTGTATTTTTGGAGATATTTCGTCCGGTTTTCTCGGCTCTTTTCTTGATAATGAAACTTCCAAATCCTCTTAGGTATACGTTGTCACCACTTTCTAGTGAATTTTTTACCTCGCTCATAAAGGTTTCAACAGTAGCTTGTACATCACCTTTTTCCATTCCTAGTTTTTCGGAAATCTTTGCTACGATATCTGCTTTTGTCATTCTAATATGGGGTTTTTAATGTATTAAATTATTATTCAGTCTATTGGGGTCAGGCTTGTTTTAGCGGAGGCAAATATAATGATTTTAAAATTGAATTATCAAATCGTAAACCATTAAAATATAATCAGATAAGCACTACTTTTATAAAATGTCGAAAAACCCGCCCCGGTTTCATAATCCTCTGATAGATTGGTACTTAGAAAATGCACGTGACTTGCCATGGAGAAGTACACGAGATCCCTATTTAATTTGGTTGTCAGAAATTATACTTCAACAAACGCGTGTTGACCAAGGAATGTCCTACTATCTAGATTTCGCCTCGGCCTACCCTAAAGTAACAGATCTTGCTGCCGCAAAGGAAGAGGAAGTGCTAAAACGGTGGCAAGGCTTGGGATACTATTCTAGGGCGCGAAATTTGCATCACACGGCTCGATATGTCACCGACGAACTGGGCGGCGTGTTCCCGAGCACGTACAAAGAACTTATCGGCTTAAAAGGAGTGGGCGATTACACAGCGAGTGCGATTGCCTCCATTTGTAGTGATGAGGCATGTGCAGTGGTGGATGGGAACGTGTATCGTGTTTTGTCTCGGGTTTATGGTATCGGTAGTGCGATCAATTCTTCGGCAGGACAGAAGGAGTTTAAAAAGCTTGCGCAAACCCTTATCGACGCCAGTCGACCAGGCACATATAACCAAGCGCTTATGGAATTTGGTGCCCGCTATTGTGTTCCCTCAAACCCAGATTGTGCGTCCTGTATATTTGCTACAAATTGTTGGGCTTATGCCAATGGGAAGGTAGGGGCGTTACCCGTTAAAAAACCCAAAGCTCCTTCGCAGAAGCGTTACCTGTATTTTTTGGTGTTGTTAAGTGCAGATGGAACTACGGTTTTACAAAAACGCTCTACTGGAATATGGAAACATTTATATCAGTTTCCTTTAGTGGATTCGGATCGGCCTCTTAGTATGAAGGAGCTGCAGCAACATGAAGACTTTGAGCGGTATTTGGCGAATGGAAATGCGGGGCTAAACTTCTATAATGAAAAAGCTGTGCTGCATAAATTATCGCACCGCGATCTTTCTATTTGGTTTTGTATTGGGCCGGCTGAAGAACTGGGGCCAAAGGCTGTTCCTATCGGCAAAATTGATACTTATCCGGTGCCGGTCGTTATAGAGCGATTCATTTCTCAATTCCCGCCATTTAGCGAGTAAAAAATCATTATATTTAGATTGCCTAATGTACCTTTGTCGGGTACTTAAATAAAGAAGAATACCATGAGTGGAACATTGAACAAAGTGATGCTAATCGGTCATACCGGAGATGCGGTAAAGATGACCTATTTTGACGGAGGAGGGTGCATAGGAAGATTTCCACTAGCTACCAACGAAACCTATACCAACCGCACCTCAGGCGAGCGGGTTTCTAATACAGAATGGCACAACATTGTGGTTCGTAATAAAGGAGCCGAAATCTGCGAGAAGTATTTAAAAAAAGGAGATAAGGTATATATAGAGGGACGCATCAAAACCCGCAAATGGCAAGACGACCAAGGGAACGATCGCTATAGCACAGAAGTGCAGTGTACAGATTTTACCTTTTTAACTCCGAGAGGAGAAGGAGAAGGTGGAGGGATGCAACAACAGTCGCGACCTGCTGCTGGGTCTAATTTACCTGCAGCACCAGCCGCAGCTCAACCAGAAACAGGAGACGACGATCTCCCGTTTTAAGTCTAACTAATTAGGATTCTTTGGACCCAGAACCCCCCAGTTTACTTTTAGCAGCAATTCCACAGCTTTTTGGAGTAGTAACCTTATTGGTTCTATTATTGTTTTCGGCTCTGATATCGGGTACCGAGGTGGCTTTCTTTTCCCTGAGCAGTTCAGATCTAGAAGAGGATACCAAGGAGCCAAACCGAAGAATGGCCGTTGTAAAACGATTGCTTCAGCATCCTAAAAAATTATTGGCAACCATTTTGGTGGCCAACAACCTGATAAATATTGCCATCGTCCTCTTGTTTGCCAATATAGGGAACGAGCTTTTTGATGGGGTCGCAAACCCTAAGCTCAAATTTTTGTTGGATGTGGTGTTGGCTACCTTTTTAATATTGCTCTTTGGAGAAATTCTACCAAAGATTTACGCAAGTCGAAACAAGCTTTCATTTTCTATGTTTATGGCCTACCCCATAAGGGTATTGTACATTTTGTTTAGCCCCATTAGTAACCCTATGCGTTCGGTAACCACCTATATAGAGCACAAATTTGGCAAGCAAAAATCTAACCTTAGTGTCGATCAATTATCTCAGGCCTTAGAGCTAACTTCGGAAGAAGATACGACTCAGGAAGAGCAAAAGATCTTACAGGGTATTGTGACCTTTGGAAATACGGACACCAAAAATGTGATGCAGCCTCGTATGGACATATTCGCTCTTAGCGAATCACAACCTTTTGAAGAGGTCATGCCCGAGATTATCGAGCAGGGGTACTCTCGGATTCCGGTGTACCAAGAGAGCATCGACCAGATTACCGGAATTTTATACACCAAGGACCTGTTGCCTTATGTAGACCAGAGTAGTTTCGATTGGGTCTCCCTAAAACGAGAGGCCTATTTTGTCCCCGAGAATAAAAAGCTGGACGATTTGCTCAACGAATTTCAGAATAGAAAAATGCACCTGGCCATCGTGGTCGACGAGTACGGAGGCACTTCTGGCTTGATTTCTTTAGAGGACATCATAGAAGAAATAGTAGGCGAAATCAGCGACGAATTCGACGATGACGACTTGGTCTATTCTAAATTAGATGACCATACTTATGTCTTCGATGGAAAGACACCGCTAAAGGATTTTTACCGGGTAACTCAACTGACAGATCCAGACCTATTCGAACACCATAAAGGCGAGGCCGAAACCCTGGCCGGATTTGTCTTGGAGATATCCAGAGGCTTCCCACGTAAAAACGAAGTAATAAGCTTCCATAACCATACGTTTACCATAGAGGCTTTCGAAAACAAACGCATCAAGCAGATTAAATGGGCGGTTCAAAACTGATATTTTATTTTTTAGCAAGCATCATCACGGTATCTGTACTGGTAGGTTGTGGGCAGGAGACCACCATTAAACCGGCTGCCAAACTGCGCTTAGACTATCCAGCGCCAAATTATAAAATGTTGCAGGCCGCTTGTCCGTTTCAATTCGAGTATAATACGAGCAGCGAAGTAGAAGTTCGTCCTGGGTGTGCGATAAACATAAAGTATGGACAGATGAAGGCTACTTTATATTTAACCTATCAGCAAGTAAACGAGACCAATATCGAGGCATTGTTGCGGGATGCGCAAAAACTAACCTACGACCATACAGTAAAGGCCAACGAAATCTTCGAGCAGCCGCGCATGGATACCATTAATGATGTATACGGAATGTTCTATATGATTAACGGCGATGCCGCTACCCAGACCCAGTTTTATGTAACCGATAGCATCAGGCATTTTGTATCGGGCTCTGTCTATTTCGAGACTAAACCCAATTTTGACTCTATCTACCCAGGGGTGGTATACTTGCGCGATGATGTCCGCCGTTTGATGGAAACCATCGAATGGAAGGATGTCGATTAAGACATTTCGAAAATCTATCGTTTCTCGACGGATAATCACCCTTTTTTGACGAATTTTGAGGCTCGATTAAAGCCATGCCAAAGATCCACCAAAAATGGTATTATCTCGCCCTATTATCCTTGATTTGGGGGAGTTCCTTTATCCTTATTAAAAAAGGTTTGGTAGGGCTTACAGATTACCAACTCGGGTCGCTTCGGATTGTTCTTACCAGTATTTTCCTCTTTATAGTCGGGTTTAAATCCCTAGGGCAAATCAAGCAAAAGGATTGGAAGTGGGTGGCTCTTTCTGGATTGGTTAGCTCGTTTTTTCCGCCCTTTTTATTTGCCATTGCCCAAAGTCATATAGATAGCGCTGTGGCTTCCATTCTAAATTCACTAACTCCATTGGCTACGGCTTTGGTAGGGGTGGCGTTCTTTCAGATCGTGGCGACCAAGCGACAGATCCTGGGGGTAATTATAGGGCTTATCGGGACCTCATTACTTATTCTAGCTGGTGCGGAAGTACATCAAAGTCAAGATTATTCTTATAGTCTGCTGATTCTATTGGCTACTTTAGGTTATGCGTTTAACGTAAACATCATCAAGCGCTACTTGGGGCATGTTAGTGCCCTAGCTGTAACTACAGGGAATTTTGTGTTTATCGTTTTGCCCGCCCTGGGCATTCTAATGGCAACTGGGTTTTTCGCTACGGTCTTCGAGTCGCCCGAAATGCAGAAGGCAGTGGGATTTGTGGCCATTTTGTCATTAATAGGGACGGCCTTCGCCAAGGTGGTCTTTAATAAACTCGTGCAGATTGCCAGCCCGGTCTTTGCCTCTTCTGTAACCTATACCATGCCAATCGTCGCCGTGCTTTGGGGGGTGTTCGATGGCGAACGCTTTTCTGTATGGCAATTGGTCGCTGCGGCTATAATTTTGTTCGGGGTATTCCTATCTAATAAGCGACAACGATAAGTTTAATTATCTGATTAAGAGCAAATTCAGAATTTTTTCCGAACTTTAAAGGAATCAATTCTAGGGAGTCATGAAAAAGCACGCCATCACATACGGTCTAGGAATCGCCATAGCCTTGATTTTGTATTTTCTATTGACCAAGGTAATCGGACTACACAAGTACCCTGTGCTTAGTGCCTTTAATGGAGTAATTATCGGGGCAGGGATATTCTATGCTTTGCGCAGTTATAAGCGAGGCAATTCAGGGTTTAAGTATCAGGACGGTTTTCAAATTGGCCTGTTTGCTGGTTCGATCGCTTCTGTGATTTTTGCTGCTTTTATGGCCATTTACATCTTTACAATCGATACTCAATTTGCCACATCGGTTCTCGATTCTTGGAGTTCGAACTTTAACAAAGGGTCTTTGATATTGATTATTTCCCTCGCCATTATGGGGATCTCTACCTCTTTTGTCTTAACCCTGGCATTTATGCAGCTATATAAGGAGAGTTGGAACCAATGATTCTCCTATATTTATCTACACTTTGGGCTTTGTCAGTTAAATTTTAAGACTTATATTTGCACCCGCCTTTGGACCCCTGTGGGTCAGAGGTTTAATAAAACAAATCAGTAAAGTATCACGCTATGTATGCAATTGTAGAGATAGCAGGGCAGCAATTTAAAGTTGCAAAAGACCAAAAGGTCTTTGTTAATCGTCTATCCGCTGATGAAGGATCTAAAGTGTCTTTTGACAATGTCCTTCTTATCGGAGATGGTGGCAAAGTAACTGTTGGCGCCCCGGCTATAAACGGCGCTCAAGTAGGAGCAAAAGTCGTTAAGCACCTTAAAGGAGATAAGGTGATCGTATTTAAAAAGAAACGTAGAAAGGGTTACCGTGTTAAGAATGGACACCGTCAGCACCTTTCTCAAATCGTCATCGAGAGCATTGTTGCTGCTGGAGCTAAGAAAGCTGCTCCTAAGGCCGAGCCTAAAAAGGCCGCCAAAGCAGAAGCTCCGAAAGCCGCGCCTGCCGCACCAGCCGCAGGAGAGGATTTAAGCAAAATGACGGTTGCGCAACTGAAAGATTTAGCAAAAGCGAAAGGAATCACAGGGATCTCTTCTATGAAGAAGGCAGACCTGATCGAAGCCTTGAGTAAATAATAACCGTATAAAACCGATAGAAGATGGCTCACAAAAAAGGAGTTGGTAGTTCTAAGAACGGTCGCGAGTCCGAATCGAAACGCTTAGGTGTTAAGATCTTTGGAGGACAAGCTGCCATTGCAGGGAACATCATCGTAAGACAAAGAGGTACACAACACCACCCAGGTGAAAACGTGTATGCGAGCAAGGATTACACCCTGCACGCCAAAGTAGACGGTACTGTCAAGTTCGAAAAGAAACGTGGCAATAAATCATATGTCTCTATCATTCCTGCTGCAGAAGCATAGGTAGAAACAAAGACCTGAATAAAAAAACCCTTTCCAATCGGAAAGGGTTTTTTTTGTTAGCTAGTAGGATATTCTACCAGAACTCTCCTTTAAATCCACCTTTAGCAGGGTATTTGCCGGTAATAATATCGATTAAATCGATAATGGCCCAAACAAAGGCACCTCCTAAAGTAACAATGTACAGTAGGTTCCAGTACCATGGGCTACCTAAATACCAACGGTGACCAGCAAGAAATCCTAGGAAAATCCATAGAATCAATGCAACCCCTTGGCTTTTTGCTCCCTGCGCTGCAGGTGAGGTAAGCGGTGCTTCATCCACTACATCTGCGCTTACAGTTGTCGTAGCCGGCCTCGGGACCGGGAAGGAAGCATAGCTAGCCGGGGTGGCGACCAGTAGGCCTAAAAAAAGAAGTAGAATTCTTAGATTCATAATTGAAATGTTTAAGTTTGCTATGAAAGGTACAAAAAGAATAGATGCTTTATAGAATATTTGGAATTTTAGCCCTCTTACTATCCTCCGTACCAATTCTAGCCCAACATGATTTCGAATATTTAGGTGTCATTAGGATCCAAGATTCCTTGATGATTTCTTATCAGGTTATGTTCTCTGAAGAAGATGGAAACATCAATGGTTATTCTATTACCGATTTAAGTGGGCCACACGAAACGAAATCCTATTTAAGCGGTTATTTCGATGAGAAGGAGAACGTCTTGGAGTTTTACGAAAGCGGAATCCTATATACCAAGAGCCACATTGTTCAACAGGATTTTTGTTATGTACATTTTAAGGGAGATCTGCGAAAAGTGAACGAGCGCCAACGCATTAAAGGTAACTTTAAGGGCATGTACGATAATGGGGACACCTGTATTGACGGCGAGATCGTGATGGATGGATTTGGTAAAGTCTTAAAAAGGGCAAAGCGTATGGATCGAAAAGTAAACAAGAGCCCTTTTGTTAGTAAGGAAAAGAAAGAGCAAGTGGATTTGGTTCGCACCCTAGATACCTTGCTTATGAATCAGATAACGGCAGATGAGGTGATTAGAATTTTCACTCCAGATCAGAATGTAAAATTAAAACTATACGATGCCGGAAAAGAGGATAACGACAGAATCAATCTGTTTATCGATGCAGAGCAAGTATTGAGTAATTATGCGGTAACGCGTAAGGCTGAGGAAATGGAGATTGCTGTCGACAAGGACGGTGTGAAGATTATTATCGAAGCTTTAAACGAAGGCGACTCCCCTCCAAACACGGTAAAGGTAGAGGTTATCGATAGCCGAAATCAGATGCAAACCCTTACCAACCTAAAAAAGGGCCAAAAAGCCGGGTTGCACATTATACAATCCGACCGTTGACCCTTTTATTCTAATAAATTTTAGCGCTTAGTATCGGTAGTATTCTGGCTTGTAAGGTCCTTCTACTTTTACGCCGATATAATCTGCTTGATCTTTTCTAAGATCGGTAAGTTCTACCCCGATCTTTTCCAGGTGTAGCTTGGCTACCTTCTCGTCCAAATGTTTAGGCAACATATATACTTCGTTTTGGTAACGGTCTGTATGGTTCCATAGCTCGATTTGGGCTAGAGTTTGGTTGGTGAATGAATTACTCATGACAAAACTCGGGTGGCCCGTGGCACAACCTAGATTAACCAAACGGCCTTCTGCCAATAGAATAACGTCCTTACCATTTACATCGTACTTATCTACCTGTGGCTTGATTTCGATCTTACTGTGGTTTTCGTTTAACCAAGCTACAGCAATCTCGTTGTCGAAGTGACCAATATTACAAACGATGGTTTTATCCTTCATGGCCTCGAAGTGCTCTCCGCGTACGATATCTTTGTTACCTGTAGTGGTGATAACGACATCGGCTTTTCCAACCACAGTTTCCAAACGCTTTACCTCGAAACCGTCCATAGCGGCTTGCAAGGCACAAATCGGGTCGATCTCTGTAACGGTTACGATAGAGCCAGCTCCTCGGAAGGAAGCAGCAGTCCCTTTACCAACATCGCCGTAGCCACATACCACAACGCGTTTCCCGGCAAGCATTACATCGGTAGCGCGACGGATGGCATCCACAGCACTCTCCTTACAACCGTATTTGTTGTCGAACTTACTCTTGGTTACACTGTCGTTCACGTTGATGGCTGGCAATGGAAGGGTTCCATTCTCCATGCGCTCGTATAATCTGTGAACCCCTGTAGTTGTTTCTTCGCTTAAACCTTTGATTCCAGGAACTAGTTCTGGGTAGCGATCTAAAACCATATTGGTTAGGTCTCCACCGTCATCCAAAATCATGTTTAGCGGCTGGCGATCTTCTCCAAAGAAAAGGGTCTGCTCGATACACCAGTCAAATTCTTCTTCGTTCATCCCCTTCCAAGCGTATACCGGGATACCGGCATCTGCAATCGCAGCAGCGGCTTGGTCTTGTGTAGAGAAGATATTACAAGAACTCCAAGTAACTTCTGCACCTAGTTCTATAAGGGTTTCTATCAAGACGGCAGTCTGTATGGTCATGTGCAAACAACCTGCAATGCGCGCACCTTTCAATGGTTGCTGGTCTTTATATTCGGTTCTAAGCGACATTAAACCTGGCATCTCAGCCTCGGCCAATTCGATCTCTTTTCTACCCCATTCGGCCAAAGAAAGGTCTTTAACTTTATAAGGAACGTAAGGAACGGTTTTCGTAGACATATTAGTATATTTGAGTTTATTACAGTCGGATTAATCCGATTGCAAAATTAAGCATTATCCGCTAATTGCTATGCCTCTTTATAAAACTATAACAGTCGATGCCACTACCGCTTTATCTGTGTGGAAAATCGAAGAGCCCTTCGAAGAGCTGGCAAAAAGTGTTCAGCTTCAGCCACATCATCAGGTGCGGGTAGATGGGATGAAGAGTGACATTCATAGAAGGGGCTTTTTAAGCGTCCGTCATTTGTTGCATCAACACGGTTATACAGATGCCGATTTGTGGTATGACGATTTTGGCAAACCACATCTTCGTGATGGGAAGCAAATTTCGATTACCCATTCGTTCGAGTTTTCCGCTTTAATCGTAGGAGACTCCGCCATTGGAATAGATATAGAAAAGCAGCGAGCGAAGATTATGAAGATCGCCTATAAATTTACTCCCATAGAGGAATATCGAACCATGGCCAATGACGATGCCATCATTCGTAAGCTTACCATGGTATGGGGTGCCAAAGAAAGTATTTATAAGAGCTTTGCTCAGCCTGGGCTAAGTTTTAGGGATCATGTAATCGTTCGTGATTTCCGTTTGGATGCTTTGCAAACTACGGCACGCGTGCAATTTGGCCTCCGAAGAGAATCTTATGGCGTCACATTCGATGAGTTCGAGGGCTTTACCCTGGCTTATGCCCAAATCCAGGTGCAATGAGCAACTTACTGGCCGCTATAGTTAAGGCGAAACAGTCTGGCAAGCGATTGTTGGCTGTATTGGTCGATCCCGATAAATTCGAAGCCTCTAACACAACACATTTTTTACAACGCATTCCAGATAATTCCACCCATATATTGGTTGGAGGGAGCATGGTGCCCGATGGTAAAATGGAACCCGTAGTCTTGGCCTTGAAGAAGCTATCTCGGCTACCGGTTTTGTTGTTTCCTGGATCTTATAACCAATTGACAGAAGCGGCAGACGGCTTGTTATTTTTAAACTTATTATCCGGTCGCAATCCAGAATACCTAGTAGGGCAACAAGTACAAGCCATACCTTTTTTGCGGAATAGCAATTTGCAGGTGATACCCACAGCATATGTCCTAATAGACGGCGGAAATCAATCGGCAGTGGCAAGAGTTACCCAAACTATGCCCATGGATCCAACAGCAGTTGGGGCGATAGTAGATACGGCGAAAGCAGGGGAACTTATGGGGGCAAAAATGGTATATTTAGAAGCTGGTAGCGGTGCCCTAACCCCTGTACCTAGGGAGGTCATAGAAGCAGTGGCATACGATGTAAAAATTCCAATTATCGTTGGAGGTGGCATTCGCAACGAACAGCAAAAAGAAACGGCATATGCAGCCGGGGCCACCATGGTGGTGGTCGGCACAGCTTTAGAAGAACCGACATGAACATTTCCGCAGAGCTTACCCTCACCCCGTTAAAGGACAATTACGAGCCTATCATTATCGATTTTATCCAACGCTTAAGAGCTTCGAATCTTACGGTTTTAGAAAATCCCTTGAGCACACAGGTTTATGGGCCCTACGACCAAGTCATGGAGGTGCTTAACAAAGAGATTAAGACTTCTTTCGAGCTTATGGAACGAGGCCTAATTCATATCAAAATTGTCACCACAGACCGAAGCGACTATGAGCCCCATTTTTGATTTTTTCTTAGCGCCTTATTACGAACGTGCGCCTTACCTGATCGTATTAGAGGTCATTGCATTTGTGTTCGGCATTGCGAGTGTTTATTACGCCCAACGTAGAAATATCTGGGTTTACCCTAGCGGGCTCATCGCTACAACGGTGACTATGTATCTTTTCTTTCAGGATGAATTGATGGGCGATATGATGATTAATTTTTACTATTCGATCATGAGTATCTATGGTTGGTGGAACTGGGCCCGAATAAAAGATGGCGATAGAGTTGTGCATGTAAGTAGAACCAACAGTAAGGAGAAGTGGATTGGCTTTGGCCTATTTTTATTGACCATGGGGTTTACCTATGGTGTTTACAAAGGCTATGGAGTGGATATAGAGGCTACCAATTATATCGATATTTTTACCAGCGGAATCTTCTTTACCGCCATGTGGTATATGGCGACCAAGAAATTAGAAAATTGGACTCTTTGGATTATCGCCGATTTGATTACCATTCCGCTGTATGCGTATAGAGGCTGGGGAATGCTGTCTTTACAATTTGTAATATTTACCATCTTGGCCATACAAGGTTATCGATCATGGAAGAAACACTTAGACAACAATCCACAGGCGGCCTAAAGGTCGTATTGTTTGGGCCGGAGTCTAGTGGGAAAACCACCATGGCCCGTTCGCTTTCCGAGGCCTGCAATGCCCCTTGGGTTGAAGAGTACATGCGTATCTATTTAGATGATAGAGGTCCAGTAGTGGGTTCTTTGGTGGCCAAGGGCGAAATACTTCCGATCGCGAAAGGACAAATAGCCTTAGAGAATAGAGCTGTAGTCGCAAATCCACAACTGATTATTTGTGATACCAACCTCTTGGAATTAAAGGTGTATTCAGAATATTATTTCGATGGATGGTGCCCAACAGAATTGCTTAATGCGTTGGATCAGTTAAAGTACGACCATTACTTTTTAACCGGCGTAGATATCCCTTGGAAAGCAGATAAATTAAGGGATCGACCGTTAGACAGAGAAAATATGTTTTGTATTTTTGAGCAGGAGCTGCAACAGCGCCAATTGCCCTATACCATACTAGAGGGACCGCACCCTGACCGATTGGAAAAGGCTTTAAAGGTCATCAACCAACTGAAAACCAACATGCATGCTTGATCAGCAGGACATTGAACAAATTGAAGCCCATGGTCTAAACCTAGACCAGATAATGAGTCAATTGCAAACCTTTGCTAACGGAATTCCATTTGTGGATGTGGTTACTTCTGCCACGCTAGGCAACGGAATCCAAAGCATGGATCAGGAGCAAAGGGGGTTTTTTGATTCCTATTTCGAAAACAATAAGACTGGACTGGATTTGGTCAAATTTGTTCCAGCATCTGGAGCGGCCACCCGCATGTTTAAATTCTTACACGAGTTTCTTTCCCATTATAATCCCGACCAGCAACATTATAGAGATTATATCAAGAAGTATCCCAATAACGAGGTTGCAACTTTCTTCGAATCTACTACAGAGTTTGCTTTTATCAATGGCGTAAGAAAAGTGATTCGAGAAAAATTTCCGGATTATAAGCAAAGCCCAAAAGGGAAGAGGCATCACTATTTTGCACAAGCCATGTTAAGCCCTGATGGGCTCAACTTTGCAAATCTGCCTAAGGGTTTGATACCATTTCATCGGTATAAAAAATATGCTACTACGGCCTTCGAAGAACAATTGTACGAGTCGGCTTATTATGCTGCTGCCCAAAACGACGTTTATTTGCATTTTACCTTTTCCGAGGCCCATTTAGAAGCTTTTAAAGCAGAATTCGATCGAATTAAAAGCCGGGTGAGTAAGAAGACTAAAAAGACATTTCATATCTCGTATTCTTTTCAGAAGAGCAGTACAGATACCCTTGCAGTAGACTTAACGAATATGCCTTTTAGGGATGCCGATGGACATTTGGTGTTTCGCCCATCGGGTCATGGTGCACTATTGGAGAATTTAAACGAGATCGATGCCGATGTAGTTTTTATAAAAAACATCGATAATGTAGCCGCTCAGGAATATGCTGGCGAAATAGCACTCTACAAAAGGGTTTTGGCTGGTCGATTGCTTTGGCTTCAAAATAGGATACATGGTTTTTTAAAGGACATAGAAAGCGACCTAACCCTAGAGAAGATGAAGGAAATCCAAACCTTTATCTGGAAAGAGTTAGATGTAAAAGATATCCCACATGGGATTACGGCTACGGTTCGATTTTTAAACAGACCCCTTCGAGTCTGTGGCGTGGTAAGAAACACTGGGGCCCCAGGCGGAGGCCCTTTTTGGGTTAAGTCCGAAGATGATGAGGTAAGTTTGCAAATAGTCGAATCGTCCCAAATCGATCGAGAGAATCCACATCAACGCGCCGTGATGAACGAGTCTACCCATTTTAACCCTGTCGATGTAATTTGCGGACTGCGAGACTATAAGGGGAACAAATTCGACTTGATGGAGTTTTGTGACAAGGATCAGGGCTTTATCTCTAGGAAGTCGGAAGAAGGTAAGCCGATTAGAGCCTTAGAATTACCAGGTTTATGGAATGGCGGGATGGCCAATTGGAATACCGTATTTGTAGAAGTGCCATTGGTTTCCTTCAATCCGGTAAAAACGGTCAACGACCTTCTTAAAAAGGAGCATCGACCCAACGCCTGATGGACCGGCAACAACTTCTGCGCGAAATCCAACTCAAGGCTGTTCGAAGCAGTGGTCCTGGCGGGCAGCATGTCAATAAGACTTCTACCAAAATAGTGCTATACTTTCCACTAAGTACTTCCGAAGCATTAAGCGAGCAGGAGAAAGATACCTTGATGGATCGTTTGCAAAATAGGATCACAGCTGATGGAGGGATCCGTTTAAATTCTTCGCAATACCGTTCGCAAAGCAGAAACAAAGAGGCGGCCATAGATAGACTCATGGCTTTATTGGAGTATCATCTGTTGCCCAAAAAGGAGCGAAAGGCTACGCGTCCTTCTAAAAAAGCGGTTGCCAAACGTTTGGATAAGAAAAAGAAACAAGCGCTTAAGAAAGCCAATCGTAAAAAGCCTCCGCTCGATTAAATCCAAAATAGCGCAATTCCTTGTCCGATTTAAAAAGAGTGTCGTATTTTTGCCGAACATCTCAAAGGGGTGCCGAATCCGACAGGAGGAAGCTGAGATTATACCCATTGAACCTGGGCGGATAATGCTGCCAAGGGAACTAAGCGAGCTGCAAGTGCAGCACGATCAATGACCGGTCTTAAGGACCAAACAAGCTAATATAAACCAGAATAATGACCCCTTTTATTCGTAGTAATCTTACGAATGAAAAAGTTATTTTTTGCACTGATTGTTTTTGTCTTTGGGACCACATACGCCCAAGAAGAACAAGCAGTAACAGACAGCACAGATGTCCAACAATTGGGCGAGGTCTTTTTAAGATCTGTACGTGTAGAGGCAGATTCTCCCATCACCCACAGCAATGTGGAGAAAGAAGAAATCGCCAAAAGAAACCTTGGGCAGGACTTGCCCATCTTACTTAATTATTTGCCAGCCGTTGTTACCACTTCCGATGCGGGAGCTGGGGTTGGATACACCGGGATTAGAGTTCGTGGAAGCGATGCCACTCGAGTCAATGTAACCATCAACGGGATTCCGTTTAACGACACAGAAAGCCAAGGGACTTTTTGGGTCAACTTGCCCGATTTTGCCTCCTCGGTACAAAGCTTGCAATTACAGCGAGGCGTTGGGACATCCACCAATGGTTCGGGAGCCTTTGGCGCAAGTCTAAACATTGCGACGGACGCTTTATCCGAAGATCCTTTTGCTATTTTATCGGGCTCTTATGGCTCTTTCGAAACCTGGAAGAGCACGGTCCAGTTTAGCACCGGAAAACTAAAGGACAAATTCGAACTGTCTGGTCGCTTATCCAAAATCGAGTCTGAGGGTTATATAGATAGAGCCAGTAGCGATTTAAAATCTTATTTCTTGCAAGGAGCCTATCAAGATGGGGGAACCCTAATCAAGGCCTTGGCCTTTGGAGGTCGCGAAATTACCTACCAGGCCTGGTTTGGAATCGATGCCGAGACCTTAGAGAACGACCGTACTTTTAATCCTGCTGGGATGTATACCGATGCCGACGGTAATGTAAAGTTTTACGACAATGAGGTCGATAACTATGGGCAAGATCATTACCAACTGTTATGGAACCAGCGCTTCAACAATAATTGGAGCACGAATATGGCGCTTAACTATACCTACGGGCGAGGGTATTTCGAACAGTTTAAAGAAGACGCAGACCTGGAGTTTCACGAAATTGGCCCCATCGATATAGGCGGCCAAGAACCTGTCGTTACGGGCGATTTGGTAAGAAGAAGATGGTTGAACAACAACTTTTATGCGGCAAACTTCGATGTAAATTATAAAGATGAGCGTTGGGATGTGGTAACAGGGATGTTCTATAGTTACTATGGCGGAGACCATTTTGGAGAGGTCATTTGGGCGCAATATGCTGGCGATACCGAGCCAGGCGATCGTTATTATTCGGGCAATGGAGATAAAAATGAATTCACTGTGTTTTCTAAGGCCACCTTTAGGCTAAACGAAAAATGGAGTTTCTTCGGAGACCTGCAAGGACGATTTATCAGTTACCGTACTTCTGGGCTTACGTCCGATAAAGTATTGTTAGAAGAGCAGCAGCATTACGATTTCTTTAACCCCAAGGCTGGGGCGAGTTTTCAGTTAAACGAAGGCAACCAGTTTTATTTGTCCTATGGTCGGGCCAACCGTGAACCGCGCCGAAGCGATTTCGAGCAAGGGGTCTTTACTCCAGAAAAGCTAGACGATTACGAGTTGGGCTGGCGTTTTGCTTCAGAAAAAGTACAGCTAAACACCAACGTATACTATATGGACTATACAGATCAATTGGTGCTTACTGGAGAGATAGACGACGTTGGTGCTCCTATTCGAGCAACCAGTGGTTCTAGCTACCGGTTGGGCTTAGAGGTGGATGCGGTCATTTCCATTACCGAAGGTTTAAACTGGCGCCCCAATGTTGCGCTATCCGATAATAAAAACCGAGACTTTGTGACCTCCCGAGATGGCGAGGTGGTGAATTTAGGCAATACCGATATTTCGTTTTCTCCAGCTGTTGTGGCGGGAAGCATTATAGAATACCTTCCAACGGATGGGCTTTATTTGGCCTTGCTCACCAAGTATGTAGGCGAGCAATATATGGGAAATATCGATAGCGAGACTTCCAAGCTAGACAGTTATTTTGTAAACGATTTTAGTGTCAACTATACCTTCGATGAACTGTCTTTTGCAGATTCGATTACCCTAAGTGGGTTGGTAAATAACTTGTTTAACGAGGAATATGTGTCTAATGGGTACTTCTTCACCTACGATGATACTTGGACAGATCCAAACCAAGTAACCACCATAGAAGGTGCGGGATATTATCCGCAGGCCACCATTAATTTCTTAGTAGGGGCCACTATTCAGTTTTAATTAGAAACGGTAATCACATCCCCATTGCGCTGTACAAAGTACTGCAACATGGGGTAAGATTGCTCTTGGCTTTGATGCTGTCCGGTTACTATGTCGTAGGTATTGTCGTCATTACAAGGACAAGAGGCAACGATGCCTTCTACTTGCATCTTAGAACAACCGCTTGGGCTGTGGTTGGGGTCGGTTAGGTCGAAAGCGGTGTACAGGGTGTTATTTACGTTGTAAACAATTACTCCTTTTATTCCTTGATTGTTAAAAGAGACTGAGTTGCCTGGAAATAATAGCTGGTTGTATTCGGGCAGCGTGAGGTTGATGGTAAAGTTTACCAAAGGCTCGGTTAAATTAGGATTGTTGTTGTTTGGATTGTCATTATTGTCATCACCTCCACAGGAGATCATTAAAAACAATGCCAAAGCGGACAGTAGGTATTTCATAGCCTTCGATTTAGGGCTCGAAAGTACGAAAAATCCAAGAAAATTAATTTTTCGTATATTTGATATACAAATCCCGAGATATGGGATTTTTTGTATTTAAGACCCTCGAAGCATTGCAGCAACGAGGCGTTTATTTTTTATTAATAACTGATTATGAGTAAAGTATCCTATTATACGGCCGAGGGATTGAAGAAGTTGAGGGATGAGTTAAACCAGCTTAAAGATGTAGAACGTCCTAGAGCCTCGCAAGCCATAGCGGAGGCCAGAGACAAAGGGGATTTGAGCGAGAACGCAGAATACGATGCTGCAAAGGAAGCGCAAGGAATGTTAGAGATGCGCATTTCTAAAATGGAAGAAACCCTTGCTGGCGCCAGATTGATCGACGAATCCCAACTCGACACCTCTAAAGTGTTGGTTCATTCTACTGTAAAGATTAAAAATCAACAGAACGGAATGGAAATGACCTATAAGCTAGTCGCCCAGAGCGAAGCAGACTTAAAGACCGGTAAAATATCTGTAGATTCTCCCATAGGGAAGGGTCTATTGGGTTGTGAAGTAGGCGACATCGCCGACATACAAGTCCCGAATGGGGTGATGAAGTTTGAGGTCGTAGAGATCTCTAGAGATTAATGGCAACAATTTTTACCCGCATATTAAACGGCGAAATTCCCTGCTATAAAGTAGCAGAGGACGATCGTTTTTTTGCTTTTTTAGACATCAACCCCAATGCCCCTGGTCATACCCTCTGCATACCTAAACAGGAGGTAAATCGCTTATTGGATTTAGACGCTGAAACCTATGATGGGTTAATGGCTTTTTCCCGTAAAGTTGGTATTGCTTTAGAAAAAACGGTTCCCTGTGAGCGTGTTGGGATGGCGGTTATCGGTTTGGAAGTGCCGCATGTACATGTGCACCTGATCCCCATGAGAAGCATGGCCGATATGACCTTTGGATCTAAAACCCCTCAAACTCGGGAGGAGTTCGAAGCCATGGCGACTGCTATAAGTGAGGCTCTATAAGTTTAAAATTCTTTATAAATGGGCAGGGAGATCTCTATGGTCGTTCCTTTGTCTTTTTCACTTCTTAGCACATAGATTTTCCCGTTGTGGTATTCTTGAATGATTCGCTTTGCTAGCGAAAGACCCAGACCCCATCCTCGTTTTTTAGTGGTATAGCCAGGTTTAAAGATCTTCTTGTAGTTCCTGCTTGGAATTCCCTTTCCAGTATCGCTGATGCGAATTAAGGCATTTTTGTTGGTAGATAAAATTTCGATATCGATGGTTCCTTGGCCCTTCATGGCGTCGATTCCATTCTTTACCAAGTTCTCTATAGTCCAACCAAATAGCTGCTCGTTAAGCAATACCATGATGGGTTCATCGGGCTTTACCAATTCAAAAAGAATCAATTTGGAAGTTCTGCTTTTAAGATAATCGAAGGCCGTTTGCGTCTGGTTAACAATATCGAGCGGCTGCAAATGAGGAACAGAGCCAATTTTGGAGAAACGCTCGGTAATGGTTTGCAACCTTACGATATCCTTTTCCATCTCCTGGATGTACGATGGATTTACATTTTCTGATCTGAGAATTTCTGTCCAACCAACCAAAGAGGATAAAGGAGTGCCAATTTGATGTGCTGTTTCTTTAGCCATCCCAGCCCAAAGCTTGTTCTGCTCGGAAGACTTGGAGGTGCGAAAGAACAGGTATACCGCCAAAAAGAATAAGATGATAATGACGATAAGAGCCGCCGGATAGTATTTTATTTTATTGATGATGGGCGAATTGCCATAATAGATAATTTGGAGTACCTCTTCGTCGTATTCGATCTCTATGGGGGTATACTCCGAGGTAAACTGCTCGATTAATGCATCTCTCTTTTTTGGGTCTTCTACCAATTTCGGGTCTACATTATTACCGGTATAAATATTCTCCTTCAATGTATGAAGGATCATAGGGGTTGTGGTGTTGCTTTGCAGTACCTGAAGCAAAAGTTCGCTGTTCCAGTCCGGTTGGGTAAGGTCTATCTGTTGTACTTCTTCCTGGGCAGTGGCCCAAATTTGCATCTTTTCACGCTCGTTATCCTTCAGTTGGGTGAAGAATTGATAAGTGTTCCATAGAATCAGGCTGACGATCGCCACAGAGGCCAAAACGAAGAACCACCTTGTAAGCGTAGAATTATTGGGCATAGGCAGCAAATAAAATCTTTTAAATATAATGGAATTATGTTAATAATATTGTCCATCCTAGCTTTTACAAAATCGAGGGTTTGGGTACATTTGTCACGATGTTGCAGATTGATCCTACCCAAATAACAACTCCTCAATTGCATGGTTATCTGCTAGGTGCCATTGCGCCTAGACCTATCTGTTTTGCAAGTACAATTGATGGAGATGGGCAGATCAATTTATCGCCTTATAGTTTTTTTAATGTGTTTAGCGCCAACCCTCCGGTGATGATTTTTTCTCCGGCCAGAAGGGTTAGAGACAATACCATTAAACACACTTTAGAGAACGTACGCGAAATTGGCGAGGTGGTGATCAATGTGGTGAGTTATCAGATGGTTCAGCAGATGAGTTTATCGTCTACAGAGTATCCCAAGGGCGTAAACGAATTCGAGAAAGCTGGTTTTACCGAAGTACCTTCGGTTAAGGTTAGCCCGCCTAGGGTTAAAGAGTCGCCAGTGCAGTTCGAGTGTAAGGTAAAAGAAGTAGTGGCCTTAGGCGATCAAGGAGGAGCTGGGAACTTGGTGATCTGCGAGGTGGTCCAAATCCACATAGAAGAATCCATATTGGACGAAGCCGGGAAAATCGATCCACTAAAACTCGACCCCGTTGCTCGTATGGGCGGTAACTGGTATAGCAGAGCCAACTTAGGGTTGTTCGAGGTAGAAAAGCCCCTTAGAAGTTTAGGGATCGGCGTAGATGCCCTGCCTCAGGTTATCAAAGACAGTACAGTGCTAACAGGAAACCATTTGGGGATGTTGGCCAATGTAGAGGAATTGCCCGAAGGAGCCCATGCCAGCGCAAATGCTTCAACAGAGAAACACCAACAAGCCGCACAATTGCTCGAAGATGGAGCTGTTGAACAGGCATGGAATATTTTAACGAGAAAATAATTAAACATGGAAATACAAGGAACCATCAAATTGATTGACCAGACCAAAACGTTTGGCAGCAATGGATTTAGAAAGAGAGAGGTGGTTATAACCACAGAAGAACAATACCCGCAACCGATTATGGTGGAGTTTGTACAAGACAAGACAGACCTTCTCGATGCCTACAAAGTTGGGCAGGCGGTAAAGATCAGCATTAATTTACGCGGACGCGAATGGGTAAGCCCACAAGGCGAAACGCGTTATTTTAACTCCATCCAGGGATGGCGTATAGAAAGCCTAGAGCAAGCGGGATCTGGAGAAATGCCACCCATGCCGCCGGCTGATGCTTTCGAGCCAGTGAGCAATCTCAATCAGGACGATCACGACGATTTGCCTTTTTAAAAACGATAAATCAAAATCCCGCACATGTGCGGGATTTTTTATTTTAGAACCATGAATATCACCCGCTTTATCGAAACTGCATTTAAACGGTTTCTGCCATCTCCCTTCGCTATTGCGGTCTTGCTCACCTTGCTTACAATGGCCTTGGCACTGTTGTTTACAGATGTGAGACAAGCAGAGCAACCTTTGGTGACCCTCTGGTCTTATTGGGAGGAGGGAATTTGGAATCAGGGCCTTTTGGTTTTCGCATACCAAATGATGTTAATTCTGGTCTTAGGGCACATATTGGTGTTAAGCAAACCCATGAACCGACTTATCCAGAAATTGACAGACAGGGTAACTGGGACAGGTTCTGCGGTGGTTTGGGTAAGTGTAACTACCTTATTAGTCTCGTTCTTTAATTGGGGACTGGGACTCATCTTTGGCGCAATCATGGCCAGAAAAGTTGCAGAAGCCGCCGTTAAAAGAGGCTTTAGTATAAATTATCCCTTAGTAGGAGCTGCTGGGTATTCTGGACTCATGATTTGGCATGGCGGAATAAGTGGTTCTGCCCCATCAAAGGTAAGCGAAGCGGGACACCTGAGCTCGTTTTTAGAGTCTGGACTTTCTGCAGATTTGGCAAGTCAGATACCAGACCTTATTCCTTATTCTGAAACGATTTTTAGCCTTCAAAACCTGGTTCTTTTTGCCCTTTTATTGCTCCTGGTCCCTTTGGTGCTTCGCTGGATTGGAAAAAAATCCAAAACGACTACGGTAAACCTGCCCGAATATAAATCCTACCAATCCCCGACAGATTTGGGGAAAGGAGCAGAACGCATAGACCGTTCTCCTTGGTGGGGAATGAGTTTTGGCCTAATTATTTTGGTGGTTTTTGTAAGTCAGTATTGGGGCTCTTTGATGGAGCTTGTCATTACGCCAAATATGCTCAATTTTTTTATGTTGGGACTTGGTCTAGTACTTCATCGCAGCTTCAACTCCTTTTTACATGCAGTAGACGAAGCCATTAAAGGCGCCGCTGGAATCTTGCTGCAATTCCCTTTATATTTTGGAATCATGGGCATCATGAGCAGTAGTGGAATGGTAGGTCAAATTTCTGATTTCTTTGTTTCCATCGCTACAGAAACGACCTTGCCCTTGTTTACTTTTTTAAGCGCAGGATTGGTAAATATTTTTGTTCCAAGTGGTGGGGGACAATGGGCGGTACAGGGCCCTATAGTAATCGAGTCTGCCCTTAAGCTAGGTGTGCCCTTAAATAAGGCCATAATGGCCTTGGCTTATGGCGACCAGATCACCAATATGCTACAACCCTTTTGGGCTTTGCCTTTACTGGGAATTACCAAATTAAAAGCCAAACAGATTTTACCCTATACATTGATCTTAATGTTGGTTGGTACCGCGGTTTTTATGTTAGGATTGTTGGCTTGGTAATGAAAAAACCTCGTCAGAAGGCTGTTCAAACGAGGTTAGTTTCGGGTTAGGTGCCTATTTTGACCAATTCAAATATTAAAATGATTACATCAAGTTAGTGTCAAAACAGTCTAATAATATCTTGAATATTTTGGAAAAAATCAAATTATCGAAGCAATTTTAACAATCGTAAGTGCTGAACAGCAATGATTTACCTCGAAAATGACCAAACAGAGTTTCCGTCGCCCGAAAACGCTAGGGCCGATGGCTTACTTTGCGTGGGCGGTGATTTGCATCCAGACCGAATAGAGAAGGCCTATAAAGCTGGGATTTTTCCTTGGTACGAAGATGGGCAGCCGCTATTATGGTGGTCCCCAAACCGTAGAATGGTGCTTTACCCGAATGAGTTTAGAATATCTAAGAGTTTTCGATCCAGACTAAAGAAGCATAGCTTCAAAATTAGTTGCGATAAAGATTTTATAGGGGTTATCACCCATTGCGCAGATGTCCCTCGTAAAGATCAGCACGGCACCTGGATTACAGATCAGATGATAGCCGCCTACCTTGATTTGCACAAAAAGGGCCTCGCTAGAAGCATCGAGATTTGGGAAAACGATGTCCTGGTAGGAGGTCTTTACGGAATTGACTTGCCAGAATATGGTCTTTTTTGTGGTGAGAGTATGTTCTCTTTAAGGCCAGATGCATCCAAAATTGCATTACATACTTTGGTAGAAGCGGTGAGTGAAGCGGCTTACACCTTAATCGATTGCCAAATGTATACAGACCATTTATATAGTTTGGGCGCCAGGGAAATCCCGAGGGCAGAATTTCTGCACCATTTGAAGCAACCGAAAAAGTCCTTTTCGGCTTTTTCTGTATCTTCGTAGACCAATTTATCTTACTATGAAAAAGTTTACTCTACGGTTCTGTATGCTAGCAGGATTGTTGTTTGCAGGATCTAATTTGCTCGCCCAAGAAGTCTTGCCAAAAGGGCTTACAGAGGCCGAGAGCGACCTAATTTCTAATTACAGTTTCCGCAGCAATGGTATGACAGACCCACCAGAGGGTCCGGTACGTACTATGGCCGAGTGGGAAGAGGTAGAATACTTGGTAGTGACTTGGCAACCGAATTTTCCGAACATCCTTCGACAAATTGTGGAAGCGGCTGTAGCGGAATGCAAAGTGATAATAACTACACAGAACGAAGCTTCTGTTTCGAACTACTTAAGCAGTAATGGCGTCGACCTAACCAATATCACCTTTATGGACGAAGATTGGGACAGTATTTGGATACGCGATTATGCAGGTAATACTATTTATAGCGATGATGTTGGAGAACTTGCCCTGACAGATTGGATCTACAACAGACCTCGCCCAAACGATGATGTGATGCCGTCTGCGCATGCCACTCTATTAGATATTCCAATTTACATCACAGATACCGGGATTAATGATCTTGTTAATACCGGAGGTAACTTTATGAGTGACGGGATGGGGACGGCCTTTGCCTCCGAGCTGATATTAGAGGAAAACGAAGCTGGAAATCCATACGGAGTGACTCCTAAGACCGAAGCAGAGATCGATGCCATTATGGAGGCTTATATGGGGATCGATAGATACATCAAGATGGAAACGCTGCCCTACGATGCCATTCATCATATCGACATGCACATGAAGCTATTGGATGAAGAGACAATCTTGGTAAGTGAGTACCCAGAGGGGGTGGCAGATGGGCCACAGATCGAAGAGAATATAGAATATGTGCTTAGCAACTTTCAATCGTCGTTTGGCACACCTTACAAAATAGAATGGATGCCAGCCCCGCCTAGTGCTGGGGGAAATTATCCAGACACTGGGGGAAGCTACCGCACATATACCAATGCGGTATTTATCAATAAAACGGTTTTGGTTCCTACCTATCGCCCAGAAGTTGACGACCCGGCTTTAGCCCAATGGGAAGAGCTACTACCAGGATATAACATCGTAGGGATTGATGTAGACAATCCTGGGGAGAACCTGATTTCCTTGTTTGGAGCCATCCATTGTATTACCCACACCATAGGGGTAGATGAACCATTATGGATAGTACACCAACCTATAGCAGAAGCCAACAGCAATACCACCGTCACCTTAGATGCCATGATAAAGCATATCTCCGGAGTAGCCGATGCTACGGTTTATTGGAGAGAAGCAGGTACAACAGATTACGCGCCCTTGACCATGAACGACCAGGGAGACGATCAATGGACGGTAGACTTGCAAATTCCTTCTGGGGATATCGATATTGAATACTACATAGAAGCTACAGCTAATTCGGGTAAAACCTTAGCCCGACCATTGGTTGCGCCAGAGGGATATTGGACCATAGCAGTGGGCGTATTGTCTACAGACGATTGGGCCAATAGCAATATCTCTGGAGCATATCCCAATCCGACCACAGGGGTTGTAAACTTTGCCATGAACCAAATCCAAGGCCCTGTACAAGTTCGTGTTTACAATATGCTGGGGCAAGAACTCATGAACCGCGAGATCCAGCAAGCCGATGGTATTTTAAGCTTGGACCTAAGACCAGATTGGTCTGGAACGCTCTTGGTTATCTTCGAGGGTGAATTTGGGGCAGTTAGAAAGCGTGTAATAAAATATTAGTTCTAATCGCAGCGTTGTCGAGTTGTTAATTCGGCACGCATTCTTGCATAATTACTAGAAAATCAACAAATAACCGAAAGAAAAATCTTACAAGGATGATTCAGCGATGCCTGCTACTTACCTTATTGATCTGTTGGTCGGGATATTCCCAGACCAAAGAGGTGACCGATGTGAATCGGGATATCAATGTGGCTGTGGTGTACGAGCAGGTCGTCAAGGAAGGCTATGGAACACCAGCTGTTTATTTAAAATTGGCCAATGCCTACTACTTCGAAAGCCAATACGAGGATGCTAAGAAGTGGTTCGAGACCTTGTTCGAAGAAGAAAAGCCAACAGACAAATTGGTATTATTTCGTTACAAGCAAAGCTTAAAAGCCCTTAAACTCGATTTCGAGAACAACCCTTATCTGGCAGATCAGTAGCCTGCAGCAATTTCTTTATACCTAAAACACCCTTTTACATGGTCGTTTACCATGCCTGTAGCCTGCATATGTGCATAAACCACTGTGGTACCAACAAATTTAAAACCTCTCTTTTTTAGGTCTTTGCTTATGGCATCGCTTAAGGGCGTATTGGCTGGTATATGGCTCATGCCCTCAAATTGATTGTAGATGGGCTTGTTGTTTACAAAGCCCCAAATATAGTTGCAAAAGCTGCCAAATTCTTGTTGTACTTTGATGTATGCTTGTGCATTAGAAATCGTGGCCCTAATTTTAAGTCTATTGCGAATTATCTCAGCATTTTCCAACAATTCTGCTACCTTATCTTCCTTGTAATTGGCTATTTTCTGGTAGTCGAACTGGTCGAATGCTTCTCTAAAGTTTTCTCGTTTTCTAAGGACGGTGATCCAGCTTAGGCCTGCCTGAAAGGTTTCCAAGATTAAAAACTCGAACATGCGGGCGTCGTCCTTTACAGGGACACCCCATTCTGTATCGTGATAAGAAACATATAGTGGGTCGTCCCCACACCAAGCACATCGCTGCATAACTGATCTTTGTCATTGAAGATAGTAAGATTTTTACGGACCTTGCGACAGATTGATTATGAAAACAATGCCTATGAAAACTTCGATCGCAACAAAGAGAGACCAATTGGTGAAATCGAAACTTCAAGACGCCATGTCTTACCAGGAGTATCGAGAACTTGTACGCGAGCATCGGGCTGCAGGTACCAGCACTGGGTCCGAGCAAAACGAGGCCTTATCCAATTATACTTTGCTTAATGATAGCCGCATGAAGCGACTAGATAAGACCTCTAGTCTTCCCGAAGCTGTAGGAGCAATTTTGGCCAAGAGCGATCGTCCTCAAACCTGGTTGGTAATCACCGAGAGTTGGTGTGGCGATGCAGCACAGAGCATGCCCGTTATCAATAAGTTCGCAGAAGCAGCTCCAAATGTAGATCTTAGAGTGGTTCTTAGAGACGAACATCCAGAATTGATGGATGAATTCTTATACAATGGGACACGTTCCATCCCTGTTCTAATCGTTTGGGATAGGCAAGAGGAGGCCGTAACCCATATTTGGGGACCTCGTCCTAGTACTGCCAACAAAATGGTTGCAGATTATAAGGCGGCCCATGGAAAGTTGGATGCAGAATTTAAAAAAGACCTGCAGGTTTGGTACAATAAAGACCGCTCTGCCAACATCATTTCGGATTTAAAACAGTTTTTTTAGCCTTCATAAATAGCTGTACCTCAATAGGCTATTCGGGTTGTCGAAATTTTTGTACCTTAACAAAGAATTACAACCAATCACCTAGCCATTGATTTTTAAACGCTTATCCATATTAGCGGGTTTACTCCTCTTTCTATCGTGCCAGACAGAAGAACATTCTGTGGTATTGGGGGAAAATGGGGATGCTTTTTCTGGAATCAATGTGCCTACTAACTCTGCCGAGTATATTACCTATAGAGTAGATGACCAATCTGCGATCACCTATACAGAGGGAATCGATTGTATTATCGATTCTGGCCGGCAGCTTGTTTTGTCTTATGGCTTTAACAATGAGATAGCCAACGACGAATTTTTACTCGATTTCGAATCTGCAAACGGTGGAATACTTCAAGAAGGCCTGTACGAAATCGGTTCCGTAGATTTTACTATAGACGACAGCAATGGTAACGCTATAGGCAATCAAACCATCAAAAATATCGAGGCGCGTATCACCTCTCTGGGGACGCAGCCCGGAGAATATGTCGACATGAATTTTAGCGGGACCTTCCGCGATAATTTAGGGGCTTTGCACACCATTGTTGGCTTAGTACATGTGCTTATTGATCTTCGCTAGGACTTCCTAATGTTTCAATAAACGATTCTATGCTTTGCGCATTTTGCACGTCCATGTTGCCAATTTTTGTGCGTCTTAAGGCCGAAAGATGCGCCCCGTTGTTTAGGGCTTTGCCTAAGTCGTGGGCCAAGGATCTGATGTATGTTCCTTTGCTGCATTGCACCCTAAAATGCACATGCGGCATTTCGATGCTTGTTACTTCGAAGGCATAGATGCTCACAGGGCGAGGTTCTGTCTTCACCTCTTTTCCTTTACGCGCCAGTTCGTATAGGCGCTTGCCGTCTTTTTTTATGGCCGAAAAAGCAGGAGGATGCTGCATGATGTCTCCTTCGAAGGTTGCGATTGCTTCTCGGATTGAATCTTCGGAAATATCGCTTGTATCGAAGGTGGCATCGAAATCGCTTTCTAAATCGTAGCTAGGTGTTGTTGCACCTAAGGTAATGGTGCCTGTGTACTCTTTCTCTTGGGCTTGATAGCTTTCTATCTTTTTGGTGAATTTGCCTGTACAAATCACCAATAGTCCGGTAGCCAAAGGGTCTAAGGTTCCGGCATGGCCTACTTTTATCTTTTTTAAGTTGAAACGTTTACGGATGGCCCAGCGCAGTTTGTTCACTACCTGAAAGGAAGTCCATTTTAATGGCTTGTCTATCAGCAGCAGTTTCCCGTCTAAGAATTCTTGAGCACTCATAAGGCAAAGCTAGCGACTATGGCGATAATCCCAACAATGACACAGTATATGGCAAACCATTTGAGCTGGCTTTTCCGCACTAGTTGTATCATCCAGGTACAGGCGATGAGCCCAGAAATAAAGGCAGCCAAAAAGCCTGCGCTAAGTGGGACGATTTGGTCGGACTCCAAACTTAGATCGCCACTCATCAGGTCCTTGGCAATCTTACCTATAATAAGAGGGACTACCATTAAAAATGAAAAGCGCGCAGCTTTTGCCTTGTCATTCCCCAAGAGCACAGAAGTAGAGATGGTCGCCCCGCTACGCGAAATCCCAGGCAACATGGCGACGGCCTGTGCAATCCCGATAACAATGGCGTTTTTATAACTAACAGATTTGCCGGTATGTTTGGCGCGGTCTGCCAAAAAAAGCAGTAGAGCAGTAACGATAAGCATCGTACCCACTAGCAATATTTGCCCACCAAACAGGGCTTCCAATTCTTCCTCGAAAAACAAGCCAATAACAACTGCGGGTATCATAGAGAGGATGATCTTAGCCGAAAATTGCGCCTCCTTATTCCATTTAAATCGAAGCAGGCCCGAGAGGATTTCCCAGACGTCTTTTCTAAACACCACCAAGGTGCTAAGCGCGGTAGCAAAGTGCACTACCACTGTAAACATAAGGCTTTCTGCACCAACTCTGTCATCGCCTAAGATGGCCTTCCCCAGTTCGAGGTGACCGCTAGACGAAACAGGTAGGAATTCTGTCAGGCCCTGGATGACCCCAAGGACTAATGCTTCCCATAATTCCATGCGTTAGTCTTTGTTTTTTGGGTTCAATAATATGGCGTAGACCTCGAAGCCAAACCCGATTAAAATCAAGGCTGGGGCTAATCTAATCCGTCTCCAGCTATAGATTTCTGGGTTAAAAACATTGGGATCATCACTGCCTCCTCCTGCCATCAGGATAAACCCTAGCACGATAAACGCCATGCCGATAAGCATAAATTTGTAGTTGGCCTTTTCGAAAACAAAGGCTCCTTTTTTTGCTGCTTCTTTGCGTTTTTTCTCTCCCATTATTCGTCGAATTCGGTATAGATAACCTGGCCGTCTACCGCCAATTGGGCTATATGAGCCGTGGTTCCGTAGATCACATTAGCAAGGTGCAAGGTAACGTTTTTATCTACAACTAGATCTTCTAGCTCGGCCAATTGCAGGCCATTTTCTAGGCCTCGATTGATATAATAAGTCTCGCCGCTATCATCTGCAAAAACCACGTCTTTTACCCCTCCTTCGTACACGCGCTTTACTTGCACTTCTTTAAGGGTACATCCTTCCGGACTAGGACGTTCTATAATGCACCCGAAGGGGAGCAACGAACAAAGTAGGATCAAAAAAATGCGTTTAATAATAGAGCTCATTGGTACGTAAATTCAAAAAGCGCTGGGTGGCAAAGTAGGTGCTTAACCAAGTGATAAAAATCCCCATGGCTAGTATAAACCCAAAGAGGGCGCCTATAATGATGGTGTCGTTTAACAATTCGAGCTGTGGCCAGGTGCGATCTAAAAAGAAAAGGACTCCTGCAACCCCCAGCATGGCGACTAAAGCCCCGAGGACGCCCAAACGGATGCTCCTCCAAATAAACGGTCGCCTAATAAAGCCTTTGGTCGCTCCAACCATTTGCATGGTTTTAATGGTAAAGCGCTTTGCGTAAACAGAGAGCCGTATGGAGCTATTGATTAGCAATACTGCAATCACTAAAAAGACACCGCTAAAGATCATCATCCAAAAACTGATGACTTTGATGTTTTTATCGAAAAGGGCCACCAGCACTTCGTCGTATTCTACTTCTTCTACAAAATCTTTGGCCCCGATCTCTTCGGCAATCTCTGATAATTGCACCGGAGTAACATACTGGGCATAGATTTCTACGTCGATACTGTTTTGCAGCGGGTTGTAGCCTAAAAATTCCAAATAATCTTCTCCTATGGTCTCTATGTGTTTTTCGGCCGCTTCTTCCTTAGAGACATAAGTAGCAGATTTGGTGTACTCGGCCATTTCTAAACTCTGCTTAAGCTGCTCGATCTCTACTTCCTTGGCCCCATCCTTTAAGTAGATGGAAAGAGGGATTTGCTCTTTAAAATAGTTGGAGATTTTATTGGAGTTTATCACAAACAATCCTAATAATCCTAAGAGGAAGAGCACTAGCGAAATAGAAAGCACCACAGAAAAGTAAGAGGATATAAGCCTTCTTTTTTGATACTTTTCTAGTTTAGATGCCATGGATTCGATTGTATTGGTGGAGTAAAAATAGCGGATTTTCTGCACTCCTAGTTACTAACGCATAAACTTTTGTCTTTCGTACAATAGGCGTAAATTTGCCACCTTAAACAGCTGCCGTAAAATGAGCAATTATCACTTTAATGACATCGAGGCCAAATGGCAAGAATATTGGGCCAAGAATCAAACCTTTAAGGCATCCAACAGCAGTGAGAAACCCAGCTATTATGTCCTGGATATGTTTCCTTATCCGTCTGGTGCAGGTTTGCACGTAGGTCACCCGCTGGGCTACATCGCCAGTGATATTTATGCGCGTTATAAAAGGCACAAAGGCTTTAACGTGTTGCATCCGCAGGGCTATGATAGTTTTGGTCTCCCTGCAGAGCAGTATGCCATCCAAACAGGACAGCATCCACGTAAGACCACCAAAGAAAACATTGCCCGTTACCGCGAACAGTTAGATAAAATTGGTTTCTCCTTCGATTGGAGCCGAGAGGTTCGGACTTCGGATCCAGATTACTACCGTTGGACCCAGTGGATATTCATTCAACTTTTCGATAGCTGGTACGACTACCAACAGGATAAGGCGCGGCCGATATCCGAAATTTTGGAAGTTTTACAAACCGAGGGGAATCTAAACCTAAATGCAAGCTGCGACGAGGACACTCCACAGCTCACCGCCGCGGCTTGGAATGCCTTAAGCGACGAAGAGCAACAAGCCTTCTTGCTTAAATACCGTCTTACCTACTTGGCCGAGACAGAGGTAAACTGGTGCCCGCAATTAGGGACCGTATTAGCCAATGATGAGGTGATTAACGGCGTATCCGAACGTGGAGGTTATCCGGTAATACGCAAAAAGATGAAGCAATGGAGCATGCGTATATCTGCCTACGCTCAGCGCTTGCTCGACGATTTATCGACCATAGATTGGCCACAACCGCTTAAAGATTCTCAAACCAATTGGATCGGTAGGTCCGAAGGTGCTAGTGCCAGTTTTAAAGTGCAGCACCACGATGCGCAAATAGATGTATTTACCACCCGCCCCGATACCATCTTTGGGGTGAGTTTTATGACCTTGGCACCAGAACACGAATTGGTTGCCCAAATTACCACCGATGCACAAAAAGCAGTGGTAGATGCCTACGTCGAAGCCACTGCCCGCCGTAGTGAGCGCGAGCGTATGGCCGATGTAAAGACCATCTCTGGCGTATTTACTGGAGCTTATGCAGTGCATCCTTTTAGCGGTGATCTTATCCCTATTTGGATAGGCGATTATGTATTGGCAGGCTACGGGACCGGAGCCGTGATGGCAGTTCCCTGTGGGGACCAGCGCGATTACGATTTTGCCAAGCATTTCGACCTGCCTATCCCAAATATTTTTGAAGGGGTAGACATTAGCGAAGAGGCTTTTGCCGATAAAGACAATACCATTATCGCCAACAGCGACTTTTTAAACGGCCTAAACTTTAAAGAGGCTACCAAGGCCATTATCGAGGCTTTGGAGGCCAAAGAAGCAGGGCAGGGGAAGATCAACTACCGTTTGCGCGATGCGGTTTTTAGTCGCCAGCGCTATTGGGGAGAACCCTTCCCAGTTTATTACCGCGATGGCTTGCCACAGATGATAGACGAACAACATTTGCCACTTACCTTGCCAGAGGTAGAGAAGTATTTGCCCACAGAAGAGGGCGAACCACCCTTGGGTCGAGCAGATGTTTGGGCTTGGGATACCACTGCCAATACGGTTGTTTCTAAGGACAAAATAGACCAGCAAACCATCTTCCCACTAGAGCTTAACACTATGCCAGGCTGGGCTGGGAGTAGTTGGTACTTTTTCCGCTATATGGATGCTGCCAACACCGACGTGTTTGCATCTAAAGAATCCATGGATTATTGGAAGGCTGTAGACCTCTATATCGGCGGGAGCGAACATGCCACAGGGCATTTGCTCTACAGCCGTTTTTGGGTAAAGTTTTTATACGATCGCGGATGGTCTCCGGTAAAGGAGTCCTTTAAAAAGCTGATCAACCAAGGGATGATTTTGGGAGATAGTGCCTTTGTGCACCGTTTGGAAGGACAGAACACCCTTGTTTCTGCGGGAAAAATAGAAGGGCAAAATGTACAAGCCATCCACAGCGATGTATCCTTGGTGAACGCGTCTAACGAATTGGATATAGAAGGTTTCAAAAATTGGCGTGCAGAGTTTAAGGATGCGAATTTTATCACGGAAGACGATGGCAGCTTTAAAGTTACCCGGGAGGTAGAAAAGATGTCTAAGTCTAAATACAATGTGGTAAACCCAGATGATATCTGCGAGCGCTATGGGGCAGACACCCTGCGTATGTACGAGATGTTCCTTGGGCCGCTAGAGCAGGCAAAACCATGGAATACAGCCGGTATTACCGGTGTGCATGGTTTTTTAAAGAAGCTTTGGAAATTATACCACGGCGGAGCAGAGGGCAGCTTTTTGACCACAGATGCTTCAGCCTCCAAAGACAACCTAAAAACCTTGCATAAGACCATTAAAAAGGTAGAAGAAGACATAGAGCAGTTTAGCTTTAATACTTCAGTATCTACCTTTATGATTGCCGTTAACGAGCTTACGGCACAGAAGTGCAACAGCAGAGCGATATTGGAGCCCTTGGCAGTGCTTATTTCGCCTTATGCCCCTCATATCGCCGAAGAACTTTGGAGTTTGTTAGGCAATGGCGAGAGTATATCTACAGCGGCTTTTCCGGTGTTCGACCCAGCGTATTTGATAGAGAGCAGCAAAGAATATCCGGTGTCGTTTAACGGGAAGATGCGCTTTAAACTAGAATTGCCATTAGACATGGATAAGCAGACCATAGAAGATACAGTACTGGCTCACGAAAAAACGCAGCAGTACTTGCAAGGGCGCACGCCTAAGAAGGTTATCGTAGTTCCGGGCAAGATTATCAATATCGTAGGCTAGGGCTTATTTACGACGCTTTGTCAGGCCCGTAACTTCGGTCTTGTTTTTGCTACTTATTATAGTATAACAGAAATCGTAAAATTATGATGGGCTATTATGTCTTGATTGGTGCTATCATGCTGGCAAGCATGTATGTAAGCAACCGGCTTAAAAGTAAATTTGCTAAATATTCTAAGATCCGTTTACAAAATGGCCTCTCTGGGAAGGAGATCGCAGAGAAGATGTTGGAAGACAATGGGATTCGCGATGTACAGGTAATATCTGTCCGAGGACAGCTTACAGATCATTATAACCCCCTTACCAAAACCGTAAACCTAAGTGAGGCCGTATACAATCAGCGCAATGCTGCCGCGGCTGCTGTAGCTGCACACGAAGTTGGACATGCTGTACAGCACGCCACTGCTTATAAGTGGTTGGAGCTTCGTTCTAAGATTGTGCCAATGGTAAACATTTCGAGCCGTATGTCCACCTTTGTGATTATGGCTGGTCTGATATTGTACGGGACAGGGCAGGTATTTGGATCTGCCGTCTTTTTGGTAGGTATTGGGTTGTTCGCCGTTACTACACTATTCACTTTTATCACTCTGCCGGTAGAGTTCGATGCCAGCAATAGGGCGTTGGCTTGGTTGGAGGATAAAAACATGGTCACTAGCGCAGAATATGCAGGAGCCAAGGATTCCCTAAAATGGGCCGCCAGAACTTATTTAGTGGCTGCACTAGGGTCGCTAGCCCAGTTGCTCTACTTTATCATGCTCTTTTTAAACCGTAGATAAAGAAGCATTTCAGCCTCCAACATTATTGGGGTTGTAACCTAAATAGTCGGCAAAGCTTTCTTTAAAGTGTACCCCGTAGTCTTCCAATTCTTTTAGGATGGGCTCGTAAACCTCTTTAGAAATCGGGATCTGTACCCCTGGAGAGGTAATCTCTTTGTTTAAAATACGCAAAGCAGCCATGGCCACAGGCAGGCCTACCGTCATGGCCATCGCCGTATAGGTTTGATCTTCGCCTATAACGACCATATTGCTATCTATTTGTTTTTTCTTGCCATTTAGTTCGTAACCAAACTTGTGGTACATCACTATCATGTCCTTGTCGTCTGGGTCCAGGGTCCATTTTTCCATCAGGATTTTTTGCAATCCTTGGGCCGGAGTCGCGTTTGCTATCTCTAGCTTTTTCTCGGCATTAAAAAGGTCTAACTCGATTAATTTTCCCCACATCAAATCGTCTTGGTCGATCTTTAGGTTGTGCCGAAGTTTTAGCTCTACAGAATCTGTAGGGGAGTAGGGTAAAAACAGGTTTACAAACTCGCGGTAGGAGAGGTTTTCCGAATTCGGAATGGTATAGCTATCGTCCGTCATCCCAAGCTGCACAAACATATTCCAAGCTTTACTAAATCCAACACGTCGCATTGTGCCACGGTATAGGGTAAGGATGTCTTCCAAGCCATATACAGAGCGGTACTTTAACGAATTTCTATTTGCGTAGCCCTCGAAGGTGCCATAACCGTCGATTTCTAAGAATTCTGTACGGCGGAATAGGCGGTGGTAAGGGATGTATTTATAGCTGCCTTCTTGGATAAATTCTGCAGCACCTCCTTGACCTGCAACCACCACATTTCGTGGGTTCCAAGTAAATTTATAACGCCATAGGTTGTTGTCGCTTTCTGGTGCTATTAACCCTCCGGTAAACGATTCGAACAGCAACATCTTTCCTCCACCATCGCGGATGCGATCGATCACTTGCATGGCGCTCATATGGTCGATTCCCGGATCTACGCCAATCTCGTTCATAAACACCAAGCCTTTTTCTTTGGCAGCCTTGTCTAAGGCCTGCATTTCTTTACTTACATAAGAAGCCGTAACCAAATGCTTACCATATTTAATGCAATCGTTGGCTGCTTCTATATGGAATCTGGCCGGCAGCATAGAAATTACAAGGTCGCAGGCCTGTATGGCTTGCTGTCTTTGTTCTTGGTCAAAAACATCGAGCCGTATTCCCTTTGCATTAGGATGGCCTTGACAAAGCTTACGAGCGTTTTCTTTAGAAAGATCTCCTATGGTAATAAACAAATCTTCCGATTCCGACTTTTGTAAGAGGTATTTAATCAGACTGGTGGCCGAACGGCCGGCACCGATGATCAAGATGTTTCGCATGCGTCTATTTTATGGTATTTTTGAAGACACAATCTGCCTATGCAGAATCGGGCCTTAGATTGACGAAATTACTAAAATCCACTTCAACCCAATAGACAATGGAAAAAAGAATTTTATTGGCGGCTAGCTTGCTTGGAGCTTTAACAATTGCACTTGGTGCCTTCGGTGCACATGGACTAAAAGATCTGGTAGATCAGCGATGGATCGACAGCTTTAATACAGGGGTGCGGTACCAAATGTATCATGTCTTAGCATTGCTTTGGCTTGGAAGCACCGGTCGTATTAAAGAAAAGACCAAGCAATGGGTAGGTCGTTTATGGGTGGTTGGTATTTTATTCTTTTCTGGCTCTTTGTATGCCATGACATTACTAGAAGCGGCCGACACCTCTTTAGCATTTCTAGGCCCCATTACTCCTTTTGGCGGCTTGCTGCTAATCTTAGGCTGGGTCCGATTGGCGATGGGAATTTCGCGTAATAATTTGTAGTAATTCTCGTTCGATAAAGTGGGCGCGTAGATAGTTTTTTTATCTTTGCACACAGAACAAAAAAGAAGTGATGGTGGATAACAACCAAACTACGAAAACGATTTCGCTAGAAGCCTACGGAATCAAACCCTCCAAGTTGAATTATCAGCTGAGTTCCGAAGAGTTACATCGGGAAACAATTAGAACAGGGCAAGGAAAAGAAGCGAGTTCCGGCGCGCTTGCCGTAAACACCGGAACCTTTACAGGGCGGTCTCCAAAGGACCGTTTTTTGGTAAAAGATGATATCACCAAAGACCAGGTATGGTGGGGCGATATCAACATTCCTTTCGATTCGGATAAATTCGATGCCCTCTACGATCGAGTAACCGCATACCTAGAAGGAAAAGAGTTATACGCTCGCGACAGCTATGCCTGTGCCGATGCCAATTATAAATTGAACATCCGTGTGGTCAATGAGTATCCATGGAGCAATATGTTTGCCTATAACATGTTCCTTCGACCAACGGAGGAGGAGCTAGCGCATTTCGACCCAGAATGGCTGGTTGTAAATGCCCCAGGATTTATGGCTGTTCCAGAACGCGATGGAACGCGTCAGGCAAATTTCGCCATCCTAAACTTTACCCGCAAAATCGCTCTTATTGGAGGTACGGGTTATACGGGGGAAATCAAAAAGGGAATCTTCTCTGCCTTGAATTTTATCTTACCCGTAGATAAAAATACCTTGCCCATGCACTGTTCTGCCAATGTGGGGCCCAAAGGCGATACAGCGATCTTTTTTGGGCTTTCCGGAACAGGAAAAACCACTTTAAGTGCAGATCCAGATCGTAAACTTATTGGAGACGATGAGCACGGTTGGACTTCAGAAAATACGGTCTTTAACTTCGAAGGAGGATGTTATGCAAAAGCCATAGACCTTTCCGAAGACAAGGAACCAGACATCTATAGAGCCATAAAACCAGGTGCCATTTTAGAGAACATTATTATGGACGATAATGGCGTGGTCGATTTTACCGATGTCTCTATTACACAAAATACAAGGGTAAGTTATCCGATCTATCATATCGATAATATTCAGATTCCGTCGATTGGCCATAACCCAAAGAATATATTTTTCCTTACCGCTGATGCTTTTGGTGTTCTGCCTCCAATCTCTAAATTGAGTCCTGGACAAGCTGCTTACCACTTTATCAGTGGGTATACGGCCAAGGTAGCAGGAACAGAAGAGGGAATCGACGAGCCATTACCGAGTTTCTCTGCTTGTTTTGGGGCGCCTTTTATGCCGTTACATCCTACGCGATATGCAGAAATGCTCAGCGCCAAGATGGAAGAGGCTGGCGTAAACGTATGGTTGATCAATACCGGATGGACAGGTGGTCCTTACGGGGTTGGTAGCAGAATGAAATTACGTTATACCCGAGCCATGATTACCGCTGCCTTAGAAGGAGAATTAGACCAGGTTCCTTACGCGGTGCATCCTGTATTTGGCATCGAGGTTCCTCAGGCATGTCCAAATGTACCAGACGAGGTGCTTAACCCAAGAGGGACATGGGCAGATGGTGCAGCCTACGACCAAAAAGCCAAGACTTTGGCTCGATCGTTTAAATCTAATTTTAAGCAGTTCGAGGATTATGCAAACCAGCAGATTTTGGACGGAGGACCAAGAATCTAGTTAAAAATAATTGGACAAAAAAAAGGGCCTTACTTTTCAGTAAGGCCCTTTTATAATTTATAAGAAGCTTATTTCTTTCCGTTTACTTCTTTGATATATTTTTCTAAGGCCATAGTCATGGATGGAGTCTCTGGAGTTGGCGCCTGAATATCTACAACCAAACCTTTTTCTGTGGCGGCTTTTACAGTGGTGTTTCCAAACACTGCAATGCGTGTATCATTTTGCTCGAAATCTGGAAAGTTTTCGAACAAACTCTGGATTCCGCTAGGACTAAAGAACACCAAAATGTCGTAATACACATTTCGAAGGTCGCTTAAATCGCTAACTACGGTCTTATAAAAAGTAGCCTGTTTCCAATTTACCCCTAAGTCGTTGAGGATCATAGGGACTGTTGGCTTTAGTTTATCGCTAGAAGGAAGCAGAAAGGCTTCGTTCTTGTATTTTTTGATAAGTGGAGATAATTCTGCGAAAGTTCGCTTACCTACGTAGATCTTTCTCTTTCTGTATACTACATACTTCTGCAAATAATAGGCAACCGCCTCACTTTGGCAAAAGTATTTCATGGTATCTGGCACCTTAAACCTCAGGTCTTCCGCTATACGGAAGAAATGATCTACCGAATTTCGGCTCGTCAAGATAATGGCAGTATACTGAGTTAAATCTACCTTCTGCGTTCGCACATCCTTGCTAGAAACCCCTTCTACATGAATAAAAGGACGAAAATCGATTTTTACCTTCTGACGATCGATTAAATCGAAGTAAGGTGAATTCTCAATTTTAGGTTCCGGCTGCGAGACCAAGATAGTTTTCACTTTCATAAACATCATCTTTAATATCTCCTTTATACTGCCATGTAATACAGCAGAATAAAGGGTGCTATTTCAAGTGCGCAAAGATACAAAATAAAATAAAAGAAATGCCTAAAAATCAGGCTCCAGTTTCTTTTGAAGCTGGAAAACAGACTGATGAGGTAAACCGCCCCTACCAGTACGCAGCCTACAACAAATAGGACCCAAGCGGGCCCATCTGCTAACAAAATAATCCAGCAGAAGACAAAAAGCAGTATACAAAGGAGTCCAACATAACTCAGTTTTTCGAATAAAAACCGCTCTATGAGCCCCGGAATGTTAAATAACCAACCGATAAACTGCTCTATCAAGAACTTACCCATCAAGAATAGGACTAACAACGATATTACTTGCAAAAAATACCAAATGTCCATCTCGATAGGCTCTGGCCGGACCTTGTTTTGGTACAGCATCCAAAAAACAGCAACAACCAACACCTGAAAGGTGAGCAAGATGGCATTAAATGGGTCCATTAGCCGATACTGGCTCGCTGGAAGCGAGAAGTACTTATCTGTGATGGCCAAGAGCGAAAATTCATGAAAGCGCTTTGGGTAGAGTACCCTAAGAGATGCAAGAAGAACCAGGGCAAAGGTGAGGACCGCGATTACCCAATCGTAAGAAGCCCAATGTCTGATCTCTGGTAGCAAGTCCATGAATCAAAATTAATATTTTGAACGCCTGTTGTTGTAGGCAGAACCGATTAGTTCTTCACAATTGATAAAATTTTGCTAACGCTGTGTCTAGAGAAATACGAATCCTTAAATTGGCGTACTTTTGCTTAAAATCTGCCTATGGCTACTAACCTGGTTGTCGTTCCTACCTTCAACGAGATCGAAAATATCGAATCCCTAGTGGATGCCGTGTTTGCCCTGGATGTCGATTTTGACATATTGGTTGTAGACGACAGTTCTCCCGATATGACTGCGGCCAAGGTGCGAGAGCTCATGGAAAAACATCCCGGGAGACTGCACCTCGAGCAGCGAAAAGAGAAATCTGGACTTGGTACGGCCTACATACATGGTTTTAAGTGGGCTTTGGCAAGAAGCTACTACTATATCTTCGAGATGGATGCCGATTTTAGTCACAATCCTAAGGATTTACCCAAACTGTTGGAAGCTTGTAAAGACCAAGGCAACGATTTGGCGGTAGGTTCTCGCTACAAAACCGGTGTAAATGTGGTAAACTGGCCGATTAGCAGGGTGTTGCTCTCCTTAGGAGCCTCTACTTATGTTCGATTAATCACCGGAATGAGGGTTTACGACCCTACTGCAGGTTTCGTTTGTTATCACAGAAGGGTACTAGAAAGAATAAATTTGGACAAAATCCAATTTGTTGGTTACGCCTTCCAAATCGAAATGAAATACAAAGCACATTTGCTAGATTTTAAGATTATCGAAGTGCCAGTGGTGTTTACCGACCGGGTAAAAGGCGAATCAAAGATGAGCATTAAGATTATTTGGGAAGCCATATTTGGTGTAATAGGCATGAAATTTAAGTCTCTGTTCAAAAAATTGGAAATATGAAAACCGCTACCCTGATAAAGGATGTAAATATTGTTAACGAAGGAGAGATTTTACGTGGCGATGTCTTGATTAGTAAGGACAGAATTGTCGGGATAGGATCTTCTTTATCCATCGATCAATCTCAGACCGAAGTAATCGATGGGAGAGGGCGCTATCTTTTGCCTGGGTTGATAGACGATCAGGTTCATTTTAGAGAACCTGGATTAACCCATAAGGCAAATATAGAAACAGAATCTAAGGCTGCTGTGGCTGGTGGAATTACCAGTTTTATCGAGATGCCAAATACGGTGCCTCAGGCGACCACTATAGACTTGCTGGAAGAAAAATTTAGCACAGCCGCGGCTACTTCTTGGGCCAACTATTCTTTTATGTTTGGTGGAACCAACGACAATCTGGAAGAAATCCTTAAGGTTGATCCGCAGAAAGTGGCTGGTTTAAAGCTCTTTTTGGGGTCCTCTACAGGAAATATGTTGGTGGACAATCCGGAAGTGTTAGAGAAGATATTTTCTAGTACGGATTTGGTAATCTCCACCCACTGCGAAGACGAAGGGACTATCAGGGCTAATACGGCGCGCTATTTGGAAGAATATGGCGAAGATATCCCCATAGAGAAACACCCTCTGATTAGAAGTGAAGAGGCGTGTTATTTGTCTTCTTCTAAGGCCATAGAACTGGCGAAGAAAACCGGGGCCAGACTACATGTGTTCCATCTATCTACGGCCAAAGAGACCCATTTGTTTAGAAATGACATCCCCTTAAAGGACAAGAAGATCACTGCCGAAGTATGTGTGCATCACCTTAGTTTTAGCGATGCCGACTACGCAGAGAAAGGAACGCACATCAAGTGGAACCCAGCTGTAAAGACAGAGAAGGATCGAAAGGGATTATGGAAAGCCTTGTTGGACGATAGAATCGACGTGTTGGCTACAGATCATGCGCCACATACTTTAGAAGAAAAAGACCAAGTTTACACCAAAGCGCCTTCGGGAGGCCCCCTTGTGCAACATGCGTTAGTGGCCCTGCTAGAACATCACCACAATGGGATGATTTCGTTGGAAAAATTAGTGGAGAAAGCAGCACATAACCCGGCCATCTTGTTTCAAGTTAAGGATAGAGGGTACATTAGACCAGGGTACAAGGCAGATTTGGTTTTAGTAGATTTAAATAGCCCATGGACGGTCGACAAAGGGAACATTTTGTACAAATGTGGTTGGTCCCCTTTTGAAGGTAAGACCTTTCGCTCTGCGGTTACGCATACCTGGATAAATGGTACCTTGGCGTACGAAAATGGTCGTTTCCCCAACCGCACACATGGAGAAAGATTAACTTTCGATAGATGAAACACTATTGGCTAATCATATTGACGCTTGCCCTTGGTTGTCAGGATGTAACTTATCCCGAAGCTCCGGAGAACCTAATTCCAGAAGAGACCATGATAGAGATCATGGCCGATGCTTATTCGGGTCATGCTGCCAGAAGCGTTAACAATAGGATTCTTAGAAGCAATAAAGTAGCCCTAGATTCTACCCTGTATCGCAAGTACCAGATCGACAGCCTGCAATTTGCAAGAAGCAATGCCTATTATACCACGGATTTGAATAGGTATAACAAGCTATTAAAAGGTGTTGAAGAACAATTGCTTGCGCGTAAAAAAGAAATCGATAGTTCCCTCAATACAGAGCGATTGCGTTTACAAAACAGAAAGGACAGCGTATCGGGAGAAGTTCCTACCGGAATTGGTCAGGGTATCAAGACCTCCGACGAATAGGCCTCGGCAGTTTTTTTGATGGCCTGTTCTAAATCTTGATATTCGAAACCTGGAATTTCCAATGCCTTTTTACCATTAAAATTCGATGTGCTATACAAAGACTCTACAGTGTCTTTGATGAGTTTCTGTTTTCCGCCAAAAAGCTTACTTCGCCAATAATCCAGTACGGCGAGCATTAACATACTTCTTCTTCCGATTGGTTTTTTTGGAACTTTAGCACCAAGGGCATTACAAACTGCGATTATAAATTGCTTGTAATCTCGATTTTCTGCAACCAATACATAGCGCTGCCCCTGCAGGTCAGAATTCATCAACAATTGCATGGCTTTTACCACATCCCAGACGCCAACAAAGCCAGAACTCCCCGTGGTATATCTTGGGATCCCGCGTGCGGCGCGCTTAAAAATGACACAACTTCCGCTATTCCAATTGCCGGGCCCTATGATTACTCCTGGATTAACAATGGCAGTAGCCAAGCCTTCTTGCTGTCCACGCCAGACCTCCATCTCTGCACCATATTTTGTAATGGCGTAAACGCTATTTGGTGCTTCTGGATTCCAATCGCTAGTCTCGTCCATTGGTTTGTTATTGGGCTCTTCGCCTAGCGTAGCGATAGAGCTGACATGAATAAGCTTTTCTACATCATTTTTAAGGCATAGGTTAACCACATTGGCCGTACCTTCTATGTTGGCTTTTTTAAGCTTGTAAAAGTTCTTTGGATCGAAACTGATATAGGCTGCACAATGATAGACTTTGCTAATGCCTTCGAAGGCTTTGGTTAAGGCTGGGATATCGGTGAGGTCTGCTGTGACCCATTGAATGCGCTCTTCCATTTCCGCACTGTTTTGCGGGTAGTAAAGCGCGAGGATAATTCGGAAAATACTTAGGTCGCTACTAGCTCTTTTTGTAGCTCTTATTTTGGGATGTTTAGCGACTAATTGCGCCAATAAATGCGACCCAACTAAGCCAGTACTTCCTGTTATCAGTATCATGCAGTTAAAAGTAAGCAAATGTTTTAAGGCATTGAAATGTTAAATGTGTTTCATCTTACATCTAAAATGTTTAACTTTTCAGTCTAAATGTTAAACGTCAATAAAATACTACTCGTTTTTTGCCTAAGTTGCTTTTGCATTGTGGCTGGTTATGCTCAGATAATCGATATTCCAGACCCTAATTTTAAAGATGCATTGGTAAATCAGGCTGTTGTCGACACCGATGGTGACGGTATTTTTGATGCAGATGCCGACACCAATGAGGATGGAGAGATAGATATTCAGGAGGCCTTGGCGGTGGAGGTTTTGGGCCTGGTAGGAAAACAGATTTCATCTTTAGAGGGTTTACAAGAGTTCGTGAATTTAGTAGAGATCTATGTTGGTTACAACAGTTTGCAACAAATCGAAGTCTCGACACTGACTCAGCTAGAAGTGCTGGTGTGTTCATTTAACCAAATAAAGCAACTCGATGTTACTGCCAACCCCGACTTAATCCGATTAGAATTAGATTTTAATCAAATCAGCGATTTAGACCTCAGTCAGAATATTCAATTGGAGCGATTGTGGTTTACCTTTAATGATATCTCTAACATCGACCTCAGTGCTCAGTCTAGTTTACTGAACCTGAACGCAGATTCCAACGAGATTCAAGAAATTGACCTGTCGAACAATCCGCTTTTGGTCTCTTTAGCAATAGACAATAATCTGCTTAGCGCTATAGACTTATCGGGAAATCCCGCATTGGAATTCGTGGATGTTTATGGCAACCAGTTAACGGCGCTCGACCTTTCCAATCAAAGCAACCTGACTCTATTGACCTGTCTTAATAATGATTTAAGCCAACTGAATATTCAGAACGGGAATAATGAACAAATGACCTTTTTTAACACCACCAATAACCCTAATCTGCTGTGCATACAGGTAGATGATCAAGCCTATGCAGAGGCCCAATCGGACTGGTTGGTAGATAGCGGTGTGGCATTTAGTGAAGACTGCGGGTTTTTAGGTTTAGAAAACTCTGCATTTTCTAACTGGAACATTGTTCCAAACCCAAGTGACGGATTGGTACAAGTACAATATGGTTTCGAGCATTCCGAGCCATTGAGATGGCAACTATTTGATGCGTCTGGCCGGATTGTTCAGCAATTCGAAGGACTGCCTACACAGATCGATTTATCCAGCTACCAAGCAGGGATCTATTTTGTAAAGGCCACTGATGCGCTCGGGCGTCTATCCCATCAAAAGCTTGTAAAACGATAGCTTTTATTTTCGCCTTAGAGTGGTATCTTTGCTGCATCAATTTTGGAGACCACCATGCACACTAATTTTGCCGAAGAACTACGTTGGAGAGGGATGATTCACGATATCATGCCCGATACCGAAGGACACCTGATGGAAGCCATGAGATCTGCCTATGTTGGCTTCGACCCTACGGCAGATTCGTTGCATATCGGAAATCTTGTTCCCATTATGTTGTTGGCACATTTTCAGCGTGCGGGACATCGACCAGTGGCCTTGGTAGGAGGAGCAACTGGGATGATCGGAGATCCATCTGGCAAGTCTTCAGAGCGTAACTTGTTGGACGAAGAAACCCTTAGACACAACCAAGAATGTGTCCGTCAGCAATTATCTCAATTTCTAGATTTCGATTCGGGAGCTGCCAACCAGGCATTGATGGTAAACAACTACGATTGGATGAAGGAATTCAGCTTTCTAGATTTTATTCGTGATGTAGGGAAGCATATTACCGTAAACTATATGACCGCTAAGGATTCGGTAAAAAACCGCATTTCGGGCGAAGGAACCGACGGAATGTCCTTTACCGAGTTCACCTATCAATTGGTTCAGGGCTATGATTTTTTACACCTGTACCGTGAGTTCGATTGCAGTCTGCAAATGGGCGGTAGCGACCAGTGGGGGAATATTACTACAGGTACCGAATTGATTCGACGTATTGGCGGAGGGAAAGGCTATGCCTTAACCTGCCCGTTAATCACTAAAAGCGATGGAAGCAAGTTTGGTAAAAGTGAAGGCGGAAATGTATGGCTAGATGCCGCAAGGACCTCCCCTTATAAATTTTATCAGTACTGGTTAAACAGCAGCGATGAAGACGCGGCCAAATACATCAAGATCTTTACCTTTTTAGATCAGCAAGCCATAGAGGCATTAATCGCCGAACATGCAGAAGCACCACATATGCGAACTTTGCAGAAGACCTTGGCCAAAGAGGTAACCATCACCGTTCATGGCGAGCAAGAGTTTGAGAATGCTTTAAGCGCATCTAATATCCTTTTTGGAAAATCTACCTCTGACGATTTGAAAGCCTTGGATACCCAAACCTTTTTGGATGTCTTCGATGGGGTACCGCAGGCCAGTGTCGATCGCAGCGAGATAGAGGCTGGTTTGGCCATGATCCCTGCTCTAGCAGAGAAATCTGGGTTTTTAAAATCTAATGGGGAAGCGCGACGTGCGCTAAAGGAAAACTCCATCTCCGTAAACAAAGCCAAAGTTGGAGAGGACTTTGTCATCGACTCCTCTCAGCTGATTAGCGACCGATTTGTTCTTCTGCAAAGAGGAAAGCGCAATTATTTTATCCTAAGCGTTAACTAAGAAAACCCCAGACGAGCGTCCAGGGTTTTCAAACTAACTAACCAACCATTTATGAAGGGGTCTTAACGTCCCTTTTTCATAACACTAGGTTGGTCTATACTTTAGTTGATTCCTTACAACCGTTACATAAAATTTGCAACTTGCGGGTAAGGAATAAGCGACCCGACCAATAAAGCAATGCTTTCTTTTACAATCATGGTAATGCTGATAAGCGTTGCTACGACTACGATGGCGACTGCCAAATTGTTTTCTTTGATGGCCTGAAATTCGTTGATGCCCCTAGTAAGCACAGAGAATAAGGCAAAGACCGAACCATTGATAATCACCGCCGAAACAAATCCGATTAACAAATACAAGAATGAGTACATCACTATGGTAGATAAGGCGATGTTGCTGTCTTGTTGTGCAGAAAGCCTTAAGATGTTCGTGATAGAGGGTAAAATCTCGCTAAGGATCATCCCGATAGAAATGATAATTCCGCCGGTAAAAACACCAAAGGCCAAATTGTCGCCCTTTAAATCCACCTGTTTAAAAAAGAGCTTATGCAAGATGCTATAAGAGACATAAAAGATGACTACGGCGATGACTATAAAGAGAAAGATCTCTATTAATGCCAGGGTAAATAGTTGTTGGTTCATAATGGTTTATTTGCTGGTCAACACCACATTCCAATAATTGACATTGTCAAAACTAGAAGGGAGTTCCCCGATTCTAAAATATTTTGCTGTGGTTTCCCACGTCATGTACTTCTTCCCAAAATGGGTCTTATGCGTCCCCGTTGCGGGCAGGTTTAGCCCAATGATGGAATGCCTGTAATAGTCGCTGTTTAAAATGGCGACATCATAGTTAAAATGCTTCAAAATGGAATAGACCAAAACAGTACGTGTATCGCAGTCGCCTTTTAAATTGCTTAAAAAGGAAACCGGGTTTTGCAAGCCATAAGGGATGTTGCCTATACAGCAATCCGGGCAAGATGTGAGGATGTCGCGTATGGCGCGCTCGTAGCGTTCGGGGGCTTCGCATTCGGCCTGAAACACGAGCGAATAGGGGATATCTTGCACGCAGCTGACAACCATCTCTGCAAATTCCATTTGATCTAAAGACTTGCTTTGATTAATGGCCTCGAAGGTGGCCATCACCAAATCCAGGCTCTGGCGATCGTTGGTTTCTATAAAGTCGTATAAGCCGCCCCAAAAATCGCTCTGATCATCGGGTTGGTAGTCTTCTATTTTGTCTTTTAGGCGATGAAAATCTGCTTGACGTACCTCGAGACTGGCTTGGTAGTCGTTCCCAAAATTGTCTTCCCACACCCTATTGCTTCGGAAGACCGACACAGAATCGTTATCGATCCATGCCTCGACCAATTCGACCCCTTCTTCTTTATTAAAACCGTCGTAGGTGCTCTCGATGCCAAACACTTCTACAAAGAAGACGATAAAAAAGCGAAGCCCCATTAGGATAAAGAAGATGAAAAATACGTTTCCAAACATCTTTTTAAGCTCTGGACTCCCTAGCCATCGCGAAGTCACAGTAAGAGAGAAGGCGATGGAAAGCCCTAAGGAAAGCCAAAAGTTCTGGCTGATAAAGGCATTGATAAACACATAACTAATCAAGCTCAGTAATGCGAAAATAAATATCCACAGACAGCCAGAAGTCGATTTTTTAGTGCGATTCATCAAAATACCATCAAGTTGCAGCCACGAACGTCGCTATGGTCAAATCTACCCAAAATTTCGAAGCTACCATCCGGAAAACGTTTTCCTAAGTCTTGGGTAGCTATAAACGCACAAGAATTGATGTTGGCCAAATCGATCACATTAATGCCTCCGCTACGTCCTTCCAAAAAACATAGAGGATCTTCCGGATCGCGCGTTAAAACCTGCATCCAAGGGGGGCAGGTATATTTTCCGCCTCCGCTAGAATAGGCCTGAGAAAGCAGCTCTGTCATCCCATATTCGCTATGGATTCTATCTACCGAAAAGCCGTCCATCAAAATTTGATGCAGCTCCGATTTAATCATTTCTTTACGACGTCCCTTCATCCCCCCTGTCTCCATAACGATGGTATGTTTTAGCGCAAATGATTCGTCCTGAATAAGGTCTAATAAGGCGTAAGAAACCCCTAAGAGCAGGGTCTTTTGTTGCTTGGCTTCTAACAGTTGTAGTTGCTTTTTTAGGGATTTATGATCGTGTAAATAAAACCCGCTGGCTTTATTGTTTGTGGCATCGATTAGCGCCTGAGCCATATAGATCAAGGAAGAACCTTCGCGCTCTAAATAGGAAGGAAGTAGGGCCAGTATTGCCCAATCGGTAGGCGATCCGTAGCTGCGCTCGAACCCTCTAAAAAAGCTCTTTTCGTATATCGAAAGATCTACCACTTCGTGACGGCTTGGATGAGTCCCTGTGGTGCCACTGCTGTAGAAAACCATCTGGCTTTCTTGTGTGGTCTTTATGCTTCTGCGCTTGAATAACTCTATGGGTAAGAAGGGGATTTTTTGAAGTGAATCGACTTCTTGTGGCTTTACATTTAGGTGGTCACAAAACTCGCGGTAAGTGGCGATGTTTCGATATTGAAACCGAAATACCTCTATGGCCAGCGCTTTAAAGTCTGCTGGCGATTGAATTTGAAATATCCGGTCTGATAAATGCGCTGCTGTCACCCTCAAAAATAGCTAATTAATAGGCTTTCGAAACGGCTAGCGCTTCTATTATTTTTATCGTGGCCATCTTATGCGAAACTTTGGAATAAATCCTCTCCTTTCAGGAGAATCCTAAATGCTTAAACCAGTAAAAGAGGAGGTTATTTTTGGTTTAGCAACCCAATATATTTACTTTTATAAGGAGAACTACTTGTTTCTAAATCGTTACATAATAGTTAACATCCCTAAGGACCAAAGTTGGCAGGTGTTTTACTTGTTATATTTAACACCGCAATTATCAGAGGAACAAACATGAAGAAAAAAAACACCAAGATTCTATTGGTCGATGACGAGCCAGACATCCTGGAAATTATCGGATACAATTTAACTACAGAAGGGTACATAGTATTTACGGCAGAAAATGGTGTAGAAGCCATAGCAAAAGCCAAAAAACATCAGCCACATTTAATTATTTTGGACGTGATGATGCCCGAGATGGATGGTATAGAAGCCTGCGAAAAGATACGAGAGATCCCGAGTTTATCGGAAACAGTGATTACTTTCTTAACGGCTCGCGGAGAAGACTATTCGCAAGTTGCGGGTTTCGAGGCAGGCGCCGATGATTACATCACTAAGCCTATCAAGCCCAAAGTCTTGGTGAGCAAGGTAAAGGCATTATTGCGACGTTTTAAGACCAATGATGAAGCCGAAGGCAACATTAAGCTTGGGAATTTGGTGATCAACAGAGAAGAGTATAAAGTATTGAAGGGTAAGGAAGAACTTATTCTTCCGCGTAAAGAATTTGAACTCTTGGCCTTATTGGCCAGCAAGCCTGGGAAGGTTTTTAAACGAGAAGACATCTTAGATCGAGTTTGGGGAAGTGAAGTAGTCGTTGGCGGGCGAACCATAGATGTTCATATTCGAAAGTTGCGTGAGAAAATAGGAGACGAAAAGTTTAAAACCATAAAAGGCGTGGGCTATAAGTTTGTTCATTGATAAAAAATAGCATGACAAGGTTTAATAAACGGACATACCGTTTTGCGTTATTCACCTCTTTGGTATTAACTGCAACCCTAACACTCTTAATGGGTGTTTTTTTATATGTTCAAGGTAGTATCGATTATGGTATCTTGATTATCGGCGCATTATTGTGTTTTGTGACATCCTTTATCGTTATCCAGCATAGGGTCGAAAAATTTATCTACCAAAGGGTAAAGAACATCTATGACAACGTTAGTCTGTTGGATGCCAGCAGCTTCGATTCTCAACCGATCACCACAGATATGAAGACGCTAACCAAGGAGGTAGAGCGTTTTGCAGAAAACAAAAAACTCGAGATAGAAACCCTAAAGGTCCGAGAGAATTACCGGAAAGAATTTATGGGAAACATCTCCCACGAATTGAAGACCCCCTTGTTTACCGTACAGGGCTATATCTTAACCCTGCTCGATGGCGCCATGAAGGATAAAACCGTACGCCGAAAATATTTAATGCGGGCCAACAAAGGGGTAGAGCGACTTATCTATATCGTAAAGGACTTGGATATGATCACCAAACTAGAAGTAGGTGATTTAAACCTAAACTACGAAACTTTCAACATCATTGAACTGGTGCAAAATGTATTCGACCTGCTAGAGATGAAGGCTGCTAAAAAGGGCATTACCTTAACCTTCGACATAGACTATAATAAGAGCATTATGGTAAGGGCAGATCGCGAACGGATACAGCAGGTGCTCACCAATTTAGTGGAAAATTCTATCAAGTACGGAAGGATAGATGGCACGACAGAAGTAAGTATAGAAGATCTTATCCGCAATAAAGTAATCGTCCGGATTACAGACAATGGAGAAGGGATTGCCGAAGAACATATTCCGCGTTTATTCGAACGTTTTTTCCGAGTGGATAAAAGCGGGTCTCGAAAGGAAGGAGGTAGTGGTTTAGGCCTTGCTATCGTGAAGCATTTGGTCGATGCCCATAACGAAAAGATCTACGTAGAAAGCGAGTTTGGCGTAGGATCAGAATTCTCCTTTACCCTCGAGAAATCCAATTAAGCCATTGAGGTCATTATGCCTGCCAAAGCCTTTCAGTCCTTTGTACAATGATACCTCATTAAGCATATCTACTTTAAAATCTTTTTGTTTACTAAAAGGTGCGATTCCTTTTTCCTTCAGTCGTTTGGCCAAATATTCTTGCTCGTATTGTCCAGGAGTTGGGATAAAAAAGGCGTTTTTCTCTAAGACCGCTAAGTCCATCAAGGTGGTATAGCCAGATCGTGCAACGATCAAGCCGCTAGCGTTGATCGCATATTCGAGCTGTTTGGTGGTCATAAAGTTGACCACTTCTATAGCACCTTTCTTTGTTGTAGTTTGTTCTGCTTCTATCCGCCCTTGTATCAACAGGATCCTTTTGTCGCTGTCCTGGAGCTGCTCCATCAAGAGCTCTTCTAGCATGCTTCGCTGAGGTTCGGGTCCGGAGAGTAGTGCGATGATGTCGTACTCCACAGGCAACGCCTGTTTTTTCATTCGGCTCAGTAAACCCAAATAATGCGGTTTAAAACGAAGCTTGGTAGGATGGCCTAGTTTTCCGCTTAGATTGGTAGCCCCTTCTACATCTGGTACAAAACAGCGGTCGAATTTTCGAATGATCTTTTGGTGTAATTTGGAGCTCATTTTCGATGTGCTGCCAGAGAGTACATTGATTTGGTGGGTGATAAACGCAGAAGGCACATCTTTATGGTAAACCCCTAAGCGGTTATCGCTAATAATTCCATCGATTTGCCCATCTTCTACTAAAGCTTTTACCAATTTTCGCTCGCGCTTAGCAGTTTTATTTATTCCAGGAAGTTTAACTAACAGCTTAGCCTTAAAGTATTTGCCTTTTTTGGGATAACGAATGTCATAAGAGGGTAATTCGACATAGTCTAGGCCTGGAAATTCCTTTCGCAATAGTCGCAAGGATTCCCCGTCACTAGCAATGTACACCTTGTAAGAATAGCTTAGTAAACCTTTAATAATAGGGATACAGCGCGTGGCATGTCCAAGGCCCCAATTTAGAGGGGCAACTAATATCGTTTTGTGTCGGTTCACAAAGTTATTCTAAGATTTTGCGATAATAAACAAAGGTACGTAAAGAGGTCACGCTTTAATATTTCCTTAATTTTACGGAAATCTTAAAGTAGTATTAATTGGGCAGTAAAAACAAACTCAAACGCTTCAAAGAAAACGAATCCTTTGCCAATGTGGTGCAACCCACTCGGGAGGAAGTAACTAGTGGAGCCTTTCCGTTAAAAGGCATATGGGCTAGGGAATTTTTTAAGAATGACAAGCCCATTGTGCTCGAGTTAGGCTGCGGAAAGGGAGAGTACACAGTACATTTGGCGCGCAAGTATCCGGAGAAGAACTTTATCGGGGTGGACATCAAAGGAGCTCGTTTTTGGAGAGGCGCAAAAACCGCCATAGAAGAAGACCTGTCCAATGCTGCCTTTTTACGTACACAAATAGAACTGATAGATCAATGCTTTGGTCCTGAGGAAGTTTCGGAAATCTGGATCACCTTTCCAGATCCTCAAATAAAATACAAACGCACCAAGCATCGTCTAACCAATATGAGATTTTTGGATCGGTACCGTAACATTTTACAGCCTTCAGGCGTCGTACACTTAAAGACGGATAGCGAATTTATGCATGGGTATACCCTGGGGTTGCTGCATGGTTTGGGAGAAGAATTGGAATATGCAAACCACGATGTTTACAATAGCGATGGGGTGCCAGAGGAAGTAACCTCTGTACAGACCTTTTACGAATCTCAGTATTTAGAAAAAGATAAAAAGATCACCTATTGCCGCTTCAAGTTAAGACCGAATTAATTGTGTAACTTGCTTTACAAACCAACCAAATGTCGATACTGACCAACTTTGCCATCGGTTTTTTGGCAGCATTGATCGGGGTAATTCCTCCGGGATTGCTCAATATGTCTGCGGCGAAGATCAGTATGAAGGATGGCAGCAAAAGTGCCATGCTCTTTTCGCTAGGGGTTGGAGTTACGGTCTGTATCCAAACGTATATCGCCTTGCTGTTTGCTCGTTATCTGGATGGCAATCCGGAGGTGGTCGAAATTCTTCAACAAGTAGGGGCCGGGATCTTTTTATGCATCACCATCTACTTCTTTTTTATCGCTAAAGATTCCAGGAGAGAAGTGCCTAGCCACGTAAAGTATTCTAAGACCAATCGCTTCTTTTATGGGATGCTCTTGGCTATGCTTAATGTTTTGCCTTTGCCCTATTGGGTCTATATAAGTATTACATTTTCTTCTTTTGGCTGGTTTTCTTTTGAACAGCCCGAACTATGGTCTACGGTTATAGCATCTGGGCTTGGAACCATCGCCATGTTGGGAATCTATGTGGTTCTGTTTAAAGAAAAACAAGAGAAGAAATTGTTTAATGTAAACATGAACTACATCATCGGTTTTCTAACACTGGTTATTACCGTGATCACGTTTATTAAAATATTAAACAACCTCTGATGGCAGAGCAAGAAGGCTTTTTTAAGCGAGTCTACCTGGTAGCCAAACAAATTCCACCCGGAAGGGTAACTTCTTACGGTGCGATTGCTCGTTTTTTGGGATCGGCTGGCAGTGCCCGTATGGTGGGCTGGGCCATGAATGCTTCTCATGGCGATCCGGATGTGCCCGCGCATAGAGTCGTTAATAGAAATGGCCTGCTTAGTGGGAAGCATCATTTTCAGGGCAGCAACCTAATGCAACAATTATTAGAGAGCGAAGGAGTGGAGGTAGAAAACCATCAGGTTGTCTATTTCGAAAAGTTGTTTTGGGACCCTTCAGATGCCTTGGATTCGCTCTAAGAATCGCGCTTTTTCAATTTTTTAATCCGACGAATGGTTTTATATTGCGAAGGCTTTTCGACTATACTATGAAATTTCAATTATTCGTTTGTCTCTGCTTACTTAGCAGTGTACTTGCCGCCCAGGATCTACAACGAGCTGTCTTGGCTTCTGGCGGAGGGTCCTATATTGTCGAAACAGCAGATGCTACTTATTATGTTTCACAAACCATAGGTCAATCTGGAGCCATAGGCACAATTGGACAAGATGGTGTTCGCCTAAGACAAGGCTTTCAACAACCACCTTTGATGTTAATCTCAAGTCCAGAAGATAAGACGGACTTGGCTGCTAAACTCTATCCTAACCCGGTTCAATATCAATTAAACATACAATTGTTGGGTAACTTAACTGGTCAGTTAGAGTTTCAGCTATTCGACACTACAGGAAAGCTCGTGAGGGAAGTTACCTATCCACTAAACCGGGAGATTAGTGTAGATCTTAGCGATCTTGCGTCGGGCGTTTATTTGGTGCGGCTTCAGCATCAGGAGAAATTGTTCACATCAAGAATCATCAAGAATTAAAAACAACCTTATGAAATACCGCCTTTGTTCCATCCTTTTAGTTTTTTGCCTTAGCAGCACGATGATGCAAGCGCAAGAAGTGACTATCGAGGCCGGGAAATCCATTACCTCTTTCGATTTTCAGGATGTATTGTTCGGGGAGTTGGAATCGCTTCAATCTACAAATCAGAACTTTATAGAAATGGGATATCGTGCCAATTTAATCGGTGACGGATTCCAGTGGATTGCCGGATTGGGCGTTCATAGTTATGGGGCCATAGGAAACGATCAGAACAACTATTTGGCCTGGGAGACTACCTATTTAGGAATCTTTGCTGGGTTGGATTTGCCAGTGATAAGGTCGAAGGCGTTTTCTTTTCACCTTAAAGGGGTTATCGCTCCAGAATTTATGATTCAAGGGACTCAAACCTTGAATAACCAGGTGATTAAAATAGTTGGAGAAGAAGATTTTGATACGCCTTTCTTATTTTTAAGAGGCGCGGCTAGTTTCGAATATAAATTTACAGATACCATAGGCGCTTTTTTCCAATATAGGTTTGGGAGAGGCTCGCAAATGAGCAAAAGTGACGATGGCGCAGAACTGGATTATACTTCTAACGATTTTGGATTGGGATTGATTTTTTCTCTTGCCTCCAACTAAGCTGAAGTGGTTTATTAATTGATATGATATGAAAAAGAAAATTATAACCTTGTTTATGATGGCTATCGGACTTTTGGCCATGGCCCAGAAGGAAGGAATCAGTTATCAGGCCGTTATCATTAACCCAGACGAACAACAATTACCGGGCATTGACGCCCCAGGTACTGTCTTGGCCGAGACCGAAGTGCAACTTCGTTTTTCGATTTTGGACGAGACAAATAATGTTGAATATCAAGAAGAGATACAAACCACTACAGATGCTTATGGGATGGTCAACGTCCTTATCGGCACGGGTATACCGGTCGGAGATGCTGGTTTCACCCAGATAAAATGGGGAGGCGCTTTTAAGAGCCTATACGTAGAATTGGATTTACAAAGAGGTGGAGGTTATACTTATTTAGGCGTACAGGGATTGACATATATTCCCTATGCCCAGCACAGAGATATCAATGCCAGTGGCGACTTAACCGTCGATGGTAATACCACTTTTAATGGGGATTTAGTAATCGAAGGACTCACCGTATTTAATGATGATATCGAAGTATTGGGCGACCTGAATATCGGGGACGATTTGGAAGTAGCAGATCGGTTAACCGTTTTGGGACGTACAGAATTACGCGATCAGGTTACCGTAGATGGTGATGCCATCCTCAACCAGAACCTTCAACTGACCAATGGGAATACCACTCTAAATGGACTTTTGGACGTTAGCGGAGTTACCACCTTAGGCAACGACTTAGAAGTTGAAGGCTTAGGTCGTTTTGCCAGTAATGTGGTGGTGGAAGGAGCCCAAACCGTTGGTGGAAATCAAATCATCGGTGGGGGTCAGACAATAATTAATAATGTTATTGTAGGTGGGCAAATAGAGATAGATGAGCGCTTAATCGTTGGTGGAGATAGTATATTAAACAACGACCTAGATGTGACCAATGGAAATACCACGCTTAATGGACTTTTGGATGTGCAAAGCGATACTACCATTGGAGGAGATGTCTTTATCAGCGGTGTAACGACTATCGATAACGCGCTGAACGTAAGCGGGAACACGGACATAGATGGGACGCTTAATGTTGGACTTAAAGCTACTATGGAGAGTGCTCTGGAAGTATTTGGTCAAACCACTATAAACAACTCTTTTAAGGTAGAAGGAGCAAACCTTGCTCAATTTGGAAACGATATCGTTGTTTTAGGAAACTCCAACTTGGAAGGGCCTTTAAATGTACTTAATACGTCTTCTACAGATTTAAGCGGAACTCTACATGTGGTAAAGACCGCTCAGTTTGATGACGATGTGGTGATCGATGGCATGCTTACGGTTAATAACAACTTTACAATGACCAACATGAGTGTGAGCGGCGTGGGTACCTTGGCGGGGAATCATGTTGCCTTGTTCGAAAGTACGGCCGCGAGCGGTGGGGATGGAGTAGCCATTCGTATCGGCGAAGGCACTTTAAATAGCACTAATCAATTTGTTACGTTTCTCGGTGCCGAGAATCATGTGGCGGGACGTATTTCTAGTTTCGACCTTACCGATGAACTTCCGGAGCAATCTGGGTTGGATACCGAGAATCTAAATCAAGGTGTGGTTTATGGCTCTAGAGGAGCAGACTACGCCGAATGGTTGGAAAAAGAAGACCCTAGCCTTGATTTTAAAGTTGGAGAGGTCGTTGGGGTACATGGTGGAAAGATCTCGCGCATTACTGCAGGAGCAGATCATGTACTCACCATTAGTATGGCCCCGATTGTTTTGGGGAATATGCCAGATGCAGATCGCAAGCAAGACTTCGAGAAAGTTGGCTTTTTAGGGCAGGTTCCTGCGTTGGTAAGTGGAAAAGTACAAGTAGGAGATTACATTTTGGCTTCTGGGAAAAACGATGGCTTAGCCGTTGCTGTAGCAGCAGACCTTATAAACTTGGACAACATGGACCGCATCATCGGGAAGGCATGGAGTGCTTCTTCGCAATCTAATCCCAAGCTAATCAATGTTTCTGTTGGCTTAAAGACCGGCGAATGGGTACAGTTGATTAAATCTCAGGACCAGCGTTTGAAGAACATGGAAGATCGATTGAACGAGCTAAATCTAATCCAACAGCGCCTAGAGAAGCTAGAATTAAAGATGGATTCTACGGACACTAATTAATAGCTTTCTCAAATTTTTTATAACCGGAGCCATCGCTCCGGTTTTTTGTTTTTAGAAGGTATTTTGTTCGCCCCAAAAGGACGTTAAAGCTTTACTTAGCCCGTACTAAAGCCTTATATTTGCACTTTAGAATCAATCTAATTAATAAAATATGGCGATCAAAAAGCAGGATGTACTACAAGCTTTATCCGAGATTACTGTGGCAGGTGCTGGGCAGAATATGGTAGAGAGCGGTGCAGTACGAAATGTGATGACTTTTGCCGATGAGGTAGTGGTAGACTTGGTCCTAGAGACTCCTGCAATGCATATTAAAAAGCGGGCAGAAGCAGATGTGATCGAAGCGATACAAAGCAAGGTCTCGGCAGATGCCAAAGTAAGTGTAAACATCAAGATAGAGGCGGCAGAAAAGCCAACTAATCCTAATCTGATAAAAGGGAAAGCCATTCCCGGCATTAAGAACATCGTAGCAGTGGCCTCTGGTAAAGGAGGGGTGGGGAAATCTACCGTCACGGCAAATCTGGCTGTAAGTTTGGCGCAGATGGGCTTTAAGGTTGGAGTTTTGGATGCAGATATTTACGGGCCATCCATCCCACTGATGTTCGATGTCTTTAACGAACGACCCCTGTCTGTTAATGTAGATGGCAAGAGCAAGATGAAGCCTATAGAAAACTATGGTGTAAAGGTGCTTTCAATCGGGTTTTTTACCAAGCCAAACCAAGCCGTAATTTGGCGAGGCCCTATGGCGGCGAAGGCATTGAATCAGCTGATTTTTGACGCAGCATGGGGCGAATTGGATTTTATGCTTGTAGACCTGCCACCGGGTACGGGAGACATTCATCTTAGCATTATGCAATCTATGCCGATTACTGGGGCCGTTGTGGTAAGTACCCCGCAAACCGTAGCCTTAGCCGATGCTAGAAAAGGTGTGGCTATGTTCCGCCAAGAGAATATTCAGGTGCCTGTATTGGGTGTGGTAGAAAACATGGCTTATTTTACCCCAGAAGAATTGCCAGATAATAAATATTATATTTTTGGAAAGGCAGGGGCAGTCAATTTGGCCGAAGACCTCGAAGTTCCATTCTTAGGCGAGATTCCACTTGTACAGAGCATACGCGAAGCAGGAGATGTAGGACGACCGGCCGCCTTGCAGCAAGGTTCGGCCACTCAAGAGGCATTCGAATCCCTAACACGTAATGTGGTAGAGCAGACGGTTGCCCGTAACGAGCATTTGCCTCCTACAGAAGCGATTAAAATAACGACTATGGCTGGGTGCAGCGCAGTAAATTCTAAATAATGACAGAGCAAGAATTAACCTATAAAGTAGAGGCAGCATTGGAGGAAATCAGACCATTTCTTCAAAGCGATGGAGGCGACATCACATTGTTGTCCATAGAGGATGAAAAAGTGGTTAAAGTGCAATTGGAAGGGGCTTGTGTAGGTTGCTCGGTAAACCAAATGACCTTAAAAAGTGGCGTAGAAATGACCATAAAAAAGCATGCACCTCAAATAGAAGAGGTGATCAATGTAGAGGCATGATCAAAATCATTGAACATGGATTCGATATGAATGAAATTTGCTCCTTATCAGATTGTTTCGCTCTATGATTAAAACCGACATTCTTATCATTGGTGCAGGACCAACGGGACTCTTTACCGTTTTTGAAGCCGGCCTATTAAAATTGAAGTGCCACCTAATCGACGCATTGCCTCAACCAGGGGGACAATGTGCCGAGATATATCCCAAAAAACCCATTTACGACATTCCTGCGTTCCCAGAGATTTTGGCAGGAGATTTGGTGGATAATTTGATGAAGCAAATCGAACCATTTCAGCCAGGATTCACCTTGGGCGAACGGGCCGAGACCATCGAGCAACAAGAAGATGGCAGTTTTGTTGTTACCACCAACAAAGGAACGCAACATCAGGCTCCGATCGTAGCCATCGCAGGGGGATTAGGTTCTTTCGAACCCCGAAAGCCACCCATTAAGAACATCCAAGATTTTGAAGATAAGGGCGTTTCTTATATGATCAAGGACCCTGAAGTTTATAGAGATAAGAAGGTTGTTCTTGCTGGCGGAGGCGATTCTGCTCTGGATTGGACGATTTTCTTAGCCGATGTGGCCAGTGAAGTCACCTTGATTCATAGACGCAATGAATTCCGAGGCGCATTGGACAGTGTAGAAAAGGTGCAAGCGTTAAAAGATAAAGGCCGCGTTAAATTGATTACCCCAGCAGAGGTTACCTCCTTAAATGGAGACCAGACCTTGGAAGGAATTACGGTAAAGCGTGGCGAAGAGGAGATGGAAATTGTCTGTGATGCCTTTGTTCCACTTTTTGGACTAGCTCCCAAATTGGGGCCAATTGCCAACTGGGGCCTAGAGATCGAGAAGAATGCCATTAAAGTCGATAATTCTTTAGATTATCAGACCAACAGACCCGGCATTTATGCCATCGGGGATGTGAATACTTATCCTGGCAAGCTTAAGTTGATTTTATGTGGCTTTCATGAAGCCACCTTGATGTGTCAAAGCGCTTATCAACGTATTTTTCCGGACAAGCGCTATGTAATGAAGTACACTACCGTAGGCGGTGTAGAAGGGTTTGATGGGTCTAAAAAAGAGGCGCCCAAGGCCGTGGTTAAAGCTATAGAGTAGTGGAATCTGCAGACATCAACATCAGTATTACAGATCGCGAAGGGAAGGAGCATACTGTTCTGGCACCTACGGATATGAATATGAACTTGATGGAATTGGTTCGGTCTTACGAACTAGCCCCAGAGGGAACCATCGGCGTATGTGGCGGAATGGCTATGTGCGCATCCTGCCAGTGTTATGTGGAAAGCGATCATCAGCTGCCCGAAAAAAGCGACGATGAAGAAGCCATGCTAGCCGAAGCTTTTTACGTAGAGGATAACTCCAGATTGGGATGTCAGATCCATCTTCATCCAGAACTTGAAGGCCTTAAAGTTGTCTTGGCGCCAGAAAGTTAATCTACTTGTTATAATCGGCGAGTTTTTGAGGTCCTTCCAGTAAAATTCTAATCACCTTTAAGGTACCATCTTCTGTAGTTGCAATTTGCCATTTGATAAGCGAAATACTCCCAGCTACAATCTCCAGCCCCGTGATGCTGCGCGGATGCACACAACTGCCATCGTTAAAAAGCGGAATTTCGTTGGGTTCCGGAAATCTGGGGCGGTGCGTATGTCCGGTAATAGAGACAATATTGTTATTGGCTTTGATCCAATTTTTACAACGCTTCTCCACCTTAATGAGCTCTCTATAGTTCCGCGCTGGTGAAGTCGGGTCGCCAATTCCAAAAACTTGCAAGGGTCTCCAAAGAGCTTGTACCAATAAACGGTTAAATCGCCAGCCGTGATAATTCATCCAGTCTGCCTGATGCCCATGAAATAAAAAAAGCTCTTGCTTGCTGTGTCTATGTTTTAAGACAAGCCCCTCTGTAAAAGTGATTCCTGGGAAGAGGGGTTCGTTTTGACCGGTCACCTTGTTGAAATAAGAAAACAAGTTTTTTTCTACATAGCGCTGGCTGCGATAGACCATGTCATGATTTCCTATAAGCCTATGCAGTCGGTTTTCTCTATAGAACTTCACCAAGAGTTCAAATACATTTTGATGGGCTTCGAAGATGGTTCTAAAATCTAAATTTTCCCAAAGTTCGTCTCCGTCTCCCAGCTCGCAATAGGTGTAGCCTTCTTTATAGTAATGGTTTAGGGCGTGGAAATAGATGTTTCGGTTGTTTGCGAATTCGTCGGCAAAACTATTGTCGCCCCTGTGGCAATCGCTAAACAGAATAAACTTGTCGTTATCGTCAAATGGGATGCGTGGAGCATCCCTGTAAGCACGGTCTATACGTTTTTGCGAAGTCATCTGTTAGTTTGTCTAAAGATAGCACGAGATGTAACAGCAAACAAAAAAAGGCCTTCCACTACAGAAGGCCTCGATTATTGACGGGGACCTAGTCCCTATTTAAAAGCGTTGTGTCCAGTGATATCTAAACCGGTAATAAGCAGGTGGATATCATGGGTTCCTTCGTAAGTAATTACACTTTCCAGATTCATCATATGTCTCATGATGCTGTATTCGCCTGTGATACCCATACCACCCAACATTTGGCGTGCTTCTCTAGCTATTTTGATGGCCATGTCCACATTGTTTCGTTTGGCCATGGAGATCTGTGCAGAAGTGGCACGGTCTTCATTTTTAAGCTGTCCCAATCTAAAGGCCAGCAGTTGTGCCTTGGTGATTTCGGTAATCATCTCGGCCAGTTTTTTCTGTTGCAATTGGAAGGCAGCAATTGGTTTCCCAAATTGTACGCGTTCTTTTGCATACCGCAATGCTGTATCGTAACAGTCCATGGCTGCTCCAATAGCTCCCCATGCGATTCCAAAGCGAGCAGAATCTAGGCACCCAAGAGGGGCTCCTAATCCGCTTTTGTTTGGCAATAAATTTTCCTTAGGAACTTTTACGTCTTGAAAAATAAGCTCTCCAGTTGCAGAAGCACGTAAAGACCATTTATTGTGAGTCTCTGGAGTGCTAAAACCTTCCATGCCGCGTTCTACGATCAACCCATGAATACGTCCCTCTTCGTTCTTGGCCCAAACTACGGCCACATTGCAAAACGGAGAGTTAGAAATCCAAAGCTTAGCGCCATTCAAGAGATAGTGGTCGCCCATATCCTTAAAGTTGGTCACCATCCCCGCAGGGTTAGAACCAAAATCTGGTTCTGTAAGCCCAAAGGAGCCCATCCATTCTCCGGTGGCTAATTTTGGCAAAAATTTATTCCGTTGCTCTTCGGTACCATACTTATAAATTGGGTACATCACTAAAGAAGACTGAACAGAAGCAGTAGAGCGCACTCCACTATCGCCACGTTCGATCTCTTGCATGATGAGCCCATAAGAAATTTGGTCTAGCCCGGCACCGCCATATTCCATAGGGATATACGGGCCAAAGGCACCGATATCTGCTAGTCCCGGAATGATGGACTTAGGGAATTCGGCTTTTTGTGCGGCATCTTCTATAATGGGTGATACATCGCGTTTAACCCAGGCACGGGCAGCATCGCGAATTAGCTTATGTTCTTCGGTAAGAAGCTCGTCTAATTGGTAGTAGTCTGGCGCTTCGAAAAGATCAGGTTTCATAGGGTCGTAATTTGATTTACAAATTTAACAAGACCCTATAGATTCGCCTACATTTTTAGGTAAAATTTGGAGACGAGCGCTTTGTATTCTGCCGTGTAAACATGACGATCGGTCTCAATGGTGAGTTCAGAGATGTCAACAACATGATTTTTGGGTGATAGTTCGATTAAACTTCGCTTAATTGGGCTTTCTGACCTACCTCGAACCCTGCAGATGCGCTTGGGTGTTAGGCCAACTTGGGCCGCTAGATTTAACAGGCCTTCTTCTTCAGAGTAGGGCAAGATTAAGGCGAATACGCCTTCGTCTGTGAGCATATGGGCAGCGCATACCAGCAAATGATCGAAGGGTAAGGCGTCGTTGAAGCGTGCCTGATCTCTTTTAGGATCGTCGGGTTTAAAGTCCTCTGTATAAAATGGAGGGTTAGAGACGATCAAATCGTAGCGTTCGTCTACTTCTTGTGCAAATTCCTGAAAGGCTGCATGGTAGCAAAACAATCGGTCAGCCCAGGGAGCGCGCTCGAAGTTTTCCTGGCATTGTTCGTAGGCTTCGGTGTCGATTTCTACAGCATCGATAGTATTGGCAAACATGCGTTGAGCCATTTGCAGGGCTACAACTCCAGTTCCAGCCCCTACATCTAACACGGTATTTGGGTCTAAACCTTCTCCGGCCCATGCGCCTAGCAACACTCCGTCTGTGCCAATTTTCATGGCACATCGATCTTGATGAACAGAGAACTCCTTAAATTCGAAAGGCTCCATTAAATGTACAAATCGATTAACCCTTCTGGGGCTGTTATATGTAACTGCTTTTTATCTCGGTCTACCTTATCGATAATCTGATCGTTGATGGGGACTAAGATTTCTGCGCCCTTGGAGTCGATCTCCAACAGATGCTGAGCGGTTTGGTCGTTTACCCCAGATACCACACCTAAAGCACCTTTAACGGCGTCAATGACTTGGTATCCGACAATTTCGTGGTAGTAAAATTTATTGCCGCTTAGTTTGGGAAGCAATTGAAGGGGGAGGTAAAGCTCTTTTCTGAGAAGTGCATCTGCCGCGGCTTCGTCATCTACCTCTTCAAACTTTAATCTTAAGAGACTCGATTTATGCAAACTAGAGGTCTCAATAAAAAATGGAATCAAATTTTTGTGCTGTAGCACAAAAACTGATTCCATTTGTAAAAATAGTTGAGGGTCGTCTGTATCTAGTTTGATTAACAGCTCCCCTTTGAAGCTATATTTCTTTACGATTTTGCCGACAAAGAAACAATCCTTCTTGTCCATAAGACAAGGATTTATTCTTCCTCGCTAGCAGCTTCTTCAGCAACCTCCTCGGCGGTGGCTTCTGCTTCTGCTTCGGCAGTGGCGGCCAAACGGGCCTCATTCACAGCCTTTTCGGCCGCAAGGGCTTCGGCTTTGGCTTTGGCTTTGGCTTCTGCCAATTGGTTAGTCTTACCAGCAACGGCAGCTTCTTTCTCTGCTACCCAAGCGCTGAAACGCTCTTCTACTTGCTCTTCGGTAAGGGCTCCCTTTCTTACTCCTTCTACTAGGTGCTTTTTAAGCATAACACCTTTGTAAGATAGGATCGCACGGGCAGTGTCAGTAGGTTGGGCACCATTTTGCAACCACTCCACAGCTCCATCTAGGTTTAGATTGATTTCTGCAGGGTTTACATTAGGGTTGTAAGTTCCCAATTTCTCCAGGTATTTCCCATCACGCTTAGATCTGCTGTCTGCAGCAACGATCCAATAAAATGGTTTTCCTTTCTTTCCGTGTCTTTGTAGTCTGATCTTTACAGGCATAGTAATTAATTTTAGAGGTTCACGACCCCAGTTATAATTTTTATTAAGTGCGCAAAGATACTATAAATGTGGCTTAAAATGAGGTAGTCCGAAGTTTTATTTTATATTTGTTGGAACCTATTTATGCAAATTATCATGAAAAGAGCCCTCATTTTACTATTCATGGCGGTCATAGCTGTTTCTAGCTGTGAAACCCTCGAAGACAATTCACCTGCCCTACAGGCTACCTTAGACAGTGTCTTTTTTAAGGCGGGAGATGTTCTAGGAGCCAGTTTTTCTGATGGGTCCGTTATATATCAAGGAGTTACTCAAGATGAAATTTTGACAATTTATCTTCCGGAGAAAGAACGGGACACCTATCCTATGGGGCCGGGTACAAGTGCATATGCCACATACCAGAATTTCGAAGGTTTGGTTTATACTACAGAGGCACAAGGGGGTAGTGGAGAAGTAACTGTAGGCGATAGATGTATTTCATGTGGATGGATATCTGGAGATTTTCGTTTTACCGCTATCAGTCCTAACCTTGACACAATTGTTGTTAGTAAAGGTTTTTATTTCGAAGCTAACTTTACACGAGACAATCTGATAGGGATTGAAACAGATCCGCAAAACAACTCTCTAGTGGCCACCGTGAACGGCGCATCCTTTAACCCAACGGCAGTCGAAGTAAGCGAAAGCCAAGGAGTTGTCACTACCGAAGCAGTTGCGGCCAATCAGGCCATTATCGTTCAGGTTCCAGAGAATGCATTGCCCGGCGATTATTTTATAGGCGATGTCGGATATGCCGCAGGGTATAGAGTAGATGGAGGAACAGTAATCGCTCAGAGTGGTAGTATTACAATTGTAAGTAACGACACTGCTGCACGCGAAATGGTAGTAAGCTTTAGTTTTATAGCAGGAGAATATGAGGTAACCAATGGTTCGATGACCATCTATTACTAGAAAATATTAATGACATAGTAAAACGGGCTCCCTACAGAGCCCGTTTTTTTTGTTTATAAACCGCCCTTTTTGTGTAAAACTTTAAAGGTGATTTCCAAGGGTAATTTGCTATTTTTATCGAAAGGAATCCTTCGGGTTTACTTCTTTTAACCACCAGCTACTCGCTCTATGTATTTAATCTTCGATACGGAGACCACCGGTCTGCCTAAACGCTATAATGCACCCGTAACCGACACCGACAATTGGCCAAGATGTATCCAGATTGCATGGCAATTGCACGATCAGGATGGGGCGCTGTTGGAGCATGCAGATTTTTTGGTGCGTCCCGATGGTTTTGATATTCCATATGACAGCGAGCGTATCCATGGAATTTCTACTGCCTTAGCTACTAAAGAGGGCAAGTCTTTACAGGAAGTGATAGATGCATTTATCGATGTATTAGCCAAGGCCAAGTTTGTCGTAGGACAAAATGTGGGTTTTGATGTAAACATCATGGGTTGCGAGTTGTATCGTATGGGAGTTGAAAACCCCATGCCCAAAATGCCGGTGCTAGACACTTGTACGGAACTTACAGCCCAGCTTACACAAATTCCCGGCGGACGAGGAGGACGTTTTAAACTGCCCACCTTAACAGAGTTGCACCAATTTCTGTTTGGCCAACCCTTTGCCGAAGCCCATAATGCCACTGCTGATGTAGAGGCTACTACCCGCTGTTTCTTGGAATTGATCCGTAGAAAGGAATACACCATAGAACAATTAGATGCCGAATCGGATTATTTTGAGCGTTTTAGCGAGGCCAACCCTAAGCCCATCGCGCTGATTGGCTTAAAACACATCAACTTAAAGGAGGCTTCTGCCGCCTTGGTAGACACCAAGCCAAGCGGTAAAGAACAACTATCCGATACAGACCTAAGCCAAAACAAAGAGTTGCTAAATCAGGTAGCCTTTGCGCACCTGCACAACCATTCTCAGTTTTCGATATTACAAAGCACGGCTTCTACCAAGGATTTGGTGCAGGCGGCCATCGACGACGAAATGCCTGCGGTTGCTATAACCGACTCTGGTAATATGATGGGTGCCTTCCATTTTACCAGGGCGGTAAACGATTATAATAAATCGCTAGAAGAAGACCAGCAGTACAAACAGCTTAAAGCCATAGTAGGCTGTGAGTTTTTTGTGTGCGAAGACCACACAGATCGTACCCATAAGGACAATGGCTACCAAATGGTGTTATTGGCCAAAAATAAGGAAGGGTATCACAATTTGGCAAAGATGGCATCCTTGGCCTATACCGACGGTTTTTACTATGTGCCTCGCATCGATAAAATGGTGGTAGCGCAGTATAAGGACAATCTAATTGCTTTAACAGGCAGTCTTTACGGAGAAATCGCTTCTAAGGTGCTTAATATTGGAGAAAAACAGGCAGAGGAGGCATTGGTCTGGTGGAAGCAGCAGTTTGGTGACGACCTATATTTAGAGCTGATGCGCCATGGGCAAGAGGATGAAGACCGCGTTAACGGCACCCTTGTTGAAATGGCCAAGAAGCATGAGGTAAAAATGATCGCTGCCAACAATACCTACTACATCAACAAGGAAGACGCTAATGCGCATGATATTTTATTGTGTGTTAAGGATGGTGAAAAGCAATCGACACCCATCGGGCGCGGACGTGGTTATCGCTATGGCTTACCTAACGATGAATACTATTTTAAGTCCCAGGCAGAGATGAAGACCTTGTTCGAGGACTTGCCAGAGGCTATTGCGAATATCGCCGAGGTGGTGGATAAAATAGAGCCATTTTCTTTGGCGCGCGATGTACTGTTACCCAACTTTGCCATTCCAGAAAAATTTCTAAACCCAGAAGACGCCGATGGCGGGAAACGAGGGGAGAATGACTATTTAAAACACCTAACCTACCAAGGAGCAGAGGGACGTTACGAAGAAGTAACCGATGAGATTAAGGAGCGCCTCGATTTTGAGTTGGATGTAATCGCCAATACCGGATACCCCGGCTACTTTTTGATTTGTCAGGACTTTATTGCCGAAGCTCGCAAGATGGGCGTGTCGGTGGGGCCAGGTAGAGGGTCGGCAGCAGGAAGTGCGGTGGCTTACTGTTTGGGGATTACCAATATAGACCCCATTGCCTACGATCTGCTATTCGAGCGGTTTTTAAATCCGGACCGAGTAAGCATGCCCGATATCGATATTGACTTTGATGACGAAGGCCGAAGCAAGGTAATGGATTACGTAATTGATAAGTATGGGGCCAACCAAGTAGCGCAGATTATTACCTACGGAACCATGGCGGCCAAATCTTCTATACGCGATACGGCCAGGGTGTTGGACTTGCCCTTACAAGATGCAGACCGCATTGCCAAGCTCATCCCGAACATGACCAAACTGGGCAAGATCTTTGGGCAAGACGAAAAGACTTTACGCTCTAAGTTTAGAGCAGACGATGTTACCAAGATCAACGAGCTATTAAACCTTTCTGAAGGTGAAGATTTGGAGGCCCAGACCATTAAACAGGCACGTGTGCTCGAAGGTTCTGTGCGAAATACTGGGATCCATGCATGTGGAGTGATTATTACCCCAGACGACATCACCAATTTTGTACCGATCGCTACGGCAAAAGACTCGGACCTATATGTGACCCAATTCGACAACTCCGTAGTAGAAAGTGCTGGGCTGCTTAAGATGGATTTCTTGGGGTTAAAGACCTTAACCCTAATTAAGGATACGGTAAAGATCGTATGGCACAAGCATGGGGTGAAGTTAGATCCAGACAGCTTCCCATTAGATGATGAGAAGACCTATGAGTTGTTCCAAAGAGGAGAGACCGTTGGGATTTTTCAGTATGAATCTGTGGGGATGCAAAAACATATGAAGGATTTGAAGCCTACAGTGTTTGCAGACCTTATCGCCATGAACGCCTTGTACCGACCAGGGCCTATGGAGTATATCCCGAGTTTTGTTCGGCGGAAGCATGGTGATGAGGAAATCACCTACGACTTGCCTGCCATGGAAGAATACCTGCAGGAAACCTATGGGATTACCGTTTACCAAGAGCAGGTAATGCTGCTTTCACAAAAGTTGGCCGACTTTACCAAAGGCGAGGCCGATGTATTGCGAAAGGCCATGGGGAAAAAGCAAAAGGCGGTCTTGGACAAGATGAAGCCAAAGTTTATCGAGCAGGCTGCGGCCAAGGGACACCCAGCAGAAGTGCTCGAAAAGATCTGGAAAGACTGGGAAGCCTTTGCCAGTTATGCCTTTAACAAATCGCACTCTACCTGTTACGCCTGGATTGCTTACCAAACGGCCTACTTAAAGGCGCATTACCCCGCCGAATATATGGCTGCCGTGCTGTCTAACAACATGAGCGACATTAAGCAGGTGACTTTTTTTATGGAAGAATGCAAGCGGATGGGCTTGGAAGTATTGGGGCCAGATGTAAACGAGTCCTTCTACAAGTTTACCGTGAACGATCGTGGGGCTGTACGTTTTGGGATGGGGGCCATTAAAGGGGTTGGTGGAAATGCCGTAAAGACTATCGTAGAGCATAGAGAAGAAGGGCCTTATAAATCGATATTCGATTTGGCCAAAAGGATCGACCTACGTGCGGCCAACAAAAAGGCCTTCGAGAATTTGGTACTAGCCGGAGGCTTTGACAGCTTCGATACCCACCGCGCCCAGTATATGCATGCCGATGGCGATGGAGTGATGTTTTTTGAAAAGGTGCTACGTTATGCGGCCAAATTCCAGGAGTCGGAGAATTCTTCTCAGGTAAGCTTGTTTGGTGATGCGAGTGAAGTACAGATACCGGAGCCAGAAGTACCCCCTTGCGAAGAATGGGGAACCATGCAAAAGTTAAAACAAGAGAAGGAAGTAGTAGGGATTTATATCTCTGGGCATCCGCTGGACGATTTTAGAACGGAGATGGAGAACTTTTGCAATGTAAAGGTGTCCGACTTTAACAATATGGAGGCCTTTGTAAATAGAGAGGTTTGTTTTGGAGGGATTATCGGCGATGTGCAGCACCGCGAATCTAAGAACGGTAAAGGGTGGGCCATATTTACGGTAGAAGACTACGACGATAGCTTTGAGTTTCGAATTTTTGGCGAAGACTATTTAAAGTTCCGCCACTTTTTGATTCCCAACTCCTTTGTTTACGTGCGGGCGTCCATACGGGAAGGTTGGGTAAACCGAGAAACCGGGAAAAAGAGCGACCCACGGATTAGTTATATCCAGTTTCAGATGTTGCACGATGTTATGGACAACCAGGCTAAAAAGCTAACCATTAAACTGCCCATAGACCAATTGCACGAAAAGCGGATCGCAACCCTTAAGGAATTGTTTGGTGCCCATAAAGGAGACGCACAATTGCATTTTACCCTCTACGACATGGAAGAACAGGTAAAGCTTAATATGTCTAGCCGTAAGACCAAGATTAGTATTAGCAAAGAACTGTTAACCGCTTTGCAAGAGCAGGAAGTGGTTTATAAACTCAACTAAACCCGGGGCAGGGAAAGCAGCGGCATCCCGTAAACTGTGCTTTGCTCTAGTTTACGGATACAGCGAATTGCCCGGTGCAACGCAGTTGCAGCCCCCATAATGAAAATCGATAAGCGCATTATGCATTCTGATACTTCGTTTGTAAGTTATGCGTAAAAAATTGACTAATTTTGCGTAACATTTTAAACATTAAGAGATGGCTTTAGAAATAACAGATGCAACATTCGAAGAAACCGTTCTAAACAGTGATAAGCCTGTGATGGTAGACTTTTGGGCTGCCTGGTGTGGACCTTGTCGTATGGTGGGACCCATCATCGACCAGATAAGTACAGATTATGATGGCAAGGCTGTGGTTGGGAAAGTCGATGTAGACGCCAACCAAGAGTTTGCTGCCAAGTATGGTGTTCGAAACATCCCCACTGTTCTGGTATTTAATAACGGAGAATTGGTAGGACGCCAAGTAGGTGTTGCGCCTAAGAACGTTTATGCAGAAGCATTGGATTCGCTTCTGAACTAAATAGATAAAATTTTAGTTTAAAAAGGCTTGGCGGACTGCTAGGCCTTTTTTATTTTCAACTACTCAAAACCACACGTATGGAACGACTCAATAAGGTACAAGACCAGATAGATAATAAACTGCTACAAGAGCGCAAGATCTTTTTATGGGGCATGGTAGACGACGACAGCGCCAAGCACGTAGTAGACCGCCTTTTGTACCTAGATGCAGTAAGCAATGAGGAGATCCAGTTATACATCAACAGCCCTGGGGGTTATGTAACCAGTGGCTTTTCTATTTACGACACCATTAAAGTGGTAAAGAGCCCGGTGAGCACTATTTGTTCTGGACTTGCTGCTTCTATGGGGAGTTTGCTATTATCGGCCGGAGAAAAGGGCCGACGCTTTATCCAACCCCACGCCAGAGTGATGATTCACCAGCCTAGCGGCGGCGCTCGTGGGCAGGCTAGTGATATAGAGATTACCGCTCAGGAAATCATCAAGACCAAAGAACTTTCGGCCAAGATTTTGGCAGACAATTGTGGGCAATCCATCGATCGAATTATGAAGGACTTTAACCGCGACCATTGGATGGGTGCGGATGAGAGTGTGGATTATGGTATTGTGGATTCCATAATCCAATAATTTTTCTCTCTCCATTTATTTGCTTTCCCAAAGAATCTCAACTTTCTTTTTCCGGCATAAAAGAAATCAAAGATTCACGAGCACCCATTTATCAGATAGCTAGGTGCGAGTAAAGTTGCAAAGAAAAATGCCTTCCCGCCTGAGGCGGGCACGTTCGCCGCTTAGGCATTTTTGCTCCGCAAAACTGATATTCTCCTTTCTTTCTTTTAATGCCAAAAGAAAGAAACAAAGAAAGGGCACCTTTTACGACAAAATTTTTTGGCTCTGCCAAAAACCAGAAGCCCTCACTAAAAATCTTCCAAGGCTTCAGATTTTCTTCACGCTCGGCCTTCTATATTTAGGGTAAAAGGGGTACAAGCGCTGCGCACTTGTTTTGGTTCAATGTCTAAACTTCGAATTTGATCGATCAATAAGGCCCGTCCATAAGAGACGAGGGCTTAAAATACAAGAAGGACAGAACGCGAGCAAAACCCTTGTTTGAGCAAACATCGTTTGTGAGGTTTGGGTTTTGCAGTGAAGGCCGACGTAGTATTTGTCACGAGGAGGTTCAGGACTAGAGTTTTTTGGTTCTTTTTTGGGTAATGCAAAAAAGAACATAAAGAAATTGTAATTGTATTATAACAGCCCAACTTTATGGTTAGAGCATTTGTTAATTATAAATACAGTTTGGTTGAGCCCGCCAGAGGCGGGCACGCAGTGAGGGGCGATGTAGTATTTAGCGATGGAGCCGGCCAGAGGCGGGCAGGCTGTGGGGCTAGATTTTTTTGTTTCTTTTTTACTCACGGCCTAAATATTTGATAAATAGGTTTTCGTGAATGCTTGCCTGCTTGGGCGGGCTTCGCATTTCATCAATGGAAAAAAGAAAGAGTAAAGATTAGGAGAATTTAGATCGTTCAACAAGAAAGGTAGTTAGGATTTTATTAAACCCTTCGTGAATATCACAAGGAATATAATGAATGCGGTATTGGCCACAACGCAGTTTTAATTCGTTAAAGAAGGAGGACACCGCCTCGCGGTAATTATCCCGGATGTTATCGGCATAGAGGTCTATGTGCTCGCCGGTTTCTACGTCCATAAAACGTTTAGGGCGGTTGTTGAAATCGAAATCTAACTCGTGCTTGCCGTCGTAGGTATGAAATAGGATGACCTCGTGTTTGTTGTATTTAAGGTGTTGTAAAGCCTCAAATAGTTGTTCTGCCTGCACCTCTGTTTGCAACATATCGCTAAAAACAAACACCATAGAACGGCGTTTTAGCTTTTCGGCAATTAAGTGGAGGTGGCTGTAGGTTTTAGTCCCTGTTTCTTTTGGGACATCGGCCAACATGCCGTTAAGTTGCCCCAAGAGCATACGGAGGTGGCGTTCGCTTCCTTTTTCCTGGGCGTAGTAATCGTATTGGTTGCTGTAAATGCTTAGCCCTACAGCGTCGCGCTGACGCTTTAACAAATTCATCACAGCTGCTCCAGCCAAGGCCGAGAAGGCGATCTTGTTTAAGGAGTCTATGCCCAGACGCTCAATTTTGGGGTAATGCATAGAGCTGCTGTTGTCCATAATTAGGTGACAGCGCAGGTTGGTCTCCTCTTCGTAGCGTTTGGTGTATAGTTTGTCCGTCTTGGCATAAAGCTTCCAGTCTATATGCTTGGTGCTCTCGCCGGTATTGTAGATTTTGTGTTCTGCAAACTCGGCGCTAAAACCATGAAAGGGACTCTTGTGCAGCCCAGAGATAAAACCCTCTACCACCTGGGAAGCGAGCAGCTCTAGGTTGCCAAAACCAGTAATTTGATTGATCTCCTTTTCGACATTCATGCTATGGCAAGATAGCCAAATGACACTAAATTGCCTGCCCGCATTGCGGTTTTATGGTATGTTTAAGAGTTGTGGCCTTTTATCGCTTAAAAATGAGGCAAACACTAGCATCAATAGGGGCTTAAAAAGGCTCATTTTTTTGTATAAAATGTTTGTGACAAACAAAAAGGGTGTTATATTTGCACCCGCTGATAAGCAATTTCTTCCAAGGCCAACTGTTGTTGGCATCCCGTTAAAAGGATAAGAAAATTGGTCTGGTAGTTCAGTTGGTTAGAATACCTGCCTGTCACGCAGGGGGTCGCGAGTTCGAGTCTCGTCCAGACCGCAACTAAAATGTTGTGTTGAGTCACTTAAATGTGGCTTGTGGTTTAGAAATAGACCGATGAAAGGCTTTTCCTTAACTGGAGAGGCTTTTTTTGTTTGGGGTGAATTCCACTTACAATATCCCCATAATAGCCTTAAAAAGGTGTATTGTGGTGAATTCTAATTATTTTTAAGTTCTATTGTATAATTAGCTTTTTTGTGGCTTTTCCTTTGTTGGTCATCACTTCTACATAATACATCCCCGAAGAAAGATTCGAGATGTCAACCACCAGTTCTGAAGTGGAATGAACGATCTGCCCTAGCGTATTATAAACGGTGATGGTTTCTAATTCGGAAGCTGCATCCAATTGAATGGTGAATAGATCTGTTGTGGGATTAGGGAAAAGATCAAAATGTGAATACGGATAGTCCTCTGTTGACAATATATCGGATAGACCAAAAACACGCGCATAACCAGTATTGGGATTGTTATGGGTGGGTGTGCCATCGACTATAAAAGCGCCATCCTCTGAAAGACTTATGGTTTTTATAGAATATTCACCACCTATTCCTATATAAGAACCTCGCTCTATCCAATCAGTACCATCATATTGAAAAATTTTAACCTGTCCCACACTAATATGACCCCTAATAAGTAAAGCCAGAATAGAACCGTCAGAGGATAAATCAATATCACCTCCATATCCATCATTATTAATTGTGTTACCCATCTGGGTCCATGTATTTGAAATATTTTCATACACTTCAGTCCCATTATTTTGTGATGAAATAGCCATAACGTTACCATCTTGGGATAAACTTGAAGATACAAAATACTCATTTTCAAGCCATTCTCCAATTGGAATCCAATCTTCTGCTACTAATCTTAATAAGCGGATTTGTGTTGACATATTGGGAACTTCGAGATTTACTCTATTAACAGAAACCGTTGATCCGTCTCCAGATAATATAAGGTCACGAAAAAATAACCATGGTGTTGTATCATAAATAATATCACTTCCTAATTGAGACCAAGTACCTGAAACATATTCATAAACCCTAACGAAATCTCCTCCATTAGCACTAACAGCTAATTTTAAACCATCATTAGATAGACTAACATGTTCGCCAAGTAAATCGTCGGTATTGCCATTTATATCATCACCTATTTGTGTCCAAACACCAGAGACATTCTCAAATACTCGTGCATGACCCGCATTGTTCCCTCCAGTATCATTTCCACGACCGCCAATAGCTACTATTGTTCCATCACCAGAGATACTTACACTGGTTCCAAATCCATCACCTGCCGCAGCTCCATTTATATCATCCCCAATTTGTGTCCAAACACCAGAGATATTTTCAAATATTTGTACTTGACCAGTATATGTTCCTGCATTTTCATTTTCTGGAGCACCTATGGCAACTATGGATCCATCACCAGAGATACTTACGCTTGCTCCAAATCTATCTCCTTCGGCAACTCCATTTATGTTATCACCAATTTGAATTTGGCTATATAAAAAAAAGGGAGTTAATAAAACAACTATCAATAGTCTCATAATAAAAATGTTTAGAAGTGTTAAAGTGAAATCTCTTATTCAAAGTAGCACACTTGCTTCTAAAAAGCATTGAAGAAAATGCTCAAATGCTTTAAGTTTTCAATCATGGTATTGAAAAATTCACGCATTGTTGCACATTGGATGTCAATATCACATTGGTGTCGTGATAAATGTGCTGGTTTTTAATGGAAGCAGGAGATAACTATTACTCCTCTGGCACTGGTAAATAATTCATACGTAAGAAAGCTTTATAACGATCCTCATGTCTATAGGGATCAAACTCTCTTCTGGTATTGATATATAACACATTACCATCAAATCGTGCTTCTTCCAAATAATAATACATAGAGTCTTTATCCTTTAAAACCGCATGAAGAATGGCTCTATTTAAACGCCACCTTAACTGATTACGATCACCCAAAGGATGCTTTTTATTAATACTATCCACTTTTTCACGATTTCCTAATTGGGCATGGGTTAGTACTTGTAAAAAATAATTATTAATGAAAAGGGTATCTTTTGATATTTCTAGAGTTTTTTTAGTTTCACCTTTTAGATAATGATAATACCATAAGTTTTTTAATTTGAGTCTTTTAGTAAGTGCCGAATTGTATTTTTCAGAAGCCATTAATTGATTTGCTTCTTCATATCTTTTGTCAATCAGTAACATTTCGAAATAGGGTATTAAAATTGAAGCGTTTAAAGAATCCATTTTATAGGCTTTTTTCATATAGTCAATTGCAGTAGCATCATCGTTATAAACTAATTTATAACCAAATGCTAAATTTCTATTATATAAAATATTGTCGGGGTCTTTTTCTAAATCGGCCTTTAGAAAGGGAATTACTTTAGTAAAATCTTTATTTTTATAGGCAACTATACTACGCTTAAACCATCCTATTTGAAAATCGTTTAATTGAAATGAATTTTTCTTTAAAAATTCTTCTGCTTCTTCAATTTTGTGATTAAATATCAATGCTTGCAAATAACTTTGTGCTTGAAGATTTGAAATAGGAACTAGTTGTTGTGATATACTTAAATGTTCCAAGTGTTTTTTAATATCAGGATTAGGACGTACCTGATAATAAATAGCGTATTGTAAATGAGTTAGCGCATTATTAGGATTTAAGGATAAGGCTTTTTTATAATATTCATTGGCTTTAACCCAATCAATATACTCTGAAAGTCCTGCTTTTACACCCCATGCTCTAAACGTATTAGGGTTAATTTTTAATGCCAAATCTGCATATTTATGTGCCAATTCTATCCCTTCAAAAACATCAATAGCAACAAAGCCATAATAAAGCGACAATTGCCAGTACGAATGTGCTACTTCTGCATAGGCTTCTGCAAAATTGGGATCTAATACAATGGCTTGTTTGTTGAGCTCGATATTATTCAATAAATCATCCTTTCTTCTACTATTATCAACCAATCGGCCCTTTAAAAATAAACTATAAGCTTCCATGTTCTCTGTTGGATACTTCACAAGTGTAATTTCTTCCTGCGGACTTAAGGTTATTTGTAGTTGATTCATCACCTCTTGAGCCACATTATTCTGAAAACCTATTATATCGTCAAAGTTTTCATGGTATTCTTTAGACCATACATGATTGTCATTGGCATCAATGAGCTGAGCAATGATTTTAATTTTATCATCAATGAGTGTGACACTCCCTTCTAGAATGTAAGAAACCCCTAACTCTTTGGCTATTTCTGGAATTTGTTTGTCAGAATTTCGATAGGTTGAAGAAGAAGTAAAAGATATAACAGATATGTCCTTTATCTGTGCTAAGGAGTGTAGAATATTATCGGAGACCCCATCGGAGAACCACTGGTTGTTGTTTGGACTGAAATCCTTAAACGGAAGGACTGCTATAGAATTTGGTAATTCATTTTTATTTGAAGTAAAATTATGGAATAGAAAATAGCTAATTACAACAAGTAATGCTACTGCAATAACATAAATTAACTTTTTAGTTGTAGCACTATTACGAGAACGTGATTGACGGTTTTGAGTAGTTAATTCTTCTAAATTTATAGTACGTGTTTTATATTCACCTGGAGTAATATCAAAATACTTGCTAAAGGTATTATTAAAATAAGTGGCACTATTAAAACCAACTTGATAGGCCACTTCGGAAGCAGAAAGGTCTGTTTCCTTAAGTAGCTTCGCTGCTTTATTTAAACGTAATTCCCTAATAAATTGATTCACTGATTTACCAGTAGCAGCTTTTACCTTGCGAAGGGTTTGAGAGGAACTCAGTCCCAAGGTAGATGCTAGGTCACGTACTCCAAATTTTTCATTAGAGATATTATCCATTACGATACTCCGTACCTGATCTATAAACTTTTGACTCATAAGAGATGAGATTAGCCCCCCTTAAAAGTAGTCTTTTATAGATTGTTACATACGCGAGTTCGAGTCTCGTCCAGACCGCAACTAAAATGTTGTGTTGAGTCACTTAAATGTGGCTTGTGGTTTAGAAATAGACCGATGAAAGGCTTTTCCTTAACTGGAGAGGCTTTTTTTGTTAAGGGGAGAGAATTTATTAACTTCTATCTTTACTTGCATTGCGCGTCCTAATGGTAACAATTATGGTTAACAGTTGATAGTATCTTTTTACTTTAATTGTGTCGATCGATCGCGCTAGGACGGTCTATTTGGATTCCAGGATCTTTTAAATAACTGCATAAATGTAAGAACGCACACTATCGATGTGGACAGCCCCATAAGGACCATCGAAAAGATTATCACAAGAACCCCGGTGTTATAATTTATATTCCATGAATTTAGTATTTCGCTGGCGAAGATCGAGTTAATTTCATACATGTAAAACGCCATGAACCCTGAAAAAATAATTGTTGCAATTGCACCGCTCAAAAATCCTGCCTGCCACAGATCCTGGTATTTGGAATCTGGATTGTCTCTCAAGTGAGTTTGTATAGCTCGGTAGATTCCACCACCAAATAAGACAGCATTAAAAATACTGAAGACTGGGTTATCATGTAATCCAAGCAGTTTCATTAATAAGAAATAGGAAATCAAAGAGATTGCTATTATTATTCCGTATTTGTTGTATGACCTAAGCATAATTTTTATTTCAATATCTGTAAAAAATAAGTTGGTATACAATAAATTAACTATGTTTAACTTTTTATTTTAAAAATTAAACAAAATTTCTTCTAAATTGTATATTGACAACAAGAAACGCAATCCAATCAGGGGAAATTTGGGCCGAATGGATAAGGTCTCTAGCTTAAATAGGAACTCTCATAATTACTTTCACTTGATGGAGAAGCCTAGGGGCAATAAATTCTCAGACCAATTCTAAATATCTATTTCGCTTGTAAGATTAGGTATTATTAGCATTAATGATTATTTTCAAGGAAAGCATCTTGAGTGCAAGATTATAATATGAATCTTGTGCAAAAAAATAAAAATCAAACAATGTATTATTTCATTATTATACTAAAACTAATAGTAGGTCTAAGTATCCTGAACGTCTGGCTATTAAAGAGAAATAAGGAGACAATATGGCGCGGTGGAAATGCCAAAAATATTATTGAAGAATTCGAAGTTTATGGATTGTCTAGGAATGTTTGTCATATCATTGGTTTTCTCAAAGTATCGTTGTCATTGTTGCTAGTAGTCTCTATATGGTTTGAACAACTTCAGAAGCCTTCGGCAATAGTTTTAGCTCTATTATTATTAGGGTCTATTGTTATGCATGTTAAAGTAAAAGACCCTATTAAAAAATCGATCCCTGCCGGCCTATTTTTTATTATGTGTATACTATTGGCAGTTTTGTAGAAATACTCCTATAAACAAGGAAAGGTTATAAAAGCGATTGCAGCCCTCTTTTGGGATTTATTATATTATTGCATAGCCTCTATTCTTATTATTTATATATCAATTCTTCATTGGTAATTATAATTTACGCGTGTAGATTTTAGCACAAATTATTGTTTCTCAATTTATTATTCATAACTTAGGTTATGGATTTTGTCTATTAAAAACATAAATGGGAAGGTCGACACCCTTAAGTTGACAACTAAATAACCTCACAAATGATAAAAAATATTAAGTTTCTTCTTGTATTGGTATGCATTTCATTCTTGTTCACATCTTGTGGAACTTCCAAATTAGACTTTGAGGACGTAGGTCGATTGTCCATCGGCTCAACAAAGAATGTAAATCTTAAAGGGGATTATAAAGTGTTAGCGCGTAATGCGGGTTTTGATGAAAGTCAGATTAGTATAATAAACAGTAATCATAAAAGGAGCACAAGGAAGAAAATACTATGGGACTACGAACAGTTAAAATCAAAAACGCTTGCGGGAGCTATCGATAACGTTGTGGAAGGCACCCCAGGAGGCGTTTATTTGGAAAATGTGGAGGTGTATATTGTTTCTAAAAAAAGCAGTAAGACTTGGGATTATTTTATTGTATCAGGCGACGTATATGGTTTGGTAAGTACCGAAAAGCAAATTCGCGGATATAAAGTAGGTACCAAAGCGTTCTATAAGAGGGATAGCGGTGAAGTTGCTACCTTGATTAATGATCAATGGTGCTTATGGAAAAGAGATAAGGATGACAAGTATTTTGAAGTTCTCTACGACGAACTAACCAAAATTGGTGAATAAAATTGACACTTTTAATATGACAAATAGATAGTATCTAAATTCAACGCCTATATTATTTACTCTGAAAATGGAGTAAAGCACGTAAAAAGTAAAAAATGCTCGTCTTATTGGATGGGCATTTTTTGTCGGCCAGATCTTTATTCTTTAATTTTCAATAGAGTTAGATTAGCATTACCCAGGATGCCATTTCAATACCTGCCCAAACGAAAAAGAAAGGAAATAAGATTCCCAGAGTAATGAGTGCCGCCGAAGCAACGCTCACCAATATGGTGGTACTTCTACTATTTTTAACGTCCTTCTGACGTATAGACTCTATTCCTTTCTCACTTAGGTCTACCTCCACGATTTTCTCGGATTGACTAATTACCAAATCCGGATGCCGCTTGGCCAACTTAGAGTTTTCTTTAGCTACGGCTATGGTTGCGCTATCGTTGTACTTTAAGGCTTCTATCTTATAGTTCTTGCCATTCATTTTTAACTTTAACGGATCCTTGGAATAAGAGGCCTGCTCTTTGGAGATGGGGTGTTTGTAATAGATAGAGCAGCTTTGTAACAACATTAAAAGGGCAAACAACATAGCGATTAAGGATCCACTGGTTCTAATGAATGGGGCTATGTTAAATCGGAAAAGTCGCCCGAGCCTGTATTTGGCCTTTCTGATGCGCTTCATGGGGTGGTTTTTAATGATATAATGCCCCGCCGATGGGGATAGCCTGTTAACCCTTAATAAATAGACTTCAAATTTACCCACCGCTATTCGGCCTTTCCCTTTTTTCAGTCCGCGGATGGAATGGCTGGCACATCGCTCTGCGGTCATTCCCAATCGATGAGAGGTTTCTACGGTTCCATTATTGGTGCCATCACCTTTTAGACCTTTGGCTGTAATCTGTGTATTGATAAAGCCAGGAATGATGTAGCTTACCTTTAACTTGCATTTCAATTTTTCGGCCTTAAGAGACTCGAAAAAGCCATGCAGGGCATGTTTGCTGGCCGCATAGGCAGAGCGCCCGGGAATCCCCATCACCCCAGCAAAACTGGACATTACTGCAAACCATCCATGACCTTGCCGTTGGAATAACGGCATCACCGCCTTGGTCAGTGCCACGGTCCCAAAATAATTTGTTTCCATAATGGTACGGTCTATGGCCATTTGGTTCTCGGTCACTAGGCCTTTTTGAGCGATTCCTGCATTGTGAATTAGCAAATCCAGCTTAGGCAGCTGCATAACTATGTTTGTTGCATCTATTATGGACTTGGGGTCGGTGATGTCTAAAGGGATGCAGAGCAATCTATCTGGGTATTGACATTTGTTTTTTAAATCGATTAGTTTTTCGATCCGTCTTGCCGACGCGATAACGGTGGCTCCTAGTTCATTTAGTTGACGAGCCATAGCTGCTCCAATTCCAGATGAGGCTCCGGTAATCCATACTACTTTTTTGTTAAACGATACTTTTTTCATGACCTAGAGTTTTAGTTAGTGATCTCAATGTAGTATGGATACAGGATTAGGTCTTCCAAAATGCTCGTTTAAACGGATTTTCGGATGTCCAACGATAATGTTGGATAGGCGAAAATAGGGTTAGTCTAAAGCGAAAAAGGCCTACATAAGGGGCAGAAAATCAATGTTTAAGGGTTGTAGTGAGCGAATTTTTACTACATTTAAATCACCACCACCCATTTATTGATGGACATAGACACCATAGTTAATTTCCTATTGATCGCTGGGGTGATTCAAGGATTTATCTTCAACCTTGTTACCCTTCTGTTTAGAAAGCGATTTAGCATTGTAGTATTGTATTTAAACCTGGTGGTACTATTTATCTCTTTAAATAATTTGCAAGCCTGGCTGATAGAACAAGGCTATATCTCGGAGCTGTTTTACATACAAAATATGTTAGTGCCTTGGTATTTCTTTATCCTCCCGATGTTCTATGCATTTATCATTCACTTTTTAGAAGTAGATAAGACCATCATTGGTTTTGTAAAGTTTGCCATTGTGGTTTTCTTGGTAGAAATCGTCGTGCGTTCTGCAGTTATTGCCCATGTTTATTATAATGTTCCAGGGAGTGATACCACACTTATCGGTCAGTATACCATGATTGAAGACATCTTTAATCTGGCACTGAGTATTGTGATATTCTATAAGGCGATCGAGCTGGTTTTTAAAAGAGAAAACATGTATAAAAACATGTTGAGTTATGACGACCTTAAATGGCTAAAGCTATTTTTTAAGGTTGGGGGTGTGGTTATGCTTTCTTGGGTTTTTGCCAAGGTAGCCGATTTTATGTTTGGGATTAAATGGGGTTATAGCATATTAAGATTGAGTTCTTCTGTATTGCTTTATTGGATCGGTTATCAAGGCTTGTATCGTTACAAAATAGTTCAAGACCGGATACAGCTACGTAAGCGAATTGCAAAGAACAATAAGTTTATTGGCATTGCTGTACATACAACTACAGACGCCAACAACAAGCACAAAATAGAGTTCGATCGAGTCCACGAATTTGTAGTCTCTCAACAAAAATACCTAGAGCCAGATTTGCAGATGAACACCCTTGCTATGGAGCTAGGCATTAGCTCAAGCCACCTGTCTAAGCTGGTAAACAACTACAGCGGCTTTAATTTTTCGGACTATATAAACTCCTTGCGAGTAGCACAGGCCAAAAAGCTCTTAGCAGACGAGACCTTCGACAACTATACCATGGTGGCCATTGGCCTAGAATGCGGCTTTAACTCGAGGTCTACTTTTTATACCTCCTTTAAAAAGTTTACTTCCAAGACTCCAACAGAATACCTTAACGGCGTACAAGGCATCCGATAAGATTTGTCCTTCGAACTGTCCTATTTTGTTGTTGAGCGTCCTAATCTTTCTACGCCATAGGAAGATAGAAAGTAGTTTTATGCATAAAATATTATTTAGAGCCATATCAATGAGGATAGACCATGCAAAATACATTGCATTTAAATTCTTGAATCTCGATAAGCTAGGTAAATATCGGCACCAACTTTACTATGGTATTGACTAACTTGTCTCGGGAGGGGAACAGCGCCCCTAGGTATGCCTTCAGGCAACTGCCGCCGCCATATCCACAAATTACATTTCTGTATCTTTAAGAAACCAACCGACTAAGCCATGATCAAATTCTTTAGGCGCATTCGTAAACAGCTGCTTTCCGAACGTAAGTTTAGCAATTACTTGCTGTATGCAGTCGGGGAGATCGTCTTGGTTATTATAGGGATCTTGATTGCATTGGCCATTTCCGATTGGAATTCGAGCCGCCTAGAGAAGGTATCCGAGATGCAGACCCTTGCGGAACTTCGGAAAGGTTTGATGATGGATTTGGAAGTGATTCAGCAAGAACAAAAGAAAATAAACCAAGCTATCGTTAAAATAGACCGCTTGCAGCAATTGATGTTAGACCAAGACCAGTCCTACTTTCCGAGCTTAGATTCTCTATTTGGCGCTGTATATGGAGTTCGATCACTCAGGCTCAACGCGGCCTTTTACGAAGATTTAAAGGTAGCCGGTCTATCCTCGATCAAGGATGACAAGATCAGACTACAAATCGTTCAATTGTTCGAGAATAATTACCAGTTCATCGCGGGCTTACAAAACAATGAGACGTCTATCAACCAGGTTAATAGGCCGTACTATTTAACCCATTTCCATTCCATTAGCTTTTACCAGTCGGCCACTCCGAATGATTTTAAAACAGTTTGGAACGATACCTATTATCACAACATTGTCGATTACAGGTTAATTACGCTTCAAACCAATCAAGTACAACAATATGCTTTGATCATCCCTTTTATCGAGGAGTTGATTGTAGCCATAGAAGATTATCGAAATAGTAACGACTAGCGACAGTAGGCGAGAGCAGAAAGACATGTAAATCCAAAATTATTCCCAAAAAGCCTGTATATAAATAAATTAGACTACCTTTGACCCCGTATTGGCGAAAGCACATTAACACGCCGAACCTTATTCTGGACTGTAGTAATATGTTCGATAGGATTTTTTGACAAGCTGTATTTCTTTCTAGTAGTAGTTCAACTTCCCTAGTATTTAGTATCCCTTCTCTTTTTCCTTTTTCATTTTCTCGTCTTGTTGATGGTCTAACCGTAGATGCTTGTGGTTTCTAATGAATCAATACGATCAATGGATTAAAAACAATTCGATTGATATTAAAACTTGAACGCATATTTAATTTAAAACAATAGTACCATGCAAAAAGGAACAGTGAAATTTTTTAATAACTCCAAAGGATTTGGATTTATTTCTCCTGAAGATTCAAACGAAGACATCTTCGTACATACTAGTGGATTGATCGATGAGGTTCGCGAGAATGACGTAGTAGAATTCGAAACGGCTCAAGGAAGAAAAGGACTAAACGCAGTAAACGTTCGTCTAGCCGAGTAATCTTAGCATAAGATAAAAAGTAAGCCCGTCTTAATAGATGGGCTTTTTTTATGTCTAAATACGTCTTTGCTAAAGAGATCAGTCCCCATCTGGGTTTACGATTTCGTCTGGCTTTTCTGGAGGGTTGAAGGAGTAGAACATCCTTATTCTGAACACATGTTGCACTTCTTGAGAACCATCGCTAACAAAGAGCTTGGAGAGCTGTGCAATATAATGAAGTTCATATCGAAATTGGGGAAGTATGCGGTGCCCAATGCCAAGGTCTGTTCTAAAGTTATTGATAAATACTTCGTTGGCAGAATCAGGATCGAAGGGAATAAATCCCTCTAGCGAAAATTTACCGTAGATGGCTCGTTTTTCGCTAAAGACGGTGATATCTTTAGAATGAATCCCTGCCATAATTCGGCTCCTAAAGCTAAAGCTATTAGGTAATTCTTGGTAATAGAACCAGCGCTCTTCAAACCTCAATCGATAGTAAAACCTTCCCCATCCCAAATTGGGCCAGGTAACGTTTAAATCTTGATGGAGCCTAAATTCGTTTACGTTATAATCTTCTTGATTAATCGTAGAAAAGAGGGCAAAACCCGCAGCGATTTTACCAAGTCTTTTAAATTTATAAGATGCTGTGGGCCTTATCAGGATTTGGTTCCAATGCCTGTTAGAAATCAAACCGCGCAACCGACATCACCGCCCATGGTGAAACCATTTTCTATAGGGGCACTCACAGACAAGTTAGTCCATAATTGCGCATCAGACTGTGCATTGGCAGCCCCTGTGCTTATCGACACCAAAAGAGAAATAAGTACGACTTTTATCAAAAATCTAAAGGGTTTTATTTCAGTAGCACTCATGGGGTGCAAGTTATTTAAAACACTCAATTAAATAAATAGGCAAATCACCTAAATTCCATAGGATACGATAATAGAATTAAAGCTCGAGTTTGCCGAACTTTCCTATCTTTAGGGGTTTAACCTAACCCCTTCCCTAATGAAGCGATCGATTTTACTATTATTTGCCCTATTGACATTTTGCCAATCTTATGCCCAAAACAGAGCCGAATTCTTTAAGGCCATCCCGGTTATCAATTCGGATACGCCAGAGTGGGCACGTCTGATGTACGCCCAAAATCCTAATGTGGCAGTTGTTAAGGACGCCTATCAACGTTACTATAAACAAAACGAATTTGTCAAAAACTTACATACCCAAAACTTCAAGTTTTGGTCCAGAACGGTAGAACCATTCCTGGATCGGGATGGTTACATCCTACAACCCTCTAGAGCACAACAAGCGGAAGCTAGTATCTTGCTTAAAAATCGTTATTTACAGCGACAGGCCAACCAACGGTCCGTTATGAGTTGGGAGGCCATGGGGCCTTTCGAAACCTATGCTGCGGATGGTTCCCAAGCCATTTCTTGGCATAAAAATGTCTACGCTATCGATCAATCCATGTCAGATCCCGATGTGGTGCTTGCAGGAACCGAAGCTGGAGGGGTCTATAAATCTACAGATAAAGGAGCCAATTGGGCTCTGATGACCACCGGGGAGGTATTTGCAGGAGGGAATTCTGCTGTAAAGATTCATCCTACAGATCCTGATAATTTTTTGGTGGCGTCCAATGCACGCATCTATCAATCTTTAGACGGGGGAAACAGTTGGGTAGAACGACATTTTACCGATGGAACGGGGAACGAATTCCAATATGCCCCAGCCAATGACAATATTATTTTCCACACATCAACTGCGGGTTTATTTCGTTCTTTGAACGGTGGAGTTAGTTGGACACAGTTGTTTAGTGATACATGCTGGGACATTGATTTTCATCCAACTATAGATAGCAGGGCCTATTTGCTCAAATCCAATCCTGCTGAAAAGCGCAGTGAGTTGTTTCGCAGTGATGATACGGGCGCTACTTGGACCATCAAAGACAATGGCTGGTATGTGCCTACAGAATTCCCTAATGCTGTGGAGCATGGAGGTAAGATTGGGCTCACTCCAGCAGCCCCAGATCAGGTTTTTGTTTGCCTAATTGGCGATTCTAAAGAAGGCGATCAGGGTTGGATCGGAATGTACAAAAGCACCAACAGCGCCGATACTTGGACCAACCCTACCGGCCAAGACGGAGGGCCTTATGGACCGATTAACGGAACCGACGATTGGAATGTAGCGGCTTATTCTGGCGGGTATCATCAGGGGTTTTTTAACTTCGATATGGAGGTGAGCCCAACAGATCCGGACAAATTCTGGATTGCCACCATTCGTCTTACCGAATCGAGCGATGGAGGTTTAACCTATACATCCATAGGGGCGGCCAACTCGGACAGATTAAGTTATATCCATGCAGATGTTCAAGACATCGAAGTACGCGGCAATGATATTTGGGTGGCTTCCGATGGAGGAATAAACTTCTCCGAGGACGAACTCACAAGTCATGTAGCCTTAAACAAAGGGATACAAGCGGCCCATTTTTGGGGTTTTAATACGGGTTGGAACGAAGACTCCTATACCGGTGGCAAATACCATGACGGCACCAGCGGTTGGTACGAGAGTTATACAGACGGTCAGGCCTATAACATTGGGGGAGTGGAAGAGGCCTCAGGATATGTGCACCCCATCGAAAGCAGAAAGTTGTTGTTTCGAACACATTATGCCAGTTCTAATACTTCTGTAAAAGTAGTGCCCGAAGTGTTTGCAGATCCGGTGGCAACAGAGCCTAGCCTACCCATTAGACCAAACGAATCTTATAGTGTGGCCGAGCGTAGTGGGGTTTATTACGATCCAGGCTATGCAGATCATATCTATGTAGGGCTGGACAATAGAATCCACAAATCGACCAATGGGGGTCAGAACTTTGAGGTAATCTTCGAGTTTCCCGGTGTCGATGGGCGTGTTTACGAGATTGAGATTTCTCGTAGTAATCCTGATGTGATGTACTGTGTTTATAATCAGTTAGGAGGGTTTTGGGATCCCTGTGCTATTTGGAAGTCGGAAGACGGTGGCCAAACATGGGAGGTTACTACCGCTCCAACCGGAAATAACAGGAGGTTTCGAATTTCAATTCACCCCGAAGACGAAAATCACCTATGGTTATGTACTCCTCGCGGGGATAACGGGCAAAAAGTGTTTCAGTCTACGGATGGAGGAACGAGCTGGGACAACAAAACCACAGCCAACCTAGATGGAGAAAACCTAACGGATATACTATATCAGGGCGGTACAAACGACTTGGTATATGTAACATCACAATACGGCGTATTGTATTGGGATACTGGCAGCCAGGATTGGATCGATTATTCTGTAGATCTACCGCTGGTAACCAAATCCTTGCAACTCAATCCATTTTATAGAGATGCAGCGCTGCGTTTAGGCACAAATGGCCGAGGGGTTTTTGGAGCCCCAATGCTAGAGGAGGAGTTTGAACCAATCGCGCAACCAATTACCTATGCGCAGTTGGTACGCTGCCCAACCGACGAAATACAGTTTGATTGTTATTCTATATTGGACCATGACGGGGCGAGTTGGAGTTGGTCTTTCAATCCGGAACCGAGCTGGGTGTCGTCCACATCTGTGCGTAATCCAACTGTTATTTTTGGAGAAGAAGGGGACTATGATGTTACGTTAACCATAACAGATGGGAATGGAAACTCTGATAGCAAAACCATAGAGAATATGGTAACGGTGGTGGACGATTGCCCGAATTGCGAGTCTTATGGAAATATGTCCTATGCAACCGCCATCACCTTGGTAGATTTAAACGAAATTTCAAATGCCACAGGTAAAGATGCTCCTTATACAGATTATTCAGACACCCATGTAGCCGGTTTGGAAGTAGGGACTAGCAATGATCTGACGATCCATGTAAATACAGATGGAAACTACACTGTTTACTCCAAAGTATGGATTGATTGGAATCAGGATTTAGATTTTAACGATCCGGGAGAGGAATACGATCTTGGGACAGCTTCAGATACCCCGGATGGGCCCACGAGCTTTTCACCTTTAGCCATTAGCGTACCATTAGATGCCGTAGCCGGAGAGACCAGTATGCGGGTATCTGCCAAATACAATGGCTATCCAACGGCCTGTGAAACAGATTTTGACGGGGAAGTAGAAGATTATGGTATCGTGGTTATTCCTGTCCTAGGAATTGGTGAGAACTCCTTCGAGCTGCAGCCTATTCTTAGCCCTAATCCTACAAATGGAAGCTTTAGCATCGACATGCAAAAAGATATTAGCGAGCTGAGTGTTCGTATTATGGACCTTAGCGGTAGAGTGATTCAGGCTGAAGAATTTACGGACGCCCAAACCTTACAGCTACAGTTGAATGCGGCAGCAGGGGTTTATATTGTGGTGATCGAATCGGGAGACCAACGTGCTTTACTTAGAATAATCAAAGAGTAGAATATTTTTATAGATATAGAGCCCGTTCCATCGAACGGGCTTTATTGTTTGCCATTAAACCATCGTTCTCGATAATAGTCTATATTTTGTGGTGTTGTTTAGGCAGTGCCGTTTTATTTGGCCCAAACTAGCGAACAACGAACCAAATTGCTTTTATGAAGATTAAAATTGCCCTTCCTTTATTTTTGGTGGCGCTATCTGTGCTGCTTATCGGTGGTACCGTAGACTTAGATAGCCTCTTTAACTACGCTAATCAGGACATTCCAGATTATATCACGCGCGATAATACTAACAACAATCTTATAGACGACAAAACGGCTACCCTTGGGCGGGTGCTATTCTACGACAAAAACTTATCTAGCAATGGTAGTATATCATGTGCGAGTTGCCACCTACAAGAACGAGCCTTTGGCGATCCCGAGGTGCAGAGCATAGGGGTAAATGGCCTAACGGGTCGACATTCTATGCGTTTGGTAAACCCACGCTTCTCTGATGAAGTACATTTTTTTTGGGATGAACGCGCCTTAACGCTAGAGCAACAAACCACCCAGCCCATACAAGATCATTTAGAGATGGGTTATAGCGGGACCAATGGCGATCCCAACCTTGAAGATTTAATTGAGCATATGGGCAGCTTAGACTATTACCAGACGCTGTTTAGTTTCGCCTATGGCGATGCTACGATTACAGAAGATCGGATGCAACAGGCATTGGCGCAGTTTATTCGAAGCATACAATCTTTCGATTCGGCTTTCGATGAAGGCTTGGAAGCCACCAATGATTTAGTTGCTCCATTCCCAAATTTCACAGCCCAGGAGAACCAAGGCAAGCTCTTGTTTTTAAATCCTCCAGGTCCTGGAGGTGGAGCCGGATGTGCCAGTTGTCATCAACCCCCAGAGTTTTCTATAGATCGGTTTACCACCAACAATGGCGTTATTACCGTAGCTGGGATGCCCGGAGAAATTGATATAACCAATATGCGTGCACCTTCTTTGCGAGATGTAATCAACCCGGATGGAACTGTGAACAGTCCGCTTATGCACGATGGCAGTTTTACCAGTTTGTTGGAAGTGGTAAATCATTATAACAGCATACCAGACAATCCGGAAAATACATTATTGGATGCCAGATTGGAAGGTCCAGGAGGACAGCCACAGCAGCTCAACCTTTCCGGAGCACAGAAGCAGGCAATTATCGCATTTTTAGGCACACTTACAGGTTCCGATATCTACACCAACGAGAAATGGTCCGACCCCTTCGATCCGGATGGTTCTATAGAAGTGATCGGCGGTAACCTGGGGATTTCTGAAATCGATGTAATGCCAACAATTAGCATTTATCCTAATCCGCTAGTCAATAGGACGATTTTGGAAACAGATTTGGACGGTTTTCGCCTACGGATTTACGATATCAGCGGTCGATTAATTCATCAAGATCAAACCGAAGCGTCCTCTGTAGAAATCGATTTGGGCACCCAAGCTTCTGGCTTGTATTTAGTTACGGTTACCGATCCAATGGGGCGCTCCTTTAGCAAAAAAATAATCAAGCAATAAGCGCTATTAGGTCTGTTCCTAATTAATAATCAGTTTCTTAGAAGAAGATTTCCCATTCTGGTTAACCTTTACAAAATACAGGCCACTCGATAAGTTTGAGATGTCTATGGAAGACGTTATATCATTTGGCTTTTCAAAGAGTATTCGATTTCCCAAACTGTTATAAACCCCTATAGAATCCAGTTTGTGAAAGGCGTTGATGTCTATCCGAGTATTGGCAGGGTTGGGTGTAATCGAGAACGAATCCTTTCCAAAATCATTTAATCCCAACAGGCTTTCTTGATAAACACGGACGTAATCTATTTCCATAGTGCTTTCTACAAATGACGGATCGATTTCGGGCAATATGGCAACATTTAACAGTAGATATTGGTTGGCGTCAAAGGGCCAAGTATCGGCATTTTGTATGCTGGGTTGATAAACATAATGCACATTGTCATCAACACTAAAGGTCATGCTTTCTGAAGTCCATTCCATGGTATAAACATGAAATTCGTCAGAGACACCGGCCACAATCTGCCCCCCCTTATTTTCTGTATTTCCATGGCTAGAAGGGGTGTGTATGGCACTCTGAATAAAATCCTGATTATTCCCCCAATGTTCCATGATGTCCAATTCACCACACGCGGGCCATGGAGTCGTACCATTTGTGTCTGCCCAGTAACCGCCAGGTTCCGTTATATTTTGTCCTAAGCTCCATATGGCTGGCCAAGTGCCAATCCCTGTTGGGAGTTTGGCTCGAACTTCCACTTTGCCATAAGTAAAGGCGAATTTCGAGTTAAGCCGTGCAGAAGTATATTCTTTGGTCACCCCCTGGTCGGTAAAAGTTTCCTTTTTGGCAACAATTTTTAAGGTTCCTTCGCTTACATTAGAATTATCTTGGCGATTTGTATAATGCTGTATTTCTCCATTGTACCAACTATCTCCGTTGGGCAGTAAGGTTTGATGGTGCCAATTTTCTGCGTTAATCGCACCGTTGCCATCAAATTCATCAGACCACACCAATTCATAAACAGGATTTTGGCCAAACACAGGACAGGCCGCTACCAATAGAATTACAGATAGGGTAATTTTTAAATATTTCATTTTAACAGGTTTGATGTTTTTAGAAACTAATCGATAAGTAGTTTTTTGATAGACGTCCGATTATTGTCCCTGAGCGTTAGAAAATACATGCCAGCAGGATAGCTCGTCAGGTCCAGAGACAGTTCCGCATTATTTGGTTGAGCCTCAAAAATCAGGCGTCCACTACTGTCGTGGATTGCTATCTGTTGCAAGAGAGCAGAGGCTATTATCCTAACAGAATCGGAAGCCGGATTTGGAACCATTTCTACCGACAAATAATCTTGATCTGTAAGCTCTAAGATACTCGAATCTCCAAAAATGATGTTGTCGAAGTAGACGATGTTGTCCGTGTCCCTATCTTGGAAATCGGGAAAGACGATAATTTGATCGATACCATTACTGGAGGGCTCCCCGATCACCGCGGTAAAATCAAAAACCAAACGTTCCCATTGATCCACCACTGTGTTGGCTATTTTAATCTCTCCGGTAGATGCGCCTTCCGGTGTTGCAAACTTAAACCCCACATCACTGATTACAGATTTATACACCATCATGGCAACATAGGCATTATCCGGGCTCAAACTAAAGGTCCCTACATCTGCTCCGTGCATGGTTTCACAGCCAGCGAAAGGTTGCCCGAGCGCTAAGGCCGTAATTTTTGCAACGGTATTGGATTTGTTGATTCCGGAGGGATCGGGATTTGCCACTATTTCCACTGCTGGATTAGTGTCATTTTCGAATACGGTCCATGTCCATGCGGCCCCGTTTCCGCCAACTTCGAAGTCGACAGGGTAAACCTGAGCGAAACAAATTGTTGAAAGGCCTGCAAAGATTAAAAAGAATAGAGATTTCATAGGTTGGTTTTAGTAGGCTTAAGATAATAACCACTAAATAAAATTGTAGCTTATCAGTTGCAAATAAACTATACAGGACTACAATTATTTAGCCTAGCGTTCGTGACAACTATAAAGGACTTTAAGCCGACTGCACAGTAAGTATGGGTATTAATGGAAGCCAATATGTTGTATTGATGTAGTGGTAATTTAATGGAATCCAGTAGTCGTTTTAGAAGTGTTGCAGCGAACTTTAAGCAGTGTGCATAAAAAAAGAGACACCTTCTAGGTGTCTCTTTAATTTTTCACTTATTGTCGTTAATCCATAAGTAAAAAATTGCGCTAACTAATAATCAAACTCAGGTCTTAAAAGCGCCACCTAATATTTAAGCCAAATCCACCCGCTTCGAAATTGGTTTCTTCGATCAACCAGAATGTTGGGCGGTAGTCTAAGCCTAAGGTAAGTGGAACACCAGAAAACAGGTATTCGAGTCCAATCTCTCCACTTACGCCGAGGTAAAAGCCGTCTCCGATAGAAGCTGATGGTCCAGCTCCCAGATACCAATTAAAGGCTTCTCCACCCAAGGGTTTGTAAACAAAATCCCAGAGTGCATCAAGTCCTACACCGTTATTTCCGAAAGAGACATTCGCATGGATTCTACTTTGGCTAGCTTGAAAAACGGCATCTACCGCCACATTGTTGCGGCTTACTTCCCCAAAGCGCACACCGATTTCCTGTGCTACACAGAGCTGGGTAGTCAATACTATCATGATTAATGTTATATGCTTCATGGCTTCAAAAGGTGTTTTAAATTATACTTTATCCAGTTTCTTTTGTCTTTTTTTGGACCGGGATTTTCTGTTTAATTTCTTGTAGGCTAAATCAAAAATATTCAATTTTGTTTCCAACATCAGTTTTCCAATCAATTGTGATTCAGCCCATTTATTGCAATCTTCACGACAAAAATGTGACATCACTTCGATGGATCTTGTTTCTGGATAATACGATGGCTTATCCATATAATCTGACAACCTAAATTCTCCATTGGAAAACTCTTCACCCTCATATTTTGATGAGCAAATGTTGGTTGAATCTTCATGTTGGCTTTTGGATAATTCTTTTAAAAAGTTGTAGGGTAATAATGCGATGCGGTTGTAGTTTAATGCAGCGGCTATTATATAATCTTTATTGGACGCGATGGCGGTTTGTTTGAGTACCATTAGACGAACGATTTCTTCTTCAATATTTGTATTTTTAAAAAGTTCCAAAATGAAACCCTTTTTGACGCAACTCATGGCTTCCTCATAATTAGACACCTTGACATTATGTTTTTTTATTGATTGTATTAGCAGGTTACGATAAGACTGCCTTTCGGAATTGGGAAGGAGAATAGCATCCATCCGTCTTTGAACAGACTTTATTTTGTTTAAGTATTGAGACCTTAGTTGAACTTCGAATACGTAATTTAAGCTGTTCGGAGGGAAATCCTGAGCAGTAAAAGGTTGCCAAGAACTGAACAATTCTAATTCCAAAAGCGTTTTGATCTTCTTAATGGTTGTTCGACTGGATAATATCGGGTGGTTAACAAGTTCGTATTCTAATTTTAAGAGCTCTTTGTGATACATCTAAATGGCTTTATTGCAAGTTAGATTGAAAAGTATCGGATACAATCTTTTTTCGTCCAATGGGTATAAAGTAGAGATGGAAGGTAGAAAAGTTTAGATGAATGGTAAAATTAATTTAGGAATGTGCGTTTCAACTATAGACTTGTATTCGCCCGGGCTTATGCCATAGTATTTGGTAAAAGTCTTGTTGAAGTAGGAGGGACTGCCAAAACCCACCTGGTAAGAGATCTCCGCCATGGTTTGGTCTGTCTTCTTGATAAGCTTGGCGGCCTTTTCCAGTCGAAGTTCGCGGATGTATTGGTTTACAGATTTTCCGGTACTGGCTTTCACCTTTCGCAGAACCTGGGAAGTGCTCATCCCTAACTCATCAGCAAGCTGCTTTGCTCCGAACTTTTCGTCGGAAAGATGGTGCATTACAAGGGCACGTACTTGGTCTATAAATTTCTGGCTCATGGTAGTTAGGCGTACCTAAAGGTATAAATATCTGATAGCCAGTCCAAAATTTGTTCCCTCTTAGGTGTAACTGTTTATTCGGTCTGACAAAAGGGAAGGTGCTCTTGAGCGATATTTCCCTATCTTTAATACAACCATTTAGCAAACCGCTATGAAGTATTTCTATACAGTTTTATTTGTTTTTTGCCTTAGCGCATGTAAACAAAATCCACAGCCAGCAGACCAGTTGGGCGAAGTCCGTTTTCAATTCTCGGGTAGTCCAGAGGCCCAAACCGCGTTTAAAAAAGGCTTGCTATTGTTGCATTCGTTCGAGTATTGGGATGCCAGGGATGCGTTTCAAGAGGCGCGAGAGATCGACCCCGAAATGCCAATGGCCTATTGGGGTGAAGCCATGACCCACAACCACCCATTGTGGTCCGAGCAAGACTACGAAGAGGCTGTTGCCGTTTTGAAACTCTTGGACGAATTCGATTATACAGCAAAGTCTAGCCTCATAGAGCAGGACCTGATCGCCGGGGTAAAATTGTTGTATAAGCCTAAGACAGAAAAGAAAGACAGAGATTTGGCCTATGCTAGCTATATGGAGGGCTTGCACGAAAAGTATCCGAAGGACCAAGAGGTAGCGGCGTTTTACGCACTTTCACTATTGGCTACGGCAGTCGCCGACAGAGATGTGGCGGTCTTCGAAAAAGGAGGAAAAATCGTGGAAGGCATCTTGGCAGAGAATCCAAATCATCCCGGGGCCCTGCATTATATGATCCACTCTTATGACGATCCGGGACATGCACAGCTCGCGTTAAATGCTGCTCGGTCTTATTCACAAGTGGCTCCCGACGCCAGTCATGCATTGCATATGCCTTCGCATATATTTGTAGCCATGGGCATGTGGGATGATGTGATCGCTTCGAACATCGATTCTTACCAAGCTAGTTTAAACCGGATGAAGGCCAAAGACCTAAGCAACAATGCCCGGGGGTATCATGCCTTCCATTGGTTGCAGTACGGCTATCTGCAAACAGATCAATACGATAAGGCAGCCGAAATGACCTGGCAAATGAAACAGTACTCTGAAGAGACCCCGTCGGTTAGAGGGCGGGTACATATGGTGTTCTTAAAAGGTACCTACCTAGCCGAGACAGGAGACTGGGACAACCCCATCGCAGCTATAGAGGTGGATCTATCCGACATGAATATTTCTGTCCAATCTGCCTACCACGCTATAGATGGGATGAAGGCTTATCATGCTGAAGATGAAGAAGGTTTGGGCAACATCATTGACTTATTGGATGACGAATTCAAACGAGGGCAGTTTTTGGCCACCAATGGCCCGGCCAAATTGTGTTCGGGGGTAAGCCGCAGTGATGTTACCGATGGAGACCTAGCAGAAGTGGAAGTGCGAATTAAACAATTACAGGCCCTGCAAGCAGACCTGGCGGGCAAAATGGAACGGGCCGACGCTTTATTTAAGGAAGCAGTCGATATGGAAAATGCCTTGAGTTACAGCTATGGGCCACCTAGTATCGAAACCCCTTCTCACGAGTTGTATGCCAATTGGTTGGCAGGCCAAAACCGATTGGAAGAAGCAAATGTCCATTATAGCAAGGCCTTAAAACGCGGACCTAAAAGACGCTTACCAAGTTTGGGCTTAGCGCGCACCCAAGGCCAGATATAGGTATTATTTTTTAGGTTTGCCTAGCCCAAAATCGAGACGCTGAATGATGTTTTTTTCTAACTTTTCGCGGTTAAATACAGACTTGCCAATAAGGTAAATTACCGCCATGCTAAGCAGGCCGGAAATTAAAAATCCAACCGCTAGGCTACCGATCAATTCACCCAAGAAAAGAGAGAGTGCCACTGCAGCAAATGTAAGTCCGGTAAACAGGGCAATAACCAGCACCATCAGCATCATTACATAGGCCACCACCCCAGATAGGCCATGGGCAAACTTTTCGATTCCTTTCTGGATTTGGTTCTCTACATACAGCTTCGCCTCGTCTACCAAACGCTCTACCAGGTCGAGCCCTAATAGTTTGAACAAAGAGATCAGGTAGCCTGAGGTCTTTCGCGATTGTTCGTCTTTTTGCAGGTCTTGCTCTACGACCTCTTCTGCAGATCGCAATGTGTCTAAGAATAACTGTTTGATGCGTTTGGTTTTCATGGATTTGCTATTAACTGTGATAGGTGATAAAGTTAATGATTTCCTCGACGGCCGATCTTAGTACTTTTCAAAGAAAATCAAAACCGCTCTATGGTCTCCGGGCGTGCGGGTTCTTGCTCGAAGAGCAGTTCGTGCTTGGCGGTTGAGATGATATAGTTCTCTACTGCTTACAGAATTGTCGGGTTGGCCATTTTAGGTATTATACCTAACAGCTGGGCCTGTAAAAAAAGCCATTGAGAGAGATGGGTGATCAAGTGTTACGTTTGGTGCTACAGACTAGAAGATTTTATATCCAAAAGCGATCTTGGCTTGGGATACTGCCAATACTTCGTTGAGATTGGTATAGATCTGAGTATCGAAATAGGCGAGCTCGAAAAGTAAATTGAGGTAATAGTGATCCCGAACGAAACCCAATATTATCTTGCCATTTAATTGGTAGATTAGGGGGCTCGAATCTAACTCATTCCCATTAATGTCCTCTACATCTTTGGTCATCAATCCCACGCCAGCATTTATGGACAGCGAAGAATAAAAATCACCAAACAGTGGCAAGTAGGCCCCCAGACCACCCAGAACACCACCCCCAAAGCCAGAAACTTTCTTAATCCCTGGGAAATTAGGGTCAGTCAGATGGCTTGGTAAGGCGAGTGGTTCGTCCCCTTTCTGTCCTGTGCCAAACAGGAACCCTCCAAGTCCAACGCTAAAGTTACGTTCGGCCCTATGCGAGATTACAGAACGCAGGGTACCCGTATGGTAATTGTCTTCGTTAAACAAATAAAGATAATTAAACCCACCATTTTTGGATATGATGTCCTTTCGGAAGCCCAGTGATCCTAATTGATCATGCTATACGTTAAAACCTTTATAACGTTGATAGTAAAAGTCGAATAAGTGGTTTCTTAATTTAAAACTGACATTAAAGTTGAAACGTTCTGTCGGTTCTTCGCCCTTAGGCTTTATATTAAAGGCAATCTCAATTAATAATTTGCTAGAGGCAAAACCTACTCCAACACCATTTTGATTATTTGGAATATAGGTTAACTTTTCATCCCCATCCCGAAAACTGAAACGTTGGCTTTTGTGGTTTACAAAGACTCGAGCCGAGTAGTTGGCCAATTCGTGGTCGATAAATAAAGAATCGATAAGAGCCCCGCCTGGAATACTATCGAGCGAAATTCGGTCTTGGGCATAGGTCGTAGAACTCAGGTATACCAAGAAAACCAACATCATTAGACGTGTTATACCAAATCTCATCTCCTAAATTTACAAGAATTAAGTAATTATTACTTTGGAAGGTAAGTAAACAAAGTTTGGCCGGTCAATTTTAGTAACTCACTAAGTTTTTTTTAATTATTTGAGAAATAGTATCTTTAGTTAATAACTAAAAACCAACCAATTATGAGAATTCTGTTTATTGCAATTTTAGCTTTGACCATTATTGGCTGTCAGGACAAAGCCGAAGAACCTGCGAAACCCGATCATGCCGCACAAGTGGCCAAACTCTATAACAACTTTGCAGAGGGCAATGTGGAAGCTGTACTAGCAGGCCTTACAGAGGATGTAGAATGGAATGAGGCAGAGGGATTTATTTATTACAATGGCGGTGCATATGTTGGTCCTGAGGCTGTTTTGGAAGGCGTCTTTGGTAGAGTAGGAGGCGAGTGGGAATATTGGAACCTTGCAGATCTGACGATCGAAAATTTAGGAACCGATAAGGCATTAGCAACAGGTCGATATCAAGCGAAACACAAAGAAACGGGTAAGATGCTCGATGCCCAGTTTGCCCATGTCTGGACCATGCGAGATACTTTGGCGATGCGTTTTCAGCAATACACCGACACCAAACAAGCGGCAGAGGTAGTTATGCCAGATACTGAGGATGTGGAAGAAGCTGCTACGGAAGAATAAATTACCCCTTAGCCAGATCTTTTAATGCCACCACAAAGGTGTCCAGCTCTTTTGTGGTGGTAAATACGTTGGGGGTAATCCTGCAGCCCTGCACGTTTGCATAATCTATGGCTACCGTCCAAATCTGGTGTTCGTTCATCAAACGTTTGGCCATGGTGGCTGGTTTCATTCCTGCTATTCCAACGTTGGCTATGCCACAACTCCGCACCCGATCTTCTGGAGTGTTTAGCACAATTTTTTCTATTTCTCTTACCTGATCGCTCCAATAGCGTTGTAAGAAGCGCAGGCGCTCTTCTTTGCGTTTACCGCCCAACATTAGATGATATTCCATCGCCGCTTCTATTCCAAGGTCGTGATAGACCGGATGGGTCCCCGTATGGTTTAACTTATGTATATCGCCTGCTTCTCTCTTCGATTCTGCCAGCAAAGGCCAGATGTTGTCAATATGCTCGTCCTTTACATATAACATACCCGTGCCCAATGGGGCGGCCAGCCATTTGTGTAGGCTAGAGCCATAGTAATCGCAGTTCAGTTCTGGTAGGTCAAACTCGAAATGGGCTACACAATGCGCTCCGTCCACCATCACCTGTACCCCGTGCTTATGTGCCATGTCACAGATCTTCCGTACCGGCAAGATGTGCCCGGTGATATTGATCATATGGCATACCATCAACAACTTGGTTTTGGGGGTAATGGCGTCTTCGTATAATTTTACGATTACTTCGTCATCCAAAGGATGGTTAGGCACAGAAACCTTATTGAGTTTAACCCCATACCGTTTAGAAACTAGGCCGAACATATTTTGCATGGCACCGTAATCCTGTACTGCAAACAGGGCTTCGTCTCCTTGCTTCCACGGGAAACCTTGGATCACCAAATCCAACGATTCTGTTGTATTTCTGGTAAGGATTACATTTTTACCACTACTCCCGACAAGCCTTCCAACGGCATCGGCTACTCGGTCTTTGTTTTCCCACTGTACTGTCCGCATATAGTAAGATCCTTCCCGGTTGACCATGTCCATTTTGGCCTGAGTGGCCTTTAGGGTGGGTTGTGGTATAATGTTGTAATAACCACTTTCGAGGTTGATGTAATCGGGTTTCAGGATGTAGTCGCTCCGAACCCGCTCCCAGAAATCTTCGTTTTCGGTTAGATCGGATCGGTCGAACTCCGCCGCTTGGGTCCAATCCGGGGCAAAACCCATCAAGGGAAGGCCTGCGGCCGCAGTGGTCATGGTTTTTAGGAAGTCGCGCTTGTTCATACCACTAAAGATAAGAAGAAGCCTAGGAAAGAGGACCTTTTAACATCAATTCTGGCATCAAATGGTCGCTGCAACGTGCATAATTTGTAACTTTAAAGGACTAATCAAAGAAGAGCATGAAATATTTTAATTACCTATTGGTCCTGGCTGTAATATTTGCCCAGGGATGTAAAGAGAACAAGGAAGCCGACGCCGATTCCGGAGATGGCTCCGAAACAACCGAGGCTGTCGAAACCACCGAAGCCCACTCCGGAGGAATGGTTTATAAAGGAGAGAACGATTCCGAATATTCGCCCTACATAGGTGATTTTGAGGCAGATCCTTTACCAGATGGATATGATAAACCGCTTTGGGGCGATACACACTTGCATACGTCCTATTCTACGGACGCCGGTATGGTTGGCAATGTTTTGGGCCCTGAAGAGGCATACCGTCTCGCCATGGGAGAGGAAATTACTGCATCCTCGGGTTACAAGGTCCGGTTGATTCGTCCTTTGGATTTTTTAGTGGTCTCCGATCATGCCATCAATTTGGGGCTGGCTCCTATGATTGCCGAATCCAACCCCGACTTACTGAAGAATCCGTGGGGTAAGGAGGTACACGACCTGGTGAAGGCGGGTAAGGGACGTGATGCTTTTCAGAAATGGTTAAGCGAAGCACTATCTACCAATGTGGATCCGATCAATAATCCGGAGATGACTAAAACGATCTGGCATCGTGAAGTGGACTTTGCAGATCAGTATAACAACCCTGGTACTTTCACGGCCATGATCGGTTACGAGTGGACGTCCAATGGTCCATCGGATACCCCAAGTAATTTGCATCGTGTTGTGATTTTCAAAGATGGGGCAGACAAAACAAAACAAATCGTTCCCTTTAGCACCTACGATTCTTACGATCCGGAGGATTTATGGGACTACATGGCCAATTACGAGGCATCCACAGGTGGGAATGTGCTGGCCATTGCTCATAACGGAAACCTGTCTAATGGGTTGATGTTTCCGGGAGAAGTTCGACTCAATGGAGAACCGATCGATAAGGATTATGTAGAGACCCGGGCCAAGTACGAACCTCTATACGAAGTGACCCAGATTAAGGGTGATGGCGAGGCACACCCCTTTTTATCGCCCAATGACGAATTTTCGGATTATTTCAATTGGGATAAATCCGATATTGCCGGATTTGCCGCCAAGGAGAATTGGATGTTAGAGTACGAATATGGTCGCTCTGCGCTAAAATTAGGTCTTAAACTTGAAGAGCAATTAGGGACCAATCCTTATAAGTTTGGGATGATCGGTAGTACCGATGCACACACCTCGATACCTAGTACTCGTGAAGAGAATTTCTATGGTAAGGCTTCTATGTTGGAGCCTTCCAATATTCGTACAGAGGAGACCCTAATCGAGTCCCTTGCGGGAGATGATAGCCTGAGTAGTTATGCCTACGAGACCATTGGGTCTGGTTTGGCCGCAGTATGGTCCAAAGAGAATACGCGGGAAGGTATCTTTAATGCCATGACCCGTAAAGAGACCTATGCCACCACTGGTACGCGCATCATCTTGCGCATGTTCGCCGGTTGGGACTATACGGAAGATGACCTGGCGAGTGCCAATATGGTCGACATTGGTTACGATAAAGGCGTTCCGATGGGAGGAGACCTATACTCCGCTAGCGAAGGGCAAGCACCCACGTTCATGATTCGCGCTGCCAAGGACGTCGATGGAGCCAATTTGGATCGCTTACAGATCATCAAAGGGTGGCTGGACGCCGATGGAAATTTACAAGAACGGGTCTACGACCTGGCGGTTTCTGATGGCAGAGAGATCAACGACGCAGGCCGCTGCGAAACCCCGGTTGGGAATACGGTAGATGTTGCCAATGCCAGTTACACCAATTCCATTGGGCAGCAGGAATTTAACGTATTATGGACGGATCCAGAGTTTGATCCTAGCTTGCGGGCTTTCTACTATACCCGGGTGTTGGAGATCCCTACACCCACCTGGATTGCTTATGATGTTAAGCGATTTGGAATCGAGGTAGAAGACAACTTTAAATTACAGGGCCAAGAAAGGGCTTATTCCAGCCCAATCTGGTATAATCCACAATAAAAAAAAGGCAGGTAGTACCTGCCTTTTTTTGTTATTTGAGTACGCCGGTACTCTTATTGATTCTCGACCGAAATGTCGCTTGTTTTTGGTCCCCCTCCGTCTCGAAGGAATACCGGGCCAGACTGCCTGTGAAAGCAAATTCGTTTTCCGATAGGGGTATCAGTTCGAAGGTAGTGCTGCCTTCACGTTGACTAAAGATTTTCCCATTTTCGACGGTGATGTGCCGGATCGCTCCATCGGGAAAGGTATAGGACCCTACCCACTTTTTTAGCTGAGGTTCGCTAAGGCTGATTCCTTCGCCGGCTTCGGGATAGGGTTTACCCATGGCCAAAGCTGCTATGCGCACCGTCAGGTCCGTAGGCCCGTTACCGTTGCGGTTGGTCAGGATGACGGCGTAGAGGTCCTCCGATGGCACATAGGTTGCATAGCATTCGTAGCCAAAGATCCCGCCACCGTGTTCGATACTCGGGATTCCTGCGATCTCGTTGATGCTGTAACCATATCCATAGTTGATGGGGTCGCCGTTATTGAGGCTTCCATTGGTAAAGGCCCGTTTTTTGCTTTCGGCGGTGATCAGGGTATTGTTATGAATGGCTTGTTGCCAGATCAACAGGTCGTCTACATTAGACATAAGCGACCCTCCTGCATAGGGTAGAGTCATGCTCAGGTAGGCCGCATTTTGATAGCCACCCTCCCGCGTTGGTTGGTATCCATAGGCTCGGTTTGGGATCAGTTGTGTCTTGCTTCCATAAAAAGAATGCTCCATCCCTAAGGGTTTAAAGATCCGGCTATCGATAAATTCGGCATAGCTAATTCCTGCTATTTCTTCGATGATGTAACCTAAAATGATATAGGCGGAGTTGTTGTATCGGTATTCTTCTCCGGTGTCGAAATCCATAGGTTCGTCTTTAAAAAAGTCGATGATTTCGATAGGGCTCATGTCGGTACGCGCCTTCTCGAAGAAGGGCCGCATGGATGTATAGCTCTTAATGCCCGAAGTATGGTTTAGCAAATGATGGACCGTAATAATATTGCCGTCTGTGGGATATTCTGGCAAGAATTTGGTGATGGGGTCGTCTAGGTTCAACTTGCCTTCTTCCATCAGCATAAGGATAGAAACAGAAGTAAACTGCTTGGTCATGGACCCGATTTCCAAGACGTTCTCTGCCACCATAGGCACCTGTAATTCTAAGTTCGCTAAGCCAAATGCTTTGCGGTAAATCACTTCTCCTTCTTTGGCTACAAGAACAGTAGCTCCTGGGCCATCTGCAGGGTAATTTTTGGTGGCCCACTGTTCAAACTGAACTGCCCAATCTTGGGCGCAGACAAAAGGAGATACAAATAATAAGAGTATAAGTAGTTTTTTCATGTTGCTCGTTTTTTGATATGCTTTTAAGACGAACCAAGACCTATTTTGGTTACGTCTATAGCATAAACTTTGGTTTAGACTCCTATTCGGTGACAGATAGGGGGGGCTAATTATGCGAGCAGAGAAAGGTCAAAAATTAGCATGGAACAAAGAGCACCATTACTATTAGACTAGTTATATAAATCGGGACAACGACATTTGGGGGCCGGGAACTCGAATTCGTAGTTGAGCATAAGCTCGTGAGACCCGTAATTGGTTGCATTTAAATCTGAAGTAATGTAGTCGTAGGCGTATCCCACAGAGAGACCGTTGGCCACCTTAAAGTTTACCAAGGCACCTACAGCATCATTGATGCGGTAAGAAACCCCTAACCATAAATTCTCGTTCATAAAGAACATGGTAGTAAGATCTAGTGATAACGGAGCTCCATCTGTATATTTTAGTAGGAAAGAGGGTTTAAATTTTAAACTTGGATTTACGTCCATCAGGTAACCACCATTCAAGAAGTAGCTGCGGCGGTCGATGTATAAGAATTCGTTGTTATTATCGTCCAACAATAACTTCGGAGCAGAAAGTCCCATATACCAGTTTTCGCCTCTAAAGTAAGCTCCAATTCCAAAATTTGGCTGCCACTTAAAATTCATTTCGTTAGCAAAAGGGTCCATGTCGGTAGAGGGGTCGCTTAACAACTCATCGTCTAAGCTGTATTTTTTAAAACCTCCTTTAATTCCAAATGTTAGGCTATAGCGTTCGTAGCGATCTAAGGTAATTTTATAAGAAACATCAGCAAAGGCATAGGTAGTCTGTTCGTATCCCAATTCGTCATTGATAAAGGAAAGGCCTACTCCAACATTGCTGTTTGGTACACCGGTATGAGCAGAAAGGGTCTGAGTAACAGGGGCGCCTTCTACACCAACCCATTGGTTACGGTTCATCAGGTTGACAACCATAAATTCTCTAGATCCGGCATAGGCAGGATTGTAAGAAATCATGTTGTACATGTACTGCGAAAATTGCGGTACTTGTTGAGCTTTACTTTGCAGGGGCAGCATCAGTAAAATCAGGGGCAGTATGTAGGTTAACTTCTTCATGTTTATTCACTTCCCAAGAGGATAAAGCCTTGAATTGGTTTGAGGCCACTATCCACAAGGTTGACGATATAATAATAAGTTCCCGTAGGCAAGGTCTCCGCAGAACCAACAGATGAACTCGGGGCACGTCCATCCCATTTGTTGGAATAATCTAAATCTTCGAATACCTTCATTCCCCAACGATTAAAGAATTGAACCTCGACGCGGAAGATACACCCACTGCTGGATGTACGCTGACTTTGTTCGTAGTTCACTTCGAAGAAATCGTTGTAACCATCATTATTACCTGTAACCAATTTAGAAATGATCACGTCGTTTCTGTTTATATCACAAGGAGTGTCGTCAGGCGCACAACCACCGTTAACCGCGATGCGGAACTCGGTAGTCCAACTACAGCCTTCTTCCTCGTAGGTATAAATAATATTGTATAGACCAACACCGGCTTCACTTGGGTTAAAAGACCCATTGTCCAACCAGGCCATAGATTCGCCAGACCAGCTTCCGCTTAGCTCTGTAGTGTTTTCGATTAAACCATATAGGTCTACATTTGGTTCGTCATCACAGAAGACCAAGGAAACGATGTCGTATTCATCATTCATCATCATATGAATGGTCTGGATGGCCTGCGTTTCGTTATCACAATCGTCTATGGCGGTCCATGTACGAATCAATTCGTATTCGTTGTCGTTTAGGTAAACCAAGTCTTCCATGTAATCTACATAGACTTGCTCGGTGCAATTGTCCGTAAACTGAAGGCTAGGAACGTCTGGAGCATCACCACATGTAATGCTTAAGTATGTGTCGTAACTACTGATCAATTCCGGAGCAGTTTGGTCCATCACCTGGATTAACTGAACTACTTCAGTGCTGTTACCACAAGCGTCTGTAACCCTATAAATTCTGTTGATATTAAGTGGACATCCTTCACTTTGGATCTGATCCGAAACAAAACTCACTGTAGGCGTTCCACAGTTATCCCACAAGTTGGTCACCGTAGTTGGGTCGGGAGTCGGGAGGTCACCCATACATTCTAAAACAATAGATGCCGGAGCTTCTGCCGTTGGAGCTACATCGTCCATAATGGTGATATTGTGGGCCAAATCGATACTATTGCCACAAGCATCGGTAACGGTATAAATGCGAGTAATCGTTAAAGGACAAGTATTACCGTCGCTGATTTCACTGGTAAAACTCACGACCGGTACCGAACAGTTGTCGTCTGCATCGGTGATTATACTTATATCGGTTACAGGAACGTCATCTATACAACTAACAGTGATGGCTGCTGGCGCAGAAGCTGTTGGAGCTGTTATGTCCTGAATAATGATCTGTTGTGTAACTCTAATAAAGTTTCCACAGGCGTCTTCTACATTGTAAATGCGGTCTATGGTTTCCGGACAACTCTGGTTGTCGGAGGTGTCCGAAACAAAAGTCACCACCGGTGTTCCACAATTGTCACTAGCGTTTAATACCACGCCTGGGTCTGGAGACGGAACATATTCTACGCATTCTACTAGGATAGGGTCCGGGTCGGTAGCAGTAGGAGCGATGTCATCCATGATTATGATGGCCTGAGTTACCTGTATGCTATTTCCACAGGCGTCTGTTACTTCGTAAATGCGGCTAATGGTTTCTGGACAACTTTGGTTGTCGCTGCTTTCGGATATAAAAGTTACAACTGGAGTACCACAGTTATCGGAAGCATCGGTTACCACGTTGGTGTCTGGCACAGGAACTTCGGTAATACAACTTACCAGAATAGGAGCAGGGTTACTCGCTGTAGGTAAAATATCGTCTAGTACCACAATGTTTTGGCTCACATCTATGCTGTTGCCACATGCATCTGTTACTCGATAAATTCGGGTGATTGTCTCTGGACAGCTTTGGGTGTCACTGCTTTCAGATATAAAACTCACGACCGGAACCGAACAGTTATCGTCCGCATCGGTAATGATGCTTATATCGGCTACAGGAACGTCATCTATACAACTAACAGTGATGGCTGCTGGCGCAGAAGCTGTTGGAGCTGTTATGTCCTGAATAATGATCTGTTGTGTAACTCTAATAAAGTTTCCACAGGCGTCTTCTACATTGTAAATGCGGTCTATGGTTTCCGGACAACTCTGGTTGTCGGAGGTGTCCGAAACAAAAGTCACCACCGGTGTTCCACAATTGTCACTAGCGTTTAATACCACGCCTGGGTCTGGAGACGGAACATCTTCTACGCATTCTACTAGGATAGGGTCCGGGTCGGTAGCAGTAGGAGCGATGTCATCCATGATTATGATGGCCTGAGTTACCTGTATGCTATTTCCACAGGCGTCTGTTACCTCGTAAATGCGGCTAATGGTTTCTGGACAACTTTGGTTGTCGCTGCTTTCGGATATAAAAGTTACAACTGGAGTACCACAGTTATCCGAAGCATCGCTTACAACAGCAGCGTCTGGCATAGGAACTTCGGTAATACAACTTACCTGTATCGGAGCAGGGTTACTCGCAGTCGGTAAAATATCGTCTTGTACCACGATGATTTGGCTCACATCAATGTTGTTTCCACAAGTATCGGTTACTCGATAAATACGGGTGATGGTTTCTGGACAACTTTGGTTGTCACTGCTTTCGGAAACATAAGTCACCACAGGCACACCACAATTATCCGATGCATCGGTTACCACAGCGGTATCCGGAGCTGGGATGTCCGCAATACAGCTCACCTGAAGAGGAGCCGGGTTGCTAGCGGTAGGCAAAATGTCGTCCTGGATGATGATTGTCTGAGTGAGGTCGATGCTGTTACCGCAGGCGTCCGTTACCCGATAAATACGGGTGAGTGTCTCCGGGCAATTCAAATTATCGCTTTGCTCGGATATGAAGCTTATACTCGGAACGCCACAGTTATCGGCAGCATCGGTCACCACGTTAATGTCTGGCGCGGGGACATCAGATATACAACTGACTTGGATCGGAGCCGGATCGCTAGCCGTTGGGTTAATATCATCCAGGATGATGATTGTATGGGTCACGTCAACGCTGTTACCACAAACGTCGCTTACCCTATAAATTCTTGTAATGGTTTCGGGACAACTTTGGTTGTCGCTACTCTCCGACAATAAAGTAACCATAGGTGCACCACAATTGTCTGTAGCATCGGTCACTACACCTGGGTCTGCCGCAGGGACATCGGCCGTACAACTCACCTGTACGGAAGCAGGGTTGCTCGCTGTTGGGGCGATGTCATCAATAATAGTAATGCTCTGGGTTAAATCGATAAAGTTTCCACAGTCATCGCTTACCCTATACGTTCTGGTTATGGTTTCCGGACAGCTCTGGTTGTCGCTTACATCGCTAACAAAAGTAACAGTTGGGGTAGTACAGTCGTCGCTGGCATCGGTAACTACCGTAGGGTCCGGAGCAGGAATATTCTGTAAACAACTCAGATTGATGTCCGGGGGGTTGGATGCTGTAGGTTGCTGAGTGTCTATTACTGTAATTACTTGTACATAATCGGCTATGGTTACGCCACAGGCATCTGTAACGCTAAAGGTGTTGGTATAGGTTCCGCTACAGCCGCTACCAACATAGGGGCCGGCAACTTTTGTGATAGTTAGGTTACAAGGGTCCGTGGCTGGTTCCAAGGCTTGGGCAGCAGCCAGGCCGGCGGCATCGCTACAATCTACAGTTACGTCTAATGCGCCTGCCGGAGTGGACCAGGCAGGGGTTGGTTGGTCTATTAGCAGCACCAATGGTGCAGGCGTACAAGAGCCGGGGGTGTTGGTACTTAATGTGGTATTATAGGATGTTGAGTTAAAAAAACCATGATAAGTGGCTTCAAACTGTAGCTCGAAACTCAATTCGCAGTTTACTTCCAAAAAGTAACAAGGATCGCTCACTTCCAACTCGAATGGAATGTTCATCGGAACATTATTCACGTTCAGTAAATTATCGTCCACCTCAAATACCAGGTCTCCACTGGTTGGGTCGAAGGTATAAGTAACCCCGGCAGGTAATCCTACTATGGGTGTTACCAATTGGGTAACTCCCATCAGGTTTGCCGATATCTCCACAGATAGAGCATTATCGTATCCAGTATTGCCCACTTCCAGGTTTAATCCGACTGTGGTGCCGGGCGTAACCGGGTTGGATCCACTGGTTTGAGTCAACAGCAGGGGATCCAGTTGAGGATGCAGATTTCTTATAGATAGACCCATTAAGTATGGACCGTATTCGTCGTTATTGGAGTGGAGCCTAAAGGTTGCATCGGTCTGAAAACTTTCCAATATGCTGTTACCGGAGTTTGGCACATCCAATAAACCGGCATCGAAGCCTAGGGTATTTAGACTGGCAGGAGATCTGTTTGTAAAATCGCCGCCGGGTTGGGTAATTCTACTATTAAAAAAGTTGTCTGCAGGACGTTGAGGTGCACTAAGGTCTACAAAAGTGCCCGCCGGGTTTTGGATCTGCAAACGGTCGCCATTGGGTCCTCGATCGCCATCCAGCGATCCAAACAAAACCTTGGCTTCCACGTCTCCACCAGGCCGGGCCGTAAAACCATCGAAAGTAATATCGTAGTCTGTAGTTGTGGACGAAACATGGGCATAACCATCGTAAATGGCCACATGCCAGGGGGTCAAGTCCGGGCTTTGGTATACAAATACAATTTGCCATCCGGCGGCCGTTCCCAATCCGGAATGCGACAACGATCCAACGGCAGCTTCTACATTGGCAACCTGATAAGAGCCAAAGGCATTATTGAGTACTAGTACTTCATCGGTAATATCGGCAAAGCAAACATAAGGGTCGTTTTGGAAGTGCGTATTACGGCCTCTGTAAATCACCTCGTCTGCCGTAACGATATTGTAAGAGGATTGTCCGGGCAACATCAGCTGTACCTGGTCAAAATTCCATGCAGGTTGGTTATCGCCACCTGCTGCTGTTTCGGTGTCGGCTGCAGCCCAGTATAGGTATGCTTTTACAATGGAAACACAACTGGCCGGGTTTATGGGGTTGGCCAAAGTGGCATTACTGGAGTTAAAGGTAGATGGGTCTGTGTCTATGTCTACGTAAACATTGTCGGTATAGTCCTGATTGTTCAGGGCACCGTTGTAATTACCTGTTGCCGATTGGGAGACCATATTGTTCCCAATGGTGGTAAAATTTCCTTTTAGCGATTGACTGAAACGCACCGTGTAGGGGTCCTGGATCTGAGCTTTAATCAGACCCGCAGTCAAAAGCATGAACAGGAGCAGGTATGTAGGTCTACGCTTCATGATTCACACTCATCATATGTTCAAAAGATTTGGGCTTGGGGCGAAAAGTCCTGAACGTATGCTCGATCGTATTTTTTGGGCTCTCAAAGACCGCTAACGACTACCTTGGTTTTCATCCGGTTTTAAGATTTGGGTTTTGGATGCGTCCCTTCAGTAAAAGTTAATCGTTCTTGCAATACACGATCGGCACAATGATAGCGTAAAACATCGACAAAAAACAAATAAATACGATGAAATGCACAAAACATTAACATTTGTGGCTACCAGATTAACATTTTGTAGGAATATACACCGGTATTAAACGGTTTATATTCCAAAGTATGATTAGTTAGAAGGGGGCAAGGAGACAAAAAATAGATGATGAATCTAGTTAATTGAGGGTCAATTTATTAACATTTAACATAAGCTTTTCATTTAGAAAATACCTAGCTGGAACTAGGGTAAGACGGGCTGAGAAATTGGCTACAATTTGGCCGAATTATATCCCGATGTTTAAAATAAAAAATGGTCCTTCACCTAAAAAATGTAAATTGTCAGGATGCTAAGATCTCTGTTTCAATCTCGACTTGGTTTTTTGTTTTTTATCCTGTCCACTATGGGTTATTCTGGCTATGCTCAAGAAGAAGTTAATTGGCTAGATTTTAATCAACTCGAAATCGCCATGGAACAAGAAGAGCGATTGGTGTTTATAGACTTCTATACTTCTTGGTGTGGTTGGTGCAAAAAGATGGATCGAACTACATATAAGGATGAAGCTGTTGTAAAGGCGCTAAATAAATATTTTTATGCGGTCCATTTCGATGCCGAGTACAAAGGCGATGTGGTGTTTCAAAATACAAGCTTCGGGTATGTGCCAAGTGGTCGACGTGGGTATCACCAATTGGCCGTTGGGTTTATGCAAGAAAAGATGACCTTTCCAACTTTAGTTGTTTTAAGTCAAGAGTATCATATCATGCAGGCCATCCAAGGCTATCAGAGCGCCAAGGATTTACTTCCAATTTTGGAATTTATCGGCTCTAGACGGTATAGAGAGCAAAGCTGGGAGGCGTTTATGCAATCATGGAATAAAGACTAATCTATTGTTCTTTTAATATATTTAATTGAGCGGAAGATTTGTTTTAACTTAGTGTGGTGCCACAACAATACGCAATCTACAAATCGATCCTTTTAATAAGCTGTGCGTTCCTGACAACTATTTCTGCTGTTGGACAAGAAAAACGTCAGCGGCTGTTGCGCGATACCTTGGATAACAAATTTGATGTTACCCACTACCTTACGGACAACATCGGTGTTATACCCTATGTGATTCCGATCACAGAACCAGCCATCGGTATTGGAGCGGTTGTTGGAGGGGTCTATTTTATGGAAAAGGAAAATCAGGAAGAACGCCCAGATCTGTTAACTGCTGCAGTTGGACTAACAGAAAATTCTTCTTGGGTAGTAGGCGGCGCATACATAGGTTTTTGGAAGAAGGACAGGATTCGGTATAGAGGGGTTTTTGGGTATACCGATTTAAATTTGGCGTTTTATGGCGAAGAACAAAACAAGATAGAATTCGAGGCAAGAGCTTTGGTATTTAGCCAGGAATTGCGTTTTCGAATAGATGACAGCCCAGTCTTTATAGGAGCCAAATATGGCCTAGACTTTGTAAAAATCCCCATTTTTGAAGGCGGCGAGGAAGTAGATCCGATCGATTTGGACTTGGTAAATAGTGGCGTTACGGCCATAGGCGAATACGACAATTTAAACAATCCTTTTTCACCTACAAATGGATTAAAAGTACACTTTAGTTATACCCAAAATTGGGAAGCCCTAGGCAGCACAAAGAATTGGGGAAAGTTTCGGTTCTTTTCTAATTGGTACGGTCAACAAAACGACCGATATATCCCAGCTCTTAGGTTAGAGGCAAATCTTGGTACGGGCCAAATTCCGTTTTACAGTCGACCTTTTGTCGACCTCCGAGGGATCCCTGCCCTTCGCTACCAAGGAGATCTAACCTTACTTGTAGAGACAGAGCATACCTATAACTTAGACCTGCGTTGGGGCATTCTAGCTTTTGGCGGCTTGGGGATCGCATATCGGGACAAGACAGATTGGACAGATAATTCCGAAGCCTGGAATTACGGGGCTGGGTTTAGGTACTTATTGTCTCGTGGCTTCGGAATTAAGGCCGGGATGGATGTTGCCCGTGGCCCGGAAGATTGGGCAGTCTACGTCACTATTGGTTCTTCTTGGTTGTGATTGAGCTCTTGATTTCCCTATTTAGACCTAACCGAAAAAGAGATACAGGATATCATAGCATTTATGAAGGCCCTAACCGATGGCACCCAATTTGAGGCTGTTAAAGAACTACCGCGCGATTTTAGGGACCATAAGATCAATACTCGTCGACTCTTACAATAACAAACGGGCCCTCTACAAATTGAGGGCCCGTTTATTCTTAAGTTTTATAGATCAATGTCCGCTTAGTTCCTTATTATAACTCCATATCTCGTCCCAAGAGTCGCTGAAGGCATCGTTCATCCCGTCGATGTACGCCTGCCATTTCCCTTCTCCATTTGCCTTCTCGAAGGCTGCTTTAAAACCCCAATCATCGTCCAATTCTGCCCAATTTTTCATAAAGCTAACCGTGGCGATATGACGCCCTATGGCAAAACCTTGACGAAATTCGTTGTCGTAAAACCCAAATGGATTATCTCCATCCATGGCTTTGACTGCAGCAGACATCTGGGAGAACAGGTGGTCTATCTGATGACCTCTGTCCTTGGCAACGTTATAGTAACGGATATAAAGGAGCGGAGTCTTAGAAATATCCCCATCCAAGCTCTCCAAATTAGAATAATCTGCCATCGTGGACCAATACTCGGCCGTATCGATAGACTCTACATAAGGCATTACATTGTCGCGCCAGTCTTCGTCATGACCTCCTTCTGCAGGTCTACTGTCCAAATGAGCGAAGGTAATCGGTCCCATGCTCCAAATGAGCTTACCGGCATTGGGGCCATTGGCAATGTTAAATACGCTCGCGGCATGTGCGGTTCCGGGAGCATGGTAAGTCTGGTTGTGTTTGCGAAGATTTTCGCCCAGTGTTTTTAAGTCCTCATTGTCCGGGGTAATCAGAATGTTTTCGAACATTCTGGTTGAACTTTCTTCTTGAGCCATAGTTGGGCTCATGGTGATCAGGCTCAATAGCCCGACACCAATAATCATTTTGATCGTTGATCTCATAATCTTTGGTTGTTAGTTAGTAAAATTGTTATTCACCCTAGCCTAGGCAGAAATAATAGAAATGGAACGGGCAAAAGTATTTCGGGGAGGAGATTAAATGTACAACAAAAAATTGATTATCAGTAATTTATAGTCTTTGTTAGATTTACAGCTGTATTTTAAGAAACCATTACCACTAGGGTTAGCACCTATTGAATAACTTGCAGCCCCTTAAACAACCTATAAGCCAAAGCCTATGAATTGGGTGTTTCGTCCCTTTCTTTTTTTTAGTGCAAATCCTTTTATTAATGGCCGCCACATCTTTGTTTTCTCGGGTAGAAAGCAGTGGTCTAATCGCAGAGGGTGTCGATGTGATGAACGCCGGATACCATACATAATCTTAAGAGCTGCTCGCCGAGGCACGCGTTTCGACGCCTACTCATAAAGAGTCGGCGCTTTTATTTTGAAGAAAAATTACCTTACCTTTCCTTTATGAATCGACTGTTATTTTTAATAGCTTTTTTTGTTACTTCTTCAGGTTTTAGTCAGGAAAACCTTAAAAACTATTTACTGTTGGGAATAGAACGCGCAGAAGAGATTACCTCTGTCTATACTGCACCTTTAACAGAAGGACTGGTATATGCTTTGGCAGGGGGGTGGTCTAATGTAGCCACGGTCAACAAACCTTGGCAGGTTACCTTGGCAATAAAATCCAATGGTTCCTTTATTCCGGAAGATAAGCTAAGCTACACCTTAGATTTGGAAAGATTCGAGAATGTCACCGTAATAGGAGACGCCGATTCTATAGAAATCCCAACCATAGTCGGCTCTACAGAACAGTCCGAAACTATAGTAGTGACAATAGATGGAAGGGAATTTCAGTTCGATGCTCCTACGGGTACAGGACTGCTAAGTGTAAACCTCTTGCCTTCTGCTTTTTTGCAGGCTGAAGTAGGGCTGCCTTATCATTCGGAGTTCGGGGTGCGATACTTCCCCAGGATTACAGTTGGAGACGTCAAATTTGGGATTATTGGAGCTGGAGCAAAGCATCAGTTTTCGGAGTGGATTGGATTCTTGCGGGATTCGCCTATCGCGATGTCTACAGACATTTCTTTTACCCAGCTTAATACAGATTACTTTTTTGAGCGAGACGGCTTAGTTCCTGGGACCAATCAACGCATCGATGCCCAGGTCAATTCTTGGTTGTTCCAATTGTCGACATCTACCAAGTTTAAAAGGTATAATGCCTATGTTGGGCTTGGGTACTTAACCGGGAATTCGGATTATGTTTTTAGAGGCGATTACCGGATAGAAACTCCTATACGTGTTATCGAATACCAAGACCCGTTTGATGTTCAGAACACCGAATCGCACTGGCGTGCTAACATAGGTGGAATGGCCCAATTTGGATGGTTTAGTGTGAATTTGGATTATACCTTCCAGGGATACAACAATGTATCGCTCGGCTTAAATTTTGATGTATTTACGCCTAAGGAGAAAATAGAAAACCCTCCTGATGATGACCGTTAGAGTCTACTCTATCCGCTTATAGTTTTCGGCCACATGGCGAGTACCATCTGGGTCTACAGAGATTTGGCTATAATGGTCGCCATCGATCTCTAGTTCAAAACGGAAAACTTGCACGGTATCCACAATCTTCATCATGGCGTTAGAGGCAAATTCCAGTCTTTCTTCCAGATAATTACCCTTTAGTTCGTAATTGCCATAGCCAAACCACTGATCTGTATCTACGGGGTTATAGCGGGTCCACATCACCTTACCGCGGCTATACATTTTTACTTGTCGATAGCCTTCGAGGTTAAAAAGGGTGTCCTGTACATGATTGTCCTCGTAGATAAATTGGTGTTGCAATTCCCAAACTCCGTCCAACGAGTGTACGCTATCTGTATTGTCCGATCCGTTGGCGGCAATTAATACCAGCGCCAGGACGGCTGCAGCTAAAAAGAAGGTTAGTTTTTTCATATCCAAGAACGTTTAGGTTGTAAATCAGTGAAATAACACTATAAGATACAAAAAAAATCTCGGATCTTTTGGATGTCCTCGTCCAACATGAAGTCCTACTAGCCAATAATTACATCCCAATACACCCAAAAAACTAGGTAGCAATAAATGCAGAGGTAAATACACGTTGCAAACAATTTGATGAAGGTGGAGGTCATAAACCCGATAAACGAGCCAAAGGCTGCCTTTACTGCCTGTTTTCCTTTCGTTTTATTAAATAGTAGCTCACCTACTAAGGCTCCTGCAAAGGGTCCAACAATGATCCCAGCTGGTATGGGCGAGAAGATTCCGACGAAGAGCCCGATAAAGGTGCCCCACACGCCCGCTTTACTTCCGCCAAATTTTTTGGTTCCCATAGACGGAATAATATAATCTAACACATAGATTCCGATGGCGATAATCCCTGTGATAATAATCAAGGTCCAATCGAAAGGAATGCTCGGGGCTAAGTGAAGCACAATTAGACCAAGCCAAGAAACGGGGGTTCCAGGGATAACAGGCAGTATGCTACCAGCGATTCCGACCAGCATTAAAACAAAGCCAATAATAATTAATAGAATATCCATAACGCCCATATGACGGGGGAAGGAGGGAAGTGTTACAATATTTTTAACTAAAAAATTAGTTTAAACTAAATATTTAGTTATACATTTGACCCATAACAGGCAGATTATGAAACAACTCACCAAGGCAGAAGAAGATATTATGCAGATCCTATGGGACAAGGGCGAGGCCAATGTGGCAACCATCGTCGACGGTTTCCCAGCACCTAAACCGGCTTATAACACGGTTTCTACGATCGTTCGAATTTTGGAATCCAAGGGATTTGTGGATTACCGAAAGGAAGGTCGCGGACATATTTACTTCCCGTCTGTAGAGAAGGAAAAATATAGCCATCAATCTGTCAATAAATTGGTGAACGGCTATTTTCAAGGATCGTTTAAAAGTTTGGTTTCTTCCTTTATGAAGAATAACGACATCAGTGTTCAGGAGCTGGAAGAACTCATGAAGCAGATCGATAAAAAAGAGCAGTCATGATACATTACCTCATTCAAATCATCGCCTTTCAATTGTTGTTTTTGTTGATGTACGATCTCCTGCTTAGGAAAGAGACGTTTTTTAACACCAACAGAGCGTACCTGTTGATTTCTTCGGCGCTAAGCTTTGTCTTGCCATTAATAGATATCCCATGGATGCGCGAGACGGTCCCAGCAGCCTACAGAATCGAGTTACCGGCCATTATAATCGGCTCGGGTAGCCAGGTGGCAGAAACAGCAACTACTTCGGCCTTTTCGATTTACAATTTATTGTGGATTGCAGGGGCTTTAATCGCTTTTGGTTTGCTGGTTTACAAATACGGAAAGATTTTGGCCTACCGCCGAAAGGGTACTTTTATAAAAGAACAAGGCCTTCCATTGGTCGTGGTTCCAAAGACGACAATGGCATTTAGTTTTTTAGACAGAATCTATATTGGCAGCGAAATACCAACGGCTAAAAGACAGGACATACTGCTTCACGAAAGCGTGCATGTACGTCATCGTCATAGCTGGGACCTGCTGTATTTCGAAATCCTCAGGGTATTGCTTTGGTTTAATCCATTGGTGTATCTATACCAAAAGAGAATGGCTGTTTTGCACGAGTTCATCGCCGATGCACAAGTAGCCAAGGTGCAATCCAAAACGAGTTATTCGCAAACCCTATTGTCGGAGGTTTTCCAGACAGATTCCATCTCATTCATCAATACATTTTTCAATCATTCTTTAATCAAAAAACGAATCATTATGTTACAAAAATCAAGATCTAAACGCGTCGATCGGTTAAAGTACCTACTGCTTATTCCTGTAGTTGTTGGTATGCTTTTTTATACCTCATGCTCTAACGAGACCACCGCTCAGGAAATGGCGGCAGAGCCTACCAAAAGCGAGGCCATGCAAAAAATCGCAGACTTAAAACTGGCGCTAGAGAACGACCAGCTTACAGAAGACGAAGCCAAGGAACTGAAAAAGCTAATCGCCGCTTCTTATGGAAAAGACGACGACTTGCACTATGGCTCTTTGAAAAAGAAAAGTTTAGGATTTAACGAGATCGATAAAGTGCCTGTGTATCCGGGTTGCGAATCGACCCCACAAGAAGGGCAAACCAAGTGCTTTACGCAAAAGGTTACCGAGTTCGTGGTGCAGCACTTTAATACCAAAGCAGCAGGTAAAGATGTAAATGGTCGTCAACGCATTGCCGTGCACTTTACCATCTCCAAATCGGGTGATATCACCGATGTTCAGGCCAAAGCTCAGGACCCCGGTTTAATGGCGGAAGCTAAAAGGGTAGCCGAAATGCTTCCGAAGATGACCCCTGGGGAGCATCAAGGAAAGCAGGTAAGTGTTGCTTATGCATTGCCTATTTTATTCGAAATCGAATAATCAAATTATTTAGTAGAAGGCCGACCATAGTGTCGGCCTTTTTCTTTTTCCGCTAGTTGGTTGGGCGAAAATTCGTAATTTTCGACTGATGCCAGCATTCTTCCAAAGAATATTATTGTTATGCACTTTGCTAAGTGCTTGCTGGTCTTGCGACTATTTTGAGACTGAAAAAATCCCGGCCGAAACTTTTTATCAGCAAGAAGTAGAAGCCATAGACTGGGAATCTGTAGATCGATATCCTGCCTTCCCAGATTGTATAGAGCTTGCAGAGAAACAACAGCAAAAGGCCTGCTTCGAGAACACGCTCTTGGCTCATTTGTATTCGGACCTTGCGGATAGACAGATGGAGTTGTTGGAAGAAACCAACGATACGGTTTGGATCCACTTTAGCGTTTTGGCTAGTGGGGCTGTCCAAAATACCGCTGTGGACATGAAGGCACAGCTTAGGGAACAACTTCCGGAGTTCGATATATGGATAGAACAAAGTTTAGCCGAGCTTCCGGCATCAGAGCCCGCCTTTAAAAGAGGCATACCTGTAGAGACGCAATTTACATTACCGATAATCGTACGATCGGAAGGCTAAAGTTTAAATTTATATCCAATGGCAAAGTCTACCGGAAAGTTGCCATTGTCATCCAATCCTATCGCTAGTAAATCGTACCATGCCAAAGTGATAAACCCATTGGCCATGGCTATGTCACCACCTAGTCCAAACGCAAAGGGTACCTGCATTCCACCTTCCGAGCCTTGTATACGGTCGCTGATGTCTCCATCACCATCCGGGTCGAGCAGGTTGGGCGATATGTGTACGTAATCTGTGATCTTGGTGTTGATAAATAGGTCGAAGGTTTCGGTCTGGACAAACTTAAATCGATAATTAAGGGAGAACTGTGTAGAGGACATATCGTAGGCAGAACTGCTAAAGATCTGTCGAAATTGTACCACCAAACTATGACGGCGTAACTTTACATGGTCCACGATTTCAAAATCGATCCCTGCTTGCCCGTTAAGGTCGTTTCCTGGATTGATAAAATAGGGATAATTAGTCATCCCGCCCCAAACCCCAAGTCGAGTCTTTAATTTGATACTTTGACGTTGAGATTGATAAGTAGCGTCCGCCAGACTATTGTAAGAGTCACAAAAATTACGCAAGCTACCCTTGGTTAGTTTCACCTTAGAAACATCCACAGGATGGTCACTAGTGAGATTGCTTAAGGCTACTTTATATTCTTCTTTATAATCTTTGCCTTCCTTGGTATTGGTAAGCTCGAGCAGCTGCTCGTCCTTTTGGATAAAATAGCGGTATTGGTTATCTACCACCCCCCAAAGCAGGTCTAGCGAACCGCTAACCTCCTGGGTAAGTTGATAGGTTTGTCCACCTATGGTATAGTCTTTTTGCGCAAAAAGTGTCCCGGTACAAAGTATGGCCAGGAGTAGGAGCAGGCGTTTCATAATGATAAGATTTGGTTCTTAAAGATAAAAAATTCTTGAAAATCAATGCGATAAGCTTCGTTCCTTCCATTTATAGCCTTTACCGAGACCTGCCAAAAACACCCAAGTCCCGAACAGTGGATAGAATAAACAGGCTGCGATAAAATCGAATAACTTGGGTCTACTCCCAAAATATACCCCCGAGCTAAAAATAAGCCAGGCGTCCAAGATAGCCTTAAGAGAAATAGCGATGAATACTTCAGTCCAACCAATCCACGAGCCTAAAACTAGTATAGGAGAAAGCAGTAGGGCTAAATTGGTTAGGCCTACCAAAATGGCCAACAGTCTTAACAGCTCCGATCGCTGAAAACGTGTTTTACCTGCCCATCGAACCCGTTGTTGGATGAGGTCTTTCAAATTTTTAATGGGATATGTATAAACCGCAGCATCTGGCGCATTTGCATAAGCTATGGCATTTGGGTTGTCCAAGCGGGCTTTTTCGAGTAAAAACAAATCATCCCCGCTCGCGTGGTCCAAATTATCGCCAAACCCACCTAAGCGCTCAAAAAGTGCCTTAGAATAGCAAAGGTTAGCACCATTTGCTAGCAAGGGCTTGTTCCAACCAAAAAGGCCTCTGCTAATGGTTTGCAATGCTAAGTTGTCCATAGTCTGAAACCGCTGCAACCAATTGCCGTCACCAAAATACCCGATTGGGCCGCAGACCATTTCGATTCCTTCTTCTTCCAAAGCAAGATTGATCAAGTGCAACCAGGCAAAGGGCAGGCGGGTGTCTGCGTCGGTAGTGAGGATCCATGGATTTGCGGCATGTTCTATCCCCAAAATTAACGCCCGTTTTTTACCGCCATCGGTTTGGGAGGTGTTTAAGACTGTAATGGATAACGCATGCTCTTCGCCCTTAATAAACTCCCAAATACGGACTGTGGAGGCATCGGTAGAACCGTCATCCACCAAGATTACCTGGAAGTGGTCTTTAGGGTATTCCAATTCCGATAGGTCCTGAAGCAGCGAGTTCAGGTGGTTTTCTTCGTTCCGAAAAGGTATGATGATGCTGAACTTTCGAGTGGTACTAGGTTTTCGGTGCTTGGTGATGGGAAGGCGACCTGCACCTAAGCCAATGATACCCAAAACCAAGGCATACAAACTGGCGATTGCCAAAAGCAGACTACTCATAACGGCCGATGGATTGCTTGCTAAAGATTCCCGCTCCGACCAAGGCGGGTAATAAATAGTTAAACAGCCACATGATGAGCACCGCGCACATCACAGCCAAAGGGTCGATGCCAGCCCATGCAAATAGCCAGACGGCTGTACCCCCTTTTACAATGACATCCAATACCAGCCAGCTGGGTAGCAAGGAGATAAAAAGGTAGTAGCAGCCCAAAAGGGCGATAATTTCTACAGACACTTCCGCAGTAGAGAGATCGGTCAATAGCCATAAAAAGGCAGTGGCAAAACTCACATATTTAAGCGTGGCCAAACCAAGTGTTGCCGGAATTTTAGGCGATATCTTATCAAAAAAATGAACATTTTTTCTTCTAAGCTTTTGTAAGTAAAATAACAATAGCCCCATGGCGATTACACTTGCCAGGATGATTCCGCCTACGGCCAAACCATCTAAGGGAAATTTGGACCACCAAAACCATAAGCCTGCCAAACCGAACAACAATGTGACTCCCATTTGCGCCAAGTTGCCCGTAAGATTTAGCCATAATACGTGCTTTAAATTTTTCTTCGGAAAAAACAATGCCTTAGCGGGGTATTCGCCCAATCTGTTTGGAGTAGTTATGGATAAGGTAAAGGAAACCAAGGTCTGTTTTGCCGCTTTTAAAAAATTGAGCGGGTGGATGGTGCGCGCCAAGAGTTGCCATTTTTTAATTTCCAAGGCCCAGTTTATTAAGGCTAGCAAAAAAACTAGGCCAATGCTCTCGATGCTTAAGCCAGACCATTGCTGCAAAAATTGCTGCCAGCTCAAATCTGTGAGGTGGGTGATGGTGTAGGTGAGATACCAGCAAGTAAGCCCTAAGACCAATACTTTTAGGGCAATCGTTGCATAATGCGTAGATTTGTGTGACAGGGCAATCATCTAGAGCTAATTTACAAAACTTTATACGCGGATGGCTAGCGAAAAGATCATCTTAGGCATAGACCCCGGAACTACCATCATGGGATTCGGCTTAATTCGTGTACTTGGTAAGAAGATGGAGTTCTTACAGCTTAACGAACTAAAGCTCTCTAAATACGACGATCATTATGTGCGTCTAAAGCATATTTTTGAACGGACCGTTTCCTTAATCGACACTTACCATCCCGACGAAATAGCCATCGAGGCGCCCTTTTTTGGCAAGAACGTACAATCGATGCTCAAACTAGGAAGGGCTCAAGGAGTAGCCATGGCAGCTGGTCTTTCTAGACAGGTACCCATTACGGAGTATTCCCCAAAAAAGATAAAAATGGCCATTACCGGTAATGGTAACGCCAGCAAAGAACAGGTGGCGAAAATGCTTCAGAGTTTACTAGAGTTAAAGACGCTGCCAAAAAACTTGGATAGTACAGATGGTTTGGCGGCGGCCGTTTGCCACTTTTACAATTCGGGTTCCCCTATTTCTGGGAAGAGTTATACGGGCTGGGCGGCCTTTGTAAAGCAAAACGAAGACAGAATCGAATAGCCATGGCTAGCGACAATTTGTGCAAAAATTGCCAGACGCCCCTTAGCGGAAACTATTGTTCGCATTGCGGGCAGCGCAGCTCTGTGTTTAAAGTAACCCTCTCTGAAACCCTCTCGGATCTATCAGCGACCATCTTTAATTTGGAGGCTCCTATCTGGCGAACCATAGGAGCGTCTTTTCGGTGTCCCGAGGTTCTTTATAAAGAATACTTAAGAGGTAGGCGGAAGCACTATTACAAGCCAGTACCGTTTTTTATACTGATGACCGTACTCTACCTATTGGTAAAATCGCTCATCGGGTTCGACCCTATGAAAGAGGTGACACCCTACCAAAACGGCGATTTCGATTCGAGCCTTTTTGTAGAAGCTGGCCAATTTATGACCCGTAACATCAACAACATTCTCTTCTTGTTTGTCATCAGCCTGTCCGGTATGCTAAAAGTGTTCTTTTGGCGGTATTATAGCTGGGCAGAGTATGTAGCTGTAGCTTTTTATATGCTGGGAGTTTACACCATCTTTACCGTTGTCAATATGTTTTATATCACCTACGTAAACCCAGGTTTTATGTATGGTGCTATGTTGGTAAAGCTGGTCTATTTTATTTGGGCCATGACCCGATTTATTGATGGAAACAAACTCTGGATCGCTCTAAAATCTATACTTGCATTCGTATTCGCGCTGTTGTTGTATATAATTATGGGTTATGGTCTTAGCATCTCAATCGTGTATTTACAATCGTAGATGGCGGGGATCTATATTCATATACCGTTTTGTAAGCAGGCCTGTCATTATTGCGACTTTCATTTTTCTACACAATTGAAGCATCGCGAGGCGATGACAAAGGCTATCTGCAAAGAGTTAAACATGCGGCAGGACGAAGCGCAGGAGCCCGTTGCGCATATCTATTTTGGGGGAGGAACCCCTTCCATGTTAAGTGATGGGCAGTTGGCGACAATTCTAAAAACGGTTTATTCGCTATATCATGTTCTAGACGATGCAGAGGTCACCCTCGAGGCTAATCCGGACGACTTGGACGCTTCCAGATTAAGGTCCTTAAAGGCATTAGGGATAAATCGGCTAAGTATAGGCGTACAATCTTTTTACGATGAAGATTTGCAGCAGATGAATAGGGCGCACTCGGCCAAAGAGGCCCATGCCTTGCTCGAGGCTCTGCCCGAGGTGTTCGACAACTACACCCTCGATATGATTTATGGCATTCCAGGGATGTCATTGGAGCGATGGAAACAGAATTTGGCCACCATGGCGCAATACAATCCGCCTCATTTTTCGGCCTATGCCCTTACCATAGAGCAGGGAACCGCCTTGGCCCATTTCATCGAGCAGGGTAAAATGCCCGATGTATCCGAAGAGGAAAGTTGGGAACACTACCAGTATTTGTTGCAATTCGCTAAAGAGCACCAATACCAAAACTATGAGTTTTCTAATTTTGGAAGGCCGGGGAATTTCTCGCAAAATAACATGGCCTATTGGGATGGTAAAAGTTACTTAGGGATTGGCCCTGGGGCCCATAGTTTCGATGGGAAGCAACGCAGTTGGAACGTGTCTAACAACCCTAAGTACATCAAGGCAATAGAGCGTGACCAGTTGCCTAAGGAGGTAGAATTACTCAGCGCCACAGATCTATACAACGAGTATATAATGACACGGTTACGGACCATGTGGGGGATAGACCCAGCAGTGGTAGAATCGCGTTTTGGTGCTAGCTACTATTCTTATTTAAATAAAGCCGTCCTGCCCTTGTTGAGCGCTGGGAAGTTGGTAGCACAAGATGGAAACTGGCTTATTCCAAACGAAGCCAAGTTTTTAAGTGATGGGATCGCCAGTGCCTTGTTTTATACGGCGTAGGTTTGTTCAATATTTGTACTTTAGAAGGGTGAAAGCCAAACTAACCATAGACCATAAGGAGTATAGCTGCGATTTGTCCAAGCCCATGGATATCTCCATCCCTTTGCAAAACGGAGCAAGCAATCCTGCTGCCTGGTATATTGGCCCACCACAATTTGATCCGGTAGTACTCGACGATTGGACGGGGAGTGTAGAACAAGGTGGTTCGGTGAATTTTTTCAACATAAAGTTTAACCCTCATGCCCACGGTACTCATACCGAATGCTTGGGCCATATCAGCCCCGAACAACATTCGATCAACGAGCATTTTCAAGGCTTTTTTTCCCTGGCTCGCCTTATTACAGTGGAACCGATAGAGCTGGGTCCGGACCATATTATCACCGCTCACGAATTAGAACGCGTTTTGGCAGATTTTAAAGGGAAGTCTGTGGTGATTCGGACTAAACCGAACACCGAAGAGAAGAAATGCAGAGATTATAACAACACAAATTGGCCTTATTTAAACGAGGAAGCAGCTATTTATCTACGCCAGCGTGGGGTAGAGCATCTGCTTATCGATTTGCCTTCTGTGGACCAAGAAGAAGATGGGGGAGCCTTGGCAGCCCATCGCGCCTTTTGGCATTATCCAGAACAACCTCGTCTGTCTGCCACCATTACCGAGTTGATCTACGTCCCAAACCACATTACCGATGGGGATTACCTGCTCAATTTACAAGTAGCGCCTTTCCACAATGACGCGGCCCCAAGCCGCCCAGTTCTATACGCCATTACCGAGCAAAAAGCGCTATGAGGCTAGGCGTTGTCATTATTGTATTATTATTGGGCATTGGCAATAGCTTGGCGCAAGATTTTCAACGAGTAGATGCGGCCATCAAACTTTACCCAGAACGTTTTCAAACTACAGAGCAATTGGCCCAAATGATCGCTCGCGATTTTACCGACCCGCAAGAACAACTTCGAGCGGCTTATGGTTGGATCATTTCTCATATAGCCTACGACCCCGAGCAGTATAAAAACTTTAATTACAACTTTAAAGATTACAGAGAGCGCAACGCTAAAGAAGAACAGTCGCGGGCCAAGATTATCGAGCACACCATTAGCCAAGGCGTAGCGGTTTGCGAAGGCTATGCCATGCTCTTCGAACAGCTTTGTAACGTATTAGGCATAGAAACCTATTTGGTGCGTGGGGACATCAAATCGCATTTTAACGACATCGGTCGCCCCTTCGACACCACGCATATGTGGAATATGGCCATTGTAAATGGGACCTCCTATTTGTTCGATCCAACCTGGGGTGCAGGGAAGTATCAGGACCGTTTTATCCACGAACCCAGCTACGAGTATTTTATGGCTCAGCCCAGTTGGCTTATCAATACCCATTATCCAGATTTTATAGATGACACTCTGTTGGAAGCTCCATTTTCTCGGGCTGTATTCGAACAAATGCCGCTTATTGTATATCCAGGATTAACTTGGGAACACTTGATCGAACCAAAATTCGGGATTGTAGATTCTACCTTGGAGGAAGGCAGTATACAATTCGAACTAGAAGGAGTAAATCCTAAAAAAGTGAGTTATGCCTTTGGGAGTAAAAAGCGAAAGGCGAAGCATCAGATCCAAGAGGGTTCCTTGTTTTTCGAAATCCCATTAACCTTGGGCAGCGACGAGTTGATTATTTATTTTGATGACCAACCTGCTTTGGCTTATAAAATCGAGTAGATGCACGTAGAGCGCTTTAGAGATTATTGTTTGTCCAAGACAGGGGTAACCGAAGAGTTTCCCTTCGACGAGCATACCTTGGTTTTTAAGGTGATGGGAAAGGTCTTTGCCATTGTTCCATTAGAGCGTAGCCCATCACAGGCCAACTTAAAGTGTGACCCAGAACGGGCCGAAGAATTACGCGAGGCCTACGACGGTCTGATCTATCCGGGTTTCCATATGAACAAAAAGCACTGGAATACTGTATTGCTAGCAGATCGATTGCCTTCCCAGCTAGTAATGGACTTAATCGATCATTCCTACGATTTGGTAGTGGCCAAGTTTACCAAAGCACTTAAGGCCCAATGGATGGCATTAAAAGACAGCAATTAGCATTAAACCGTCCGATATTCGCTCGGCTTTCCGCCTTTGATATTTCTAAAGGTGCGATTAAAATTAGAGATATTTCTAAACCCGCAACGCTCTGCAATTTCTGCAATGGTCAATTCCCTTTCTTCTTGCAACAAACGCACCGCCTGCTCTACCCTAATCTCGTTTAAAAAGGTAAAATAAGATTTACGGGTTCGTCCTTTAAAGTATTTGCAAAAGGCATTTTTGGTCATAGCGGCCTCCGTGGCGATCGATTCCAACGTAATACGGTCTGGGTAATGTTGTAGGGTATATTCGATGACTTTACGCATGCGTTTCCCCTCGTTTTCGCTATAGGCTTTAACGGGTGCCGTTGGAGCTAGCAATTGATGAGTGCCTTTGCTCAACACTCCTAAAAGTTTTATAAATAGAATAAAACGATCTAGTTTGTTGGCCGTCCAAATACTATCGAATAGGTTCGCGATCTGCCCATCGGTATCTCGAACCATATAACCCATCTCGGCATGTTTAAACAGCTTTTTTGTACTGCGCAATTCTTCGGTTTCGAAAAAGTCGGTACCAAAGCTGTCTTTGGTAAAAAAGATGGTCTGCATATCGGCGTTTTGCTCAACCATTTCGTGGCTGTTAAACACATGTGGAAGGTTTCCTGCAAGCACTACTACATCTCCGGCTTGGAAGCTGCTCATTCCATCTCCAGCGATGAGGTTGCCAGCGCCTTCCCGCACCAAACTGATTTGATATTCGGGATGTTGGTGCAGGCTGCCATAGAAGGCTGGTTGTACATCTCGCTGCAAGATAAGCGCGTCCTTGGTGTGCTTTGGGATGGTGAAGGGAAGTACTCTCATTTGTTAAATAATGCCAAGAATTAGCAATATTAATAATATCGGGGATAATATACTATCATTTTTGAATAAATGTCTATTAGCAAACAACTGCAGTCTCCCCGTAATTTTGTAACAAACTTTTTACATTATGCAATTTCAATGGAATGGGGTGATGCCCGCAGTAACGACCAAGTTTACCGATAATGACGAGTTAGACTTAGGCTTATTCGAACACAATCTTAAAGCCCAAATCGATGCCGGAGTACATGGTATTGTATTGGGAGGAACGCTAGGAGAGGCTAGTACTTTGTTGGATGCCGAAAAATCTGTGCTTACCAAAGAGGCCGTTCGTATTGCAGCCGGGAGCGTGCCGGTGTTGATGAACGTAGCCGAACAAAGCACAAAAGGAGCTATCGCAGCCGCACAGCAGGCAGAAGCCGATGGCGCCTCTGGTTTGATGATGCTTCCCCCAATGCGCTACAATGCTGGGGACAGAGAAACCGTAGCGTACTTTAAGGCGGTGGCCAATAATACATCCTTGCCAATTATGGTGTATAACAACCCGGTAGATTATAAAATCGAGGTGACTTTACCGATGTTCGAGCAGTTATTAGCTTGCGATAATATAGAAGCCGTAAAGGAATCTACACGCGATATTTCTAATGTGACTCGCATTAAAAATGCCTTTGGCGATCGGCTTAAGATTATGACAGGGGTGGATACCTTGGCGTTGGAGAGTTTGTTGATGGGCGCCGATGGTTGGATCGCCGGTTTGGTATGTGCTTTCCCTGCAGAAACCGTAGCAATATACGAGCTTCAAAAAGCGGGAAGAATTCAAGAAGCCGTAGCGATTTATCGTTGGTTCCTTCCTTTGTTGGAGTTGGATATTAACCCTAAATTAGTGCAGAACATCAAATTGGCAGAAGTGGCCACAGGACTAGGGTCCGAAACCGTTCGCGCTCCACGATTACCGTTGGCAGGAGCAGAACGCGAGCATGTGCTTAAGGTTATCCGCGATGGAGTAGCTGCACGGCCTACACTGCCCGACTATAAAAACCTATAAATGCTAGAGATACGACCTACTTGCGAACATTGTAACAAGGATTTACCCTTCGATTCTACAGAGGCGATGATCTGCACTTTCGAGTGTACCTTTTGTCTCGATTGTGTAGAAGAATTGTTGGGACGTATCTGCCCGAATTGTGGAGGGAATTTTGAGCCTCGGCCCATCAGGCCGGCCACTGCCCTCGAAAAATATCCGCCTTCTACTCGTGTGGTTCATAAGCCCGTCGATTTGCAGGCTCATAAGTTAAAATACAATCTATGATTACAGGAAAGAACCTGATTGGCTATACAGAAAGTGCCAACGGAAGTAAACAATATAACACCTTCGACCCGGTAAAAAACCAGGAAAATACGGCTCCGTATACAGAAGCCACCGCCCAAGAGGTAGATCAGGCCGTGACTATGGCTCAGCAAGCCTTCGAGGCGTATCGAAGTATGGCTGGCGAAAAGCGTGCTGCTTTTTTACGCGCCATCGCAGATCAGATCATGGCATTAGGTGATACCCTTGTAACTACCTATTGCAGCGAAACGGGTTTACCAGCCGGTAGAGCACAAGGCGAGCGAGGCCGAACCGTTGGGCAACTGCGCATGTTTGCAGACCTAGTAGAAAACGATGCTTGGCGCAACCCCACCATAGATACCGCTATCCCAGATAGACAACCCATGTCTAAGCCAGACATACGCCAACTATTGATCCCAATTGGGCCGGTGGCCGTTTTTGGGGCGAGTAATTTCCCCTTGGCCTATTCTACGGCTGGAGGTGATACGGCCAGTGCGTTAGCCGCTGGTTGCCCCGTAGTGGTAAAATCGCACCCCATGCACGCCGGTACCGGAGAATTGGTTGGTAGAGCCATTGCAAAAGCGGCAAAAGAGACAGGCATGCCAGAAGGCGTTTTCTCAAATTTGAATAGCTCGGGCATAGAAGTAGGGCAGCAGTTGGTTCAGCATCCGGGCATAAAAGCAGTCGGTTTTACCGGCAGCATCCGCGGAGGACGTGCTTTATACGATTTGGCCGCTTCTCGCCCAGAACCGATTCCGGTTTTTGCAGAGATGGGGAGTATAAACCCGGTAATTATTACAGAAAACGCTTTGGCTGCAAGAGGGTCGGAAATCGCTACTACTTATGCAGGCTCCATCACCTTGGGAACAGGACAATTTTGTACCAACCCAGGCCTTATTATCGCCACGGAGGGGCCAGATTTAGATGGATTTATCCAGGAGTTGGGCCAGAAAACCGCAGCCATCCAAGCCCAAAGCATGTTGCACCCTAACATCCACACAGCATATAGCCGTAATGCTTCCGAAGTAATGGAAGAACAAGCCACCCAACTGGTCGCTGCTTACCAGGGAGATTTGCACGCCAACCAGGCAAGAGCAACTGTGGTCACCGTTAGTGGCGCAGATTTCTTAGCCAATAAAAGCTTGCATAGAGAGGTGTTTGGCCCATTTTCTATGGTTGTTCGTTGTGCAGACCAGCCAGAACTTCTAAAAGTGATTGGTTCATTGGAAGGGCAACTTACCGGAACCATCATGGCCGAAGAGGCAGATTATTCTTCGATGGGGTCCCTCGTAGAAACCCTGCAGAATCGGGTAGGTCGAATTATTTTTAATGGCGTACCGACCGGAGTAGAGGTTTGCGATGCCATGACCCATGGAGGTCCTTATCCGGCATCTTCGGACAGCCGCTTTACCGCTGTTGGAAACCAATCCATCAAGCGTTGGGTAAGACCTTTTAGTTATCAAAATTTCCCGGAAGCCTTATTGCCAGATATCTTAAACCCATAAATATGCGTTCGCTTTTAGTCTGCTTTACCATTGTTAGTTGTCTATCGATTTGCACCTTAAAAGGGCAAACGGTCGAGGCCCAGTTCGACAGTATAGTTCAGTACATTCAGGAGTACGAAAGTTACGACTACAAGGCTTACCCATTGGGGCTTTATACAGAAGAACACTACCAAAAAGAAGCAGACTTTGCCGCGGCACAGCTCCAGGCCCTTAGCAATATAGATCGACAACAATTGAGCGAAACCGATGCCATTTCGTTGGATTTGTTAATGTTTAGATTGAATGAAGACTTAAACAATTTTAAGTTCGATATGCACCTCAATCCGCTGCTGTCGGACTCTGGATTTCACTCGAGTTTTACCTATATGGTGAGGCCATTGGCCACTTACCAACAGGCCGTAGATTACCTCAATAGACTCAACGCCATAGAGGCCGTGGTAGATCAGCATTTTGTGATATTGCGGAAGGGATTAGCAAAGGGAATTTCTCAGCCTCGTGTAATTTTCGAGGGTTACGAAAGCACCTATAACGACCATATAGTCGACGACTTTCAGGAGAGTTATTATTATACCCCGTTTAAAAATTTACCCGAACAATTAACCCAACATCAACGGGATTCTGTATTAACTGCTGCGAAGCAAACCATAGAAGAAGTGGTTACCCCTTCTTTTAAGCGGATCAAGCAATTCTTCGAAACAGAATATTTACCCCAAACTAGAACAGCCATTGGTGCATCGGCCATGCCAAACGGCGCGGCCTTTTATCAAAACAGAATCGATTATTATACTACGAGTACGCAATACACCGCCGATGATATCCACGTAATCGGGCTTAAAGAGGTAGCTCGCATTAAAGGCGAGATGATGAAGATTATCGAGGAGGTAGCATTTGAGGGTGACTTCGAGGCCTTTCTCAACTTTTTAAGAACAGACCCACAGTTTTATGCCAATTCGCCCAAGGAACTATTGATGGTAGCACGCGACATGGCCAAGCGAGCAGATGAGCAATTGCCTAAGTTTTTTAAAACCCTCCCCAGAACCCCTTATGGCGTAGCACCCGTGCCAGATGCTATCGCACCAAAGTATACTGGCGGTCGCTATATTCCAACCTATGTAGGGAGTACCAACCCAGGGTATTATTGGGTAAACACCTACGATTTGCCTAGCAGGCCGCTTTATGTGATGCCCGCATTAACGGTACACGAGGCCGTGCCGGGACACCACTTACAAATGGCGCTTAATATGGAGTTGGGCGATAGTATTCCCAAGTTTAGAAGAAATATGTACCTCTCGGCCTATGGCGAAGGCTGGGGATTGTATACAGAATACTTGGCCGCAGAAATGGGCATGTATACCACTGCTTACGAGCGATTTGGACAGCTTACTTACGAGATGTGGCGCGCCTGTCGATTGGTGGTAGATACCGGTATCCATGCTAAAGGTTGGACCCGACAGCAGGTGGTCGATTATATGGCAGGGAATACCGCCTTGTCCTTACACGAAGTCAATACAGAGACAGATCGCTACATAAGTTGGCCCGGACAGGCCCTTTCTTATAAAATAGGCGAATTAAAGATTCGTGAGTTACGACAAAAGGCCGAGGAACAATTAGGCGAAGCCTTCGATATCCGTGAGTTTCATGAGGTTATCCTAGAGCAGGGTACCGTGACCTTAGCCATACTAGAAGAACGAATTAACGACTATATCGCAGAAGCAGCTACCGCCAATGACTAAGACGGTTTACAAATGTATAGATGGGCATACCTGTGGCAATCCGGTACGTGTAGTGACAACCGGTAGACCGCCTTTAGAGGGTGCTTCCATGAGCGAAAAACGCCAGCATTTTTTAAAAGACTACGATTGGATTCGCAAGGGATTGATGTTCGAACCGCGAGGCCACGATATGATGAGCGGCAGTTTTTTCTTCGAACCACAACACCCAGAAAATGACTTTGGGATCTTGTTTATCGAGACATCAGGCTGCTTGCCCATGTGCGGACATGGCACCATCGGGGCGATCACCATCGGGATAGAAGAAGGGCTGATCCTGCCAAAAGAGCCTGGGACTGTCCGTATGGAGACCCCAGCGGGCTTGGTGATTATACAATACCATCAAAAGGAAGATGGGAAGGTAGCCTGGGTACGGCTCACCAATGTGGCTTCCTATTTGGCAGCTCAAGACTTAACAGTAGACTGCCCAGGCCTGGGGACCATCAGTTTTGATGTTTCTTATGGTGGAAACTTTTACGCCATCGTGGACCCTCAAGATAACTTTAGTGGGGTACAAGATTATACAGCCTCTCAGCTGATTCAATTCTCGCAAGTGGTACGCAAGAGGATCAACGAAAAATACCCAGATTACTTTATACACCCGGACAATCCTACCATAAGGGATGTGAGCCATATGGAATGGACGGGGACACCCATAGATGCTAACTCCAGTGCTAGAAATGCTGTTTTTTATGGGGACAAAGCCATCGACAGGTCGCCCTGCGGTACAGGAACCTCGGCGCGTATGGCCCAGTTGTACGCCAAGGGGAAGCTAAAGCCGGGGGAAGCGTTTATACACGAAAGTTATATCGGTTCCACCTTCGAGGGAAGAATAGAGGCCGAAACAGAAGTAGGCGGTAAACCAGCTATCATTCCGAGTATCAAAGGATGGGCCAAGATCTACGGACACAACACCATCAGCATCGACCCCGATGATGACCCTTACGCACATGGATTTCAGGTGATATGAGCAAAAGAGTCACCATCATAGGCGGCGGTATCGTCGGATTGAGCTGTGCTTACTACCTAAACAAGCAAGGCCACGAGGTAAGAGTAATCGATAAATCGGCTATGAATGAGGGTGCTTCTTACGTCAATGCGGGCTATATAACACCTAGTCATATTATCCCTTTATCCGCCCCGGGAATGATTAGCAAAGGGCTTAAGTGGATGACCGATTCGGCCAGCCCATTCTACGTAAAGCCTCGATTAGACCGGACCTTTCTTAAATGGGCTTGGCAGTTTAAACAGTCGGCCACAGCAGCCAAAGTACAACGAGCCATTCCACTGATACGAGACATCAACCTGTTTAGCCGAGAGCTTTATGAAGCTCTAAAGGCCGAGCAGCCGTTCCCTTTTCATTACCAACGCAATGGTTTGTTGATGCTTTGTAATACCGAAAAGGGTTTGGAAGAAGAGTGGCATGTAGCACAGCAGGCGCAGCAAGCGGGCTTAGATGTTAGTCTCTTGGATGCTGCTGGGGTAAAAGAGTACGAACCCGATGTAGCTTTAGATATTACAGGAGCCGTTTATTTTGACTGCGATGCCCATATGAGCCCTGAACCTTTTATGGAGGGCATGCAAGCCTATTTGGTAGAGAAGGGCGTAGAGATTCGAAGCGAAGAAACCGTGTCTGGTTTCGACCTTCAAGGCGATCGAATTAAAGCGGTGACCACAGAACAAGGTCGTTATCCAACAGATGAGGTAGTACTGGCGGCTGGGGCATGGAGTCCTATGGTGGCCAAGCAACTAAAGCTAAGCATCCCGGTTCAGCCTGGGAAAGGATACCGTATTAATGTGGAGAGACCCACCGGGATAAAGATGCCGAGCATTTTGGTAGAATCTAAAGTGGCGGTCACCCCTATGGAAGGCTTTACACGTTTTGCCGGGACTATGGAATTGGGGGAGCTCAATCATCGCATCAACCCAGTTCGGGTGCAGGCCATCGCCGATGCGGCCAAGAAGTTTTACCCATCTGTAGAAGTAGAAGAACAAGAAAAATTACAAGCCGCCTGTGGTTTGAGGCCCTGCACCCCAGACGGACTGCCTTATATCGGTAGACCCGCGCGCTGGCAAAACTTGGTGGTGGCTACCGGCCATGCCATGATGGGATGGAGTTTAGGACCCGGAACAGGAAAGTTGGTAGGTGAATTGGTAGATGGAGTAAGACCATCTTTAGATTTGGCCGCATATCACCCAGATCGTTTTTAATCTTTAAGGCGCATATTGAGCAAGTAAGGCTCGAAGCCAGCTTTCGCATAGGCCCGCAGCGCAGGTTCGTTTACCGTATACACATCGAGCCGTATTTCTTTGATATTTCTGCTATGGCACCATTGTATTAAACCGTTCAAAAGTTGTTGGTTATAGCCTTTGCCTCGGTCTGCTTCCGGGACAAACATAAAGCCCAAGTAGGCAAAATGGCTATGATTTAAATAGGGTCTATCCTCCATTATTTTAGCATAACCACAAGTAATAATGCGGCCATCGAGTTCGCCTACCAACAAGCAATTATCTGGGTTTTCCATTAAATCTAGCAGATCGTAATAGTGCACTTTTTCGTTTCGAATACGGGGGTCCATGGGTCGCTCGGCCTCGATGACTCCTTGCTCGAACTCCAATAAGGTGGGCAGGTCTTGTAGGGTGGCAGCCCTTATGTTTAGCTTCATACGGAAGTTTTTCAGAAAGATAGAACAAAAAGCTTCAAGCATAAAAAATGTATCTTTAAACCAAAGCTTAACCCATGAGTGAAGATAGCCTGAGCTGGAGCGAATTCGAAAAAGTAGAAATGCGGGTAGGGACCATCCTAGAAGCCTCGGTATTCGAAGAGGCTCGCAACCCAGCTTATAAATTGCTAATCGACTTTGGACCGCTGGGACAGAAGCGATCTTCCGCACAGATTACAGACTTATATCAGGTAGCCGATTTGGTTGGAAAGCAGGTAGTAGCTGTGGTAAATTTTCCGCCTAAACAAATAGCCACCATGATGAGCGAATGCTTGGTGCTTGGTACTTTAGGCGATAATAAAGTGGTAACCCTGTTACAGCCAGAGCAGGGAGTTCCAAATGGGTTACGGATTGGCTAGCAAGACATATCGGCAACGATCTTCCATTGCCCGTCTATTTTCTTAAAGATGATAAAAAACACCCCATTGGCGTCTCCAACCGAGCGCTTTAAATGGTATTGCCCCATCACCCAATAACTGTCCTCGTCTATGGGCGAGATGTCGTCTATGGTAAAATTTAATGTGCCACTATGTTCTTTGGTCGGATAACCGCGCTTGTAGTTGGCCAAGGTCTGATTCCATCCTTTGGTTAAGCCACTACTGCCATAAAATTTAAGAGAATCGCTTTTCCAATAGCCCGCCATAAAACCTTCTAAGTCGTTATTCGACCAAGCTATTTCCTGACTTTTCATCACTTTTAAAATGTCGGCTTTGTTCTTTTCGTGCTCTTGTGCAAAAAGCATACTTGCACAAAATAGTAGCGGCAATAGAATTCGGTATTTCATAATGATTGGATATCCCTTAAAGATACTAGAAATCTTTTTTGGCCACCTTGCGTTTTATTAACCACACAGGGATGACCACCCACAAACTCAAGGCCAACAAGGCCATGAAAAGGCCGGTATTGGTTCCGAAGAAATTTTGAAAAATAGCACCTGTATACCCTAAAAGTGCAGAGATATCTAGTTTCAGGAGGATAAGTATCCTTGAAAGATCGATGGGGTTTAACATGGTAGCGATTAAAGAAAACTTCTCTAAGGGGTAGGCATCGAAAACCAATAAAGAGATTAAAAACAGGCCATCGAAAATGACCGCCATAAATAGCCATAGTAAAACAGCATAGCCAAAGCCTTTGATTTTGTTTTCATTTCTAAGACCGATGTTGAAGGAAAGTGCCGTAAAAATAAAAGTGAGAAAGGCCCCAGTGATGATCAGGGCAGAGAAGTCCCAAATAACCACAGACTGAAACAGCCCGTAGAAGACAAAGGGAATTCCTAGTCCTATTATTAAACTACAGCTTAGCGATAAAGCCACGCCTAAGTACTGTCCAATAAAAATAGTACTTCTTTTAATGGGCTGTGCCAAAAGGAGTTCTGTGAACTCCCTTGAGTTGTAATAATACATCACCCCAAAAAGAGTTCCGATTAAGGGTACCAGTACAGTAATAACATTCATTAAAGTGATGACCGCGTTAGATAAGTTGTTGTTCAAAAACAACAGTACCACCCCAAGGAGCAGGTAAAAGCCGAAGTATACATAGCTCCAGCGACTTCGCAGCAGATCGTAGATCACATATTTAAGGATCTTGGTCATGGATTGGGCATTAACAGGTTGGCTATGGCCCGCTCTAAATCGGGTTGCTGGGTTTGGTCTTTTAACTGTTGAAGCCCACCCTGAAAACAGATGGTACCTTCTAGAAGAAAGATGATTTGATCTGCCATTTCCTCGACAAAACTCATAATATGAGATGTAATAAGAATCAACTTCCCGGCCTGGGCTTGTTCGTGGAGCATTTTTTTTAATCTAATCAAAGACACCGGATCTAGCCCGGTGGTGGGTTCGTCTAGGATTAATATGGGCGAGTCGAACATCATGCTGATGACCAGATTGACCTTTTGCTTGGTGCCTCCAGAAAGATGATTTAGTTTTTTATTGAGAAATGGTTCTAAATCTAAGAGATCGATTAGCGTGCCATCCTCTGCCGTTGTCGAATTCCGAAGATCCTGTATCATTCGGATAAGTTCCTTTACTGTTAGGTTGCCCGGAAAATTGGCGATTTGTGGCAAATAGTTAATTTGCTTGCGGTACTCCCACTGTCCCTTAATGGACAGTTCGTCAATTTTTATAGACCCCTTATTTGGGATTACCATACCCAAAATACTTTTAATCAAGGTGGTTTTACCCGATCCGTTTGGCCCTAAGATGGCGACGATGCCTTTGTTGGCTACAGATAGATTTACCCCAGTCAGCACAGGGGTTTTGCCAAAACTTTTATATAAATCCTTAATCTCTATCATTAGGCACAGGAGTCATTAGTGGCTTTGTATCGATAAGCTGGTCTGGGGTAAAAACCGGCGATACTTTTTCCGAAAAATTGATGATATCTATAAACAAACTCCGCATCAGGATAATGGTCTGCGGGTGTTCGTTTACGATATAAGAAAATAGTTTTACAGGTCTATAAGGTACGTCACCATCGCCGTTTTGGTCTAGATCGTATCCGGTATAGCCGCTCCAATAGTTTCCCTCAAAACTGTTGTCGTTAATGGCACTATTGTAGGAGATGTCGAAGGAGTTGTATAGAAAGTTGTTCTGCCAAAACTTGTTGGAGTAGCAGGCGCCTCGAACCTTCACGGCCCAACCATTATTAATAAAATCGTTGTTGTTGTAGGTGATGCGTGTAGACCCTTCTACCTGTATTCCCGTGGTGTTTTGTTCTATGGTGTTATGTTCTATAGTAGCGTCGTAAATCTCCTTAAGCAGCACCCCATAGCTAGCTGGCCCCCAATTGTCTTTAAAGTGGTTGTGTTTCATCTCGATAAACTTAGAAAACATCACAGCTACGCCGGCCCCATTGTTGCTAAAAACATTATTTATATAGGCGTCGTTGTTAGAAAACATAAAGTGCAATCCATAGCGCAAATTGTTATGGCTAAAATTGCCTTCCACATGGCTGTCGGTGACAAATTCAAAGTAAATTCCGTCGCGCAAATGATGTAACTCGTTATTGGTAATCGTCACATTAGAGCTGTCCCACAGATGGATACCGTTTCCTGCCGCAGCTTCTTCTGTGGCCGAACTAGAAACCGAGTTGTTGCTCACCAGTCCGTTTTTGGATTTTTCTATTAGCATCCCAAAAGAGACCTCTTCTAATACATTGTCACGAATGCTAAAGTGTTCACTTCGGCTGACATAAATGGCGGCATAATCCTCTATATAGCTATGGCCAATGTTGGTTAGGCCAAAGCCTTGAATGCTTACAGAATCTGCTTTTACTATAAAACCGTAGCCTTTCCCACCTACATCGATCTTTGCACGCTGGCCGTATAATTTTAAAGATTTATCGATAAGGATATCGTATTCTGTGTAGGTGCCAGGACCTACACGAATGGTGTTGCCCGGCGAGGCGGCGCGAACTGCAGCACCGATGCTCGTATACCTACAGTTGTCGCATACTTGCAGTTCTTGTGCCACAAGCTGTTTAATTGGAGCGAGTAATGCGATAAGGAATAAGTACTTACACAGCAGTTTCATGGACGTTTGTTTAATGCCCTGGTTTATCGTCGAACAACAGTTGTAAATCGGCCCAGTGGTATTGGGTTGCAGAAGACGTAAGCTTTAGAGATTCGATGTTGGATGGATCTTTAAAAGCAGATAGGTTAGCGCCCATCGGACTTGGATAATCTTCGCTTATAAGGAAGGTAGCATGTTGTGCCTCTATGAGGGTTTCTGGAGTGGTATAATCTGTCACCAGTAGCAAGCCGATAGAATCATGGCTGCGATCTTGCAAATCGTATAGCATGCATTCTGTAGCGTCATAATTATAAACCTTCCCCTTATCGGTTACCAATTGCGAAGCAAAATGACGATCTACTATCGTCATACTGCAATAGTGACAAGCATCATGACCATAATTGATGGGCTTTGGCTCTATGGCACAACCAAGGCATAGCCCGATTATGAAAACCAACAAAAGTTTATTTTTCCAGGACTGTCTCATGAGCTTTTTCTTTTCGACCTTTAAAATATGCCAATAAGGACAACACAATTCCGGCCATAAGTAAGTATGCTCCGCTTTGTGGGTAAGAGTGCGCTGTAAAGTTTAAGATGTCTTTCGATCCAAATAATGGAGGTTGAAAGCCCATAACCGAACCGTCCGGATTGGTAAACTTCATAATGGCTTTGGGGTCTAAATTATGGCCATAATCGTGCTCCCAGAGATAGAAATCGTACATTCCGGCGGCACTTAGACCTACCATTAAAGCAAACCAATACAAATACCATTTGTAACCCATTTTAAAAGCGATTAATAAACCGATCACCACGGTGATGAGTATGCCAGCGGGAAAAATTTTAAACTCAGGAATGGCATCTGGTATGTACTGCATGCCTACATAGTGATTCATGATATTGATGTTTTTAATATCATGTGGATTGGCATCTGCAAAGTCATTAATATAGATGTACATCCCTAATGGGGTAGGATATTGTGGAGCTTCCAAGGTAATTTTCCATAATGGAAGAAGAAATAGCGCCAATGGTAACAGGGCGGCAGCAAACATCAATATTCTGGATCGTTTCATAATTGCCTAATTAAACTGGGGCAAGCAGACTTGCCCCAGTTTGATGAACTTTAAGTGTTAAAATCAATCTTCGCCCAAAGACCAAGATAGTTCGATGTTAGAATCGGCCGGGGATACGCGAACGTAGCCTTGCATCTCTTGGTGCAATGCAGAACAGAAGTCTGTACAATAAAACGGCCAAACACCTACTTTTTTAGGTTCCCAGGCAAAGGTTTCTGTCTGTCCGGGCATGATCAAAAGTTCGGAGGTGTTGGCGCCAATCATGCTTACCCCGTGAGGGACATCATAATCTTGTTCCAAATTGGTAACGTGGAAGTACACTTTGTCTCCTACTTTTATCCCTTCTATGTTATCTGGCGAGAAATGGCTTCTAATCATGGTCATATACACATGTACCGTGTTGCCATCCCGAACGACCTTGGTGTCGGCATCTGTTATAGCGGCATAAGGGTGTTTGTTCTCTTCCAGTTTAAAAATTTTCTTAGAGCGAGGCTTCACTAAGTCGGCAGGAATACCTGCAGCATAGTGTGGCTCTCCAACGGTTGGAAAATCTAGCAAGAGTTCCATCTTGTCGCCTGTGATATCATATAGCTGCGCAGACTGAGTAACCTCGGGCCCCGTAGGCAGATAGCGGTCTTTGGTAATTTTGTTCATCGCCAAAACGTAATCGCCAAAGGGTTTTCTAGAGTTTCCTCCAGGAATCATAAGGTGTCCTACAGAATAGAAGGTTGGCTGTCTGTCGATTACTTCCCAGGTGCCTAGTTTCCACTTTACCACTTCCGAAGAAATAAAGAAGGTGGTATAACCAAATCCTTTATCATCAAACTCTGTATGAAGGGGGCCTAACCCAGCTTGCTTTACAGAACCTGCATTGATGGCTTCGAAATCTAGGATAGGTATGCCATAGGCATCTCCAGAAAATTGCTCATTCTCTATAGCCTGCATCATCTTGGAGAAGGAGTGGACAGTTACATCGGCAGAAAGTTTACCGCTACCTACGATGTATTCTCCGCTAGGGTCTACATCACATCCGTGAGGAGATTTTGGTGTAGGTAAAAAGTATACCAAGCCCGGGCATTTGGCAGGGTCTAGCACCTTTACTTCCTTCTTCCAAGTGGTGGTGGCCATATGGGTATGCTCGTCATATACGTTATGCGCATAGTTTGTTGGCATGGTTTCGTAGTTACCAGCAGCCAAATATTCTTCGGCCTTCTTCCAGTTAACTGCAGCGATAAAGTCCTTATCGTTTTGTGAAGCATTTACCTCTAACAAGGTGCTGGCTTCTTCTGTATTATAGGTGGTGTAAAAGAACCAACCATGAGAATCGCCACGACCAGGGTGTGCCTTGTCATAGTCGAAACCAGGCATCATAATCTGGAACGAAAGATCCATGCCTCCATCTTCCTGATCCACAGAAATAAAGGATAGCGCCCCTTTAAAATTGCCCTTATATTCCTTAATAGACATGTCTCGTTGTGGTACTGGTACTCCAAAACGAGTCCCCGCGATTACATATTCTGTGTTCTCTGTTACATAAGAAGAACTATGGTTCCCAGCACTATTAGGAATCTCGATAATCTCTGTGGTTTCGAAAGTTGAAAGATCCACTTTTGCAATCCTCGGCGTGTTGTTCCCATTTACAAATACCCAACGCCCGTCCAATTCTCCATTGGTTTGAGAGATGTCAGGGTGGTGTAAATCGTCCCAAGGCACAAAGCCAAAGGAAGTATTTAACATAGGCTTGGTTTCCTCGTTATAACCATAGGCTTTTTCTGCATCCTGAGAGAAGACCGGAATTACTTTAAACAGTCGCCCCGATGGAAGTCCATACACAGACAATTGTCCGTTGAACCCTCCCGAAATAAATGCGTAATATTCGTCGTGTTGCCCTGGTGGGACGTACACTTTTTCTGCGACGTTAGACGTCAAGGCTCCGCTGTTGGTGTTTCCTTGGTCATTACAACTTAGGAAAACGCCCAAAACCATAATCGCGAATACCAATCTGATTGGATTTTTCATGATGGTGTTATTAGAATTATATTAATTAGGTAGAATTACTTTGTCAACTACATGTACGATCCCGTTACCGGCCGGTACACTTGCTAGGATTTTGGCGCCTCCAACGTAAACATCATCCCCCTCTACGGTAACTGGGATGTTTTCGTTGCTTGCTTGTCCTAGTTTTTTAAATTTCTTTAAGAACTCTTTGCTATAGTTCCCGGGGGTCACATGGTGTTTTAATATAAACGCCAATTGATCTTTGTTTTCGGGTTTTAGCAAGTTGGCTACGGTTCCTTCTGGTAAGGCATCAAAGGCTGCGTTGGTCGGTGCGAAAACCATCAAAGGCCCTGCATTAACCAAAGCGTTTTCCAATTCGGCCGCTTGTACGGCTGCCACCAAAGTGGTATGATCTGGCGAGCCAATGGCTATATCTAATACATTAGGTGTAGACTCGTCGTCTGTTAAAAACGCCTGTCCCTGTCTTGTCTCGTTGGCTGTAGTTGCCGGAGTGGCCTCTTGGGCCGGTGCTTCTTGCTTGTCTTTGCAACCTACTAGTAGGGTGGTAAAAAAGACGATCAGTAGTGTGGATAGAAAAGTTTTCATAAGATCTATTTTAATCACTTAAGCGTTCGGAAGTATTCCAGGATACTTCGAGCTTCAGCTTCTGTTAGACTTTGATTTGCCATAGGCGAGCCGTTGTAGTCGATAAGCAACTGCCGGGCGATGGGATCTTTTTGGGTCATCTCTTCTGGGTTAAGAATCATATTCATAATCCATTCTGGAGAGCGGCGTTCCATTATGCCGCTAGGGGCAGGGCCTATAAATCGCTTGGTGGGTTTATGACAAGACCCGCATTTGGTTTTAAACAGTTCGTCACCCTGGGCAACCATCGCATTATCTATGGTAGCCGGAAGATCCATACTACTTATGGGCCCAATTCCTTTGTTGTTTAGGTCGATAGTGGCTTCGGCCGATGCGGTTTTTGTTTTAGCGGGCGCTTCTTTTTTAGTGGCTCCGATCTTTATTTTTTGATCTTCTTTAGATTCTTCTTTGCCTTCACCACATCCGGCAAATAGCAATAAGCAACCTAGTGCTAAGGGTGTTACAAAATGTCTCATGTTTGGTATTTTGGGTAAATGTAGCCTCTGAAAAATGTTAAGAAAATGATAAATGTCAGTAAAGAGGATAAAAAGACATTTTACTCGTTTAATATATTTAGCTTTGTGCCATGATCAGTAACGCCTCCAAAATTGCCATTAAAACCCTCGCCTATTTGGCAGAGCAGGTTGGTACCGATAACAAAACACGAGCACAAGAATTGGCTAAAACTTTGGATGTGCCAAAGCCCTATTTGTCGAAGATTTTGCAGCAGTTGGCGGCCAAAGGTTTTGTCTCATCGGTCAAAGGGCCGCATGGAGGATTTTATCTTACCCACGAACAACTCGATAGCACAGTTATGTCTGTAATTATCGAAGTAGAAGGGAAGGACCGTTTTGGACTTTGTATGTTGAGTTTCGAGGCGTGTAATAATGCCCAACCTTGTGCTATTCATCATTTGGTTTATAAGGAAAAAGAAGCCCTGCGGAAGCAATTTGGCACCATCACCATTGGTGCCTTGAACTAATGTAACGGACTAGCGTGCCTCTGGTTTAATCGAGAAAGAGTAGCGATGAGGAACATTTGCATCGATGCGATACTTTTCGTGTACCATGCGTCCCCAGGAGTTGTCGCCGCCAACGCCCATTTGTGTGGCATCCAGATTCCATTGGTAAGTGTCTCCTAATAGGATGTCTGCGCCGTGGCGTTTGGTAACCGGGACTAGCCCAGAAGCAGATTCCTGACCGTCTTCTGCCTTGTGGTCTAACTGCTCCATCATAAATGGCCAAATACTGCTAGAGAGGTGATTGCTTTTGGAGGCGGTAAGGGAGCTCTTTTCGTTCTTGACCGATATCCATCGTACGCCCATTTTGTTCCCGGTTTCCTGTGGCCTGGAGTAGCGGTGGAATTGCTCTTCTACCAGCCCAGAATACAAGGCTAATTTACTGCCTGTCTGCCGGTCTAGATAGCTTTCCTGAGGTCCTTTCCCATACCAGCTTACCTGATTAAAATCTCTATTTAAGGTCAAATACATTCCTATGCGCGGAACATTTGGTAGATCCTGTTTCAGCGGTTGATATCGATAGTCCAACTCTAAGGTGCCGTCGGGCTTCAATAAATAGCTAATGGTTACTTTGGCTGGCTCGCCAGCGAAGCTATATTCCACTTTGTAGGACACCCCTTCTTTTAACTTTTTAGGTGTAGCTATCAGGCTAGAGCGCACATTGTAACTCGCGTCTTGCCAAATTTTGGCCCAGCGATCCATGCCATTCCCTAAGTCGTTGTCTGTTGGGGGGCGCCAAAAGTTTGGCATAGGTGGATAGCGGGTAAGCAAATTTCCTTGGTAGGTCCAGTTAGACAAAGCACCTGTAGTAGCATCTAGTTGCAGTGCAACTTCTAGGTTTTTGATCAGGTAGGTGCCGTTGCTTTGTGTAATCTCCAAGTCGATGGGGATTAAATCTTGGGGTGCTTTCCGCACCTTTCTAAGCAATACTTGGTGCCAGGCGATTTCGTGCCCAGCAGGAATCAGGTCATTGGCTTCTTTTTGAACCAGCTGAACTTCTAGGATATATTCTCCTGTCTTGTCGAACCGCCTAGGCCAAGGCTGGAGCCTGATCTGGCGGTTATCTTGCGGAGCAAGGGAGGCTTCCTGTGGCATGCCTTTTAGCCACATAACCCCATCTTTTAGTATGCGCCAACGGATTTCTTTGTCGGTAAAGTCTTCGAAAAAGTTTTTGTTTAAAATATCTAATCTTCCATTGCCCTTGTAGTTAAACTCCACGGGTTCGTATACCTTCTTTACCTCGGTAAGATGCGGATGAGGATTGCGGTACGGATCTATCAAGCCATTATTTAAAAAGTTTCCATCGGTGGGAAGATCGGGATGGTAATCGTGGCCGTAGGCCAAGTAGGGGTTACCATCTTTATCTTTATATTCCAAAGACTGATCTACCCAATCCCAGATATACCCCCCCTGTAAATTGGGGTAGCGTTCTATGATGTCCCAATAATCCTGAAGATTGCCGACAGAATTCCCCATGGCATGGCAATATTCTATCATAATGGCAGCCTTATCCGGATGTTGGGCGCCATGGTCGATAAGGGTTTGCGGCCTTGGGTACATAGGACAATAAACATCAGAATAAGGCTCCATCCCTGCTGGTTCGTATTGTACAATGCGGGTGCTGTCTTGGGCTTTCAGCCAAGCGTAAGTGGTTTCGAAGATCGAACCATGACCAGCCTCGTTGCCCAAAGACCAGGAGTAAATAGAAGGATGATTGCGGTCGCGGTAATACATGCGTTTAGTGCGCATCATATGCGCTGGTAACCAACTGTTTTCGTTCCCTATTTGGGTACTGTCATAGATGGCTAGTGGATGGCTTTCTATATTGGCCTCGTCGATAACATATAAACCGTAGCGGTCGCAAAGCTCTAACCAATACGGATGGTTGGGGTAGTGGGCAGAGCGCACCGCATTGATGTTGTTTTGTTTCATCAGGCGGATGTCTGCTTCCATGGAGGCCTTAGGTACCACATGCCCGCTAAAAGGATCAGTCTCGTGCCGGTCTACCCCTCTAAAATATACCGCTTGGCCGTTTACGAGAACCTGCCCTCCGTCAATTTGGACGTCTCTAAATCCGGTATAACTGTTTAGGTACTGATTGTCATTGTTGTTGCTTGGGTTTTCTAAGGAAATCTTTAAGTCGTATAGGTTTGGGCGCTCTGCGCTCCAAGTTCTAACAGAATCGATCTGATGTTTAAAATGCACTGCTAGGCTATCTCCCGCTGAGATTTCGACCATTTTCTGCTCCTTAAATACAGGGGTTATATCGTCAAATAGGGTAAAACTAAGCCTGCGCTGTAATAGCGTGTCGCTGCTATTCAGCATAGAAACCTTAGCGTCTAACAAACCTGCATTGCCAGATAAATTTCCCTGAACATGATAATCTACTATGCTGGCTTTTGGACGAGTGTAGAGGAATACCTCACGTTCGATTCCGCTCATCCTAAGCATGTCCTGACTTTCAAGATAAGAAGCATCGGTCCATCTAAATTGCTGTAGTGCGATTAGGTTTTCACCTTCGACCAAATAGGGGCTGAGGTCAAATTCTGCAGGGGTTTTACTGCCCTGAGAATAGCCGACATATTGGCCGTTTACATATAGATATAAAGCGGATTTGGCTCCGGCAAAATGTAAAATTACCTGCTCGTTTAAAAATGGGGCATCCAATACAATTCGCTTTCTATAAGTGCCAACGGGGTTATAGTCTTTAGGGGCATCCGGCCACTGAGTGGTAAATGGGTAGCGTTCGTCTAGGTAAATGGGTTTGCCGTAGCCTTCCACTTCCCAATTCGCCGGTACAGGAATGCTGTCCCAGTTGGTATCGTCAAATTCCAAGTGATGAAACCGCGTTGGACGTTCGGTTGGGTTTTTAACCCAATGAAACTTCCAAAGGCCGTTGAGATCCATAAACCTGCGCGAATCCTCCATGTTCTGTAGGTCGTCATTCTCTACAGCAAAAAAGCTAGCCCTAGGCGGTAGTTTGTTTTCTTCGAATACTTGATGGTTGTAATGATAGGGTTGCTGGGGTACGGGTTCTAGCTTGGGCGGGCTACAGGAAGCGACCATGAAAAAGACGAAAGCGACAAAAAGAAGGGATACTCTCATGAAAATGAAGTCATAAAATCCTCCGAAAGAACCTTTCGGAGGTACTTTAATAACAGATTCGCTTGCGATTTATTGAAAACCAGGGGCGGTTTTATCTTTAGTACATTGTGGTCTGGCCCATCGGTGCTCATCAAAATGCCGTGCTCCTTCATGCGGTTGGCAAGGTAGCTCGCCTGTGCCGCTAGTGGATTTCGTTCGGCATCGACCAACTCAAAACCTAAAAAGAGGCCTTGCCCTCGAACTTGCCCAATGATAACAAAATCTTTTTGTAAAGTCGCTAGACCATCTTTTAAATAACCGCCGACCTCTAGGGCGTTTTGCTGAAGCCCTTCTTGCTTTACCACGCTTAATACGGCATGTGCTATAGCGCAGGAAACAGGGTTGCCACCAAAGGTGTTGAAGTATTCCATGCCGTTGGCAAAAGCCTCAGCCACCTTCTTAGTACAGGCGACTGCCGCCACAGGATGCCCGTTACCCAAGGGCTTTCCTATGGTGACGATATCTGGAACCACTCCATGCAGCTGGAAGCCCCAAAATGTAGCCCCCATGCGGCCGCATCCGGTTTGCACTTCGTCCGAGATGCAAACCGCTCCTGCCTGGCGGGCCATGCGGTAAGCCTCGGCCAAAAACCCATCTGGAAGTTCTATTTGCCCGCCGCAGGAGATGATCGGCTCGACGATCAATGCGGCCGGTTTTCGTTCGTTATTTTGTATGGTGTCTATACATTTCTGCACCTCTTGGGCATAGGCCATCCCGGTATCTGCGCCTTGGTATTTTCCGCGGAAGGCGTCCGGCAATGGGAATATTTGGGTGTATTCTGGTTTGCCTTGTCCGCCTTTGCCATCAAATTTATAAGAGCTCATGGCCACACATAGGCTGGTATTGCCATGGTAGCCGGCCTGCGAAGCTATTATATCGGTTCCGCCACTGCTGGCATATGCCATACGCATAGCCAACTCGTTGGCCTCGCTACCCGAGTTCACAAAATGGAGTACGCTTAGTTCTTCTGGCAGTGTTTCCAATAGGGCTTCGGCCAAGGCATTGATGTTGGGGTGTAGGTAGCGGGTGTTGGTATTGATCAGATTCATCTGGGCCTTACCTGCTTCTACCACCTTGGGGTGTTCATGGCCTACATGGGCCACATTGTTTACCGTGTCCAAGTATTTCCTACCCAATCGATCCATCAAGTAAGCCCCTGCACCTCGAACCATTTCTAGTGGTGTTTCGTATTGCAGGCTCAGACTTTTGCCTAAGTGATTCTTCCTATAATCGATTAAACCGCTACGGTCTGGCTTATGATCTACTTCCAAGGCCTTCAGCTTAAAGAGCAGGTTGGGATCTGGGCATAGGCCAGCCCAAAGTTTTTGTTCAGACGGGTAGGCTACACCAGGAAAGTCTAGCGTATTCCCCAATAGAGAATGCATCAATTGAAAATGCAGATGCGGTGCCCAGTTCCCGTTCTCGGGATAGTTGCCTAAAACTCCAATTTGAGCTCCTTTAGCAATTTTACTGCCCAAAGTTTTATCGTCGATACTCTCTGGATGTAGATGCCCATAGAGGCTAAAAAAGCTAAGGCCGTCTTCTTGGTGCTTAAGCACTACCAAACCGCCATATTCCTTTTCACCCGCATCGTTGGTGCAAATAACTACTTCACCTTCCCATAAGGCGTGCACCGGGGTAGAGGCGTCTAGCCAAAAGTCGATGCCTAAATGCACAGTTCGGTCCTCCATACCACTGTTTCCTTCTCGCCCATAAGTACCACTGGTGTATAATGGTCGTGGTTCTAAATACCCTCCTGCCAATATTTTGTCCGGGACTGTTTTTTGTAGTTGCTCGATTTTAAATTGAAACAAATCCAGGTTGTTGAATTCGTATTGATGTCCCAACCACTGGCTAGCCACACTCAGGTCTATAAGCTCGGCGTCCGTACGCCCCACGGTGGGGAATAATCGATCTAAGCTTAGAGGCTGCTTTTTTGTCCAAGCGGCAAAGGCACCCGCTTGTGGATGAGGATGGAAACCGCAGGCCAATCGAAAGCTGTATTGGGCAAAATCGGGGTTTATACCATGCCATTTTTTTAGCAAGGCCCAACCAGCTGTATCGCTAATCTGTAGGTACTTATTTTCTGGTTCGGCCTTTCTGTTTATGGCCGATTTGGTCAGCGAAATGACCAGCCGCATCGCAATGGCGGTATATAAGTGCTCCAATTCTTCTTCCTGTATTGGATAGATTTTATGATAACCCTTAAGAACGTGATTCACGGCTTCCAACGGATTCGGGCATCCCATGACGGCATAGGTACAACAAACCGCCACATCGTTAATAAGCTGGGTATGGATGGCATCTCCAAAGTCGATGATGCTATTAACCTCGGGCTCGGTTAGGTCGTGGTTTACTAGGATGTTGTTATCGTTGGCATCGTTGTGCACCACCTGTTTTCTCAGGGTCTCATACGAAGCGATATCGGCCTGGAAACGTTCCTGATAAAAGCCGATTATCTGGGCTTCTTCGGTCTCGAACAACTGGAGGTGGTCTGTGGTCCATAAACTCTGTGCTACATCCCAAACAAAAGAACGATGGGCTTTGGAGTGGTTAATGTCTTTTAAGGCCAAACTTATTTGTCCTCCAGATTCCCCTAAGCTTTCGAGTAGTTCAGCTGAGATCGGGTTTACCTGGCTCCAAAGTCTGCCATCCAACCAACTCAACAACCTGATGCTTCTTGTTCCATCATGTTCTATTAAGCGATGTGCTTCGCCGCTTAGCGTAGCGATCAAAGTAGGTGCCGTTAGTACTTTATGGTTTTCTAGATGTTGAAGTAAATATTGTTGAAAATCCAAGTCGTCCAAATCCGGATCTGGACGAGAGATTTTTAAGATATACTTCTTGCCGCTTTGCGCTTCAACCCTAAAATTAAAATCCATCTCGCCCGGAAGTGGCTTTAGCGTTCCATGTAGGCCGTAGAATTGCTCTAGCCAATTTTTAGCGAGTTCAGTATCGATCTTATTACTGCTATAACTGTTCATTTTAACGTAAAATAAAACCGTTTTTCATGGGGTCTGCTGGGTCAATCACAAAGGTATTGGCAGCTGTGATAAAAGCAGTGCCCCTTACTTCTGGAATCACAGCCTGGAAAGGGCCAAAATCCAATTCTTCGATGTAGGAGGCTGTAAAGCGAGAGCCCGTAATACTTTCAATCACCATGGTATCGCCCATCGCCAATTGGTTTCGAGCATGCTGTATGGCCATCCTGCCAGATACCCCCGATCCGGTTGGACAGCGGTCTACCTCGCCTTCGGCAAAAATGCAAACATTGCGCGAATCTGCTCCGGAGGCCTGTTTTGCATTATCCACAAAAATGGTTCCATATAAAAAACTAAGGTCTGCCTCGAAGGGGTGTTCTATCTTTTTGTTTTTAGCCATCACAGCCTGTTTAATGTCCATTCCCGTTTGGATTAATCGTCTATACGAAGCCTCATTTAAGGCCAAATCCAATTGGTTTTTAGCCAAATCTACGTAGGCGTAAAAAGCGCCTCCATAGGCGAGGTCGTAAGTTACACTTCCTAGGCCATCAATCTCTGCTTTTAAGTCTAGGTCCACCACAAACGAGGGCACACAATGGAATCGGACACCTGCTATCTGACCGTTTTTTACACTGGTATAAGAATTAATTCGGCCGCAGGGCGCATCGATTTCCAATTTGTTTTCGCCTTCTTGCACATCCAACCAGTTCAGCTGTACAGCCAAAGTACTTATGGCGATAATAGCATGACCGCACATGGTAGAATAGCCCTCATTATGTAAAAATATAATCCCAAAATCGCCACTTTCGTCATTGGGTGGCGTCAGGATACAACCATACATATCGGCATGGCCTCTAGGCTCGAACATCAGCGCGGTTCGCAAATGGTCGTAATGTTCCTTGCAGTAACGGCGGTAGTCCAATACACTATCTCCCTTTAATTCTGGGAAGCCATCTAGGATTACTCGTAGCGGTTCGCCACCGGTATGCATGTCGATGGTTTTTATCTGAAGCCATTCGTCAGGGAAATCGGGCTGGGTCTGCTGTTTTATTTTTTGGTAGGTATTCATTCACTATGGCGTTGGAAGTAATAATTGGCGGCGATCAAATCTTCTAAGGCGTGCCCTACAGATTTAAACAAGGTAATCTCTTCCCGAGTGCTCCTGCCCGCATGTTTTCCGCTGCAAAGGTCGAAGAGGTCTGCATGGATATCCTCGGGTTTTAGAATGCCTTTGTTTAAAGGAATGACAATCTCTCCACTTTCTTTTAGACCGCCCTCCAAGGTATCTACAAAAACATTGGCTCTTTGGATGGCCTCATCATTGGCCTCTCGCATATCGGGGCGATAAGCACCAATCAGGTCTAAATGTTGCCCAGCTTGCAACCAAGCCCCATCGATCAATGGAGTCTTAGATAAGGTGGCACAACTGATAATGTCCACTTTTTGCACCGCCGCTTCTAGCTCTTCGGTAACTTGGAGGTCGAGGTTTAAATGGCCTAGTGAATCGATTAAGGCCTGTGCTTTTTTGGAATTCCTTCCCCAAACTATAATTCTTTCTAGGGTAAACTGACTTGCATAAGCTTGGATCAGCTCTGGGGCCAAGGCTCCTGTTCCAACCACTAAGAGGCTAGAGGAATCGGGTCGAGCCAAATAGTTTGCAGCCAAAACCGAAGCCGATGCGGTACGTTTGGTCGTTAACTTTTTTGCGTCTACCAAGGCTTTTGGGCTTCCCGTTTTTACATCGAATAACATATAAATCCCTTGTATGGCTGGGAGTTGCTGCTTGCCATTTTCTGGGTTTACCACCACTACTTTAACCCCGGCTGCATTGCTGGCTTGCCAGGCTGGCATCAACAACATCGACGATTCTCTTTCGGCATGTGGGTTGGGAAAGTCATGGTGATGACGCAGGGGTACGATGATGTCCTTATTGGCAAAGCCCTTCCTTAGGGCTTCGATTAGTCCGGGGAAATCGGTATGCGCTTCTATAAATTGGGCATCGATATGGCAGATGGCATCCATTATCTAAAATTAGGCAATTCCGTCAGGTTGATACGAAATTAGCCCGAAATAGATAATAAAGTACAATCAATAGATAATTTAAAGGCAAGAATGCCTCTATAGTACCCGAGTTTGCTTTTTGTAAAAGGCGTCTGCCTGCATCTGCATCAGCTCTCTGGCCTTTTGACGCTTGTAGTTGTATAGCTCCTGATCTTCGGCTATGTCCGTATACACTTGGTTATTGATGGCTCTATCGGTCTCTACTACATATTCGCGCTGCATTTTTTGCTGAGCCATCCAACTGCTCACCGCTCCTTCTTGTTCGGCAAGCTTGAGGTCGTAAGCTCCTTTCGGCGCCAGAAGTTTTACTAATATAGGGGAGGTTTCTATAGCCAAAAACAGCAGAAAGATAAAAAAGGAGGGCAACCATGGGAGTTTCTCCAAAGCGTTTACTCGAGCCATCAGCCCGTCAAAACCATCGATGACCGGTTGGGTTTCTTCCACCTTGCTTTGGTATTCGGTGGCCAATAAAGCGATCTGGTTTTCCGCTGCTTCAATCTTTGCATCATTGGCAGTTCTTAAGGCCTGCAGGGCAGCCAATTCCGAGTCGTGTTTTTCTCGCTTTTCTTTATAAACAGGGCCCTTACCAACGATCTCGGTTCCTTTTCTCCCTTCCGCTTCAGAGATATAGGTTTCATATAAAGCATTTACGGAGGCTTCTTTGTCTGTGACTTCTTGTTTTAAACCGATGATATCGGTTTCTAAGGCCTCTATGGCAGGGGTGTATTGCAAGGCGAGTTGATCCTTATTGGCCAAAGTCATCTCATTCTTTTCTTCCAATAACACCTGGTCGATTTCCTTTTCGAAGATTTTCATCTCCAAAGGTTTGGCGATAACAATAGCGATAATAACGGCTAAAGCAATTCGTGGCGTCGCTTGTAAAAACTCATCAAAAAAGTTATCTCTTTTCTTGATCGTCGATACGATAAATCGATCTAGATTAAAGATTAACAACCCCCAGATTAGGCCAAAAAAGATGGCACTTGGGATGGTGTCAAATACCGTGTATAAGGCATAAGAGGCGGCGATGGAAGCCATCACGGCGGTAAAAAATACGGTGGCACCAATCCCTGCGTATTTGGTGCGTTCCCCAGCAGAGCACTCGTCCAAAAGATCGGTGTCTGCGCCAGAACAGAAGATAAAGAAGCGTTGTAACATGAAAAGATTTGATTTTTGATTGATAGAATATTAAACGTGCTTTTTTAAGATTTGTTACAAAAAAAAGCCTCACATGGAGGCTTTTATCATTTTGTTAGCATTTGATTTTAAGGAAGTTTGATTGGGTTCTTTGTAATATGAACCTCTGTGGGCTTTCCTTCGCAATCTTTTACTTGAATGTTCAGGTATTGATGCTTCTTCACCACTTTAATCGCTTTGTCTGAAGAAACTTTTTTTCCTTCATAGTAGAACGTAGCTCCTTCTTTTGCCAAATCGATGACATGATCTAGAGGATTTGGTGGTGGTGGAGGTGGTGGTGGAGCGATTTCCACGATCTCTATTTCCTGTAATTCACCATGGTCCGCAGATGGAGGTGGAGGTGGAGGCGGTGGCACCATTTTGTTTGCTCCTTTTAGCTTTGCCGCAGGAGCAGGTTCTGGTGGCGGTGGAGGTAATGGTAACTGCGGAAAGGGTTGCGCCTTGCCTCGCTGAGCCGTCGTCATAAGGCTATATAAATATTCCATACGCACCACATCTTGTTTTTTGATGTTCATGTGCTGCGGGTCCATCTCGTTGTATTTCTTTGCGAGTGTATTGTATTCCTTAATCTGTTTTTTAGTCGCGCCATCTTGTAATTCTATCGAAGGATAATCTTCCAAATAAGCTACTTCTTTATTGCTAAAACCATAGAGGGCCAAGGCTACAATAGGAATGAGTAAAAGCATTCGCCAGCTTAGCTGTCTGTTAGATGTTTGTGTTTTCATAACTGTTAAACGTTTTTTGAATGATGAATAATTAATCCCATGTGCCAAGGTAGGCACGGCAGCATTTGATGAGAATGCCAAAAGGGTGTGTTGATAGGTATGTCTGGGAATTCCATGGTCGATCACTGCCTGATCTGCCAAGAATTCGTGATTTAGTTTTATAGCCCTGCGGAATAGAGGTATTAAAGGGTTAAACCAAAAAACCACCTGTAAAAGTTCCATTAAGATCAAATCTAGGGTATGCCATTGTCTGGCGTGAGCCTCCTCATGCAGTAATACCGATTTTGGTATCTCTTGCCGCTCGTAAGCAGCGCGATTTAAAAAGATATACCGTAAAAATGTATGGGGTTCTGTGGGTCCACCTAGCAGTATCTTCCAATGGTCCGGCCAAGGGTCTCTTTCGTTTTTATACACCTTGCTATACATGCCAAATAAATTCCGAATAAAACGGATAAGTAGTAGGGTACTTACCACAAGGTATAAGCCCAAGAGTATACTAGGCCAGTCGATACCTTTGGCCTCTGTTGCCGCTGCTACAGTCCCGGTCCATTCTATGATGGCCTGATTCGACCCTGGCAAATAGGTAGTAAAAGTAATTAATGGGATGATCATGGCTAATAGCACGCTGCTTATTAAGTAAAAGCGTTTAACGCTATGCTTGCTGGTATTTCTTAGTAATAGCCAATAGCCTCCATAAAAGAGGGCAAAACAGGCGATGGATTTTAATAAGTAATCTTCCATGGCTTATTTCTTTTCGATTTCAGAGTCAATCAGTTTGCGCAATTCTTGCAGGTCCTCCTTGCTTAGGTCGCTTTCTTGTGTAAAGAAAGAAGCGAATTGGCTGGCCGAGTCGTTAAAAAAATTCTTGATTAAACCATTCATGTGGCGGGCGAAGTAGTCCTTCTTCTTTACTTTGGGGAAGTAGCGCCTGGAGCGTCCTTCTTGCTCATAATCTATAAAACCTTTTTCCTGCATCCGTTTAAGCAAGGTGGCCACAGTAGTGGTTGCGGGCTTAGGCTCATCGTAACAATCGATCAGTTCCTTCATAAAGGCTTTTTTGCTCTTCCACAGGTATTGCATCAGTTGTTCTTCGGCTTTGGATAGACTCATAATTAAGAATTTACTCTACAAACGTAGAATAAAATATTATATTCTACAAGTGTAGAGTAATATTTTTTTCGAATGCTTACCTTTGACCCTCAATTTTCCTGCCATGAGTATCGAACGAAGCTTAAAACAACGAGCCAACAACAAATGCGAATGCTGTCAAAGCGAAGAGCAGCTTGCTGTCTATCAGGTTCCGGACTCGCCAATAGAGGGGGAAACTACCAGTATTCTAGCTTGCCATACCTGTATAGCCCAGTTCGATGCCGAAGAGCGAGACGAAAACCACTGGCGTTGTTTAAACGATTGCATGTGGTCCGAACACTCGGCTGTGCAAGTGATGGCTTGGCGGATGCTACATCGGTTAAAAGACCTAGACTGGACCGCCTCTTTACTAGACATGATGTATTTGGAAGAAGACACCTTGGCTTGGGCACAGGCAGCAGCAGACGACCAAGATAAAAGTGATGGTCCTGTTCATCGGGATGTAAATGGTGCAGTATTAGCTGCCGGCGATAGTGTCGTTTTGGTAAAGGACCTAAAAGTGAAAGGCTCGAGTATGGTCGCCAAACAGGGCACAGCTGTTCGGCGCATTTCGCTCGATCATGACAACCAAGAGTACATCGAAGGTAAAGTCGATGGGCAACAAATCGTGATTATTACCAAATATGTCAAGAAGCTCTAAGGCTAATTGCTCATTTTCGTAAAGTAATGATAGAACTGAGGGATGGTCTCTATCCCTTTAAGGTAATTCCAAACCCCAAAATGCTCGTTAGGCGAATGGATGGCATCGCTGTCCAATCCAAATCCCATCAAGATGGTTTTGCTCTTTAGTTCCTTTTCGAATAAAGCGACAATGGGGATGCTCCCGCCACTGCGCTGAGGGATGGGTGTATTCCCAAAAGTGGCTTCGTAAGCTTTGCTGGCTGCGCGATAACCCAAGCTATCTATAGGGGTTACATAGGCTTGACCTCCATGATGCGGATGTACCTGTACCGTCACTCCTTGAGGTGCGATAGATTCGAAGTGGTTTTTAAACAGCTCGGTAATCTCTTCCCAATTTTGGTCAGGGACCAAACGCATGGAAATCTTGGCGTAGGCCTTACTGGCGATCACCGTTTTGGCTCCTTCGCCTATATAGCCTCCCCAAATGCCATTAACATCTAAGGTTGGGCGAATGGAGTTACGCTCGTTGGTGGTATACCCTTTTTCTCCATAGACATCATCGATATCGAGGGCCTGTTTGTAGGCCTCCTTATCGAAGGGAGCCTCGGCCATCTTGGCGCGTTCTTCCAAACTTAATTCTTCTACCTTATCGTAGAACCCAGGGATGGTAATATGGTTGTTCTCATCGTGTAAAGAAGCGATCATCTTCGTTAAAACATTGATGGGGTTGGCCACCGCTCCCCCGTAAAGTCCACTGTGTAAATCCCGGTTGGGCCCCGTTACTTCTACCTCTACATAACTTAAACCTCTAAGCCCGGTAGTAATCGATGGGATGTCGTTGGCGATCATTCCAGTATCCGAAATTAGGATGACATCGTTGGATAGTTTTTCCTGATTGCGTTCTACAAACCACCCTAGCGATTCGCTCCCCACTTCTTCTTCGCCTTCTATCATAAACTTGACGTTACATGGAAGCTGCCCGGTTTGGGTCATATATTCTAGTGCCTTCACATGCATATACATCTGTCCTTTATCGTCGCAGGCTCCGCGGGCAAAGATGGCACCATCTGGGTGCTTATCTGTTTTTTTGATCACCGGCTCGAACGGTGGGCTGTGCCATAGATCTAACGGATCTGGCGGCTGTACATCATAATGCCCATAAACCAATACTGTAGGCAGTTGTGGGTCGACCATTTTTTCGCCATAGACAATGGGATAGCCTGGAGTTTCGCATATTTCTACGGCATCGCAACCCGCTTCTTGCAGTCTGTCTCGAACAGCCTGAGCGGTTTCGATTACTGCGTTTTTATAGGCAGAATCTGCACTGATGCTAGGGATCTTTAACAGCTCGATAAGCTCTTGTAAAAAGCGGTCTTTATTGGTTTGGATATAGTCTTTTGCACTTTGCATGGGTATGGTCTTTTTTAGAAGGATGGCTAAGGTACGAATAAGGGCGATTTTTCGTAAAAACTTTGTTCGGAAATTAAAATCTTGTGTATATTTGCCGTCCCTAAGCGGATGTGGTGGAACTGGTAGACACGCTAGACTTAGGATCTAGTGCCGCAAGGCGTGGGGGTTCGACTCCCTTCATCCGCACTCAAAAACCCTTCGACGAAAGTTGAAGGGTTTTTTTGTTTGTCTTCAGGGGTCGAACCGGTGCTGCTCGTTAAAGCCTCGTTAGATTTTCAAATGCATCCTGATGTGTCCAAGCCTTCAATAAAATTGGGATAAGAATGTTGAGTGTTGGCTATACAATGGCAAGCACTCGCTAAAAATGTCCACTGGACATTTTCCTTACGTTCGTTTCATCCGCACTCAAAAACCCTTCGACGAAAGTTGAAGGGTTTTTTTGTTTATATAATCGGTCCAATCCTCTTGAAGAGAATTTTGTATCTTCATATCTAAACTAACAACCTCATGAAAAATTTCTTTTTTATTGTCATGCTACTTCTTAGTATTAGCCTTTCGGCCCAAGAGATCGGGGTACGATTTGGAGAAGTAGCCCGTAACAACGTTGCCATCGATGGAATCATCCCCACCGGAGGCAATAGAATTCATGCCAATATATCCTTTGGAGATAACGGTGTTGGCTTGGACGCCTTGTGGGATTTTGTGTACGAACCTCTGGGGCAAGAAGCCTTGATGTGGTATGCGGGTTTTGGACCTTCTGCCAGTTTTGGCGATGACGACTTTTACCTAGGTGCCAGTGGCGAAATTGGGCTAGAATACCGCTTTAGCGGAGTGCCCATTGTTATAGGTGCAGATTACCGTCCTACCTTCTGGATCGTAGAAGATACAGACTGGGAATGGGGTGGTTTTGGTCTAAACGTCAGGTGGGACTTTAGCGCTAATTAAAGGCTTTATTCCTTGATGATTTTTTGAGTGCTCACTCCCTTTTCGGTCTCAATTTTTAGCAAATAAAAACCAACAGGTAGTGTTGACACATCTACGCGCGTCATGTTTTCTGCCACGAGCATTAAACGTCCCTGCATGTCGAAAACATGCACGGCTACCACCATCGCAGATGTATTGATGTTTAGCTGGTCTGTTACTGGATTCGGACTTATGCTTACCGTCAAGGCGTCGAATTCTGTGGTGCTTAAGCTACATTGGTTGGTGTAAGTGCCGGTTACGTCTTTACACCATTTCGTTTACCAGGGCATCCTTAAAGTTTGCATCTGGGATATCTACAATTTGAGCTTGGGCGGCAAAGGAGAGCAATGCCAAAGAGAAGAGCCACTTTTTCATGTTGAGTAGATTTAGTTGAGAGCTAAAATATAGATTGAATTGAGTAGAATACCTAAATTTTCCTATCTTAGAAACATGGGAGTAGGACTTTTAGTATTAGCTACCGCAGCAGTTTGTTTAGGATTGGGTCTTCTTATCGAGATCCAAGAACGCCACTAACAATTGCCGGTTTTCTTCATTTGCTGTAGCAGGGGTTGTACCTTTGCTGCGGTTATTTTTTTGTCTATACCGAACTTATGTACGACGTCCTGATCGTTGGTGGAGGAGCCGCTGGTTTCTTTGCTGCCGTCAATTTAAAACAGCTGGCGCCAGCCCTTAAGGTCGCCATCTTAGAGCGGGGCGATAAGCCCTTGGCTAAGGTATTGGTTTCGGGTGGAGGACGTTGCAATGTCACCCACGGGATCTTCGACCCAAAAGAACTCAGCGGTTATTATCCTAGAGGACAAAAAGAATTGCTCGGGCCTTTTCATAGGTTTATGACTGGCGATACCATGGAGTGGTTCGAATCGCGTGGCGTCCCTCTTAAAATTGAAGAAGACGGTCGGGTGTTCCCTGTTTCGGATAGCTCGCAAAGCATAGCAGCTTGTCTTCAGAATGCAGCTAAAAATGCAGGCGTAGAAATACTATTAAAGCAAGGTGTAAAACAAGTCCGTAGTGCGGATAAAGGTTGGGGACTCACAACCACTCAAGCCCAGCTCCAATGTCGTTTTTTAGTGCTTGCTACTGGGAGCAGCCCTAAGATATGGAAGCTATTAGACAATATGGGCCATCGCATAGTAGCACCCGTACCTTCCTTATTTACTTTTAATATTAAAGACCCTATTTTAGATGGGTTAGCCGGGGTAAGCGTTGCTGGTAGGGTTGAAGTGGTTGGGCCAAATGGGAAAGTACTGCTTCAGGATGAGGGCCCAGTGCTTATAACCCATTGGGGGCTTAGCGGCCCTGCAGTATTAAAACTTTCTGCCTGGGGTGCGCGAGAGCTTCATCAATTAGATTATCGATTTAACATTCGTGTTTCTTGGTTAGGGATAGACAGGCAGCAATGCTTGGAGTTGCTAAAAGAGCAGCGGCAAATTCAGCCTAAGAAAAAAATGGTCAATGCTCGAGTGTTCGATCTACCCAAACGGCTATGGGCACGCTTGGTGATGCAACTAGATAGAGCCGAAGACTTGATCTGGGCCGATGTGCGTAACGAGCAGTTACAACAATTAGCTTCCTTGCTTACCGCAAGCAATTTCGAGGTGGCTGGCAAAAGTACCTTTAAAGAAGAATTTGTCACCGCTGGGGGGGTTGCCTTAGATGAGGTGGATTTTCGACGTTTCGAAAGTAAATTATTCCCAGGGCTGTTTATGGCGGGAGAAATTCTGGATATCGATGCGATAACCGGGGGCTTTAATTTTCAGAATGCTTGGACAGGGGGATACATTATTGCCGAGGCGATTTCGGCCAATCAGCCTAGTTAATTTCAATATCTTTGCACCAAATAAGCACATGGATACTTCACAATTTATTCCTTCCTATAGCCAACTTAGCCCGAAAGGCGGAAGTGTTCGCTGGCAAGCCCCTTCCAACATAGCCTTGGTTAAGTATTGGGGAAAGACCGATGTGCAAATCCCCATGAATCCGTCCATTAGTTTTACCCTTTCCACATGTCGCACAGAAACGCAATTGGATTTTGCTCCCAAGAGTGGGGCGTCGGCATGGATTAAGGTACTATTGGATGGCGAAGAACAAGAGGCCTTTATTCCTAAAATTGAAACCTTTTTTCAGCGTATAAAGGAGTATTTACCCTTTTTGGAAGCGTATCAATTTGTAGTCAAAACCCATAATAGCTTTCCGCATAGCAGTGGTATTGCATCCTCTGCCAGTGGAATGGGAGCGCTGGCCGCCTGTTTGGTGGCCATGGAAGAGCAGCTCTCTGGGCAAACGATGGAAGCATCTGCTCGTTCGCAAAAGATATCCTTTTTAGCCCGATTGGGTTCTGGGAGCGCCTGTAGAAGTATGGAAGGACCTTTGGTGGTTTGGGGCAGACATCCAGCCATTGCTGGCAGCAGCGATTTATATGGAGTACCCTATGGACATTCCATAGCTCCTGTTTTCGAAAATTACCGAGATAGTATCTTACTTGTAGATGTAGGCGAGAAGCAGGTAAGCAGTACCGCAGGACACGCTCTTATGCACGGGCATCCCTTTAGCGAAGCTCGTTTTGCAGAGGCCAATAAGCACCTGACTCAATTAAGCGAGGTATTACAGGTCGGCGATTTGGACGGCTTTATAGAACTAGTAGAGCTAGAAGCTTTGCAGTTGCACGCTATGATGCTTACATCGAGTCCATACTTTATTTTGATGAAACCCAACACCCTGGCGATTATAAATGCTGTTTGGGACTACCGCAAGCAAACCGGTTCTAAACTATGCTTTACCCTCGACGCTGGGGCCAACGTACATCTTCTATATCCAGATACAGAGGCCGACGAGGTTCGGCGATTTATACAGCAAGAATTGGCACAATATTGTAAAGATGGCGCCTTTATCCACGATCGCTGTGGGATAGGTATTAGTACATTTTAAGAAGCTAATTATCAGTTAATTAACCTTGTTTGGCCCAAAAGATTAGTTTTAGGTGTTACTTTATGTTGTAACTTTGCACTAATTCTTTACAGTGTTTTAGAATTAACCTAACTTTACCACAGTAAGAATAGTCTTATGAACGGACCTCTTTTTTATTCAAAGATCTTGCTCTTTGGTGAGTATGGAATCATCAAGGATTCCAAAGGATTATCTATCCCTTACAATTTTTACAACGGCGCGCTCAAACTCGATGCGCACGAAACCGTGCATACACACAGATCTCGTCAAAATCTAAAGCGCTTCGCGACTTATCTTAAAGAGTTATCCGTAGAGCAGCCAGAGTTGGTACAATTCGATTTCGATAAATTGGATGCCGATTTGGAGGCCGGTTTATACTTCGACTCGTCCATCCCAGAAGGGTATGGAGTAGGATCGAGTGGGGCCTTGGTCGCTGCGGTTTACGACAAGTATGCCTTAGCTAAAATCACAGTTTTAGAGAACCTAACTCGAGAGAAGTTGTTGGTGCTTAAAAAGATTTTTGGTGCCATGGAGTCTTTCTTCCATGGAAAGTCTTCGGGCTTAGATCCACTTAATAGTTATTTAAGCCTACCCATCTTAATCAACTCGAGCGACAATATCGAACCGGCTGGGATTCCTTCTCAATCGCTTCAAGGCAAAGGAGCTGTTTTTCTTTTAGATAGCGGAACTACCGGAGAGACCGCACCCATGGTGCAGATCTTTATGGAGAACATGAAAAAGGAAGGCTTTAGGAACATGCTTAAACATCAGTTTGTTAAGCATACCGATGCCTGTGTAGAGGATTTTCTTAAAGGTGACGTTAAGAGCCTATTTAGCAACATCAAGGATTTGTCCGTGGTGGTGCTAGATCATTTTAAACCCATGATTCCTAAAGAATTTCATACACTTTGGAAAAAAGGAATCGATTCCAATGCCTACTACTTAAAGCTTTGTGGCTCTGGTGGGGGCGGATATATGTTGGGCTTTACAGAAGACATCGACATGGCGCGCAACGCCTTGAAAGATTATAAGCTAGAAGTGGTTTATAACTTCTAGATTTTCCAAACCACATACCGGATGCTAAGCAGAAGACAGAAGCTATTTTTTCTAAAATTCTTTGCCCTGTTCTCTGTCGTGCGTGGCTATAACATCCTTATCATTGCCTTAGCACAGTACTTGACGGCCATCTATATCTTGGCGCCAAACAAACCTGCACGCCAAGTAATTTTAGATCCTAACCTCTTGATGTTGGTTTTGGCTTCGGCTGCTGCCATCGCTTCGGGTTATATTATCAATAGTTTTTACGATAGCGAAAAGGACCTGATCAATCGACCTAAAAAAACCATGTTGGATAGGTTGGTATCGCAAAATGTAAAGCTAAGCGGCTACTTTGTGCTTAATTTTTTGTCGGTGGTATTCGCCAGTTATGTTTCTTTTAGGGCAGTGGTTTTCTTTTCGATTTACATTTTTGCCATTTGGTTCTACTCGCATAAGCTTAAGAAGTATTTGTTTGTCGGCAACCTAACCGCTGCCATCCTATCTGTAGTGCCCTTCTTTGCCGTTTTTATTTACTACAGAAACCTCGATGAAGTGATCTTTGTGCATGCTACTTTTTTGTTTTTGCTGATCTCTATGCGCGAAGTGGTGAAAGATTTGGTAAACCTAAAAGGAGACTTGGCACAGAACTATCAAACCATCCCGGTGGTCTATGGAGAGGATGCGGCCAAAAAGATGATTACCACCTTGGCGGCTCTTACCTGGGTCCCGGCATTGATCCTGATCAATAATTACGACTTGGGCCTGATGAAATGGTACTTTTGGGCTAGTTTATTGCTGATCTTGGCCTTTGTAGTAGTGCTTTGGGTGGCCGAAGTTAAACGTCAGTATCTTTGGTTGCATGCCTTATTAAAGTTTATTATCGTGGCTGGGGTATTTTGTATTGCCTTACTCGATGTAGATTTACTGTTGAATAGATTTATCAATTTTTATGGCTGATGATATTTTAAAAGTAGCGTTAGGGCAGATTGCCCCTGTATGGTTGAACAAAGCTGCTACGCTAGACAAGGTCTTGGACAGCATGCGCGATGCTGCAAAAGAAGGCGCAGAACTAATCGTATTTGGCGAAGGACTTGTTCCTGGTTATCCTTTTTGGTTGGCTCTTACAGAGGGGGCCAAGTGGAACACCCAAACCAACAAAGAGCTGCATGCACATTATGTGCGCAATGCTGTGTCTATAGAAGAAGGAGATCTCGATGGGGTCTGTGCTCTTGCCAAAAAATTGAGTATGGCCGTGTATTTGGGAATCATCGAACGGCCACAAGACAGAGGAGGACATTCTATTTATGCCTCTTTGGTTTATATCGACCAGACAGGGCGAATCTGTTCTGTTCATCGAAAATTGCAGCCTACCTATGACGAACGTTTAACTTGGGCGCCAGGCGATGGTCATGGGTTAAGAGTTCATTCCTTAAAAGCATTTACCGTTGGGGGGCTTAATTGTTGGGAAAACTGGATGCCATTGCCCAGAGCAGCACTTTATGCTCAGGGCGAAAACCTACACGTGGCCGTTTGGCCGGGGAGCGATCATAATACCAAAGACATTACCCGATTTATCGCCCGCGAATCGCGTAGCTATGTGATTTCTGTTTCCTCTTTGATGAATAAGGAAGACTTTCCTTCTGCCACACCTCACCTAGACAAGATTTTGGAAGAGGCACCAGAGGTCTTGGCCAATGGCGGTTCTTGTATTGCCGGTCCCGACGGAGAATGGGTGGTAGAACCCATCATAGGTCGAGAAGGAAATCATTATTTCGAACTCGATTTTGGACAGGTGTACCAAGAGCGTCAAAACTTCGATCCTGTAGGGCATTATTCAAGGCCCGATGTCACCAAATTGCATGTAGACAGAACGCGGCAATCCACCCTCGAATTAGAAGACTAATCCGCAAGCGATTAGGGGCACAAGTCGTATCTTTGCAAAAATATTTTGTATGAAACGTCAGGGAGGTCGTGGCCCAGCAGGTCGCTCCAAATCCAAAGGGCCGTCTAAGCCAACAAACAAAGGTGCTGCCAAGCCAAAAAAGGCGGCGCCAAAAAAGTTGGAAGGCATCAGGCTTAATAAATATATCGCCAACAGTGGGGTCTGTTCTCGCCGTGAGGCCGATATGTATATAGCTACGGGTCAGGTTAGCGTAAACAGTAAGGTCATCAACGAGATGGGCTTTCGCGTACAGCCGGGCGATGTGGTTAAATTTGACGGTCGTACGCTAAACCCAGAACCACCGACCTTTGTACTGCTAAACAAGCCAAAGGGGGTTGCTACCACAGATAGTGGCACTAAAGGTTTAACGGTGATGGATATCATCGCTAGCGCTACCAAAGCTAAGGTAAAGCCATTTGGACGTTTGGGCCGAAATGCCACAGGCTTGTTGTTGTTTACAAACGACGACCCATTCCGCCAGAAGTTTAGCAAAAAAGGCATCGACAGACTCTTCCATATAGAGCTGAATAAAAACTTAAAGCCCGAGGACTTGGATAAGATCCGTAACGGCTTAAAGATCGAAAACAAAGAGATCCAAGTAGAGGAGGTCAGTTATGTAAAGGATGCTCCTAAAAAAGAGGTGGGCTTAAAGATCAAGCATACAGGGAACTCTGTTATCCGCACCATTTTCGATCATCTGGGTTACCAAGTGATGAAGGTAGATTGCGTTACGCTAGGGCCACTTACCAAAAAGGACTTGCCACGTGGTCGTTACCGCACACTAACAGAAACGGAGCTGCAGCTATTTAAGATGCTGTAAGGTTTTTTTAAAGCCATAACGTTTCAACTCCCATAGGGCAAAACCGATTGCCGAAGTATATTCTAAGGCGATAAGCCAAGGCTGTTCCCGGAAGCCATCTGGGCCATAGGCACTATAGCTTAGCATCACCATGCCGCTCCAAATTATGGGGAAGCGGTACGGCGTCCAAAGGCAAAGCAGTAGGGGTGTTGCCACATACCACGGGTGTACGGTCGTTGCCAATAGCAGGTATACAAAGACAGACCAAAGCATGGCGGTCATCAGCTTCTTGATGGAGTCGTTAGATCGAAAGATTGCCAGAGCCATGACAAAGAGCAGGACAATGCCCGACAATAGAGGCCCAGTGCTTTGGATTTGGTTCCAACCGACCGTTTTAAAACTAATCCACCGGATGATGTAGTGCACGCTGGCATTAAACTCGAAGTTTTGAAACCATAGGCCGATGGTGCCAATAAAATTTTGCACAAAGTCTTCCGAAGCAAAGGGAAGAAAGCTCGCTATTGCTACAAGCATACAAACGCACCAAAACCCGATAGTCTTCCATAGACCGCCTTTCCAGGGTTTTTCCTTTACAAAATATCGAATCAATAGTGGAAGGAAGAGCAAGGGCAGAAGCTTGACCGAAATGGATAGCCCCCATAGTATGGCTGCCGCAAACCACTTTTTCTTGTAAAGCAAATAGATAGCGGCCAATAGAAAGAAAAGCATAACGGTCTCGAAATGCAGATTGCCCGTAGCCTCTAGTATGATAAAGGGATTAAGGAAAAACCAAAAGATGCGAGAGACAGGTAAGCCTAATACTTGCAGTAAGCGTTTTCCGATAAGAAGAATACCGATATCGGCGAGGATAATTTGTATTCGAAGAGCCACAATAGTACCCAACATACTTGTTCCGCCAAGCCAAGCGGCTATGCCAAAACAAAGCTGGTTGATGGGCGGATAATTGCTATAATGTCCTGCGCTTAAGCTGCCCATGCCTTGTACCAATTCTCCGGCTCCATTAAAAAGAAGGGCGCGTTGGGCCATCAACTCGTTTGGCGTCCATAAATAAGGGTTGATTCCGCCTAAAAGCAGGCGCCCGTCCCATATAAAGCGGTAGAAATCCTGCGATAAGTTAGGAACGGCAGGGAGTAAAAGCAGCCTAAAGGTTAATCCTAGGCCAGCCATGAGCCAAAAGTTCCAACCGAACTGTTTAATAAGCAGATGGCAGAATACAAACAAGGCGGCAAATAGCCCTATCAGTTTTGGGAAGTCAGGGCGATTAAGATCGTAGGCAAAGCTTAAATAAAAAAGCGCACTAGCTGCCCCAATTAAGAGGCCGTTGCGATGCGATTTAAGCCAGCTCCACATCGGTCTAATCTTGCCACTCGGCTATGAATAAGTTGGTGTCTCGTGTTCCTCCGTTGTTCCTGTTAGAAGAAAATACCAAATATTTACCATCGTTAGAGAATACCGGGAAGGCATCAAAAGTTTCTCCGTGGGTAATGCGTTTTAAGTTCTTCCCATCGGTGTCGATCATGTATAGGTTGAATGGGAAACCGCGTTCTGCTTCAAAATTACTGCTGAAGAGAATCTTTTCTCCAGAAGGGTGAAAGAACGGACTCCAGTTGGCATTGCCCAAATTGGTAAGTTGACGAAGGTCGCTTCCATCCGCATTACAGATGTAGAGCTCCATTTCTGTAGGTTGCACCAACCCTCGGTCTAACAAGTCTTTGTACTCGGTAATTTCGGCTTCGGTCTTGGGTCTGGAAGAACGGAAGATCAATTGGGTGCCATCTGGCGAAAAGAATGCGCCACCGTCGTAGCCTAGCTCGTCGGTGATCTGTTGTACGTCGCTTCCATCGATGTTCATGGTATACAATTCTAAATCGCCACTACGCATGGAGGTAAAAACGATCTTATCCCCTTTAGGAGAAACAGTGGCTTCGGCGTCATATCCAGGAGTATCTGTAAGTTGTCCGGTGATGTTTCCAGCTAGGTCTGCAACAAAAATGTCGAAGCTATCGTATACCGGCCAAACGTATTTTCCATTCTCACGCAATGGTACTGGAGGGCACTCATCGTCTACCAAGTGGGTAGAACCATATACAAAGTGTTTATTATCGGGTAAAAAATAGGCGCAGGTGGTTCGGCCTTTCCCTGTAGAGATCATCGGCGGCTGTGTGCCATCAAAAGTTTCATCAAAATTCATCAAAAACATCTGGTCGCAGTTTACACCCCACTCGGTATAATTCGATTGGAACACCAATTGTTTGTCATCAAAACTCCAATAAGCTTCGGCATTGTCTCCGCCAAAGGTGACTTGTCTTAACGACTTAAAATGGGTTTCTTCTGGATAGATCAAACTATCGGCTGCTTGGCCTTGTTGGGCAACCTCTTCCCCTTCTGGCTGGGCCACGGTTTCTTCGGTGTTCGTATTCTGCTTACAGGAAGCGATTAAACTTATCAGCATCAAGCTGTAGAAAAGTCTCATATTTCAAGTAATTTTGTGCAAAAATAATGATTATGCGTACAATTCTTTTCGTTTTTCTAATCGGCTTGGTGGTTTCTTGTTCTAAGGCACCCGAAAAGCCTATCAGTATGAAGCAGGATGTGACCGTTTTGGCGGCAGACGATATGATGGGACGAGAGACTGGAACCGATGGCGAACGTAAGGCAGCTGCTTATATCGCTAGTAGATTCGAGGCCATGGGATTGGCTCCTATCGGGACCGACGATTACTTCCAGGAATTTAACTTTAAACCATCTAGCAATCCGCACGAACAAGCGGTTTTATCGGATACCTTGGCCAACGGAATGTTACAAGGTAGAAACGTCTTGGCCTTTTTAGACAAAGGAGGAGATCAGACCATCGTAATAGGTGCGCACTACGATCATCTGGGGATGGGAGGCGAAGGTTCCCTGCATAGAGGTGAAAAAGAGGCCATACACAATGGTGCCGACGATAATGCCAGTGGCGTCGCCATGATGCTTACTTTGGCACACAGGCTTCAGCAGCAAGAGTCGAACAATAATTATTTGTTTATCGCTTTTACAGGAGAAGAAATGGGCTTACTGGGCTCTAATTACTGGGCGAAGAACCCGACCATAGACGCCTCGACCATAAACTTTATGATCAATATGGATATGGTCGGGCGATTAAATCAGGATAAGGCCATCGCTGTTCACGGTGTTGGAACATCTCCGGTGTTTAAGCAAACCTTGTTTGCGAACAATACAGATGGGCTTAAGTTATCCGAGCACGACAGCGGAGTAGGACCTAGTGACCACACTTCTTTTTATTTGATCGACCTACCAGTACTGCATTTTTTTACCGGTCAGCACGAAGACTACCATAAACCTGGGGACGATACAGAAAAGGTAAACTGGGAAGGAATGACACTTATCGCCGACTTTATCGAACGTATAATCATGGATCTGGACGACGATGGTAAGATCGTCTTTAAGAAGACCAAAAACGAAAGTGAAGAAGTACCTCGTTTTAAAGTGGGTCTTGGCGTAGTGCCAGATTATCTGTATGCGGAAGAGGGTATGCGAATCGATGGTGTGAGCGAAGACAAGCCCGCCCAAAGAGCTGGGTTACAAAAAGGAGATATCGTAAAGCGCTTGGATACCACAGAAGTAGTCGATATGATGAGTTATATGAAGGCCTTAAGTCGATTTGAAAAGGGACAGAAAACCACCGTGACTGTCGATAGAAATGGTGAGTTGCTCGATTTCGAGATCGAATTTTAGTAATAGCGGGTAAAGGAGAACTGCATATATAAATGGGGTTCTATGTTGCGACGCTTGGCCAGATGGTATTGATAGCCTATTCGGTATACGTTTCTGTTACGTCTGTGTACCAGCATAAAATCGTATAAAAATAAATTGGGATAGACCTGTCGGGTTAGGGTAGAGCGATCTCCTGCCAAGGAACCTTCGAATGTCGCGTCGTGTAATACGTAACGATATCTTAAGTCTACGCTAAAGTACCATTCCCTGCTCGATCCATAGTGTCCATAGGCCGAAGTGGTTTTAAAGTCATCTCTTCTTCCAAACATAAAACTCATGCCGTATTGTCCGTAGACATCTCTAGTCCCAAAAGCGGCTTTGGGTCTCATACTGATATGTACCGCAAATGGGTTAGGGGCCATTTTCCATTCGCGTAGGTAGGTGAAATAAGCATTGGCATGCATGGTGTTGGCAATTTGATCTTCCCAACTGGCAATACGCGAATCTTGTGCACCGGTAGAGTGAAAAGCATTTTGAAAGTTCTCTGCTAAAGATTGTGGCCCAGACCATCCGAGGTATAATTGATACTCGAACGAGCGTTGCTCTTTAAAGACCATCAATGTATTGTCGAATCCCATAAAACCTGCATACGGCCGTCCTATGCGGTCTGGATCGGTTTCCTCCAAATCTGCTGGAGTATAGATTTCTTGTCTGATGTAAAATTTGTATTGGTAACTAGTAATGCTGTCTTTGTCCGACTCAAAATTGGAAATCAAACCTAAGAAGGTCCCGGAGGTGTAGTAACGGTCTGTAAATTGTAAAAAATCGTTATCGTGCCTAACTTCCCAGGCTCGGGTATAGGTAGGTTCGCTCTGCTGCACTGTAGCTCCCGAGTCCTGTGCTTGACAATGCGGGATAAACAGCAAGATAAAAAGCATTCCGACACTTAGTTGAAGCTTGATCGGGATGGAGTTGTTAGTTAGACTTTACTCGATATACTCTTGAAAAATACAAAACCAAATCCAATAAACAACATCAGGTGGAAGGGGAATAACCCGAAATCACCTCCTTGATCGCCTACCACAAAGGCGCTGTACATTCCGAAGGCAAAATAGAGCATCAGTAAACCTTCTATTATCACATTGGGAGAGATTTTTTTGCTGAGGTATTTGTTGTTCTTCCAGCCGTCTGTGATAGCATTGATATTAAACTTTGGTGTTCGAACAAAATCGCTCTTCTTCCCTAAATGCCCTTCTATGACCGCCACCGAATTATGAACAGAGAAGCCCATGGCGATAGAAAAGAATACCAAGAACATCCCAGCATATTCTAAAAACTTAACCAAGCCCCCACCATAGATGTTCTTATAAGTAAACCAGTAGCAAATAAAGAAGATCAGTGTGCTGGCCACAAAGAAACTCATGATGATAAAGTAGGTCTTTAGGTGGGTGTATTCATTTTTGATGTATAGCATCGGGATGCTTAAAATAGCCACAATCAAAATGTTGAGAAACATGGTAGAATTAAGCAGATGCATAATTCCATGCGCTTTTGTTTTAAAAGAGGCATTTGGGTTGGAAACCACCCTTTTTAGCATTTTTTGGAAGTTCTCCGCTCCGCCCTTGTTCCATCGGAATTGCTGCGATCGAGCCGCAGAAATAACCACGGGCAGTTCGGCGGGCGTCTCTACCTCTTCCAAATATTTAAACTTCCAATTTTTAAGTTGGGCCCTATAGCTTAAATCCAGGTCTTCTGTTAGCGTATCGCCTTCCCAGTTACCAGCATCCAGGATACATTCTTTCCGCCATATGCCAGCTGTTCCATTAAAGTTGATAAAATGCCCCTTGCTATTGCGTCCTACTTGTTCCAGTGTAAAGTGAGCGTCCAATGCAAAAGCTTGTACCCGCGTTAAAATGGAGTAGTCTTTGTTGATATGTCCCCAACGAGTTTGAACCACCCCAACTTCGGCGTTCTTAAAATAGGGGATGGTGCGTTGCAGCCAGTCCGTTTCTGGCAAAAAGTCTGCATCGAAGATGGCGATGTATTCTCCTTTGGCTTTAGTCAGGCCATACTTTAAAGCACCTGCCTTAAATCCAATTCTTTCTTCCCGTGTCACCTGCTTGATGTCTAAGCCTTTTTCGCGCAATTGATCTACCAATTGCCTAGTCATCTCAAACGACTCGTCTGTTGAATCGTCCAAGACCTGTATCTCTAATTTGTCTTTTGGATAATCGATTTTGGCGATGTTTCGCAGCAGACGATCCATTACATAGAGTTCGTTATAAACGGGAAGTTGAATGGTGACAAGCGGTACCTCTTCTTGCTTACTTAGGTCGAAACGCGGGGCGTCACAAGTCTTTTTCCGCGAGCCTAGGTAATTAAAAAGCAAGTTGAGCTGGGCCAGTGCATAGAAAAATATCAGCAGCAGGGCCAGGGTGTATATTCCGATAACGATACTTTCCCAGATCATTTTTTGAAGCCGTATTTAAAGATCCAGCTTAATATTTTGACGCCAGCAAAGATAGCACCTTTCACTGTGCCCGAAACTTTCGAAACCCCAATCCGATTTCGATAGGGTACAGCCACTTCCATATATCGATAGTGCCTCTTTAAAGCCTTGAGTTGCATCTCTACGGTCCATCCATAGGTTTTGTCCTCCATTTCTAGTGCCATCAGCTTGTCGTAGCGAATAGCTCTAAAAGGCCCTAAGTCTGTAAATTTGGAGCCGAATAGCCAGCGCATGAGAGTAGTCGATAGCCAGTTTCCGAAAATTTGAGGGAAGGTCATGGAGCCTTTTTCTCTGAGTTCTTTGCGACGTGCCCCAATCACCAAATCGTACTCATCGTTTTGGATAGGGGAGGTTAGCGCGAGCATCTGCTCTGGATAGTCGCTATAATCACCATCCAAAAATACGATGATGTCTTTAGCTATTGCTTTCGAGCCGAGGTGATGCATACCGGCCAAACAAGCCCAGCCATATCCTTTTCTCGACTCGTCGATGACCGTGGCGCCATGCTTAGTGGCTGTAGCTACTGTATCATCTGTGGACCCATTGCTTACAACTACTACCTCTGCTACTTCCACAGGGATGTCGTCGATGACCAGCCCAATCGATGCTTCCTCGTTAAAGGCAGGTATAATGACAAATAGTTTCGAATCCATGCGTTTAATGCTGTCGGCAAGATCGTAAAATTAAGACGTATTCGCTATCTATTTTTGGTTCACCAAGTCCATTAGGTCTACATCGTTTCCTAAAAGTACCTCATTGGCTTCGATACGCCCTTTGGTAGGTCCATTTTCTAATTTCAATACACCTCGTGGGCATACTGCAGAACATATTCCACAGCCCACGCAACTGGCCCGTACGATATTCTCGCCCTTTTGGGCATAGGCTCTAACGTCGATTCCCATCTCGCAATAGGTAGAACAGTTCCCGCAGGAGATACACTGTCCGCCGTTGGTGGTAATTCTAAACTTAGAGAACAAACGCTGCTGCAATCCTAAAATAGCGGCCATCGGACAGCCGAAACGGCACCAAACACGGCTTCCAAATATAGGATAGAAGCCAGTTCCAATGACCCCGCTAAAGATGGCACCGATTAAAAAGCCATAACTAGAGCGAAGCGTTTCGGCTTCGAATAAAAATAAAGGTCTTTGCCCGCTAAAGTGCAGCCCTATCAGCGATAGGATAATCACCAAATAGCCGATGGCACCATAGCGCGCATCTTTTTGGAGTTCGCCTTTTTTAAACTTCCATATCAGGCCAAAAACCAGGGTTAAGAATACAGCAACACCTATTAGGAAAACATCTTTGGTAAGCCAGTATTTATCGGGGTCGTAACCCAGATAGGTAGCAATTACCGCTGTGGTCATCACCACCACAAAAACCAGTACGCTATGGACTACCCAACGTTCTACGCGCCAGGCCGAGGTACTTTTGTCGCTTAGCTGCCTAAAAGAGTCCCCTGCGGTTTCGGCCAAGGCCCCGCAACCACAAACCCAGCTGCAATACCAACGTTTACCATATTTGTAAGTGAGGATAGGAGAGATCACAAAAATAGAGAGCACTCCGAAGATCAGCATGGCCAAACCGATGTCCCCAGAATTGATAAACCCATCGATGCGGTACTGCTCGAAATTATAATAATTGAGCGGCCACATATTTTTTAAATCATAATAGGGCAGGTAAAACGAATCTCCGTTGAGCCTAGCCATAAACTCCGGAATTAAAAAGGCAAATCCAGTTTGGAAAAACATCACGCTAATTGTCCGCAATCGCTGGTAGCGGTTGTGCCAATACTTCCAGATAAACTTAAATCCAAACGCCAGGATGGCGGTGGTATAAAGAGTTCCGTAGACAAACCACTGGCTGGCAGGGTTGCCGCTTAATAGCATGCTTAATGGGTCGAACAAGGCCACTAAGCCCGTGTTAGCCCCATCGGGATTATAACCCAGTAAACCCTCATAAAAATAGAGCAGTATATAGAAGCCGGTTAGGGCAAGCCCGGCCACCCAGGCCCAAAAGCCTCTGCTAGAGATGGACTTAAACCAAACGCCATGATTTTTTATACCAGGTTCAGTATCCTTATAAGCCCCTATGCCAAAACCAAGGATCCCAGCGGTGATCGAGCCCAAAGAAATATTAAGCCATACGGCCTTTTGCTCTAAGCCGATATTTAAAGTGGCTAATACCAAAATTAAGAGTCCAAAGACCCCTACAGCAGTAGCTATTTTTTGGATGGTGTTTAAGGCGTTGGGAGGGGTTCCGGCCAGGGCCATGGATGGTTGTAGTTTACTCATGGCTTACGGCTTTTAGTTGTTGTGCATTATACTGTGCTTTGATGTGCTGTTCGAATCTGGCATAAAATTCTGGGTCAAAATTGGCCTCGGCCAAATGTTCGATCACGTAGTCGGTGCTCCGTCTCTCGCTAAGCCAGCTATCAAACACTTCTTGCTTCATCCGGATTCCTAAGGTGTTTATCCCCACAAACAGACCAGTTGTTTTTTGCGTATTAATGGTAATACATTTGGTGTCGTCTGGGTAGCGCCAATGGAAGTGTTCTTCTCCCTCCCTTGGCTGGTTAAAAACCCAACCATAGGTTTGGTATTCTATTTCGAAAAACTTTGCGCTGTTAAACCAATGCCCGGGTTTATATTCGGTTGGATTACCGCAGATGGTCTGGGCCACGGTTTCGCCCATCATTCTACCGGTATACCATACGGCCTCTACGGACCTGCGATTACCTATGGCTTCTTTTTGTTGCGCACAATCGCCTATGGCATAGATGTTTTTATAATTGGTTTCTAACTTGCGATTTACCAAAATACCTCGGTCGAGTTCGATGCCACTATCTTTTAGAAAAGCGACGTTTGGGCTTACCCCAGCAGTTAGGCCAACCAAATCGCAGGCGATTTCTTCGCCCGTCTCTGCGATAACAACGGCTCGGGCCTTTCCGTTTTCATCTGCTAAAATCTCTTTTAGGTTTACACCTAGACGCAAATCGATATGATTTTCTTTGATATGTCTGTTGATCATTTGGCTTTCACCATCGGGCAAAACCTTGTTCCAAAAACTGCTTTCCCGAACCAAAAAGGTCACTGGGATGTTACGGGTATGAAGCATTTCTGCCAGCTCAATCCCTATTAGGCCACCGCCCACAATCACTGCGCGCTTGCAGGTTTTATTGTTTGGGGCATATGTTTCTAAATGTTCCAGGTCCTGATAAGAATACAAGCCTTGAACGCCCTTCAGGTCCTGTCCGGGCCAACCAAATTTATTAGGCTTGGAGCCTGTGGCTAATATCAAATCGTCATACCGAAGCTCTGTTCCAGAGGCCAACTTTAATCGTTGTGTCTTTGGGTTCACTTCCTCCACATAATCTCGAATGAGTTCGATGCGGTTCTTTTTCCAAAAATGATCTTCGTAGGGTTTGGTATGTTCGTACTTCATATGCCCCATATAGATGTACATCAGGGCGGTCCGGGAGAAGAAATGGTCTGTTTCTGCAGAAATTATACTGATTCTATGATCGCTTAATTTTCTGATATGCCGGGCGGCGGTAACCCCAGAAATCCCGTTGCCTATTATTATGATGTGCTTCATTTTTGGGCGTGTTTGGCTATTGAGTCGTTTATAAAGTTAAGAACATTACAGTTAAGGATTTTGTAAGCCTAGCCTTTTATTTTACGACAGAATGCCCAGAGTGCCATGTTATGTTCAAAAAAAACACTTTAGCCATACAATATCGGCAAGCAGATTTAGTTTTTTTATTAAAGCTAACCGCCCAAGGAAAACTTAGTGAGGTTTTAAACCCTAGGGCAAGAGGCTTCCGACCATTTGACACACTCCTCGATTTAAACGTCTATAGTCTTCCCGCTTGTCGAAACCTCCCCGAAGTTTCGGCAGGCAGCGGAAGCACGAGCCTTGGTAGTTACTTCCGTATTGACTTACTTTATAAGTATGAAATATATGCATCTTAACTATCTAGGGCTTTTAGCCATCCTTCTTCTTTCCTCCTGTGCCGTTCAACGAGAACGTATTAATGGGGTCAGTTTTGTGGCCCACCCAGAGCCAGTGGTAGCCCAAAACATAAAACCAGTAAAGGAAGTCAATGCCAATTATGCGGCCATTATGCCTTTTGGTTTTATCAGAAATACCAGCGACCCCCAAATACATTTTAATACAGAGCGCCAATGGTTTGGAGAAACCGCTGCAGGGGTAGCTCAGTATGCTTCGGAACTACAAAAAGAAGGAATAAAAATTATGCTTAAGCCACAGATTTGGATCTGGCGGGGTGAGTATACTGGTACCCTAGAGATGACCACCGAGGCAGACTGGCTTGCATTTGAAGAATCTTATTCGACATTTATACTAAGCTTTGCCAAACAGGCAGAAGATTTAAATATCCCCATGCTGTGCATAGGGACGGAATTGGACAAGTTTGTTCAGGCCCGGCCAGCGTATTGGGATAAACTAATCACAGAAATCCGAGCAATTTATAATGGACAATTAACCTATGCTGCCAATTGGGATGAATACAAAAGAGTGCCGTTTTGGGAGCAGTTAGACTATATAGGGGTAGATGCCTATTTTCCAATATCTACCCAACAAACTCCGCAATTAGCGAAGGCTATAGCGGCATGGCAGCCTTGGTTAGACCAACTAGAGCTGGTTTCGACCAAAGCAGATCGTCCGGTGTTATTTACAGAGTATGGTTACCGGAGTTGGGACCATGCCGGCAAAGAGCCCTGGCAGAGTATCAGAACAGACGAGGGGGTAAATTTAGAAGCACAGCAGGTACTGCTCCAAGCCCTATACGACGCTGTTTGGGACCAAGAATGGTTTGCTGGGGGTTTTATCTGGAAGTGGTTTGTAAACCACGACTACTCTGGAGGGACGGACAATACCATGTTTACCCCACAGAACAAGCCAGCCGAGATGCTTATCAAAGAGCATTACGGCACTTATAAAGAAGATTGAAAAAATGAAAAAGATCGGAATGATCGCCTTGTTCTTAATTGCGGGGCTAAAGGGATATGCACAGCAAATCGAGGAGATCGAGGTGCAGAATGTGATGAAGTCCAACCCTACTTTTTTAAAAAATTTGTTGGAGGTTAGAGAAGGCCAGGCTTTGGATAGCCTTCGGATTAAGGAAGACGTAGAACAACTTAACAGATTGCCGGGTATCGCCAACGCGACCTATTCCCTAGAACGTTTGGAAGGGGGCGATTATAAACTGGTTTTCGATATTACAGAGAATTTTACCATCATCCCCTCGGCCAATGTATACACAACCAACAACGGAGAGTTTGCCTTTAGACTTGGTTTATACGAGTTCAATGCCTTTGGCAGAAACATCGCTTTTGGCGGCTTTTTCCAAAGAGATATTTATAACTCTTATGGGGTTCGTTTTCGGGCACCCCAACTCTTTAGCAGAAATTGGGGACTGGCGGTTAACTTTCAAGATTGGACCACCCAAGAACCTGTCTTTTTCGACATAGGAACGGCCCAGTATAAGTACAACAACTTCTCTATAGAAGCCCTTGGCCTGCACACCTTCGACCCCAACAACCGCATCGAGTTTGGAGTTAACTTTTTTAAGGAAGAATACGATTATAAGGAAGGGGCCTTTAGCGAGCTAGTGCCTTTAAATGTACAGGCAGATAAGTGGGCTATAAAGGGATTGTACGCGTACAATAAGGTAGAATCCAATTACCAGTATTTTGAAGGGCTAAAGAACATCCTCAATGTGCATTATAACCATAGTTCGGAAGACATACTTCCTAGTTTTTGGATCGGGTGGAACGACTTTATCTATTACAAGCGGGTAGGGCAGCGCGGCAATTGGGCCAATAGGGTTCGCCTAGGCTTAGCAGAGAATTCCGATTCGCCCTTCGCACCATTTTCTGTAGACAATAATCTTAATATTCGAGGGGTGGGAAACACCATCGATAGAGGAACGGGTGCGGTGGTCATCAATACCGAATACCGTCATACACTTTTGGAAAAAAGCTGGTTCGTTTTACAGGGAAACGCCTTTATCGATGCAGGTAGTTGGCGGCAACCCGGAGGCGAGCTAAATGATTTTGTCGAAAGCGAAAATATTCGAGTCTATCCTGGTCTGGGAGTTCGGGCCATTCATAAAAAGATCTTTAATGCGGTCTTCAGAATCGATTATGGCTATGGAATCTCCAAAAATGCCACCCATGGTTTGGTGTTTGGGATCCGGCAGTACTTCTAATGGATGTACTTTTTATAATAGTCTACCAACTGCTCTGGATTGGCTCCAAAAAAGCGTTTTAGGTGGATGACCGTAAAATGATACTGCAAGCGCCAGGTGCCGTTGGTTCTGTATTTTCTGGCAGAAGTGGTTACCGTATCTGGAATCACCACAAAGCCGATTTTGGCGTCGTAGAGCCTTCCTGTAAACTCGCAGTCTTCGTATATGCCAAAAGTCTCGTTATACCCTCCGAGTTGCTCGAACAGCGCTCGTTCTACATATAACGATTGGTCGCCTCCGCGGCAAAACTTCATATTGATTCGGGTGAACCATTGGCAAAACTTAAGCAGGATGTGGTTGTCATCAAAACGCATGCGGAAGCAACCAGCCCTATGTCCCTTTGCTACATACTGGTTTATCTTTTGGTCGAATGCCTCCGGGGGCATACTATCTACATGTAAAAAGTATAACACCTCACCTTTGGAAGCATTAGCGCCAAAGTTCATTTGGGTTCCTCTTCCTGGGACAGAACGCAAAACTTGTAAGGAGTAATTTACCTTGTCGATATAGGCCTCGGCCAAAGAAATGGTGCTGTCCTGGCTTCCTCCATCTACGATGTTAACTTCTGTTTGTTCGGCTTTGGCTATGTTTTTATCCAGAAGTTCGAGCAGCGCGGCGATATTGGCCGACTCGTTTAAGACAGGGACCACTATGGATATCATTGGCCTTGCTCGTTGAGGTTCCAATCGTATTCTAAGAAATAGGTCTTGGTTTTCACATCCAAAGGCTCTTGCAGATATTGGTTTATGTATGCCAAGGGATCTGCAACCCCAGCGACCACAAAGTCTTTCTTATACCAACTAAATAGCTTAGAGAGCCCTATTTCGGTACCGTCTAACTGGTTTTTGTCACTGTTTAAAAATGCTTTGGTAGCCGTGTCCAATTGCTCTTCGAGCCTGTCTGCAACAAATGCGCTATTCATCAGCTTTGGGCAAGAGACAGATGCACAGTTGACCGCAAAATGGATCCGCGGTTCGTCTAGTTTTCGCAAGATGCCGTGCTCTATGTCGTTTAAAGATAGCAGCTCTTCCCCAAGCGGGATCAGCTTTTTCCCCCAAACCCTTTTGATGTCTTTTACACTGCCAATGGGGTAGTGTTCTAATACCCGATCTACCATGGCAGCATTGTATAAATTGATATAAAAGGCAAGGATTACATTTTGGGATGCAGTGGCTTCGGGTTTGTTTTCCGACAAATAGGTCAAGTATTGGTGCAGCACCAAACGTTTTTCCATAAACCCCTTGTAATCTACCCATCCGTCGGCGTCTACATATTCCTTTAACAGGCCATCCCAAACGCCATGATCTGCGGGCGATCGGTCTTGAGCAAAACTCGTTTGGTTGGATAATAGTATAAAGGCTCCCGCCAGTAGTAAGGATGTAAATGCCTTGCGCATAGTTTAGTCTTTTTTACCTAGGGGATATAATTCTTGTCCGATAAAATCCTGAGGAAAATCCTCGTCTCCTGGAAAGCCCAACTCGATGTCGCGCCCGCTAGAAGGGATGTAATTGGTTCGGAACAAATAATCCCAGATACTAAGACTAAGTCCAAAATTGACGCCAAACTTTACATCGGTGGGTAATTTTTTTGCATGATGCCAGATATGCATCTTGGGGTTGTTTAAAACATATTTAAGCTTCCCATAGTCCCAACCCAAGTTGGCGTGGTTTAAATGTCCGACAGCTAGGGCAAAGAAATGCACGATGGCCACATCTTCTACTTGGAAGCCTCCAAAAAGTGCTAGCGGGATGTACAATATCGATTTGTAAACCACAGGTTCCATCCAATGATAACGAAGATGGGCAGCAAAGCCCATTTCTTTTACAGAATGATGCACCTTATGAAAATTCCACAGCCAGTCTACTCTATGCAACAAGCGATGGGTATTCCACTGTACAAAGTCTGCGACTAAGAAAAAAGCGAGTAATGCCCAGCCCTTGGGCCAGCTAGATAGGTCTACCAACTGAATGCTTTCGATGGAAAGGCCCATATAGCCGATTAGGTCGGAGAACACTTGTGCAGTGGCATTGGATAAAGCGATTAAGACGATCAGATTCAGCAAAAAGAAATTGAAAAACATATAAAATGTATCCAACCAGAAATCTTTTCGAAAACGCTTCTGATCTTTTCGCCACGGGAAAAACTGTTCGAGGATAAATACGACAATGGAAATGGCAATTAGTCCATAGAAATAATTGTCCCAACCAAAGTGGGTGATTTCTTTAAGCAGGTAATTAAAGTACTCGCTATAAGACCGCTTTATGAGCTCCCAATAGGATTCCATATCTGTCGTTTTTTAACAACAGCCTCCACCATCGTAATGCCAGGTAGATTCGCTGATGTAAATGTCGTCCCGGCCTAAGGCCGCCAGGTTGGCCGCTGTCTTGTCACAGATGGCGATGGGCTGATTCTTCAATAGGATGTGCCCCTTGTTGTCATCTAGGTATTCTTCCTCCCCAAAATAAATCGCAGCTTTACCCGTAAAAACACAAGGGCCATCCGCAGGCATAGGATCCTTAATCGCGGCTACTTCTATAGATTCTATAAAGATCAATTGTTCTGTGGGGTAATTTTTTGGATCTAGGATCCGATAGGGTTTACGCGCGCGTATCTCGATGGTTCCAAAGCCCGCATCGGTTAAAGCTCTTACGTATTCCGAAATCGGGAGGCTTCCACTTAGGCATAAGGCCCGCAAGCGCTCATCGTTTCGCAATTGATCGTTCATGGGTTGCTCGCAGGTAGGATCGCTCATCACCAAACGGCCATGAGGCTTTAGGACTCGATACATTTCTGCCACGGCTTGTTTTAAGTCGTCTTCCTTAAAGATGTTAAACAAGCAATTTTGAGCCGCAACGTCTATAGAATTATCCGCAACAGGGAGGTTCATTGCGTCCCCCTTTTTAAGGTCGATAAAGCTAGCATCGAACCAAGGGTTTTGCGCTTCGGCCTGAACAAAATTGGCTTTAGAAGCGTCTAGCATTTCGTCTACAACGTCTACCCCGATAACTCCCCCTTTTTGACGGGAGAAATACGAGAATTGAAGCAGCTCCATTCCGCCACCTACACCGACATAAAGCACTTTGGGGTTGTTTATAAGATCTCTGGCGTGTACGGTGCTCCCACAGCCGTAATTCATCTCTTGCATGATCTTGGGGATCTTAAGCCCCGGAAGTTCCCAAATGGGGTTGGTGGTACAGCACAGACCCACGTCTGGGGTCAATGCAGCTTCCTTATACACATCGTGTGTAGTTTCGAGGTAACTCATAGTTTTATTTATGCTTGTGGAGGTTAGGTCGTAAAATCGCGGCGGTCTTTACGGAAGTCGCGCAATCAGTTCTGTAAAGATAGTAATCATATCTGGTTCTGCCTTTCCTGCCATGGCGATGATCTCTTCTACATTTACAGGCTTTAAGTTGTCTGGATCGCATTCGTCCGTAAGCACAGAAAGTGCAGATACCCGCAAGCCCAGATGGTTAGCCACGATCACTTCTGGCACGGTACTCATCCCTACCGCATCGGCCCCAATAATTCCCAAGAAACGGTATTCTGCCCGGGTTTCTAACTGTGGCCCCACCAAGCCGGCATAGACACCCTCATGCAAAGTAAGGTTTCGCTCTTCGGCGATTTCGCGTATCATTTGGTTCATCTCTGCATCGTAGGGTGCACTAAGGTCTACAAAGCGTTCGCCCATTTTTTCTACCCCTTTAAAGGCCAACGGAGAACCTCCTTGCAAATTGATATGGTCGTCGATAAGCATAATCTCCCCTTTCTTAAAATCGAGGTTAATGGCACCTGCCGCGTTGCTTACCAAGAGCCTTTTGATGCCTAGTTTATGCATCACCCGAACTGGAAAAGTGACATCTTCTAACATATAGCCTTCGTATAGATGGAATCGGCCCTGCATCAAAACCACCTTTTTGCCGCCTAGGGTTCCGTAAATCAGTTTCCCTTTATGGAATTCTACAGTAGCTGTCGGAAAATTTGGGATGTGGTTGTAGCTCATCTCGGCCTCGATAGAAACCTCGTTGATAATTTGTCCAAGCCCAGTCCCAAGAATAATACCCACCTCTGGGCGATTAAAACCGCGTTGATTTAAAAAGTCTACAGCTTCATCTATTGCTTTGATCATAATTTATTGTCATTTATAAAAGGATCGAAAACCGGATTTCCGGCCAAGTCCTCGTATTGGTCAATATCGTTTTTAACAGGCAATTTTGCTACCCTTAAGTTTACAAGGTCCTTCATACTTTCTTGGAAGACCGACGCCGTACCCCATTTTTTGTTTAGGAATAATTCTGGCACCATTTGCGTTAGGCCCAAAAGGTAATAACCTCCATCTAAAGCTGGTCCAACAACCGCCTCATGCTGGTCTAAAGATAAAAAAGCCGCCTCAATATCGCTTGCTTCGAGGTCGTAAAGATCGCTACCAACAATAACGATTTTTCTATATCCACTGTCGAAACCTTGCTGAAAAGCATGAGCCATACGCTGTCCCAAATCAGTTCCTTTTTGTAGGTGCTTTTCGAACAATGCATCATCCCATAAATCTGCCTCATGCACGGCTACGCTATAATGCACTTGTCGTAGGGCCTGTACTTTGGTTGCTACTTGTTCAGTGTGTTTTAATAGGAAGGTATAAATAGCCAAAGCGGCTTGGTCACCTATGGTTTTGGCCAAGCGGGTTTTTACTTTACCCAATTCTGGGTTTCTGGTAAATATGATAAGCAGTCTATCAGTCATAAACGCCAATTCCGTTAGTAAGCCAATGGCTGTAGTATTTGGAGTAGGTATGTACACTATCTGTTGGCTGTGCTCGTAGGCTGAATACCTCCTGCCCTTGATTTTTCCATTCTATAATTCCGCCATACAAATTTTGAATATTGGTATAGCCTAGGTCCTGCAATTGTTGACCTATTTTTTCGCTTCTTATTCCCAATGAGCAATAGACTACAATCGGGGTAGAACGGTCCGGAAAATGGTTTAAAACAGCATCGGGATCGAAGCTGTCATAACCAGCCCAATCGGCATCGGGGAGGTGACTTATAGAAAACTCCTCCCATTCTCTCACGTCCATTACAATCACGGACTTTTCTTGTAATGCAATGGCCAAGTCTGGCGTGTGCACATAAGCGACATCATGGTCGTTCCATCGGTCTAACAGACCATCGAGGCTTGGACGCTCACAGGCACTTAAACCAAGCAGCACCAACGATAAGATGAAAAGCTTTTTTATCATGCAACAGTTCCCTGACAACTACTACCAGCACCCGCAGTACAGCCATAGCAATGCTGGGAGATGATTATCGATCTGTCTTGCAATAGGGCCTCGTTATAATCTTGTATATGCTGCACCTTGCTGGCCACTTTAAGGTCGAGCATTTGGTTAAAATCGCAATCGTATAACCAGCCGTCCCAGCTAACAGAGAGGGTGTTGATACACATTACATTAGCCACGGCCGAGGGATTAAAGGCCTCTACCAATTGGTACATATAGTCTTCGTAATTGTCGGAGGCGATTAAAAAATCCAAAAAGCGCGAAATAGGCAAATTGGTGATAGCAAAGAGCTGATGAAATTGTATCCCAAAATCGTCCAGTAGGGCGCGTTTAAAATCTTTTTCCATACTCGCCTGATCGGACGGCATAAAGGCACCGCTAGGGTTATAAACCAAATCTAGTTTTAAGTCGCTATTGGGCATTCCATAACCCACGGCATTGAGCTGCTGCAAGGCTTCAATAGAGGCGTCAAACACCCCATCACCTCTTTGTTTATCTGTTTTCCCCCGCGTCCAATGTGGCATAGAGCTCACCACATGTACATTGTGTTTTTTAAAAAATTGGGGAAGATCGTGGTATTTTTTATTAGCTCGAATTATGGTCAAATTGCTACGAACAATAAAGTCTTCGATTCCGGCCTTGCTGGCTTCTTCTACAAACCACCGAAAGTGAGGGTTCATCTCTGGGGCCCCTCCGGTGAGGTCTAGGGTATGGGCTCCCGTATTTCGGATCACCTCCAAACACTGCTCCATAGTCTCCCTAGTCATGATTTCCTTTCTGTCTGGGCCGGCATCTACATGGCAGTGTTCGCACACCTGGTTACACATATAACCCACGTTTATCTGAAGCACTTCCAACTTTCGAGGCTTTAAGGGGAAATGCCCGGTCTCTTTGATTTTTTTTGCAAAGGTGGGCAAGGAACCATCCTGGAAGATTCCATTGCTTAAAAATTCCAGTTGCTTATTGGCCTGGGCCAGTTCGCTCTCGCGTTTATGCAACGATTGGGTTTTGACTTTGGTCATTATCCTTCTAGCTTATTCACTTTGTTCATCATCATCACCCCATGCACCAAACTCGCTCCGCTTTTAATGGCGGCACCTACGTGCACGGCTTCCATCATTTCTTCTTTGGTGACCCCGCGTTGCAAACTGTCTTTGGTGTAGGCATCTATGCAATATGGACACTGCTCGGTATGAGCGACCGCCAAGGCGATAAGCGATTTTTCTCTAGCCGTCAAGGCGCCTTCTTCGAAAACACTTCCGTAGTAATCAAAAAACTTATTCCCTAGGGTTTCGCTCCATTCTGTAATGTCGCCAAATTTGCGCAGGTCTTTAGGGTCGTAGTAAGACATATAGCTTCTGTTTTAGGCCGTTGGCCAAAATTGCTTAGTAAATATAGGGAAGTAGTCTGTCTTTGGGCGTTTGGCTTACTGTATTAAGCGTCTTTTTTAATCGAAGGTATAAGTAAGCCCAGTAGAAAGGTCGTATTGAGAGTTTTGTATGCCCACAGCCGGGAAGGCATCATAGTAAAAGCGGTAGGTAATCTGAAGTCCTAAACTTCGGTAGATTTCGATGAGCAAGGTGCTCTCACTCGATATTCTATAGTCCGAAAAGTCCGAGAACAGGGGCTGGTAGTAAGTGGTGCTTACTATGGTAAGGCGCTCTGTGGGGAAAAGCGAAAACGATAGGTAGGCACTACCGCGGAAGTCACGGTTTATCGGTGTTACCTCGTCAGAGAGCTCTTCGTACTCGTACATGGCCAGGGTGCCCCAAGTAAATTTTGTATTTCTCCGATTTGGTTAGTTTAAATCGCGGCTCGGTCCCTAATAAGCCTCTAAATTCGATCAGGCTGATTTTATTGTACTGTGCCTGTCCAAAGAACTCCCAACGCACACGATTGTGTATACGGTAGTTATAGCGCAGGTGGGTAATCCCGTTGTTGGAGAAATCATCGTCATCGATTTTTAAAAAGCGCAGGTCGTTTTTTAACAGAAGCAGATGATCGTTCATCTTGTACTGCAAATGAATATCGCTCCCAAAGATGATAAAGTCGTTGACGTTTCGCTTAATCGCTAGGTTGAGGTTGATGGATCCTGAAATGCCCGAAGTGTCTGTGACTCTTCTAAGCGATTCCACATTTAGAATTTGAGCCGAAAGGCCTGTCGAGGCCAAAAGTAGGAATACGAGTGCTAAGCGTTTCATCTAGGCAAAAATAAAAAATCCCCAAGGTAGTACCTCGGGGATTTTTACTGTTTTAATCTATTTATTGGAAATAAATATAAGTAGAAACTACAATGATTACTACCAACAAACCAACGGCCTTGGCGTATTTCCATTGGGTAATATCTACCTGTTGGGTATACTCCTGTACATAATCGGTATCCCTTGGGTAGAGCTTCCCTATTAGCAGCATCAGCAATACATTAAATACAAACAGAATGGCCATTACGTGTAAAAAGTGCGGATAGTCGTCGCCATAATTTGGTGCCAACACAAATTGACTCACCGTATATAGGATCACTCCAGAAAGAATGGCCACTTTGGCAGCAATGGCTGGCACTCGTTTGGTTAGATATCCAACCACTATTATAGTTAGGATTGGGATACTATAGCATCCGTTCACTTCTTGTAGGTAGCCAAATAAACCATCTGGGGCATTGGCGATAAATGGCGCGATAATCATAGAGGCCAATGCCAGCCCAACTCCAAATCGCTTACCGACTTTTACTGTCTGCTTTTCGTCGGCCTCTTTGTTGATGTATTCGCGGTAGATGTCTACCCCAAATAAGGTTACCGAACTATTCAATGCAGAGTTAAAGGAACTCAAGATGGCCCCAAACAACACAGCCGCAAAGAATCCGACTAAGGTAGCCGGAAGGACCTCTCTGACTAGGGTTGGATAGGCCTCGTCCGGATTTACGATTTGATCTCCAAAAAGATGAAAGGCAATGACCCCTGGTAACACCACGATAAGCGGCCCTAATATTTTGATAAAGGCAGCCAACATAAGCCCCTTTTGTCCTTCTTTTAGATTCTTTGCAGCCAAGGCGCGTTGAATGATCGCCTGGTTGGTTCCCCAGTAAAATAATTGTACCAGCATCATTCCGGTAAAGATGGTTGCAAAAGGAATAGAAGAATCGCCGTCTCCTGCAGCCACAAACTTTTCTGGTAGGGCAGTAGTAAGTTCGTTAAACCCTGCAGAAATATTGCCATCACCAACGGCAAGTAGTCCAAAAACAGGAATCATTAAACCTCCAATTAATAGCCCAATGGCGTTTACTGTATCCGAGACGGCTACCGCTTTTAAACCACCAAATATGGCATAGATGGATCCAACAATACCAATACCCCATACACAAATCCATAGGGCTGTGCTGTCCGAGACGCCCAAAGCAGCCGGGATGTCGAACATGGTGCTAATCGCTAGGGCTCCGGAGTAAAGCACGATGGGTAATAAAACCACCATATAACCAGATAAGAACAAGCCCGATGTGATGGCTTTAGTGGCCTTGTCGTAGCGACGTTCTAAAAATGTCGGCACCGTGGTGATCCCTCCCTTGAGGTATCTTGGTAATAAGAAAATGGCTGTTACCACCATGGCGATGGCCGCTAGGGTTTCCCAGGCCATTACCAGAATTCCTTCTGTAAACGATTGGCCATTAAGCCCAACAATTTGCTCTGTCGATAGGTTGGTTAACAATAGTGAACCGGCGATGACCACAGCGGTTAAACTTCGACCTCCAAGAAAGTAGCCATCGGCACTGCTCTCATCGGTTTTACGGGTAGCTACATAAGAAATGATCGCCACCAAAAGGGTAAAGGCTAAAAAGGATAATACAGTCATAAAATTGGTTTTTGTCAGTTATTTAATATTTCGGCCAAGGCCGTGGCATAATCGGGAACCCGGCCAACGTATTGTAATTTAATGGCCGCCATTTTTAAGCCGGATTCCATGCATTTTTGGTCATTATGTTGTTGAAGGTAAGCAAAAAGGAATCCACTCCAAAACGCATCGCCTGCTCCGGTTGCGTCCATAATTTTCTCTAATGGCAGGGCTTCCAAACTAATCGGATTATCCCTTCCATCACTGAGTTTAGCTCCTTCTTTCCCCAAGGTTAGGCAAACTTTTTTCGCTCCAAATGCATGAAGCCTGTCAAAGATTTCCCGATGACTCAACCCAGGGCCAAATAGGCGGTCCGAGTCGTCTTGAGATACTTTTACCAATGCGCCATGTTTGCAATATTCGCTCACGGCCTCTAAGGCCTCTAGGCGATTTGGCCAAATTTTATTAGAATAATTAAGATCGATGCTCAGTTGCGCTCCGAAGTTAGCCGCTCGCTTTGCAGCATCCAAGATACTATCTCTGGCAGGTTGCTTACTAAGGCCAAAACAAGTGGTGTGCAATATTTTGGCTCGTTCAAGCAGTATGTCGGGGAGTTGGGTCTTTTCAATCTGATAATCGGCTCCCCTGTAGGCTATAAATTGTGGTGTACCCGTTGTTCTGTTTACCAAAATGCTACTGGTGGGATGGGCTTCTTTTTGTACTATGTGCTGGGTCTCCACTTCTGCCTCTATAAGCCTACCCATAATGTATTTACCCAGGCCATCTTTGCCCACACTGGCAACCAGAGCGCTTCTACCTCCTAGCCGGGCAATATTTACGGCTACATTGGTAGGAGAACCACCCAGATAACGGTGAAAATCTCGGGTATCCTCGAAAGGAGTTTCCGGTTGGGTACCAATCAGGTCGATTAGGACCTCTCCTGCACAGACGATATCGATGGGTTTAACAGTCATTAAAATACCTGGTCTGGATGTTTTAGGAGGTTGAGTTTAGCTTTTAGTTCTGCGGGCAGTAAAGACAGGCCATACTGATAAGATGCATTCATCCAACCAAAGCCTTCTTTGGTGATATATTCAAATTCGGTTCCCACATTACCGTACTCGGCGAAGACCTTATGAGTAGCCGCTACTACATCGTATTTTTCGGGAATGGTTCCATTATAGTCTACCGCGTTTCTTGTTATCATAAACAGCCAGCGGTAAATCAGTTGGTTTCTTTCTTCCATAAAACCATATTGATCCAGACCACGCCATATCATCATCTGGTGAGGGGCCCAGCCGTTGGGGTAATCCCATTGTTTTTGTGGCCGGTGCGTATCTATTTGGCCTCTGCTGTCCTTGGTGCAGGATGCTACTCCTCCTGCTTCTGTAAGGGCATTAAGCGCAGCGGGTACTAACTTTTTAGCCTGCTGGGCTGTAGCCATACCTGCCCATAAGGGCGTTAGGGTAGTGGCCGAGACAAAGTCCAGTTGCTGCTGTTTTGCAAAGTCGAAGTCAAAATACATTCCTTCCTCTTCGTTCCACAGAAATTCATTGACCAACTCTTTACGCTTTGCCGCTTGATCTAACCAATATGCTGCCTGATAGGTTTTTCCCGCAGTGCTAAACTGCCCGTCAAAACAATGTTCGATAAGGTAGGCGAAGTCTGTCTCGTATTTGTATAAGAAGGCATTTAGTTCTACCAAATTAAGATCGGCACAACGGTCTTCCAAACGATAGGAAGTGTCGTGCCCCGATTCTCTGACGCTCCGATCGTGTACAAAATAATGGTCCATTTCCGGACTGTCTATCTTACCCCTGTCATAGGCCTTTTCAAAAGCTTCTACCGACATCCCTTCAGCCTGTGCAAAAGGCGCAAAGGCATGATGAAAGTGCCCGTCTTCGGCTTCCGGAGGGCGCCCTATTCCTTCTGCCAGATAACGATTTAGCCCATTGGCTGTAAGCCGTTTGTCAGGGACCATCCAGACGGTTTCGTATTCTTTTATGGCGGTGGCCAAATGATCAGCCAACCAATTTTTATCATTTGTATGCTCGAACACTTCCCGGATCATACTGCTGTAAAACGGGGGTTGGGTCCGGGTTAGGTAGTAAGAGCGGTTGGCATTTAAAATCTTTCCGTAATGGTTTATCTGATACTGAAAGTTGTCTGCCATGCTTTTGGCCAGGTCTGTACGTCCGTCTAGCAAAAGACCAATGGCTTCAAAGTAACTGTCCCAACCGTACATTTCGTTAAAACGCCCGCCGGGTACTACAAATGGCGCTCCTTTTTTGCCTTGGTCTGTATCGTATAGGCGTAAGGCCAAAATACCGGGTTGTTTGTTTACGGAGCGCACATATTCCGGGCTGATGAATTCCGGTAAAGGAATTACGGCTATGGGCAATTCGCCACAGGTTTCGGTGTAATAATCCAATGCGGCCTGGTCTGAATGCGGCACGTATACACGCAAGACCTTCGAGGCCAGGTGTTCGTTTTTGGAATCGGCAATCAGGGCCTGTATCCCGTCCTTGTCCATGGTGCGTGTAAGCCCGTTCCAAAAATGATCTCGAATCATCCTTGCCACTCGATCTACCGGGGGTTCTTCTATATGTTCTAGAGGAATTTCGGCAATATCGATTCCTCCAGACATAGCCAAGACCAGTTCTTGCAGAAGGTTGGACAAGCGATAAGTGCCAGTGACCGAATAGGGATTACTGGAGGTATCTATTATATCGAATGACTTAGGTCCTTGATCTTCGATGGTGATCTTTTTATCGCCATCGGTGTCTTCCTGGGCAAGCAAGCGTTGCAGGGTTTGCTTTATGGGGAGTTTAAAGTACATCAGGCAGGCTTAGATAATCGATTAAGCGCCAAGATGGCTACAAAGATGACGGCCATTGGGATAAGCGATAGATAGAATACTTTATTGCCTCCAAGGATGTCGAATAGGTTCCCGATAATAACAGACCCCAGGGTTCCCCCAATAGCAGACGCAAAGGTTAAGATTCCTGCTAGAGAGGAATGCTTGGCCTTATCTGTCAAGGTTAAAACCGTCGAGCTTACCAAAGGATATAATGGCGCTAAGAAGAGCCCAATCATGGGGAATAAAAAGGAGACCAAAGGCAAATCTGCCAAGGTGCTCGCTTGCTGTTGCGGCACGTTTTCTGCCATGGGCAATACCACGGGGACTAATATGGCCGCCAATACCAAACCGGTAATAGCGATATAAATCCAGCGAACCTTTTTAACCAGCATCCCCGTAATAAACCGGCCAAGAGCGATGGATGCCATTAGAATCACCGATACCTGCGCGGCTAGTTTGGGTTCTATGTTTAAAGTTTCTTTGTTAAAGGTTGGGAGCCAGGTCATAATGCCTTGTTCTGTCATTACGTAGAAGAAAGCAAACAAGGCAAAAATCCACACCATAGGCGTTTTAAACAACTGCAGCATGGCTTTAAAGTCTTCTCCCGTAGTGGTCGATTTCTTTTCCACGTTGATATTGAAATCGGAGAAAAAGATAATGGCAAAAGCGATAGCGATGATGACTGCCATAAGCAAATAGCCTCTTAACCAACCATTGGGATCTAGGTCGTCGTAAAACATGGGGAAGACCAAATACATAAAAATAATCCCTAACATAAACACCGTTTCGATTAGGCTCATCAATTGGCTATGATCCTCCTTGGTTTCTGTCACATAACCGATTAACGCATATACAGCAACCTTCACAATCGCAAACGAAAGCCCGGTAATGGCAAACAAGATTTTGACCGACCAAAACGAATTGCCAAAATACATACCTAAACAACCCAGGAAAACCAGGGCCAAGGAGATAAGCATCCCACGCTTATAGCCTAATTTGGGTAAAAACGACCCGATTAAAAAGGAAACAAGCGCTATGGATAAATCTTTAAATAACTCGAGTAGGGCCGCGTCCTCCTTGGCGACTTCGTAGACCTCTATGGATCGTTCTACCAAAATCCCAACGCTGTTTAGCAAGGCAGCAAAAACAAAATAGATTAAGAATAGCGAAAGTTTTATCCCAGCGTGTTTCATAATCTATTGTTTAGAGGTGTTAAGCCGAAGCGCGAGTACTCCTGCGATAATAAAGAATACACCCCCAAATAGGATGGCATTAATGGCGTTGTTCCCCAATAGGTTTTTAATAATGGGCCCGAAGGAGACTGTCTGTATCAACATCGGAATTACAATCATCATGTTTACGATTCCCATATATACCCCACGTCGCTCTTGTGGAATGACCTTAGAAACCATGGAGTAGGGGATTCCCATCATAGCTGCCCAACCAATTCCGAAGAGTACCATTGGGACTAACAAGGCGTATTCGTCTTGGATATAAGGCATGCTAAGCATAGCGACTCCTGTAAGCACTAAGCTCACCACGTATACCCGACGCGAACCAAATTTGCTGGCAAATGGAACCAGCGCCAAGGCCACCAGCATGGTTACCAGGTTATAGGTTCCGTTCATCAGCCCGGTTTGGGCAAAGGCCTGTTCAGAAAGTACCTGAATGTTTTGTGCAAAAGAAGTGTCGGTGGCACTAACCATTTCTCCTGCTTTACAGGCTTCCATAATACCGTCATAACGTTCTGTATCGGCGTTGCTGATACCGTACATGCTCGTACGCAGCATAGGCGTAATAAATTGCCAGTACACAAACAGGGCATACCATTGGAAGAAATAAACTCCAGACAAGCGCCACATAAACTTAGGCATATCGCCGATGGCTTCGGTGGTTTCGATGAGCGGAGAAAGCAGGTCTCCCATCCGTTTATAGAACTTTTTATCTGGGTTGTTTTTTATTTGCTTGTAGAGGAAGTACAACCAGAAACAAGCAATTATAAGTATAATTATCACCAGCATGTTGAAGTCTTCCCATAGAGACGGGATCAAGTAGGCAATTCCAAACCCGAGTGCTACTGGAATGGAAACGATAACCAGCAGCACAGAAATAATCTGTACAAAAGCATTGGGTTTTCCCTCGTTGTATTTTTTAATCTCGGACAGTTCCTCATCTGTTGGGGGTATTTCGGGCGTTTTCCAAACAGACCAGAGTACGGTCCCGATAGAGGCTATGGCTCCCAAGAAGAACGAATAATATACCCAAGTAGGAATGGCGGTAACCACTTCGGTGCCCGTAGAGCACAGACTCGCTCCTTCTTCTACCGGAACGCTAAACCAGTCTTGGAACAGAAACAGTGAGAAGTTGGCGATGGTAATTCCAGCACCCACAAAGAGGCTCTGCATCTGGTAGCCGTAAGTAAGCTGAGAATCGTTTAGCTTATCGCCGACAAAGGCGCGATACGGCTCCATGGCCGTATTATTGGCTGCATCTAATATCCACAGCAGCCCCACAGCAAACCAAAGTTCTGGGCTAAACGGAAATGCAAACAGACACAAACTCGCGAGTATGGCTCCGATTAAAAAGAAAGGTTTTCTACGGCCTCCCCATTTGGGAAGCCAAGTTTTGTCGGAGATGGCCCCGATAATGGGTTGAATAAGAAGTCCGGTAACTGGTCCTGCTAGGTTGAGCAGCGGGAGTTCGTCATGTCCAGCACCTAAAAGGGAAAAAATTGGATTGATAGCGGTTTGCTGCAATCCAAAACTGAACTGAATCCCGAAGAACCCCACATTCATATTCCAAATCTGCCAGAAGGACAAATTGGGCTTTTTGATATTTGAGAACATATGTTGCGTATTAGGTCGTGATCCGGCCCATGGAAGATTAGAGCTAGAACACCCTAATATCTGCAATTTTTGCCAAATTCTTGAACAAGCCCCAGATTAAAAAGCGAATTCATAACGAAAACGTTATCGATTTAAATAAAATGAAGGAAATCCCCTATTTCAGGCCAAGATTTGCAAGTCCAGCACTGCTATCGAGCTGCAAGGCTTGTTTCATAAAAACAACTCCAGAGGCCGTGTACCCCATTTGCTTTTTGCCATCGGGCTTAAGGTCTGTACTGCGGTAGTATTCGCTGAAGTGCGCATCTCCACTTTGGCTAAGAAGAGCTGTATAGGACTCCACTATTTTAGTTACCAAATCCTTCCTGCCTCTAAGGCTTAGCCCTAAGCAAAATAGCCCCATCCATACCGGCCAGATCCCGCCGTTATGAAAGCACCCAGGCTGGTTTTTAAATTCGTAGGAATAGTTGTTTTCCAATAAATCCCAATCTGCAGATTGCCTGTCGATTACTGGCCAAAATGCCGGGATAAGGGCTTGACCTAACTCACCGCATAAGTCGTTCAGTACAAATTCTTCCAATAACTGCATTCGTTCTGGTCCAGGGTCTGCCAGGCACAGTCCTAAGGCGTTTGCGGCCGCATCGAAGCGTAGGTCGTATTTGCCGGGAAGGATAAAACTTCCAAAATGTTTGGGATTTTGGGCTAAGGCGAATTGGTATGAGGTCTTTTGGTAGGTATGCAATCCAACCGGATCGGCAGGCCAAAAGTTATGAAGTAATCGTTGGGTTTGCTCAGTCTTCTTTGCGGAAGCACTTCCTGCAAGTTCTTCCCATAACGATTCGCCCCAACGGTAGAGGCTGTTGTCGTACAGCGTATAGCCATGCACAGGATATTCGTCTGCCCAGTTTCCGCTTAAGGGTGTGTAAATCCAGGCCCGGTCGTTAAAGGTGATGCTTCTTAAATAGTTGCGAGCCTTTTCGAGATGGGGTTGATGTTGTTGCCAAAAAGTATCGTCGCCTGTGCTTTTATAAAACAAACACGCGCCAATGACGTACCAGCTGCTGGTATCTACTCGGCCCACTAAACTGCCATAAGACACACTGCCATCTCTAGGGTCTACGTTAGAAGGAATCATCCCTAAAGTGTGTTGGTGTTTGGCTAACAAATCCAACGAACGCTTTAAGCCAGCTACCAAGTCTTCCTGGTCTGCTATCAAGCCAGCCAAACCGCATACCACAGCATCTCGTGCCCAAATCCGCTTGTAATTGTCGGCGGCAATGCTACTGGCCAATATCCCATCAGGGCTACTCAGCCTAGAGAGTAGGTCTATGGCTTTTTTATAATGTGCATCGAATACTGGATTCATCCTCCGGAACTTATTGTTCCTCTAAAGGTAGGAAAATAAGGGCTTTCCATAGTAATGGGTCTCCACCAGAATGTGGATCGTTGAGGAAGACTTCTGTGGCTAGCGAATCCACTTTAAGCCCTTGCTCCTTAGCTTGGTCTATCAAATAGTACCAGGCTCTGTGAGAGACATTGTAGTTCCCATTAAACTCGGCCTTAAGTGCTCGAAAAGAATCACTTGTTTTGAATAACACAGTTTCTGAAGGAGGGAGGCTGTCTGTTTGGGCGATGGGGAAGCAAAAGTCGTAGGTGAGTTTGTTTTCTTTAGGGTCCCAACTGCGCACTTCCAAGAAAGGGTCTCCTTGTAATTCTAATTCGTTGCTGTTGATGTATTCCATGATAAAACCGATGGAATACAACATGCTTCTGGCCTTGGTGGTTGTGGTAGCTTCTACTGGCAGGTATGCGCAAAAGCGCCCCTCGACTAAAGTATCTTTAAAACGATGCACCTTAAACTTCTCACCTTCTATATCTAAGGCAGTATTTACCGCTTTTGTATTTTTTAGGCTCCTTTGGGCAAAGTCACTTTTCCCAAACAAGCTTTGCCATTTTTGCTTGTAGACATTTTTGGTATCGGTCACATCTACTTCGACCTTAGTCTTACCAACACCATCAGGGGATAGTTTCCAAAAATAGCGGTGTATAGAGTCTGCCAAGTAAACCAACTGTTCTACCTGGTCTTTGCTTTGAGAAACCAAAGCGATACTATCTAAATCCTTAGTGGCATAACTTGGCCAACGCAAAAGATGTTCTTGCACCAAACCCATAGGCTGTTCTGCCTTAAAAGAAATGGTATAATGGGCTTCTTTAATCAGGAAAAACCAAATGGCCCATCCCACAATTGCGACTGCAATAATTCGCCCGATTATTAGCTTCATCTTAGTTGGTCATCTGTAGGTTCTCGATGACCCAGTTACCGATGTTGATACCTTGATACAGGCCTTCGTCTATTGCCGCGCGATAGTGGATACCACCGTACAAGCGACTTACAGCAGCTTCTTGAGCGGCTTTATTAAAGCTTTCGAAAGAACGAACTGGCAAGCCATAAGGCAATTCGGTATCGTCCAAAAAGCTAAAGTTGTCTCCAAAAATCTCTGTCAATACCGTGGCGGCAGAGCCTGATACTACAGAGTGTCCACTTACATATTCTGGGAAGGGAGGGGTTTGTAAAATAGGCTCCCAGTTTTCGTCTATGTTTTGGTTGATCAAAGACTCTGGTCTAATTAGATTGGAGCGGTATTTTTCGTCCCAGCAGCTTATAAATGCATCGAACATAGCCACCGAACTCTTGGTATAGGCATAGATGGTTTCATCGAAATCCGACTCCGCCTTTTTGGTGGCGATCTTGGTGATGCCGATCCAGTGGGCTCCAGGTGTAATTTTTTTGGTAGCGAACATCAGGTGGCCACGGGTAACACTCACATAGGGGTTGCAATCCCAAAAACGGGCGATCTCCACCTCTTCGCTATCATCTCCTTTAGAGGTAATCTCTTGGCTGATATCATAAACCTCTTTCAGCTCTTTATAAAAATCGCTGTCTTTTTCCATAGAAAAGGGAGGAGGAGGGGTGGGTTTAAACTGGTCTGGACCATCCAAGACCATCGTTCGAATCTTGTTCCAATGCGGCTCGATCCCGTCCATATACGATGGAGGGGTAGGTTGCCAGCGCGAAGGGTCCTCGGTATTTACCGTAAACTTAGGCATGGTTCGGGTTTGGTTGTAATAGTCGGTATTTAACCAGGTTTTAATATGATCACTCACCGCCATCCCATAATTCTTTGCCAACTCAAATTCGGCGGCATTTTGTGCCTGCCAAATACCATACAAACTGTCCTGAAAGGCCTGCATGCGATCTTCAGAAAAGATCAATTTTTTACTGACCTCCATATGGGCAACCAAGGCCGCCAATGAATAATTTACGGTGGTGTCTACCGCCTGAGGGATGGGGGTTAGCTCGGAAAGCTGTCCCGCCAAAGAACGATAGTTTGGGTTCCCCTGTGCCATAATTTCGTAAGCGGCTACATTAGGGTAGGCATAAATTCTGCTCGCCACAGGCGGCGAAAAGATGTCGTGCACCATTATCTCGGTGACCTTGTCTACCGAGCTTCTAAAATGGTCCGGGCTTATCGTGATAGGCTCCGGATTAGAGCAACTGCTAAGTCCGATTCCGATTAGGCCCAATAGCCCAATCCACTTCATTTTACTTACCGATTTCATAGACTTGTACTGCATCATTATTGTAAACTATTAATAAGTATGGTTGGTTGTTCACTGTTAAAACCTTCATGGCTTTAACGGTGCGGTGTTCTATTTCTATTCCTAAACGATTGGCCAGTTTGGTGGTTCCATCTGCTTCTAGCATGGCTCCTGGGAAGGCGTCGTACCTGCCGTGGAAGGGAATGACCCCGAAATAATTGCCAGCAGCCAAAACTTCTTCTGCTCCATCACCGTCAAAATCGAAGGGGACAAAAGCCCTAATGGGCGCCAACTGCATATCGTTAGAGAATGCCTCAAATGTAAATCTATTGTTGTTATTTCGCAAGAATCCAGAGGCTAGGGTGTGTACTTCGAATAGGGTCGCTTGTTGCAAGGCCTCTTCGCCCATAACCACTTCTATAGGTTTCCCTGCAAAGTCTTTGAAGGCGTTAAATCGTTTTCTCAGCCCTACCATTTGTTCTGCTAAATCGTTCATGCCCAGCAAGGGATAGTAGCTGCCATCGTTGGCCACGGCGATGACCGTTTCTGTAGTGCCATTTTGGTCAAAGTCGTCGTAGTACATCTTCATGGGCTCCGAAGCACTGGCCTTAAATTTGCTGTTTAGCCCCCAATTTCCCAATAGATAATCTTGGTCGCCGTCATTATCCATATCGAAGGGGATAATGGTTTGCCACAATCCGCCAAGTTGTTCTTCTAGGACGCTTACTTTTGTTAGAGTACCATTTTCGTTGCTGAAGAAGGTAGGCTGCATCCATTCGCCCACCACGATTAGATCCAGATCTCCGTCTGCATCGAAATCGTCCCAAACTGCGTCGGTGACCATGCCAATTTTTCCATCGCCTTCCCAACTAACTCCTTTTACGTAAGAGGGAGGAATGTTTCCGTAATCCAGGGGTACGCTGTGGTTGCCGATAAAAATGGCAGGTTGGTCTTCGATATTGCTTATTCGATAAACCGCAGTATTATTCATGTCGCTAGCATCGTGGGCAACTTCTATCTCTGCTCCAAATTTGTATATCCCCTTATTGCGCAGTACCGCTAGGCTGGGGTTGATGTGGTTTCCGCCTTGGGCTATGCCGAGCATCCATTGACTGTTTGCATCCAAAGTATCAAAAGAGGCATCGACGGTTTCCGAGAGTGAATCGGCAGCTATGGCAGGCACGTCCATCTTACTAAAGCCTTCAGAATCTTGCACATAGATTGAAGAAGGCTGGTTTTTGGCACCACCTAAATAAAGGTCCTCTTTGCCATCTAGGTTAAAGTCTCCAAGACTCACCGCGGGACCTCTGTCCGAAACTTGGAACGGAATTAATTTTTGGTAATCGAAATCTGTATGTTGGTCTTCTTTATGGGTAAAGTTTATGCCTAAGGCTCCGTCCACTTTAGTAAATAGGGTCTTGTTTACTTTTGGTCGGGTAACCGCAGCTAAGCCTGCAGTCCAAGCGATCTCAATGGCGCCCGAACCTAGGTCTGTTTGTAGAGCGCTTGTACCATCTGGCCAATTGATGCGCAGGGAGTCTAGTTGTGTTTGATCTCCTAGGCCAAAGTGTATCCGGGGCTCACTAGAGGCCTGCCAACCTCGACTCGGGAAGAGTTGTCGGCTTTGCATATTATTGCCAGAATATGCGAGCACTTCCGTTCCAAGGCCAAAAGGGTTAGTGGGAATATATTTTAAACCTATGCTTAGGTAGCCTTGTGCTTTGTTGGTCTGGTTGATGTAAAAGTAAGGGGGCTCGTTTAGGTTGTTGGTCACCAAATCGAGGTCGCCATCGCCATCTAAGTCGCCCACCACGGTTCCGGCCGAAACGGATGGACGCTCTGCTGCCCATTCGCCATTTTTGTTGATAAAGCCGCCTTTACCATCGCCTTGGTAGATATAATTATTTACTGCTCCTGAGGGCATAAGCTCTAAAGCTTGTTGGTCTACCAATTTAGACTGATTCATCTGCTTCTGAATCTCGCTATTGGATACAAACCGTATGAAGTCTAAATCGTTGGGTCTTCTAGGGATCCCATTACTCACAAATAAATCCAAATTCCCATCCAAGTCGTAGTCTGCAAACAGGGCGCTCCAACTCCAGTCTGTGGATGGGATACCGCTTAGCAATGCTGTTTCTAGGTAGGGATGACCTCCTTGATTAAGGAACAACATGTTCCGCGTATATTGGTAATGATAGCCGTATTGCTGGGTTCTAAGCTGGAGGGTGCGATAAGTATCATCGCCTTCCGAGGATTTAAGCACTTTTTCGTCCTCTGGAGTCATGTCTAACGAAATCAGGTCTGGCCAGCCATCATTGTTGATGTCGGCGGCATCGCTTCCCATAGAAAAACGAGAGGTATGTCCAAAGTAGGTTCTAAGCTGGTCTGTAAAAGTACCATCACCATTGTTGAGGTAGTAATAATCGTCCTCATGAAAATCGTTCCCTATGTATAAATCGGGCCAGCCATCTTTGTTAAAATCTGCGATGGCAAGTCCCAAGCCATAGCCGTTGATGCCCCCATAAATACCTGCCTCTTCGCTGACATCTGTATAGCGTTCACCATCATTTCTAAATAAAAGATCGCCGGTTCGCGGGTTTCGGTCTTCGCGGATACTGGCTCTGCCGAACGATTCTTCGGTATGGACGGCATGGTTCAGTATAAAAAGATCTAAATCGCCATCGCCATCGTAGTCTAACTGTCCGGCGGTGGTCCCATAGGCTTGCACATCTAAGCCGTATTGGGCAGCCTGTTCGCTAAAAGTGCCGTCGCCCTTATTGATAAAAAGCTCGTTATGCCCTTCAAAGCCGTTGATCCCAACCACCGCTAGTACATAAATGTCTAAGAGACCATCTGCATTAAAATCGCCCATGATGGCACCGGTATTCCAATCGCTGTTTCCGGCAACTCCTGCTGCATTTGTGGCATCGGTAAAGCTTAAATCGCCTTGGTTTAGGTAAAGTTTGTTCTGCCCCTGGTTGGCGCTAAAATAAAGGTCTGCAAACCCATTGCCATCTATATCCCCCATGGCCAAACCGCCCCCATTGTACATATACAGATAGTCCAAGATGTTTAAACTATCGGTCTCTACCAGGGTGTTTTGGAAGTCTATCCCCAAAGTTGTTGCCTCGGTTAGGTCGAACAGGCTTGGGTTGCTAGTTGGGGTTTCCTTTTTACAGGAGAACAGCAAGATGCACAGGCACAGGGCCGCAAAGATGTTATTGGCCGATCGCAAAAACTTTTGGTTTTTCATCGTTAATGGCAACGATCACAAATTGCTTCCCAGCTTTGTCGCTAAAGGATGCGATATGTTTGATCTCTTCCTTTACAAAAAAGCCGCTTTCTTCGTAGGGCGTCCAATCGAAGTTGTTCTGCCCATCGTTTAGCAATACAGAGCCAAAGTTGGCGTCTAGTCGCGAATACTGTGGACGGAACTCATAAAAGTTCCCTCCCATAATGATGTCCAAATTGCCATCGTTGTTTACATCGCTACAAGCAATCCCACAAATGCACGATAGCTGTGAGCGTACGGGCAGAGGTTTGGCCTCGAAACTACCGTCAGACCCATTGATCAGGATCATGCTCTGTGAAGTATTGACGTATTTCATGCGGGTATTCTTGAGCGTAGCCTCCGAGAAAAGCTCTTGAATAGATTTGGTAGAATATTCGGAAGCCTTGAGATTCTGCTTTTTCAGCGACACCATTTGCGAAACAATTTCTTGCTTTTGGTGTAACGGCATGTCCTTACCATCTATGGTTTGAGTAACGATTTGTTCTATGGTACCGTTGTTGTCAAAATCGTTGATCCAAATTTTCATCACATTCTCTTGGGTAGGCACATAATGCAGGTTTTCACCATGGTTACCCAAAATTAGGTCGAGGTCGCCATCGTTGTCGATATCCACAGTATGCATCACATTCCACCAACCCGATAAATCGCCTAAGCCGGTCTCTTTTAGCGCAAATTTCCCTTCCGTAAAGCTGTATACCTTTGGAGCACCCCAGTCGGAAACCGTGACCAGCTCCATATTTTGGTCGCCATCTACATCCAGCCACTTGGCATCTGTAATCATTCCACTCTTTTTGGTAGCCACCCCAACATCGCGGAATTTATTTACAAATTGTCCGCCACCCATGTTTTCGAAATACATATGGTCTGGGTCTACGCCATATACGCCGATGATGCTTCGCGAGCCCACAAAAACGTCTATGTCTCCATCGCCATCTGCATCATGAGGTGCGATTACGGCTACGTTTTGGCTAATAGGGGTTGATCCCAAATCGGCTTTTTCGAAGTTTCCTTTTCCATCGTTTAAATAGAGTCTCACAGATTCTGTCATACTCACATCTACCTGATTCCCTCCAGAACCGACCATCAAGTCTAAGTCTCCGTCGCCATCGGCATCGAAGAAGGCCGCCGCAGTATCTTCCAATTCTGCATCGGCTTCTAGTACGGCAAGGGTCCTAACAGTTAGGTCACCGCCGCCGCTATGCATATTAAGTACTCCGGCTTGTCCTTTGGCACCCCCGATAAAAATGTCTTCGTTGCCATCGCCATCTACATCTCCTGTAGCCATGGCCGGACCTTCTCTAGAAAGCTTCTTATAGATCAAACCTTCGTAATCGAAGTCATTGTAAAAGTTCTCTTCGTGCTTGTTTAGGTTTTCGTTGTCCAAGGCTGTAAGATAAGTATCGTACTCCTTGGGTGCTGGCAGGCTATAATCCTTGTTAGCATCTGCCTGCTTAAATTTTAATGTTTGGTTAGCTGCTTGGTTGATGACTAGGGCGGTTTTGTCGTTTGGCCAGATCACTCGAATAGAATCTACCGATGTCGCTTTCCCCAATCCGATGGTCATATCGTACTCCATAGAAGATTGAAACCCTCTAGAAGGAATCAATTCCTGCAGCACCACTTGGTCCTCGTAGTACAACTTTACAGTGGTACCAATAGCGAATTTGTTTTTCTCGTTGCCTTCAAATTGCAGCTTGATATAGTTGTTGTCGGTAGTCTCCGAAGTATTGTTTTTATAAACAAACGAAGTCATGTTAACGTTGCTCACCACCAAATCCAAATCTCCATCATTGTCTAGGTCACCATAAGCAGCACCGTTGGAAAGGCTCGGCGCTCCAAGCCCCCAATCTGCGGCCCTGTCTGTAAAAGTTAAGTCACCATCGTTGTGGTAGGCGTAGTTTGGTAACGGTACAACAGGCATCTTGGCGATGATAGAATCGATCGCTTCTTTACGGCCGGTTAGCGCCATGTCTTGGATAATTTCGTTGGCGAAAAAGTCGACAAAGTCTAGATCTGTTAAGTCGTGGTTAATCCCGTTGGTAACAAAGATGTCTCGTAGCCCATCGTTGTCCATGTCGAACATCAGGCCGCTCCAGCTCCAGTCTGTAGCAGATACCCCGCTATAATAAGCGATCTCCGAATACGAGCCATTCCCATTGTTAAGCTGCAAGGTATTCTGTATGTATTGTTGGTAGAAATCCTTGCTCTGCTTGAGTTTATAAACGTTATAGCCCTCAAATTCCATCACCGACTTTACACGTTGGTCACCATCGGGGAGCATGTCTGTAATAAAGATGTCGGCATTCCCATCGTTGTTGATGTCTGCCATATCTACACCCATGGCCGAAAGGCACAGATGCGACATATAATCTTTGATAGACTCTGTAAATGTTCCATCCTGGTTGTTGATGTACAAATAATCGCGCTCGTAAAAATCGTTAGAAACATAAATATCTGGCCATAGGTCGTTGTTAACATCACTAATCATCACGCCAAGTCCAAAGCCGATCAGACTTCCGTAGATGCCAGCGTCTTCGCTTACTTCTACAAATTTCCCACCGTCATTGCGCAAAAGCATATCGCCCACACCCTTAAAGATTTTAGGGACATCCCAATTTTGGGCACGTACATCGCGCTGGTGTGCAAACCCGAGTGAGCTTACAGGAATGTTGCTGTTGTTTAGGATATAAGCATCTAAGTCGCCATCCTTGTCGTAATCAAAAAAGGTGGCGTGCGTAGTAAAACCAGTATCGGCCAAACCATATTCGGTGGCCTTTTCTGTAAAAGTCAAATCACCATTGTTGATGTAGAGGTCATTATTATGGTTGTCACCTTCCATGTTCCCCGCGTTGCTTACATAGATATCGAGCAAGCCGTCTTGGTTTACATCGACCATCATCACCCCAGTAGACCATGGCTTGTTTCCTTCAACTCCCGCCGCAGCAGAGATATCTTCGAACACAAAATCGCCTTTGTTGATGTATAGTTTGTTGGCACCCATATTGGCCGTAAAGTAAATGTCGGACAGGCCGTCATTGTTTATATCCCCTATGGCTACCCCACCTCCATTATAGAAGTTACGGTATTTAAATATGTTGAAATCCTTCTGGTTGACTACGGTGTTGGTAAAGTCGATATTGGAAGCAGAAGCAGGTACCTGGGTAAACAGGCTAGTGGTGGGTTCTGGCGTTTCTTCCGTGGATTCTTTTTTACAACTCCATAGTGCGGCTAAAGCGATCGCGTACAGGCCTATCTTCCTCAAGTGCATTAGTTCTTGTTAGGGTTAATCTTAATAAATACCGGTTGGTTGTTGTTCATCGCTATCAGCCAATAACGACCATTTTTTAAAGCTATTTTTTTAATGTCTCTGGCGGCGCCATTAATGTAAAAATCACGATTCTGTACGACTCGGTAAGAACCGCCTTGGCCTTTGGTTAGTAGGGTGCCACGCGAGGCGTCTAATCTACTTAATTGCGTACTCAATTCAAAATTATTACCAGCCAAAAAGAGCTCCGGAACCCCGTCCAAATTGAGGTCTTCCATAGCGATGGCGTGAACCGAAGAAAGCTGCGCTTCCCAAGGTAAAAAGTGCTGTTTAAATATACCTTTTCCAGTGTTTTCGAACCAAGAACTGCTCAATTGATAGACCTCCTTTTTGATGGCCTTTTCCAATTTGTCTTCCGGAATCAAATCTTGCAAGCCAGCATTGGCAAAATCCTCATAGGACAAGAAATTTTTATTCAGCATTGGGATCTGCTTGGTGAGCTCGTCCTTGGAGGAGAAGAGGGTCTCTGTTCCTTGGTAATAGTAAGTCACTAAAGTCTCTACATTGCCATTGTCATCCACATCTGTGCGGTAGAGTGTTAGTGGTTGTTCTTCGGAAGCGTTTAGTCTGCTATTATGCCCCCAATTTCCAGCTATGATATCGATATCTCCATCGGCGTCCAAATCTGCCAAGGATAGTGCCGTCCACCAGCCGTTAGTAGTGTCTAACCCATGGCCGCTTTGTAATTGCAATCGATCGCCATTCTGCTTAAAGACTGCCACAGGCATCCAATTTCCACAGACCACCAATTCGTCATTGCCGTCGCCATCTAAGTCTGCCCAGCTATGGGCTGTGATATTTCCAAGGCTATTGAGTTCTGGAGCCCATTGAGTGGTGATGTCGGTATAACGGCCATTTCCATTATTGAGCAATAAGCGCTGCACAGGGGTTTCTCCAAAAGCGCCTGCCTTGGAGGCCGAACTGATAAATAAATCGGGCAAGCCATCCTTGTTTAAGTCTGTACTGCTGATAGCACTGGCATTTATTTCGATACCATCGAAGGCCTCAGGGTCTATAGTGAGTTGCCCGTTTTGGTTTTTGTATAAGCGAGGTTGAAGTGCCGGGCCCTGCTTAAATTCGTTACCGCCAGAAGCGACAATTAGGTCTAGGTCACCATCGACATCCACATCTATCATTATGCAGGCTACATCTTCATGTAAGCTATAAGGTTCGAAGACTTCTGGTTGAGATAGGATCAATTGCCCATCGGTTTGTTGCATGTATAGTGCAGAGGCCTGCCCTTTGGCTCCGCCAATAAATAGGTCTTCTAGTCCATTGCCGTCCAAATCGCCAACACTCAAGGCCGGTCCTAAATTGGTAGAGGCATAGGGGATAAGCGGGTCTTGGTTAAATTCTAGACATTGGTTTTCCTTATGGACAAAGTCGACCAACGATTCTATATTGCTCATGGAATCATTGGTTGCGTAGGCAGACGCAGCAGGAGGGAAGGCTTCGGTATAACTTAATTCAACACGTCCTGGTTTAACATCGGTCAAAATTTGTCGATAGCCATCAGGCCAAATAACCACCATAGAATCTACAATAGCATTTTGGTTTAGCCCAAATTGCAATTCGGGTAGAACAGACGATAGATAACCTCTAGAAGGATAGTTCTCCTTGTTTTGAAGTTGTTTATCGGCATGGATAGTCACACGAGTGCCAATTCCATTTTTGTTGTTGACAGGGCCACTAAATGTGAGTTGTAGGCTCTTTCGGTTTGGCAGCTCTTTATCGGTTTGGTTTTCCAGGACCATAGCCGGCTCGTTTACGTTGTTGATGACCAAATCCAAATCGCCATCCAAATCGAGATCGGCATACGCCGCCCCGTTGGAGAAGGAGGGCCCTGTGGGGCTCCAAGATTCGCTTACATCTTCAAACTGCTGTCCATTTGTGTTTCGGAAGAAATAGTTTTGGGTATGCTTCACGGGGATCTTGTCGATAAAACTCATAGAAGCGGGGTCCATGCCCTGGCTTAGGCTTTTTTGGATGGATTCGTTGGCGATAAAGTTGATAAAATCCATGTCGTTGGTCGCGCCAAGGATACCGTTACTAATGTAAATATCATTCCAGCCATCTAAGTCGAAATCGGCAATTAATGGGCTCCAAGACCATTCCGTGGCAGCGATGCCGCTGGCAAAAGCCGTTTGCGCAAACTGCCCATGTCCTTGGTTAAGTTGTAGGGTGTTGTGCATGTACTGGTTGTGGTAACCATTGCGCAAATAATTCTGATAGATTTGATACCCAAACTCATTGCCAGATGTTTTATAGGTAATCAGGTCTTCGGGTAGCATGTCGACCGAAACTAGATCTGTTAGGCCGTCATTGTTTAGATCGCCACTGTCGTTGCCCATAGAAAAGTGTGTGGTATGTCCAACCGCGCCGCTCCCGGCTGTGATTTGTTCTACAAAGGTCTTATTGCCTTTATTTAGATAGTAGTAGTCGTTTTCAAAGAAATCGTTACCCACGTAGATATCGGGCCAACCGTCACTATTAAAATCGGCGATGGAAAGTCCCAAGCCATAACTTGTTTTGCTTTGGTAGATGCCGGCTTGTTCGCTTACATCCACATAGCTACCATTTATATTTTCTAATAGCTTATCGCCCGATTCGTAATTAGGCGTTTCGCGTTTGGCGCCTATACCATAATTCTGATTGGGGTTGGTAGAATGGTTGAGCAAGTAAAGGTCGAGGTCATTGTCTTTGTCGTAATCGAAAAAGGCGGCATGGGTGGAGTAGCCTTTAAAATCGAGGCCATAAGCAGAAGCTTGCTCTTTAAATTGGGGGATGCCATCATCATTAGGTCCCAAGTTCACCCATAATTGGTTTCCGGTATTGCTAGGGTGGAGGGAAGCTGTTGTGGTAATATAGAAGTCCATTAGTCCATCCTGGTTGATGTCGACTGTAACCACGCCGTTGCTCCAACCTTCACGATTGGTTATGCCGGCTTGTTCTGTAATGTCGTTAAAATGAAAGCTTCCAGTGTTTAGGTATAGTTTGTCCGGAGATTGATTTCCCACAAAGTAAATATCGGGCAGGCCATCATTGTTAAAATCGGCAGTGGCAACACCGGCGCCATTGTAGTAATAGATATAGTTAAGAATATTGAGATCCGGAGTAGGAGTCAAAGAATTCTCGAAAGTGATTCCTGTAGAATCTGCAGGTAGTTGTTTAAACAGCGAATCTTGTTCTGAAATCGGATCGTTGGAGGGTTGGCAAGAAGCGATCAGAATTAACGCAAAAAAGACGGTGTATGTGCGTAAAATAAGTGGCAATCTAATGGTATTATAAGGGTATATTAACTAAAACAGGCCGTCAAATAGACGACCTGTTTTGTTATTATATATTCAGGATTAGTACCCTGGGTTCTGTACCAAATTCGGGTTAGATAGCAAAGCATTAACCGGGATTGGGAACAGACGCTTGTCTGCGTTTCCTACAGAAGCAGGATCCTTATAAGCCCAGTCTCTGGTGTACTGTCCAAAACGAAGCATATCGTTTCTTCTCCAGAACTCTACCCATAGCTCACGTCCACGCTCGGCCAACATGTCGGCTTCGCTAACGTTACCTAGTGGAGAAGCTCCACGGATGGCACGTAGTTCGTTAACCATAGAAGTGGCATTTCCACCAGAACGCATCATAGCTTCTGCCTTCATCAAGTGGGCATCTGCATAACGGAATACGATTTCGTGGTTGGCGAAAGAACCATTTACTGGGTGGTACTTGATAAGACGGATACCCGTTGCTTCACCGTTCCCAGAAAGTCCTGGAAGCTCTTTGGTGAATATAAGTGGGTTACCAGAACGATCTTGCAATATAGATCCATTGTCATTGTACTGTTGTCCGATCAAGAAACCATAACCAATACCTAGGTTGGTTTCGTCTGCATTGGAACCATCTGGCACCCATCCACGACGCTCTTCTTGCCCATCACCAACATTGTTAGTGTTAGGGTTTCCTTCGAAGCTATCGTAAAATTCGGCTAGCGTGGTAAATCCATTCCATCCTCCTCCTTCATTGTCAGGAGCATTTTGGTTGTAGTGCATACCATTCCAGATACGGTTACCTACAGAAGTGTTAACAAACCAAATGGTTTCGTTATCTACATCTTCCTTAAATAGGTCGAAGTATCCTTCTTGTAGCGCATAGCCATCGGCCGCAATCTGATCTACTAGAGTAATTACAGCGTTGTAATCTGCATTTCCTCCGTGACGCTCGGCATTAAGATAAGCCTTAGCTAGCATAAAGCGAGCTGCAGCCTTAGAAGCAGTGTTGTTGTCTGCACTTGGTCCACGAGCTGGAAGGTTCGGAATTGCTTCTTGCAAGTCCTGAACAATCAAACTAAAAGCTTCCTGAGCAGAAAGTACAGATGGGTCAACATCTACACCGTCGGTTGGGTTACGGAAAGGCTGCTGTCCCCAGAAGTCCAATACGAAATACATACTGAATGCTCTTAGGAATTTAGCCTCGGCAACCTGCTGAGGAGTCGCGTTAGATAATGGATCAATAATCTGAGTAGCTCGGAAAACGTTTTGGTTTAAGTTATTCCAAGTATTCAAGATATACTGGTGCGTCGGGCTCCAAGTGTGCGCATGTAGCGTACGCCAGATCCCGTTATCACCCCAGTCCGTACCACGGGTAGGTACTAGGGTTTCATCTGTAGTCACCTCGTTCAAGGCAAAGAAGTTGGCTTGATCTCCCATTTGTCCATAAACAGAGTTATAGAGTCCTGGTAGTTCTGAGTCAACATCAACACCTGCAAAGTCCTCTGCAGTATCCTCGAATGCAGAATCTGTTTCATCAATCTCCAGATCCGTACAAGAAAAGGTAACCGCTGTCATAATGGCCAAACCGAAGATGGCCTTCAATGTGCTTAACGTGTTTTTTCTCATTTTCAATTTTTTAGAATTTAGCATTTAGTCCTAACGTGAATACACGTGGTCTTGGGAACGAGGTGTAATCGATACCAAATACCGGTAGACCATTCAATAGATCTCCACTTCCTGGTGAAGTACTAACTTCCGGATCCAAACCACTGTAATCTGTGATTACGAATAGGTTTTGACCGGTAAACGACAACATAAGTGAGCTAAGGAAGGAATCCTCCTCCAATGGCCAGGCGTAGGTTAGTGTAGCATTTTGCATACGTACAAAGTCTCCACTTTCTAAGAATCTAGTAGATACATCAGCTGCTGCATCGAAAGACTCACCAGTGGTAAGTACATCAGCAGTTACGTTTCTACCACCTCTAAATGCACCCGCAGTAAAGAACGCGTTAGCAGTGTTGTTGTAAATGTAGTGTCCAAATTGACCTGCAAAGTACATAGACAATGTCCAGTTCTTGTAAGTTGCAGATGTCGAAAGACCTCCAAATACATCTGGTAAGGCACTCTTTCCAACGAAATCCTGAACGTCTGTCTGGATTGGTTGTCCAGTTACAGGATCGAATCCTTCAAACTCACGTAGGAAGTAAGAGAACAATGGCTCTCCTTCTTTCAGCTTCTGAGCAAAGGCAAGAGATAGACCCTGACCACGGATGGTACCAGCGTCGAATTCTCCATCAAGCGAAGTAACTTCGTTCTTGTTGTAAGCTACATTAAAGCTTGCAGTCCAGAACCAATCTCCACTGTCAATGATGTCATAAGCCATAGTCAATTCCACCCCTTGGTTAACTACTTCAGAGTCTGGAAGGTTTAGGAATACGAAAGGCTGTACTGCCGGCTGGGCAGAAAGTACGTTGAACAATAGATCGCTTGTCGTCTTGTGATACACATCAACAGAGGTTGTGAAACGGTCGTTGTTAAAACCGATATCGATACCCCCTGCGATTTGCAAGGTCTCTTCCCACTTAAGGTCTGGGTTAGCAAATGCTACCTGAGACGATGGGAAAACTCCACCTGTGTCGAAGTTGATGTTTCCACCATCATCTGGTCCGATGAAGTTGAAACGACGACGACCACGGAAGTTACCATATCCTAGACCTTCTTGGTTACCAGTTACACCGGCACCCAAACGAAGCTTAAAGGTAGACATATTGTCTCCGATAAAGTCTTCGTTGTGGATCTTCCAAGCAAATGCACCAGAAGGGAATACCCCATACTGGTTGGCATCACCAAAACGAGAAGAACCATCAGAACGTACAGTGGCAGTGAATAAGTACTTGTCTGCCAAAGTATAGTTGATACGCCCGAAGTAAGACTGAAGCTCGTCAGTGTTGTCAAACGTATCAATCATGGCCGACTTGGCCAATAGGTTGTTTACAAAAGGAACGAAGTCTGTACTTAGACCATCTTCGCTACCAGCATTTAGACGGTTTACAAACACTCCTTCAGAAATGTTTGGTGCCCATCCATAAGATTGGTACCCGCCAGATATAGCACCCTCGGCAATACCAAGGCTGTTTTCTAGAGCGCTACCCATCTTGTTCATGTCATCTGTAAAGAAGCCCCAAGCATCTACATTACGCCCAGAACGTTGGAAATCCTGGAAGGAGTAACCAGCAAGGATGTCTAAGTTCGAGTTCTCGAAGTCATGGTTGTATCTAACCGTGATTTCCATCAAGTTACTCTGAGTGTCCAAGTCGTTAAGACCAACACGTCCATTTCCAAATACTCCACGTCCAAGGTTAATACCTCTTGGAGAAGCAACGGCAATACGGGTAGATGAAGACTCATCATAACCTAAATTAACTTTAGCCGAGAAATCGTCAGTGATGTCATACTCCGCAGAGAAGTTGATCAAATAACGATTGGTGTTAGACTCATTCTGAGTGTAAGTCAACATAGTCGCAGGACTCAAAAGTCCTCCAGACCCTGTAAAGTTAGGATCGGTTGGCCAAGTTGGGTTTGCAGAATATGCAGATCCCAAAAGGTCACCCTGGAAACCAGCACTACCAGATAGCGGAGCTGTCTGATCGTTCACACGAGAGATGGTTGCCTGAAGTCCTAATTTAAGCTTGTCATTGAAGAAACGGTGGTTCGCGTTTAAACGTCCGGTGATACGCTCTAGGTCAGAGTTTTCCACCACACCAAAGGTCTTACTATAACCGAAGGTTGCACGTACGTTACCCGCACCATAGTTTTGCGAGAATGACAAGTTGTTGTTGGTAGAAGCAGACGTACGGAAGATATAATCTTGCCAGTCAGTCTTATTACCGAAATCTCTTTCCGATACCAAGAAACCGAAATCGTCACTACGCTGAAGGTAATCATCAGCATTAAGTAAATCGTAAGTTTCTGGAGCAGAAGAGATACTCAAACTCGAGTTAAAGTCCCAAACTGGACCTCTAGAACCACGACCAGACTTAGTAGTTACGATAACTACCCCGTTAGCACCACGAGAACCATAGATGGCTGTCGCAGAAGCATCCTTAAGGATACTGATACTTTCGATGTCATTTGGGTTCAAGAAGCTAAGTGGACTCTTTGCAGAAGATGTACCGAAACCAACATTTACCCCCTCGGCAGAAGTATTCTCACCCGAAAGTGGAATCCCATCTACTACAAATAGCGGGTTGTTGTTAGATCGTACGGAGTTGGCACCACGGATTCGAATATCGATTCCAGCACCAGGCTCACCACTACTTTGCGATATCTGTACCCCAGCTGTCTTACCCTGGATCAATTGTTCCGGAGTAAGGATGACTCCTTGGTTGAAGTCTTCCGAAGTTACAGAGCTTACCGCACCGGTAGCATCTTTAACAGTAGTAGTACCATATCCGATAACCACTACCTCTGATAGAGATTCGACATCTTCCTGAAGTGTAACATTTACACTAGACTGACCATTAACCGCAACTTCTTGCGTGGTATATCCAATGTAACTGAAAACTAGGACAGCGTCGCTCGCTACGTCCTCGATGGTGTAATTACCATCAAAATCCGACTGTGCTCCATTGGAAGTTCCCTTTACGATAACATTCACGCCAGGTACTGGTCCGGTGGCATCTGACACCTGTCCACTGACGGAATTTTGCGCGTAAGCAGAACTACCCATAATCAGTAGTACTGGGAGCAGCAATAGTTTAGTTAGTAATTTGTTTTTCATATAGTTTTCGGTTTAAAGTTAATTTTCGATAATTGACTGTTTAATTGTTTATAATTAGGGTTTAATGTAATTCTCTTTAATATATAGCAAAATACGAAAATTCGCACGTCCTTAAGTAAGCTCTGATTTACAGAGGGTTAACCCTACCTAAAGCCTTGCCAGCTTTCGTTTTTCGAGCGAAATATACAATTTTTTGTCCACTTTAAGGATTTGTTTAAATCTTATTAAGGTTATGTTAAATCAGTCTAAATAGGATGTCTGGTCGCTTGACCCTTATTGACTCCCAAAATTTATCCAGAACGTCTTGTCCAAAAATGTGGTTAAATCCCCAAGCAACCTGGCTAATTTGTTACGGGCAGTTTCAGATCCTGTTTCAAGGTTTTTCCTGTTGCCACCCTGCGGTGTTGACTTTGCTGCCCGGGGAAATTTCACCAAACTATTTAAGAGTGCAAATGCTCTGTTCTCTCCTAAGATTGAACCCAGATTTGCAACTGCGAATTTGCAAACACATTATGGTTTATGACACCTGTCATGTTAATATTTTAACAGAAATGTGCCGTAGGCTAATTTCAATTAATTTTTTTAATTTTATAATAAATGCCCCTCAAAAAAACCATTTTAACATCCGAAAACGTTTTCGATTGTCAAATTCTCATTATGCAGGGTTTTTGTAATGTGCGGCTTTTTTGTCGTGTTTTTTTGTTATTATGCATAGCCTTTAGCGGCCTACCTTTATGAGAAATGTTACCCTTAAACAAATCGCAGAGAACCTAGGTATTTCCATCACCACGGTTTCCAAAGCGTTAAAAGATTATCCGGACGTAAGCAAAAAGACCAAAGCCTTGGTCAAAGAAGAAGCAAAAAAGCTTCAGTATAAACCCAATGTTTTTGCTGTAAACCTTCGAACTAAACAATCAAAAACCGTAGGACTAATAGTTCCAGAAGTAGTTCATCATTTCTTTTCTAGTATTATTAATGGAATTATCGAACAGGCCGAAAAGAAGGGCTATTTGGTTATCATTTTAATGTCCAATGAATCCTACAAGCTCGAAAAAAAGCAAATCGATTTATTGATTTCTAAGCGCGTCGATGGGATTATGATTTCGCTGGCCAGTTCAAGCTCGGATATTTCTCACTTAAAAGAGGTCCAAGATTTAGGGATCCCATTGGTGATGTTCGACAAGATCTCTAAGATGATCGATTGTTCCAAGATTATCATCAACGATAGACAAGCAGCTTACCAGGCGACTAAATTGCTGATTGATTCTGGTTGTAAAAGAATCGCCCACTTTAGAGGGGCGCTCTTACCTCAAAATTCTATTGATCGATTTTTGGGTTACAAGAAGGCATTGGAAGATCATGGCCTGGAGTACGACTCGAGCTTGGTTTACATTTGCGAACGCGTTAACTACGAAGAAGGAAGACAGGCCACCTTGGATCTATTAAGAGAGCATGACGATGTAGACGGGATCTTTGCCATTACAGATTTGGTTGCCATTGGCGCTATTTCGATTTTAAATGAACGAGGGATAAAGGTGCCAGAAGATATTTCCATCATGGGCTTTAGCAACTGGTTTATAGCATCGGCGATTACTCCGTCTTTAAGCACGGTCGATCAACCTGGGTACCAGATGGGCAAGAAAAGCTTTAAGACTTTGTATAAAGCGATGAAGGCTAAAAAGAATGAAGAGGAATTCGAACCGGTAACCGAGGTTTTGGATACCAAATTAATCATTCGCAATTCTACCAAATAAGATAGTATGATGGCAGCTCTCCCTTCTATGCATGCCCTATTAGCGATGCGAAGATATGCTTGCGTCTTCCTTTCTAAAATTAAATCACTTTGATAAAATGAATAAAACTACCACCTGGTCTATCACCGTTGCCCTAGCAGGTTTTCTATTTGGCTTCGACACCATTGTAATTAGTGGAGCCGACAAACCCATACAAGAATTATGGGGGATGAGCCCTTTGTTTCATGGTATTTTTATCATGAGCATGGCTCTGTGGGGAACCGTTCTGGGTTCGCTGTTAGGAGGCGTTCCAACAAAACGACTGGGGCGGAAGAAGACCTTGTTTTGGATCGGAATTTTATTTTTTGTCTCGGCGGTAGGTAGTGCTTTGGCACAAGATCCTTATACCTTTTCTGCCTTTCGTTTTATAGGCGGAATTGGGGTTGGCGTGTCTTCGGTGGCAGCCCCCATTTATATCAGTGAGATCACCACTCCGGACAAGAGAGGGCGTCTGGGAGCGCTGTATCAGTTTTGCTTGGTGTTCGGAATCATGCTCGCGTTTATCTCTAATTGGTTGCTTAAAGGTTTTGATGGGGCGAATGATTGGCGATGGATGTTAGGGGTAGAAGCGATTCCTGCCTTATTGTATACCCTGATGGTAATGAAGGTTCCTAACAGTCCAAGATGGTTGGTGCTTCAGAAAAAGGACGATACTGCGGCGCTCGAAGTTTTAGAAATGATTTACGAAGATCGGCCAAAGGCAGAACAGCAATTGGAAGAAATCAAGGCGGATCGGGAGTTGCCTAAAAGCAGCGGAAAACTGTTTCAGAATAAATACAAACGAGTTTTATGGTTGGGGTTCTTAATCGCCTTCTTTAACCAGTTGTCTGGAATAAATTTTGTGTTGTATTACGCGCCAAGAATCTTGGAGCAAGCAGGCCTGGGTGGCGGGGACTCCCTGCTCAATGCCATCGCCATAGGCGTGGTGAACCTTATATTTACCCTTATCGGCGTGCGTCTAATAGACCGATTGGGTAGGAGGCAGCTTATCATTATTGGATCTATTGGTTACATCGTAAGTCTGATTATGGTCGGACTCTGTTTCCAGATGGATTTAAGTCCTACCATGCTCATCACCTTTATCTGTATGTTTGTCGCCTCTCATGCCATTGGACAAGGTGCTGTGATATGGGTGTTTATATCGGAGATTTATCCGAACCGAGTGCGGGCCTATGGACAATCTTGGGGAACAGGGACTCATTGGGTTTTTGCTGCGTTAATTACGTTGATTACCCCTTTCTTTATCGATGATCAGGAAGGCATCTTTAGAGAGCAGCTTCAACTTATTTATTACTTCTTTGCTGGGATGATGTTCTTACAACTGCTTTGGGCGATTTTTGTCATGCCCGAAACAAAGGGAGTTTCTTTGGAAGATTTAGAGAAAGAATTGACCGATGAGTAATAGCGCCGTTTGTTTCGGGGAAGTCTTATGGGACCTATTCCCAGATCGAGAACTTATCGGTGGAGCCCCGCTCAATGTGGCCTTGCGATTGCAATCTCTGGGAATGAAGGTGGCCATGCTAAGCAGCGTTGGTCAGGACGAAAAGGGGAGCAAAATACTCGACTATTTAGCCCAACATCAAATCGATACCGCTGGGGTCTATCAACATCCAAATTTACCTACCGGGACTGTTTTAATCAAACTCCATAAAGCCGGAATTGCTTCTTATGATATAGTAAAACCAGCGGCCTGGGACGCTATTCATCTATCTCCCGAACTAACGGAGAAAGTGCGAGCTGCCCAGCTATTTGTTTATGGTAGCTTGGCCGTGAGGGGGGCGTTTAACCAAAATATTCTAAATGCCTTACTCCGAATTGCACCCTATAAGGTATTCGATGTAAATCTTCGCAAACCAGATTATAGTCATTCTATGGTGTACGAATTGATGCAGCATGCCGATATGGTAAAGATGAATGACGAAGAATTAACCGAACTCTCCCAAGCTTTGGGCGGCCCGATGGGCGATATATACCAACGGGCAAATTGGATGGCCGCAGTCGCCAAGATCGACCTGTTATGTGTAACCTTGGGCAAGGATGGCGCCTTTTTACTCTCTAAAGGGAGTCGATTCGATCAGGATGCCTACACAGTAAACGTAGTTGATACAGTTGGAGCCGGTGACGCTTTTTTGGCAACTTTGCTAGAAGGACTTTTTGTTCAAAAGCTAAGCGAGCCCGATGCGCTAAAACGTGCCTGTGCCATGGGCGCTATAGTTGCTTCGAAGGCTGGGGCGAATGTGGAGGTGAGTGAGAGGGAGATTGAAGGATTGATGGATTGCGACTAGTGTGGGGTGCTTCAGGACTAACTGTTCTCAGTCCGCTGTTCATTTACAACCCATCCTGAAAATGCAGCGCCCTGGCTGCTGCGCATCCTTTGTCTTCCTTGCAACTGCGGACAGAGGCGAGCCTCTGCCGCATTTCCAAGCAATCCATCACTTCGTGGGGGCGCTGCGCTTTAGTGAGTATCTCCAGGATTCTTTTGCCAAAGGCAAATCTTCCTTTGGAACCTCTCCTGCAAATGCAAAAACCCTCCAAGCGCCTGCAGCGCTTGTGGTTTTTTAATCCCCAAAACCTTACAAAAGCGAGCTTTTGACGGATTCGTGAATTAAAAAACCCACTTCTTTCGAAGTGGGTTTTGCGCTTGATGTGGTGCCTCCAGGAATCGAACCAGGGACACACGGATTTTCAGTCCGTTGCTCTACCAACTGAGCTAAGGCACCATTGCTCATTGAAGCGGGGGCAAATATAAATCTATTTTGCCGTTTGCAAAACATAAATATAAAAAAAATGCAGCATGTATTAATGGGCAATTTAATAGCTCCTTAACAAGCTCCTTGCCAGGCAAATTGTATTTTTAACCCGACCTAAGCATTATGAATTTAATTGTCGACCAAGGCAACTCCCGTTATAAACTTGCGGTATACGATAAAAACCAGCTGGTGGAACTGCTCCACGAGGATGGCGCTATAGATTTGAAGTCTCTTGAGAGTTGGCTTAATGGCTTCCCAGAGATCGAGCGATGCATCATTTCTACGGTTGGGGAAGCAGATACAAATCTCGTAGCGTTTGTGGGCAATCGATATCAAACCACAAGACTTACCAACACTTCGAAGCTCCCATTTAGAATGAATTATGCCACGCCTGATACTTTAGGAGTAGACAGAATGGCTTTGGTAAGTGCGGCGGCATTTCAATATCCCAAACAAAATGTATTGGTCATCGACGCTGGGAGTTGTATCACTTTCGATTTCTTGGATGCAGAAAACACCTATCACGGAGGCGCCATAGCACCTGGGCTTAGAATGCGCTATCAGGCGCTTCACGAACAGACTGCTGGCTTGCCATTGTTAGAACCAAAACAGCCTAAAAGCGGTATTGGCAATTCTACTGCACAGAGCATGCATGTGGGGGTGGTATCCGGAATGAGCTACGAGATTGACGCCAGTATAGAACATTACCGCGCAACGTTTGGGAATTTAACGGTTATTTTAACAGGTGGAGACGCTCATTTTTTGCGAGATAGCATAAAAAATGACATCTTTGCGCACCCTAATTTTTTATTGGAAGGTTTAAACCACCTTTTGGAAGTAAACAGTAGTACATTTTGAAGCAGCTTTTTGCAGTAACCCTCTTCCTTTTTACAGCGACCTTATTTGCCCAACAAGGGACCACTTCGCCTTATTCCTTTTTTGGAATCGGGTCTTTGAAGTTTAAAGGTACCATCGAAAATCGAAGTATGGGAGGAATCGGGATTCTTGCCGATAGCATTCATATCAATGTTCAGAATCCGGCTACGGCTTCTCAACTGCGTTTGGTGACCTATTCTTTGGCGGGAAGTTACCGCAGAACAGATTTAAAAACTAGCGATGACAAGCAAACCGCCACTACCACGTCTTTGGATTATTTGGCCATGGGTATTCCCATGGGGAAGGTGGGAGTCAATTTTGGATTGTTGCCTTACACGTCTTCGGGATATAAATTACAGAATCAATCTAACGACGTTATAACCCAATACGAAGGCTCTGGGGGGCTTAACAAAGCTTTCTTGGCTGTTGGGTACGAACTATTGCCAGGACTTAGCTTGGGGGTAGATGCCAACTATAATTTCGGTAACATAGAAAGTGTAGCCACAACATTTCAAGAAGACGTAGAGTTTGGAACAAGAGAGATCAACAGATCTAGTGTTTTGGGCTTTAGTTTTAATTTTGGTGCGCATTATAAAACCACATTCTCTAATAGGTTAGAGTGGACTGCTTCTGCCACCTATACCCCGGAAACAGAATTCACCTCAGAAAACGACCGTATCCTAGCGACTCTTCTTGTCCTGACCAATGGAACGGAGACCCCGATCGATCTCAGAAACATAGATGTAGACAATACAGATTTTACCAACCCATCGAAGATTGCATTAGGTACAGGGATTGGTAAAGCTAAGCGCTGGTTTGTGGGGGCCGAATTTGTTTCGCAAAAGACTAGCAACTTTGTAAATCGTACTGCAGATTTAGGTGAAGTCTTCTTTGAAGATGCCATCAGCTTTAAAGCAGGAGGATATTATATACCAAACTACAATGCCATCTCGAGTTATTTTAAACGGGTGGTGTACCGCGCAGGGTTCCGTTTCGAGGAAACCGGAGTAAATGTAAATGGAGAATCCATCAACGAGTTTGGCATATCTTTTGGAGTAGGCTTACCAGTGGGGAGAATGTTCTCCAGTTTAAACCTCGGTTTTGAAGTTGGAAGATTAGGAACCACGAACCAAGGATTGGTAGAAGAGACATTTTTTAATACTTTTATCAGCCTGTCACTCAACGACAAATGGTTCGAAAAGAGATATTATGATTAATTTTGAAAAATTGACGACGATGAAAACGAAGACTATCTTTTTTGTAGCAGTTTTAGGACTGGTATTTAGCACAAGCACCATGGCGCAGATGGACGAGTGTTTAACTACCACCTCATTATTCTACGAACCTGCAAAAGTAAAAAACTACGAAGCTGCCTTACCTCACTATGGCAAAGTAATCCAGGAGTGTCCTCAGTATAACTTAGCTACTTATCAGTACGGGGTTAAGATGTTTAAGCATTTCATCAAAGGAGGCGATAAATCCAAAATCACCGATTTGGAGAAAGCATACCAGATGCGTATCCAGTATTACCCTAGCAAGAGTAAAATCGGAGACATCTATTCGGACATCGCTCAGATAAAGTACGATAATGGGATTGGTACTAAAATGCAACAGTTCCAGGAGTTCGACGCGGCATTCGCAAAAGACGCCGAGACCTTTAAATCTCCTAAAAGAATTTATACTTATTTCTCTTTAGCTAAGGACCTTTATGAGTCTGGCGAAAAAGATATTCAAGAAGTATTCGATCTATACGACGTAATCGTTGCCAAGATCAATAAAGAGGAAGCTTATTATGCTGGTAAACTAACAGCGTTGTTAGATAAGCAGGAAGCTGGTACAACCCTCTCTAAGAAAGAAGCTAAGAGGTTAAAAGGTTACGAGAAGAACCTAGGCGCCTATGGAAAGATTCGTGGGAGTGTCGATGGTAAATTAGGTTCTATCGCAGATTGTGAGAACTTGATTCCTCTTTACGAAAAGAACTTCGAAGCAAAGAAAAACGATGTTAAATGGCTTAAAGGTGCTGCTGGGCGTTTAAACGCCAAGGACTGTGATACGCCACTATTCTACCAAATGGTACAACAGTTGCATAGCTTACAGCCTTCTGCTGCTTCTGCATTTTACTTAGGTCGTTTGGCCGAGAAAGATGGTAATTCTGCCGATGCGTTAGATTATTACAACCAAGCGGTAGAGTTGGAAACTAATCCAGATCAGAAAGTAAAATATTACAGAAGCATTGCCGAGAACTTCCGTAAAAAGAGAAACTATGGCAAGGCCAGAACGTACTACAGAAAGTTGTTGGAGCTTAAGCCAAACGATGGGAACTCTTACCTGAAGATTGCCCAGATGTACGCCAAGAGTTCCGATGGTTGTGCGGACAACGTATTCGATAAACGAGCCATCAACTGGTTGGCAGCTCAGATGGCAGATAAGGCCGCGCGTGTAGACCCTTCTATCGCAAAAACAGCTCGTGCTGCGGCTAGCAGCTACAGGCAGCGTGCTCCTACCAAAACAGAGATCTTTAGTGCTGGTAAAGCCGGGACTTCTGTAAGCTTTAAGTGCTGGGTAGGCGGAAGCGTTAAGGTGCCTAGCCTATAAGATGATAAAATCAACATACATGATTAAAGGCGTGATTCTCGTTTTGGCGATGGTCACGCTTTTTTCTTGTGAAGGAAACTACCAAAAGGTACAGCAACTCAACATCAAGGATGATGCGCCTGTTACAGAGGGAAATAACATCAAGATGGTTTACACAGACTCGGGCAAGGTAGTAACCAACCTTATGGCCGATAAGGTGTTGGACTATTCCAATATGGAATTTTCCTATCAGGAATTCCCAGAAGGGGTAGAAGTACACTTTTTTGACGAGTCTGGCAAAAGCACCGTAACCTCAGATTTTGCCACTCGTTACCCAGGAAGTGGCATAGTAGATCTTCGAGAGAATGTGGTCTTATTGACCGCCGATGGCAACACTTTAAACGCCGAACAGCTTTATTGGGATCAAGTAAACAAATGGGTCTTTACAGATCGTCCTTACCGCATTACCTTTAGCGATGGCTCTTATAATGATGGTGGCAGGTTCGACGCCAATGAGGATTTTACCGTATTTTTGTCCCGGACCAACAATGGGGTACAGATTGTCGATCGATCCCAGACAGAATCTTCCAATGATGAGTAAAAAAATATACAAACTCTTTGAATACGCCTATATCGGGATGGCCATATTCTCTACCTACCTAGTGATAACCAACTGGGATACCGATAGAAATCGCGCTTATTTATTTGCATTCTTTACCGTAGTAGCTATTTTTATGTTCTTCTTCAAGCGGAATTTCCGCAAAAAGATAGAAGATCGACAGCGTAACGGTTAATGGAATACCACCTTATTATCATCATACTTTCTTTAGTTCTCTCTGCCTTTTTTTCGGGCATGGAGATCGCTTATGTTTCGGCCAATAAGATTCATATAGAGCTCGAGAAAAAGCAAAATAATTTTGTTTCTAAAGTTTTGGATCGGCTTACCCGTAGGCCTTCCAAATTTATAGCTACTATGCTAGTAGGCAACAATGTAGCCCTGGTGGTATATGGGCTCTTTATGGGCGACCTATTGATGAACTGGTTTCAGTCGTTGTTACCAACACAGTACAGCGCGGTAGACTATTTGCTTACAGACCTTAGCCTGCTTACACAAACGGTGATATCGACCTTTGTTATTTTGATAACCGCCGAATTTCTACCTAAGGTATTCTTCCAGATATATGCCAACCAACTGCTTAAGTTTTTTGCCATACCTGCTTGGTTTTTCTATTGGTTGTTTACGCCCATTTCCGAATTCGTTATTTGGATTTCGGATTTAGTCCTAAAGGTGTTTTTTAAGACTGAAGGCGACGCGGTGCAGCTCTCTTTTAGCAAAGTAGAACTGGGCAATTACATCAGCGAACAGATTGAAACGCTCGAACAGCAGGACGAGATCGATAGCGAGATTCAGATCTTTCAAAATGCATTGGAATTTTCCGAGGTCAAGGCAAGGGAGGTGATGGTTCCACGCACGGAAGTGGTGGCCGTAGAAATTCATACCACCCCTAAAGAACTCTCTAAACAGTTTACAGATACGGGCTTATCCAAAATTTTGGTCTATAACGAGAGCATCGATGATATTTTGGGTTATGTGCGCTCTTTCGACCTTTTTAGAAAACCCACAGCCCTTAAAAGAGTACTCATGCCTGTGGTCTTTGTTCCAGAGACCATGTTGGCCAAAGATGTGCTTAATATCCTTAGTAAAAAGCGAAAAAGTGTGGCAGTTGTTATAGACGAGTACGGCGGCACATCGGGCATTATCACCGTAGAGGATATCATAGAGGAACTCTTTGGCGAGATAGAAGACGAACACGATTCTGTAGAACTGATTGAAGAAGTGATCGGGGAGAATCATTTTAGGTTTTCGGCCCGATTGGAGGTAGACCATCTTAACGAAACCTACAAGTTAAATCTACCCGAAGATGATGCATACGAAACCTTAGGAGGCCTTATTGTACAGACTACAGAGGAGATTCCGGAGCAGGATGAGGTGGTTCAATTAGAGGGCTATTCCATCCGTATACTCGAGGTAACTCACACCAAGATCCAGCTGGTAGAGATCCGACGCATACCCAACGATTAATCTTCGGTCGCTTTAGGGCTCGATTTTTTCCTGTTAAGAGTTTTATAAATGCTTGGAAAATGGTATTTTCGCCCACTATTAATCTGAATTCAAAATGGCAATACTCAATAGCATTCGAAAAAGAGGCTTCTTCCTTATTCTGATCATCGCCATGGCGTTGTTCGCCTTTGTCCTTAGTGACGTGATAAGTAAAGGAACCGGAGGACCAGAAGTGGTCGACACGGTAGCAAGCATAAATGGTGAGGAGCTTTCCCGTGAGGACTTTATGGGTAAAGTAGAGAATTACCAACGCTCACTTGGGCCAAACGGCAATATCTCTCAGGCTATGAACGTGGTTTGGAATCGTGAATTGCGAAATGTCCTAATCGCTCAGCAGGTAGAAGAACTAGGCATCACAGTTAGCGAAGAGCAACTGAATGAGGCCTTAAGTATGTCTTTATCCAACAATCCGACTTTTCAGGAGAATGGTTTTTATAGCGAAGCTGCAGTAGCTCGTTATGTGCAGAGCCTACAACCTGGATCTCCCGGAGAGCAGCAGTGGAATACTTTTATCCAAGACACCCGACGTGGAATCATGGCGGCCAATTACCTAACCATGGTAAAAGGTGGTTTAGTGACCACTTTGGCAGAAAGCGAATTGCAATACCACTTCGAGAACGATAAGATCAACATCGAGTACATCAATATCCCTTACGACAAGATTTCTGATGATGATGTACCGGTTAGCGAAAGCGAAATACAAGCATACGTAAAGGCCAATCCGGCCAATTACGAAGTAGACCCATTGGTAGATATCCAATATGTTTCCTTTTTAGAAGAAGCATCTCCAGAGGATGTCGATGCCATGCAAGCCAGTATGGATGCATTAAAGCCAGAGTTTGCGGCTGCTACAGATAATGAAGGCTTTGTGTTGGATAACTCTGATGCGCCTTACAGTGGTCAGTGGTATTATACCAATACCTTACCTGCAGATGTAAGCGATGCCGTACCTACCTTAGAGGTTGGTGGTATTTTTGGCCCATACGAGTCTGGAAACACCATGCGCTTGACAAAATTGACAGAGACCAAGCAGATGCCAGACTCTGTTAAGGCACGTCACATACTAATACCAATTGGATATAACCAGGCCGATAGCATTTCCAGAACACGCGAGCAGGCTCAGGTTATGGCCGATAGTCTTTATGGCGTTTTGCAAGGCAATCGTTCTAAGTTTGTTTCTTTCGTAGAAGGATATTCTTCCGATGTAAGCAGTGTAGCAAACGGAGGGACCTACGACTTCTATCCATACAACCAAATGGTGGCAGAATTTCGCGACTTCACTTTCGAAGGGAAGAAAGGCGATTTAGGCGTGGTAGAAACGCAGTTTGGTTTCCACATCATCGAAATCGAAGATCAAAAAGACCCTGTTACTGTTTACCGCTTGGCGACCGTATCTAAAGATATCGAACCTAGTGAGGCAACCCTAAGCGATGTATTTACCGCAGGCGCCAAGTTCGAAGAACGAGCTAAAAATGGGGACTTCACCGCGGTTTCGGAAGAAGACGGGCTTACTCCTAAACCGGTTAACCGAATCGGGAAGATGGATGCTACTATTCCTGGGATTGGTAACAATCGTACCATTATCACTTGGGCTTTCGACGAAGAGACCGAAGTAGGAGATATTCAACGTTTCAATATCGCTGGGCAGTATGCTGTTGTTCAGCTTACCAGAAAGAGCGATAAGAAAGCATTGATGAGTGTAGCCGAGGCTTCTGCAACAGTAACGCCTATCCTTAGAAAGCAAAAGAAAGCAGCTCAGATCCGTTCTTCTATCACCGGAACTGCCATGGCCGATGTCGCAGCTAGCCAAAATGTAGCGGTTAAGAATGCTTCTGCAGTTACTCGTTCTAACCCTACCATCGCCGATGCAGGGACAGAGCCAACAGTGGTAGGAGCGGCCTTTGGTATTGCCCTAGGTGAAACCACTCAGCTGATCGATGGTGAGAACGGCGTATTTATGGTTAAGGTAACTCATAAAAATGATGCACCTGCATTGGACAACTACAATGCATATACAACTCAACTAAACGCATCGAACAATACCATTGCTAATCAAGGGGTATTTAAAGCCTTAGAGAATGCGGCGGAAATCGAAGATAATCGATCGTTGTTCTACTAAAATTTTAGTAAAAGAAATTAAAAACTCCACCCAGCGGTGGAGTTTTTTTATGGAATTAATCCAGCATAGGGAATCAAAGTTTCAAAGCCTTTGGACTTAAAATAGGATGCCGGGTTTTCATTGCTGGCCACAAGAACTAGGTCGCCTCCCCAACCTCCTAAGCTTTTAATGCTGCCTGTAAAATCGGCAAACAGAAGTTGTTTTATGGGTTGCTGCCCAATCATTTCACCGACTAGTTTTTCGTGCCTATCTATCAGGGCTGTAAAGCTTGCTAAGTCACGACAAGCAACAAATTGGTCCGTGAGGTTGGTTAAGGATTCTAGCTGGGTCTTGCTTACTTGTTTTTGTCTATAGCCCGAGATGGCGTCGCGGCTGTTTTGTTTTTTCTTTAGATGAAGAAAATAAAGCTGATTGGTAAAAGGCCATGCTACATTTACAGATTCGACTACGGGACCTTCTGCTGTTCTTTGGTACAATAGAGGGCCTTCGCTTCTAGCAGCGGCGATATCGTAGCCACTTCCGCCAAAAATGGCATCCTGTAACTGAAAGGCATCTACCTCGGTCCATTGTGCAACATTATTGATGAGGGTAGAAGAACTGCCCAGACCAAAATCTGTCGGGAACTCCAACTGGGTTACCACCCGATAACCTAAACTCGGGTCGAGTGCCTGTGGGTTTAAACGTCTAACCGCAGTAAAGATTCGCTCTAGGGTTAGAATCTCGGTTTCCTCGCTCTGGCTGCCCCATTTGCTGCCGTCCCAGGCATATTGAGCCGTAAACCAAGGCTGTCCATTGTCCAGTAGCGCTGTCCATGATAAGTGTCCAGGGGCTGCTGGACCGACTTCTAAAGATTGCCCTAGTTTGGTGGGTAGGGCTAAAGCTTTGGCTCCGTCTAAGACCGCATATTCTGCCGTAATCAAAAGTTTGCCTGGGCTATAAAAACGCATTAGGATCTAAGGGTGTCTAGGTAGTTACTCACAGAGCTATGCGACACCGTTTCTTTTTCAAAATAGTCTATGGCCGCTCCTTTTTCTTTTTCGTCGGCGCCCAATTGGTTTAAGATGTTGAGCAGATGCATCTTCATATGCCCCTTTTGGATTCCGGTAGTGACAAGCGATTTAACCGCCGCAAAATTTTGTGCAAGGCCAGCCACTGCGACTAGGCGCATTAATTGTTTCGCATCGGGCTGATTTAATATTTTCATGCTAACACCTACCAAGGGGTGGAGGCGAGTAAGTCCTCCTACAGTTCCTAAGGCCAGCGGTACCTCGAGTTCAAAATGGAAAATCTCATTATTGTCTATCCAGGCATTGGTAAGGCTACGGTATTGCCCATCTCTAGACGCATAAGCGTGCACCCCAGCTTCTACTGCTCTAAAGTCGTTCCCAGTTGCTACGATAACAGCATCGATACCATTCATAATGCCTTTGTTATGGGTTACAGCCCTATACACGTTTTCTCGTGCCATGGCTATGGCCTTCACAAAATCTTGTGCAAAGTGGTCTCCGTCTACACCAGCCTGAGCGAGTTCTTTAACAGTACAGCTCACCTTAGCTTTAACCCGGCAGTCTGGCACATAATTGGACAATATACTCATCACAACTTGCGGACGTACTCCAGAGGCCTCAAAACCTTGATAGGTCAGGGCCAGTTGTTCCAGTCGGGTTGCCAATTGCTCTAAACAGCTATTGATAAAATTGGCGCCCATGGCATCTCCGGTCTCGAAGGTAGCATGCAGTTGGTAATAGTCGTCTAAGTGTTCGGTCAAATCCTGAAGCTCTAAATCTACCAATCCACCGCCTCGCTTTTTCATATTGGCTTGTAGCTGGTCCAAAGACCCGATCAGGTCCTGCTTATAGGCATCAAAAAAGGATTGCAAAAGGGCCTGATTTCCTTGGTAGCGAAGATGCACCTGTCCGCATTTTTGAGTGCCGACGATTTCCGTGCTGAATCCGCCTTTTTCGCTCCAAAACTTGGCGGCGTTACTAGCGGCAGCCACTACCGAGCTCTCTTCAGTAACCATGGGCAAGGCGTAAGGAATTCCGTCTATAATAAAATTAGGCGCAACACCATAAGGCAAATAATAGTTGCTTAACGCATTTTCGATAAAGTCGTCATGCAGGCCTTGCAGTTTTTTATTGGGGTTCCAATACTGCAGCAGGGTATTTCGCGCTTCATCGTCGCGATTGAGATACGATTGGGTAAGCCATTCAATCTTCTCATCTTTGGTCCAACGCGAGAAGCCATTTACCAGTTTTGCATTCATCTAGCTAGAAATCTATAGACAAAGATACAGGAATCTGTAGTTTTCTTGGGTTCCGATATAGGTGTTCTAATAGCGCATTTAACAGAAAAATCGGCGGTTTTTCGTTAAATTTTTAGTAAACTTGACAGAATTAAATCGGAAAAACTTGAAAAGAACACTTTCCACCGCTGTGCTGTTATTCCTCGGAATAACCACTTCCTTACAAGCACAGCAAAAAGACATTACCTTAGAAGAGATTTGGGGCGGAGCATTTAGGACAGAACGAATGGATGTCTTACGTTCCCTCAAAAATGGTAAAGAGTACTCTGTTCTAGATTACAACAGATCCCAAGGGATAGCTGCCATAGACGTTTACGACTACGAAAGCGGTAAAAAGGTTCGAACACTATTAAGCAGTGACAACCTAGATGATATCAACTACTTTATCTCTTACGAGTTTAGCGAAGACGAATCCAAGATTTTGTTATCTACTAAGCTTAAGCAGATCTTTCGTCGTTCTTCTTTGGGGACCTACTACGTATACGATACTAACACCAAAACAGCAACCCTACTTTCGGAGAACCAGGTACAAGAGCCTACCTTTAACAAGGCGGGGACTCAGATTGCCTATGGTTATCAGAACAATATTTACGTAAAAGACTTGGCTAGCGGAGAGACCAAACAGCTCACTTCCGACGGCATTAAAAACAAAATCATCAACGGGATTACAGATTGGGTCTACGAAGAAGAATTTGGCTTCGTTCGTGCCTTCGATTGGTCTCCAGATGGGCGATATATTGCCTATATTCGTTTTGACGAGACGGATGTGCCCGAGTTTTCGATGGATGTTTATGGAGAAGAGCTTTACCAGACTCAAACGGTTTTTAAATACCCAAAAGCGGGAGAGAAGAATGCCGATGTTTCTTTACACATCCACGATTTGCAAAGTGGAAAAACCCAGCAGGTAGATCTTTCCGCCTTCGAGAATTACTACATTCCTCGCATAGAGTGGACCCACGATAACAATACCCTAAGTGTGCAGGTAACCAATCGTCACCAAAACATTTTAGAACTGATCTTTATCGACGCGCCTACAGCTTCTGCTTCGCTCATACTAAAAGAAACGGACGACGCTTATGTCGATGTCACCAACGATCTTACCTATTTAAACGATAATAGCTTTATCTGGACCAGCGAAAAGGATGGCTGGAACCACATTTACCACTACGACAAAAGTGGGAAATTGATTCGTCAGGTAACCGAAGGACCTTGGGAGGTCACCCGCTATTACGGATTGGACCCTAACACTGGGCGAATTTATTTTCAGTCTTCGGAACGCAGCAGTATAGACCGCGATGTGTACTCCATCACTTCTACCGGAAAAAACAAAGTTCGTCTTACAGATGGGCCGGGTAGTAATAGTGCTGCTTTTAGTGCAGACTATTCTTACTTTATCAATACTTTTTCTAGCGCCGATACGCCTTATACCTTTTCCCTCAGGGAAGCAATCAGTGGGAACTTGGTTCGAGAGATCAAGAACAACAATGCGCTAAGCGACAAGCTTTCTGGTTATACCTTATCGGAAAAGGAATTCTCTACCATCGAAATAAAAGGAGAGCGCCTAAACATGTACATGATCAAGCCCAAGGATTTCGACCCAAATAAGCAGTACCCGATGTTTATGTATCAGTACTCTGGTCCGGGATCGCAATCTGTAGCCAATCGCTGGGGAGGTTCCAACGACTACTGGCATCAGATGCTAGCACAGGACGGGATCATCATCGCCTGTGTAGACGGTAGAGGTACCGGTTTAAAAGGGCGTGACTTTAAAAAGATGACCCAGAAGGAACTCGGAAAGTACGAAGTAGAGGATCAGATCGCGGCCGCAAAAAAACTAGGCGAACTGCCATATATCGATGCCAACCGCATCGGGATTTGGGGTTGGAGCTATGGAGGCTTTATGTCTTCCAATTGTCTCTTTCAAGGGAACGATACCTTCTCTATGGCCGTTGCAGTAGCACCGGTTAGTAGCTGGCGTTTTTACGACACCATTTATACAGAGCGTTATATGCAAACCCCTCAAGAAAACCCGGAGGGCTACGATAACAATTCCCCACTAAGCCATGTCAATAAGTTAAAAGGAGACTTCTTACTTGTACACGGGAGTGCAGACGACAATGTGCACGCCCAAAACACCATGCGTCTGGTAGAAGCCTTGGTACAAGCCAACAAAGATTTCGATTGGGCTGTCTACCCGGACAAAAACCATGGGATTTATGGCGGAAACACCCGTATGCATTTGTTCCGCAAGATGACCAAATTTGTCAAAGAGTCCTTGGGCGAGCCCGAGAGCATGATGACAGAGATCAAAAACTAATCACGACTTTACTAATTAACAACCAATAATATGTCTACTGCTTTATCACAACAAAAACAATTGTTCGGCCATCCGGTTGGGCTTTATGTGCTGTTTTTTACCGAAATGTGGGAACGTTTTTCCTACTACGGAATGCGCGCCATCTTGGTGCTTTATCTAGTTGCCGAAACCGCTGGCGATAATGCTGGTCTGGGTTGGTCTAACGGAGAGGCACTTGCCTTGTATGGCTGGTACACCATGTTGGTGTATGTGGCGTCCATTCCTGGAGGTTGGATTGCGGATAAGTTTTTAGGGCAGAAAAAATCCGTCCTTGTCGGAGGGATACTGCTGGTTGCAGGACATAGTATTTTGGCAGTCGAAGAAATGTGGGCCTTTTATTCTGGTTTGGGCTTGATTATTGCCGGGGTTGGAATGCTTAAACCGAACATCTCTACCATGGTAGGAGGTTTGTACGAGCAAGGTGACATTCGCCGAGATAAAGGATTTACCATTTTCTATATCGGGATTAACGTAGGGGCATTCTTGTCTAGTTTAATCGTGGGCTATGTAGGTGAGGTTCATGGATGGCATTATGGTTTCGGTTTGGCCGGAATTGGGATGGCAGCCGGATTGCTACAATACCTTCTTGGGCAAAAACACCTAAAGTATGTGGGTAACTTCCTAGGGGCTTCAGAGAATGAAGAGGAAAAGGCTGCTATGAAGCGTCCATTGACCAAAATCGAAAAAGATCGAGTGGTGGTATTATTTATCTCTTTCTTGTTGGTAATCGTTTTCTGGGGTGCGTTCGAGCAGGCCGGTGGTCTGATGAATATTTACGCTAGTGAGAACACCAACAGAATGCTGATGGGCTGGGAAGTGCCAGCTTCGTGGTTCCAGTCATTAAATGCGATGTTTATCATCTTCTTAGGTACTTCTGTTGCGCTGTATTGGGCCAAAAGAAAATTAAAGGGCAAGGTCTCTACCTCGCTGTTTAAAATGATTGTCGGATTGATCATCATGGGAACCGGTTTCTTCTTTATGTCTGCGGCTTCTGCCGAATTCGAAAGCACTGGAGCTTCTGCCATGTACTGGTTGGTCTTGGCTTATTTGTTCCATACTGTTGGAGAACTTTGTATTTCGCCTGTGGCCTTGTCTTATATCACCAAGCTATCGCCGGTTAAGTATGCTTCCATTATGATGGGGGTTTATTTTGCCATGACCGGTTTCGGTAACAAACTGGCTGGATTATTAGGAGAAGCTTCCGAGAGCATGGGAGAGTTTACCATCTTTACAGGGATCGCGGTCTTCTGTGTGGCCTTCGGGTTGTTGGTGATGCTGTTCCGCAAGAAGTTGGAGTTCTTAACTCATGGTGCGGAGGACAACGAGCGTGAGATGAAGTACGAAGAAGCCGAAGGCTTCGAGTTGGCCGACAACCAATAAAACATTTACAAAAGCCTTATAGCATTCCTATAAGGCTTTTTTGTACCTATAAACAACCTAATTTATCGCCTTATGAAAACCGATATCGAAAATTTATTTAAAGACACTGTCATCGGCCACCCGGCCGGATTGTTTGTGTTGTTCTTTACAGAGATGTGGGAGCGTTTCTCCTTTTATGGGATGCGAATCCTCTTGGTTATTTTCCTAACCGCCCCACTTATAGATGATAATCCTGGATGGGGTTGGGCACGCGAAAATGCCTTGGCACTTATTGGGACCTATGCCTCCTTGCTTTATTTAACACCGATTATCGGGGGCTGGATTGCGGATAAAATTACGGGCTATCGAATAGCGGTAGTAATCGGTTGTTTAATTATGACCTTGGGACACGCCTCTATGGCCTTAGAGACCACTATGTCCTTTTATCTAGGTTTGGCCTTATTGGTTATCGGGACAGGTTTCTTTAAGCCTAATATCACTTCTATTATTTCCGAAATGTACCGGGGCAAGGAATCTAAAAAGGACGGGGCCTATACCATCTTCTATATGGGGGTAAATGCCGGGGCCTTTTTTGGTATGATGCTATGCGGGTATCTCGCCGAGAATTTTGGTTGGTCTTGGGGCTTCGGGCTAGCAGGGATCTTTATGTTTCTGGGGATGCTACAGTTTTGGCTGGCCAAGGATCTCTTCGGAAAAGTGGGCGCTAAACCAAGTATTCTGCACGAGGTCGAACTACCACAGAACATCAACGAGGAGGCTCCTGCAGAGCAGGAACTCCCCATGAAGGACGAGAAGCTAAATCCTTTTACCACCCGCGATAAAGTATTGATGTACGGTGCGGCCATTTGTGGCTTGCTCTACCTGTTTAACGACCCCATGGAAAAAATTGGTGATACTAATATGTTGCCTTTCGAATTGGGTGGATTAAGCGGCTCTAATGTGGTCGTCTTATTTGGGCTGGCCTTGTTTTTAACATTGCTTATCAGTAGGATCTCCCGTTACCTACCCTTGGTGCGCGATCGGATTATCGCCGTCTCGGTATTTGGGGTCTTTACGGTTTTCTTTTTTAGTTTCTTTGAACAATCCTTAGGGTCTATGACGTTGTTCGCCCGCGATTATACAGACCGTACCTTAGAAGGCAACGCGGCGATGACCTTTAAAATAATCGATGCCATATTAACGACAGTTCCCCTAATTATCATTTCCTGGGTATTGATATTATTGGCAAAAAAGACCTTTAAAAAAATCGGAATGTCGAATGTGATCTTGGCCATTGCCTTTATCGGCCTTTGGTTTTTGGTGATTTTCCGATTAGACGATAAATTTTCTCAACCAGGAACAGAAGTGGACGCCACTTGGTTTGGGATATTGAATTCCTTCTTTATCATTACCCTTGCACCCTTCTTTTCCCGTTGGTGGGAGAGCAAGTACAATCCGAGCGCTGCAATGAAGTACGCCATTGGCTTGGTGCTCTTAGGGCTTGGTTTTGCCTTTTTGGCCTATGGATCTACGGCCATACCTCCAGGAGCCAAAACGGCCTCTGTCAGTATGATGTTTTTAATTCTGGCCTATCTTTTCCATACCATGGGCGAGCTATGTATATCGCCGGTAGGGCTGTCGTACCTCAGTAAGTTGGTGCCACCCCGTATGATTGGCTTTATGTTTGGAGTTTGGTACCTCGCCATCGCGGTTGGTCAAAAAGCAGCAGGAACTATGGGTGGGATGATCGACAAGATCTCCGAGGCCTATAGCATGAGCACCTTCTTTTTGATATTTACCTTGATACCGATAGGAGTCGGCCTTATTTCCGCCTTGCTCAATAAAACCTTAAAGCGACTCATGCACGGGGTTCGATAAGTGCTGCCCAACGTTAAGCTTCATATAAAAAGCGTTCCTCTTGGAACGCTTTTTGTTATATTTCGGATAAAATTTTACAGATGCGTTTAGTACTTACTGTTTTGTTATGTGTTTTTACCTTAGGTCTTCAGGCTCAGGAAATCGAGTGGATGACCATGAACGAGGCCTTGGAAGCTCAGAAGAAGAATCCTAAGAAGATCATGGTCGATGTCTATACCAAATGGTGTGGCCCTTGCAAATTGATGGACAAGAACACCTTTAAGAAAGAGGAGGTCGCCCAATTTGTAAACGATAACTACTATGCGGTAAAATTTAATGCTGAAGGTACAGAGACCATCAACTACCACGGTAGGATTTTTGAAAACCCAGATTTCGACCCCAAAAAGAGAGGCCGTAATTATGCCCACCAATTTACCACCGCATTAAAGGTTAGAGGCTATCCCACTATTGTATTCTTCGATGACCAAGGGAGCCTTATCCAGCAGATAGCAGGTTATAGAACCCCTTCGCAGATCGAGATCTACCTTAAGATGATCGCCAACGACGATTATAAAACCCTTACCACCAAGGCAGCTTGGGAAGAATACCAGCAGGATTTTCAAGGCGAATTCATAGACTGATTCCATCGCAGGGCTCCATCGATTGCCGTATTGTAAAACGGAATCCCTGCGGCCCTACAACTGGCTTTCCATCGGTTTATTTGCTTGCCATAATTGCTGCCATCGGCTATAACCAGCTCGGGTTTAGTCTGCAGAAGTAATCGGTCTAGCGCAACTTTGCTGTCTGCACGCAATAACACCATATCTACTTTTTGATTCGGGAAATAGCCTCTTCTATCTACGACCAGTAGCACTTTGTTGCCAATAGCGACCACATGGTCTAGTTGTTTGGGCTCGCAATATATTAGGCGATCTCCTACTGCAAAACTGCTTAGTAATTGTTCGGTATAAGATGTCGTAGTATAAGAATAGCTCTTTAATCGATCTTTTTCTATGACCCCTAACAAACTTTTTCCTCTAAGATGAAAAACGACCAATTGGTCCTTAGGTAGCAGTAAAGTGTAGTGGAATTGAGCGAGTAGAAAAGACAGCCCTCCTAAAACCATTAGAGTGGTACTCTTTGAATTTCGATTTTTTATCCAAAACAACAAGCCAGCCAGAGCAGCATAGAATGTCCAGACCTCTAATTGGTTAAAGGAGATATGCTGTAGCAAAAAGTCGCTTTGGGCTGCCACCCACTCTACCCAAGAAACCATTAATTGCAACAGACCGTCGTAGAGCTTTATCAACCATGCTATGTTAATGCTAAGTAAAAGGCATAGAAGTACAAGCAGGCCGATGGAAAGCAAAACAGACATACAAGGGAGCAAGGCCAAATTAGCGACTAGGAACAGGCCAGGGAACTGATGAAAGTAAAGCAAGCAGAGCGGAGCAACTCCCAATTGTGCTATTAGGGATACACCTATTAAGTCGCGGATGGTTTTTAGCAGCCAAAAACTAGGATTCCACCAAGCGACTAAAATCGGATGTAACCACAGAATAAAGAACACCGCTACAAAACTTAGTTGGAAGCCGATTTCGAATAGCCAGTTGGGACGTGCTAGCAATAGAAACAACAGTGCCGTAAACAAGGCATTTAAGGAGTTGCCAGATCGATTGGTCATTCCGGCAAGGCCAATGAGGCTAAACATAAAAACGGCACGTACCACCGAGGGGCTTAAACCAGTAAGTAGAGCATAACCCCATAGTATCACAATCGCCAATAGTTGTAAGTGGCTGCGTTTTATTCCCAAACCACACAATGGTCGAAGGCTGCCAAGTAAGATCCAATACAGGATGCCAACGTGCAGGCCAGAAACCGCCAGTAAATGAACCACACCGGCATCGGCAAAAGCCTCATATAAGGGCCGGTTCAGTTGCTTTTTATCGCCTAATAGTAAAGCACTGCTTAGTGCGGTACTATTATCGCTTAGCCCAGAGTTTCGAAGTAGTTGGCCTAATTTATTCCGCAGCACTTGGGCCAACGTAAACAAGCTGTGTTTGGTCTCAAAATATTCGATGACATTTTTATAAGAACCGCTTAGTTGCCCATATACTTGTTGGTTACCTAAGTAAGCCCGGTAGTTAAATTGATGGGGATTGGTTGGAGGATCGATTTGTTTAAGCGTCCCAGTAATCAATAGATGTTCTCCGGGCGTAAGCGGTTTACAGAGGCTATCCTTATATATGCTAAATAGAATTTGACCCGAGCTGGCGTGTCCATTTAGCGAGCTAATTTGCGCCAAATACCGATCGCTATAGGCTGTGGAACGCATGCTTTGGTCTATTCGAATTTGATGCACGCCTTGCCACAGTTTGGGCCGATGTAGATAATGATCTGTGGCCCGGATTTCTTGATGCCCATAATAACAAAACGCCCCTAATGTCGTAAGGCAAAGACAACTCACTAGCAAGAACAATTGTCCTTTTAGTCGCCGCTGTTTTACAATGAAATATACGCCCAGGAGTAGGCCGATAAATATTCCGAAGAAGACCAACAGATTTGCTAGGGAAACGTTCAAATAAGGTTGTATCCCAATGCCGAGCGCAAAGCTAACACAGATAGCTGCCAAGGGTGTAAAAAGTGTATGCATGTCGGTTGTCGGGTACCGAACAACCAGAGAGGAAGCTTAAAGTTACAAATTTAAATCACGCGTCGGGCTTCGACAAAGGCAGATTTCCAATAGCGCTCGTCCATAGAAGAGGTGATAACCCCCCGCGAACTTGTAGAATGGATAAACTGTATTTTTCCGTTAAAATTGGCCACAACCAAGCCTACGTGGTTGATCACCTTTCGGTTTTTATTGGTTTGGAAAAAGACCAGGTCTCCTTTTTGAGCTTTGCTTAAATCGATGCGTTTTCCTTGTTTGGCCATGTCGCGCGAAATACGCGGCAATGCGATGCTTTCTTCCTGAAAGGATACGTACACCAGGCCAGAACAATCCATCCCGCGTTTGTCGGTACCACCAAATTTATAGCGGGTACCTTCAAATTCTTGGGCATGAGTCACTATGCGATCTACGCTTTTGTTCGATTTTTTAGAGGAAGAAGTGGCTGTAGGTTGCTTAGAACCTCCGCAGGAAAGACATAACATGGTCAGGCTCAGAAACAAAAAAAGTTTCTTCATGTCGAAATGGGGTTTCGTTCGACTAAATGTAGCGCAATTCTTTCAAAAATAAAAATACAGAAGAGGGCCAAGCCTATTTCGAGATGGCCGCTGTGATTAGTTTGGCGGTTTTTAAGCTAGCGCCCTGGCCACCTAGTTTTTGTTCTAGGTCGAAGTAATCGATAAACAAAACAGCTCGGTGATAGGGATCTAAAATTTTGTCGAGCTCTTCCTGTAAGCGTTCTTCGTTGAGGTCTGCCTGAATCAGTTCGGTAACCACCGGCTTGTCTAAAATGAGGTTGACTAAAGAGATATAATTAAGCTTGATAACCCGTTTGGCAATTTGGTATGATACGGCATTGCCTTTATAACAAACAACCTGCGGCACCTTATATAAGGCGGTTTCAAGGGTAGCTGTTCCAGAGGTAACCAAGGCTGCCGTAGCCAAACCCAGTAGGTCGTAGGTGTCATTTAATATCAGTTTTACATCCTTATTGGTGGTCTGGGATTGGTAAAGGGAAGCTTCTTGGCTAGGAGCACCTGCAATGACAAATTGATGTCCTGGGTAGTTTTTTACCATGGTAAGCATGATGGAAAGCATCTTGCTGATTTCCTGCTTCCGGCTTCCAGGTAAAAGGGCAATTATGGGTCGCTCGTCAAGGCCGTGCCGGTTTCTAAATTCGTCTGCTTCTACCAAGGGTCTTTTGGCAATAGCATCGATCAGTGGGTGGCCGACAAAATGCACAGGGAACTGGTGCTTGTCTTCGTAAAAAGATTTTTCGAAGGGAAGGATTACATACATGGCATCCACATCTCTTTTGATGTCCTTGATCCGGCCTTCTTTCCAAGCCCAGATTTGGGGTGAAATATAATAATGCGTAGGGTAGCCCTTTTGTTTGGCCCATTTGGCGATGCGCAAATTAAACCCCGGATAGTCGATAAAGATCAACACGTCTGGGGAAAAGGATGCGATGTCCTTTTTACACAGGCTTATGTTGCGTAAGATGGTACGTAAGTTTAATACCACCTCCAAAAACCCCATAAAGGCCAAATCTCGATAATGCTTCACCATCGTCCCCCCTTGCTGTTGCATCAGGTCGCCTCCCCAAAACCGAAATTCGGCATCTGGATCGCACTGCTTGATGGCTTCCATTAAATTGGAACCATGCAAGTCTCCAGAGGCTTCGCCGGCGATGAGGTAATACTTCATATCACAAAAAATAGATCAAATATGCAGAGATGGCTGCGGCGAAAGTCGCCAGCAAAACACCTCGGGCTCTATACTCTCGATTCTGTCTTAAAAATCCAAAAAAGGCGGCCAAGTTAGGCAAGGCCCCCAAGGTTATCAGCATCCATAAATTACCACCATAATAGTACATATCGAAGGTGGCCTGGAAAGAGGAGCCCTTGGCCATGGATAATAGCCAAATAACCAAAATGACCCCCAAGGCATTAAAGATGATTCCGGTTAAAAAGCCGATTAAAATCTCCTTTTTCATCATAAATTCCAGTCGTTCAGAGTGCTTAATACATGATGGGCGGTTAGGTCGAATTGCACAGGAACAACAGATACATAGCCCTGCTCCAAGGCCCATTCATCTGTGTCGGTGCCCGAATCTTCGTTTACAAACTGCCCGGTAAGCCAATAATATTCCCGCCCTAAGGGGTTGGTCCGTTTGTCAAAATTTTCTACCCAATGCGCTTTGGCTTGTCGGCATACTTTTATACCCTTAATTTGATTCGCCGGGAGTTTTGGGATGTTAACATTTAAAACGACACCATCTGGCATTCCATTTTGAAGGGCGTGTTCTGCAATTTTTTTAATAAAATCCTTAGAGGGCTGGAAGTCGGCGTCCATGCCATAATCCAACAACGAAAAGCCTATGGATGGAATACCCATGGTTCCGGCCTCGACCGCTGCACTCATAGTTCCGCTGTAAATAACATTGATAGAAGAATTGCTTCCATGGTTGATACCGCTTACACATAAATCGGGCTTTCTACCCAAGATTTCTCGTACAGCCAGCTTGACACAATCTACCGGAGTGCCACTACAACTATACTCTTTATGGGTGGCTTGGGCGTCTACCGTAACAGGGTCACAATACAGGGTGTCGTTAACGGTAATGGCATGGCCCATTCCGCTTTGAGGAGAATCTGGAGCCACCACGCAAATGTCTCCCAATTCTTTCATCACCGCAATCAAGGTTCTAATACCAGGTGCGGTAATACCGTCGTCATTGGTGATAAGAATTAGAGGTCGTTCGTCCAAAATGCAGGTTTTAAAGCATAAAAATACACTTTTTAGAGGGCATTGACAGCCTTTTTTGGTTTAACAAAAAATTAGTATCAACACACCAGTTTGGCACGGTTTTTTAGCTATTTTAGGTGATTACAAATGTGGACTTTATGCGAATCATGAAAAAGAATTTGAAAGTACTATTGTTGTTAGTACTTGTGGCGGCTGCTTCCTGTAGCTTCACTACCAGAGAATTTGACAACCCAGATAAAGATAAATTACTGGTCGATCTAATTACCTATGTGTTAGAACAAGGCCATTACGATCCTAAGGATATGGATGATGCCTTTTCTGAAGGGGTTTACGATAGTTTTATCGATACCATGGACCCTCTTAAACGCTATTTCCATGTCTCGGACATAGAAGACTTCGAAGTCTACAAGCACCAAATTGACGATCAGCTAATCAATAAAGAACTGACGTTTTTTAATTTGGTTTACGACAGATACGTCCAGCGTCAAAAAGAGGCAGAAGGCATTTACATTAATGTACTATCCGAGCCCTTCGATTACACTAAAAACGAAACCATCAACGTAGATTACGAAGAGATGGGTTATGTGAGTTCCAAATCTGAGCTCAACGAGCGTTGGAGAGCACAGCTTAAATTTTCGTCCATCTCCAATTATTACGATTTGATGACCGAGCAATCAGACAACGAAGCAGATACCGATAAAGAACCGATGAGCGAGGCCGAGATGGAAGAGGCTTCCAGAAAATCGACTCGTACTTCTTTGAGTGACTATTTCGATTTTACCAAAGACTTAGAGCGTAAGGATTATTTTGCCTCCTTCCTAAATTCGGTGGTGGCAGAGTTCGACCCACATACCAATTATTTTGCTCCTCCAGATCGCGATCGTTTTGATATGCGAATGAGTGGAAAACTGGAAGGAATCGGTGCGCGATTGCAAAAGAAAAACGACTATATCAAGGTAATTGAAGTAATAAGTGGCGGCCCTGTTTGGAGAGGTGAGCATATGGAAGTGGGCGACCTGATTATGAAGGTGCGCCAGGAGGATGAAGAGGAAGCTGTAAGTGTAGTCGGTATGCGCGTTGATGACGCGGTTAAACTGATTAAAGGCCCAAAAGGAACCAAGGTTACTTTAACCATTAAGCGGGTAGACGGTAGTATTGAAGAAGAGACTATTACTCGCGATGTGGTGGAATTGGCAGAGACCTATGCCAAGTCTACGTTGATAGAAAAGGAAGAACAAAAATTTGGTTTGGTAAACCTTCCGGCCTTCTATTTTGATATGAGTGACTATGGCGAGCGAAACGCGGCCACCGATGTTAAAAAAGAAATAGAGAGCTTAAAAAGAGAGGGCATGGACGGCTTGGTGTTAGACCTTCGTGGTAACGGAGGAGGATCGCTTCGAACCGCTGTGGACATTGCAGGACTGTTCATCAAAGAAGGCCCTGTAGTGCAAGTAGCTTCTGTAGGAGAGCGTAAAGAGGTGTTAAGCGATGATGATGACGATGTTGTTTGGGATGGTCCTTTGGTGATTCTAGTAAATGAATTGTCAGCATCTGCTTCGGAAATACTAGCAGCCGCCATGCAAGATTACAAACGAGGAATCATCATTGGTAGTGAGCAATCTTATGGAAAAGGAACAGTTCAAAATGTAATCGATCTGAACCGTTGGTTACGCAAAAACGACCTTGGTGACATGGGCGCCTTAAAGCTGACAACTCAGAAGTTTTATAGAGTTACCGGTGGTTCTACCCAATTGGAAGGGGTAAAGAGCGATGTGGTGATGCCAGATAAATACAGTTATATAGACTTAGGGGAACGCGATTATGACAATCCGTTACCTTACGACGAAATCTCTGCGGCCAAGTTTGACCAATGGGATGGGTATATCGATTACGAGGGAACCATTAAGCGCAGTAAAGAGCGGATGGAAAAGTCGGCTCAATTACAGCTTATCGAAGACAACGCCCGTTGGGTAAAACAACAACGCGATCGTTCTGTGGTAAGTCTTAATTACCAGGAGTACAAGGCAGAAAATGCACGTATGCAGAATGAGACAAAAAAATACGAAGCCCTTAAGGATTACGATAACCGTTTAACCTATCGTTCGCTGCCTAATGAGGTTGCTCTGATGAAGGAGGATACCACCTTGCGTGACAAGCGTAAGCGTTGGCATAAAAACTTGGCTCGCGATATCTATATCGAAGAGGCGGTAAACGTTTTACAAGATCTTAAGATGAATAACATCCGACGTGGAAAATTGGCCGATATCAAGAATTAAATTAGCTACATTTACCATGTGAATCGATCTCAATCATTAAGTACTATAGCGCTCCAAAAGTTTAAGAAGAACTTCTGGGGCGTTTTTAGTTTAACTTTTTTAGTGATCTGCACCCTGGTGGCTATTTTTGCTTATGCCTTGGCGCCAGATAATACACGCAATGCCAATCAAATGCATTTGGCGATTCACTCCAAGCAACCTGGATTCGCTGTAGATTTGCTGCGCATCCCATCTAAGGAGGTAAAGCAAGGGAAATTAGAGCAGTTTTTTCTGGGAAGAAAAAGCGGGGAGTCTGAAGTACCCTTATTAGATTATAATCTGGCAGAGGATGGAATTAATATTGTAAACTATAGCCCAGACGGTCAGGCAGGTCTTGTAAAATTTTATCCCCTAGAAGCTTTTCCCCTTGCCCAAACCGTAGAAGAGATCCCTGCTCGCTATATTACGTATAGAACCTTTATACTAGGGACAGACAAATACGGTCGTGATCTGTTGAGTCGTATGCTTGTCGGAATCAGAATCTCGCTGGCCATCGGTTTTGTAGCGGTTTTTATCTCTCTGCTTATCGGTGTTAGCCTAGGGGCGATGGCAGGATATTTTGGAGGGAAGGTCGATACGGTAGTTATGTGGCTCATTAATGTTACTTGGTCCATTCCTACTTTACTCTTGGTTATTGCCATTACCTTGGCTTTAGGCAAGGGGTTTTGGCAGGTATTTATCGCCGTAGGGCTCACCATGTGGGTAGAAGTTGCCAGAGTGGTTCGCGGACAAGTGATGGCCGTAAAGCAGCAGCAGTATGTTACTGCAGCCAAGGCTTTGGGTTATGGTCATTGGCGAGTGATTACCAAACATATACTCCCCAATAGCATAGCGCCTGTAATAATTATTTCTGCTGCAAACTTTGCAAGTGCCATCTTGATAGAAAGCGGCCTTAGTTTTCTTGGGATAGGCGCCCAACCCCCCATGCCGAGTTGGGGAGGTATTATCAAAGATCATTATGCCTACATTATTTTAGGGAAACCCTACTTGGCCCTAGTGCCGGGCTTGGCCATTATGAGTTTGGTAACGGCTTTTATGTTGATGGGGAATGCTTTAAGAGATGTATTAGACGTTAAAAATTGATGGGAAGGAAAATAGGATATATCATCTTGGTGATCGCCGTTACTGCCTTTTTGTTTTACCTAGAGGAAAAACAGCCAGAGCCCCCGCTATCTATGGAGGCCACCGAAAATAGTAGCGAGGTGCAGATCAGTGCCGAGTTCGGTTCCGAGTTTTTGCCAAAGGCAAATGGACAGCTGATAATTTATAAGCTACATGCCTTGTCGTATTTAGAAGAACACGAACAGGCAGAATGGGTAGCTTATTCGCTAAGGCCAGAACACCTTTCGAAGAAAAAATATAAACGCCCTTATTTTGAAGATGATCCTGCGGTAAAGACAGGTTCGGCACGCTTTTACAATTACAAAAACAGCGCCTACAACAAAGGACATTTGCTCCCAGCTGCAGACCGCAAGCAGTCTGTAGAGGCCTACAATCAAACCTTTTTATTGAGCAATGTGAGTCCGCAAGACCCTGGGTTTAATAGCGGAATTTGGAACCGATTGGAGCAAAAGGTACGCTATTGGGCCAAAAAGCACGATGGGGTTTATGTGGTAACTGGTGGGGTGCTAACAGATGGTTTACCTTCTATAGGGGAAGAAGATGTCTCTGTGCCGGCCTATTTTTATAAGATAGTGGTCGATAATAGCGATAGCAATCCAAGGGCGATAGCCTTTTTAATTCCCAACGAAAAACTAAGTGATTCCTTTTACGAATATGTGGTAACCATAGACAGGCTAGAGGAAGAAACCGGAATCGATTTCTTTGTAGGATTAAATCCTGAGGTGGAAACTAAATTAGAAGGGGAACAGCCGCTAGCGTATTGGAAAGAGGAGCTTTAGGTGTAATAGTAGTTAGATCCATCCAAGCGAACAAAGATAAATAGCAGTATGGTAAAGCCCCATAAACTAGATCCTCCATAACTAAAGAAGGGAAGGGGGATACCGATGGTTGGAACCAATCCAGTAACCATCCCAATATTTACAAAACAATGTACAAATAGGATGGCCGCTACCCCGTACCCATACACCCGGCTAAATTGTGACCGTTGCCTTTCTGCCAAGATCAAGATGCGAACGATTAACGCGATAAACAACGAGATAACCAACATACTTCCCAGGAAGCCCCATTCCTCCCCGACGGTGCTAAAAATGTAGTCTGTATGCTGTTCGGGGACAAAATTTCCTTTTGTTTGCGTTCCTTTTGTCCAGCCTTTTCCAGTCCAGCCGCCGCTACCAATGGCGATTTCGCTTTGGTTGGTGTTGTAACCAATTCCTTTATTATCTACCTCTTTTCCTAGTACGATGTTGAAGCGGTCTCTATGACGTTGTTCGAAGACGTTGTTAAAGATGTAACTGACCGAAAATGAGAAGCCGATACAAGCCAATACGATAAAAGCATACTTAAACCTATTGGGGCGTTTCTTCCTGTTGAAATAAAAGATCAGTCCCGCCAGAAGGATGACGGCAGCACTAACCGCAGGGACTCCCATCAATAAGGTTATAACAAACAACAAGGCAGCGATAAAGCCCAGGAGCAAATAGACTATGTGCATGCCTTCCCGATACATCGCAAAGGCAAATGCCCCGTAGACTAGGGCACTTCCCGGGTCGGGTTGTGGAATAATCAACAGCGCAGGAATGGCGATTATCGTAAAGGCGATTAATTGGTGTTTAAAGGTCCTAATATCGGTCTGGAGATCGCTGAGGTATTTTGCAAGGGCCAAGGCTGTCGCAGCCTTTGCAAATTCTGAGGGCTGCAGGCTTACCCCGCCAAAAGAATACCAAGAGGTCGCTCCAGAGATTTCTTTTCCGAATACAAAGAGGCCTAAAAGGGACAGCAGCGAAACCAGGTAGATCATACTCGAAAATCGCTCGTAAAATTTAGAATCTAAGGCAAGGATAAATACGATTAGCACCACGCTAAGCCCGATCCAAATCAGTTGCTTAAAGTAGATCTGATCAAAATCCATAAATGCATGAGATGTGCTATCCAAGGAAGCAGAGTAGATATTAAGCCAGCCGATAAGCACCAGGAGAGCGAAAAGCCCTATGGTAATCCAGTCGTATTTTACTTTGCTTCCCATGTTTATTTATTGATCTCGAAAGGTGCTCCGCTTTGCGGTTTAGCGTATTCTTCTTCTAGGCTCCCTTCTAGGATAAACCGTTCCATATCTGTACGGCTAATCTCTCCGTTTATATACTTCTCTATCATTAATCCGGCGATGCGTCCTGCCCAGCGCGAACCCCAATAACCATTTTCTATAAATACGGCGATAGCGATTTTTGGATCTTTACGCGGAGCAAAGGCAACAAAAACCGAGTGGTCTGTCAGCTGTACCCGTTTTCCATCTATTCGTGTAAAGTTCTCTGCAGTTCCTGTCTTTCCACAGATCTCGATTCCCGGAACTTGGATGTATTCTGCTGTTCCGTAATTGTATACATCAAACATACCATCCACTACCGGCTCGAAGAGTTCTGGGTCTATTGAGGTTTGATGCCGTTCCTTGTATTTAGCAGGAATGGTATCTGCACCGACCACTTTTTTGATAATATGTGGCCTATAAAAATGGCCTCGGTTCGCTATGGCAGCCGTAAAATTGACCATCTGCATGGGGGTCATCAATACTTCTCCTTGCCCTATGGCATTAGAAATGGTCGCCGGGGTATACCATTTGTAGGTAGGGTACTGATAGATACGGTTATAAGTTTTAGAGCTTGGTATTTTTCCCGGACGTCCCGTTGGTAAATCGTAACCCATGTACTGGCCTAGGCCAAAACTCATCAAATGATTCCTCCAATTGTCGATGCCTTCCTGAGGCGTATTGTATTTATCTATGGTGCGTCGATAGACCGTGGCGAAGTAGCTGTTGCAAGAATTGGCGATTCCGCCTTGCAAACTCAAAGGACTTCGGTGTTCGTGGCACCCCATCTTTCTATTGCGGCCGTAACGATAACCTCCATAACAAGAGATTCGTTCTTCCAAGTCTATGACCCCTTCTTGAAGGCCGATTAATGCTGTAAGGGCCTTAAAAGGGGACCCTGGAGGGTATTCTCCTTGTAGTACGCGGTCAAAAAGTGGTTTTGCGATGGTGTCGTAATACAGGCGGGTAAAGTTGCGAGAACGCTCACGCCCAACCAGAAGGGCTGGGTCATAATTAGGGCCTGCTACCAATGCCAATATCTCGCCGGTTTTTGGTTCTAAAGCAACAATGCCTCCCCTTTTGTTTACCATCAATTGTTCTCCATAATTTTGAAGCGTTGCATCGATGGTGAGCATGATGTCATTTCCCCGTACCGGAAGCGTGTCGAAAACGCCCTCCTGATAAGGGCCAATGTCTCTATTAAAGCGATCTTTTTGAATGTATTTTACTCCTTTCTTTCCACGTAATACGCCCTCGTATTGTTTCTCTATGCCCCCAGTACCGATGAGTTCTCCCAAATCGTAGTCGGGGTTGCGATTGATGATGGCTTCATTAACCTCCGATAGATAACCAAGCACATTGGCAGAGTGGGCTACCTGGTAGTCGCGCAAAGAGCGTTTTTGTATATAGAAGCCCTTAAACTTGTGCATCTTTTCCGAAAGGGCCGCGTATTCCGTTTTGGTAAGTTGCGGCATGATGGGTGAGGGGAGTCGTGGAGAATACACTTCGGCCTTTCTAAGGCGTTCTTTCAAAGACTCGGGGCTAATCTGTAGGAGGTCGCAAAGTTCGGCCTCATCGAAGGGCTCTACGTCTTTCGGGATCACCATTACATCGTAAGAAGGCTGGTTGGAGACCAGCAACTCACCATTTCTATCGAAGATGTATCCGCGTTGCGGGTAATCGTAAATCTTCTTTACTGCATTGCTTTCCGAAAGCGATTTAAAGGAAGAATTATAAACCTGTAAATAGAAGAGCCGGCCGCCAAAGACCAACCCACTGATCAACACTAAACCGAGCAGTAGTAGTTTTCTCATCTGTTGGTTCGGCTAAATAGGACGAGAATACAGCAGCATAAAATAGTGCTAAACAGAGCAGATAATACCGTGGAGCGTAAAATTAGGCTCAACTGATCGAGGGTAAATACCTCCAGCGAAAATAGAATCAGGTGATGAATGAGGAGCATTGATAACACATATACGATTTGTTTTACCAATGGGGCCTGACTAATTTTTAGATTATTGTGTTCGTAGCTAATTCCGAAGGAATACTTTAAAACCACTGGTCGCAACCACGCGATGGCGGTGGTAGCCGCAGCATGGACCCCGCCCGAATTTTCGAATATGTCTATAGAAAGCCCTAGTACAAAGCCCAAGAAAATAAGCAACGTCTTGTTTCCATTTAGCGGAAAGGCAAGGATAAACAACGGATAGATGTACGGGTTCACATAGCCAAATAGGTTGACTTGGTTTAGGAGCAAAACCTGAACCAGAACCAGTACGATAAAACGCACGCTATTGATCAGTACCTCATTGTTCTGTATCATCTACTTGCAGTTTTAGTTCTTGGATTTCTGGAGCATCGGTATTCTCGATCAGATAGACGTGTTTTACCGCGGTCATATCTGTAAATAGTTGTACATCGATTTGGTAATAATCTTGGTCGGGGTCGCGGTCAAACCGGCTTACAGTCCCAATTGGCAGGCCATCTGGGAAGATGGTAGAACGCTGGTTGGTTACGATGGTATCTCCTAAGGCCACAGGTGCCAACCTAGGGATCTCTAATAATTGAACAATATTAGGATTGGCTGTATCCCATTTAATGGTACCAAAATGGTTGGATTTTTTAAACGCACCAATTATTTGGCTATTGGTATTAAGTACAGATTGTACCGTGGCATAGCCCTCCGATAGCCCATCTACGATACCAACTACCCCCTGTGGAGAAATTACCCCCATGTCTATTTTAAGTCCATCTCTGCTCCCTTTGTCGAGGGTTAAATGGTTTTTTGTTTTGTGGTAACTATTGTTGATGACCCTGGCCGATAAAATATTATAAAGGCTGTCTTCACTTGCAGTCCATACTGCATCTTGGCCTTTGTTCGAAAGTTTTAAACGGAGTCTTCTATTTTCTTCGCTTAGCATTTCGTTTTGCTTCTCCAAGTCGAAATAATCTGTGATAGAGGTTTTAAACCCAAAAATCCCGCCTGCCAAAAAGTTGGCGGAAGAAACATATTTACCCTTGTGGTAATCGTGCGATTGAATGGTAAGCGATAGGGAGATCAAAAAGAGAAACGCAAACAGCAGGAAGTTTTTGTTCCGGATAAAAAAGGAGATGATCTGCTGCATCGGACGTTATTGCTTACTTGATCAGGACACTTTTGTATTTGTTGAGGTTCTTAAGACAAATTCCGGTTCCACGGACAACAGCTCGTAGAGGGTCTTCTGCTATATACACGGGTAAGTCGGTCTTTTGGGAAAGACGTTTATCCAAACCGCGCAGCATAGAGCCTCCACCTGCTAGGTAGATCCCGGTATTGTAAATATCTGCTGCCAATTCGGGCGGCGTTTGCGATAGGGTCTCCATTACAGAGTCTTCTATTCGGAGAATGGATTTGTCTAGCGCTTTAGAAATTTCACGATAAGAAAGCATTACCTGTTTCGGTTTCCCAGTTAGCAGGTCACGCCCTTGTACGGCCATCTCGTCTGGGGGTAATTCCAAATCTTCGGTAGCAGCGCCGATCTGTATCTTGATCTTTTCGGCCGTTCGCTCTCCCACATATAAGTTGTGCTGGGTGCGCATATAATAGATGATGTCGTTGGTAAATACATCTCCGGCAATCTTTACAGATTTGTCACAAACGATACCTCCTAAGGCGATTACAGCAATCTCTGTGGTACCTCCACCTATGTCCACCACCATGTTTCCTTTGGGTTGCATAATGTCTACCCCAATCCCAATGGCAGCAGCCATGGGCTCGTGGATTAGATACACTTCTTTGCCATTTACCCGTTCCGCACTTTCTTTTACCGCACGCATTTCTACCTCGGTAATCCCACTAGGGATACAAATCACCATCCGTAGGGAAGGTGTAAGGATCTTCTTTTTTAAGGCGGGAATGTCCTTGATAAACATGGAGATCATTTTCTCACTGGCATCAAAATCGGCGATTACGCCGTCTTTCAACGGGCGGATGGTTTTGATGTTTTCGTGAGTCTTTCCTTGCATGCGGGCGGCTTCCCTACCAACAGCGATGATCTTTTTGGTTGTGCGATCCCTGGCTACAATGGAGGGGGCGTCTACAACCACCTTATCGTTATGAATGATAAGCGTGTTTGCGGTTCCAAGATCGATGGCTATTTCTTCTGTCAGGAAGTCAAAAAATCCCATAGGGCGACGGTGTAAGTTTTAATGTAGAAGTGGTCTTCCTACAAATGTAAAAAAATTAGTGCTTGAAATGACGTACCCCTGTAAATACCATAGACAAGTTATTATCATTGCAATAGTCGATGCTTAGCTGGTCTTTTATGGATCCACCAGGTTGGATAACTGCTTTTATTCCAGCATTGTCGGCAATCTCCACACAATCTGGGAAAGGGAAGAAGGCATCACTGGCCATCACAGCTCCTTGGAGGTCAAAATCGAACGATCGTGCTTTGTCAATGGCCTGTCTTAGAGCATCGACTCGCGAGGTCTGACCGGTTCCGCTGGCACAAAGCTGGCGGCCTTTGGCCAATACAATGGTATTCGATTTGGTATGCTTACAAACCTTAGAAGCGAACAACAAATCCTCTAACTCGTTTTCGCTTGGTTTATTGTTGGTGGCTGGGCTTAAATTTTCCGCGCTATCGGTCTGGTTGTCACGATCTTGAACCAAGGCACCATTTAAACAACTGCGAACAGTAGATCCGGGAAGTTCATAGAGTTTTTGAACCAACATGATCCGGTTCTTTTTGCCCTTTAAAATTTCTAATGCGTCCGCATCAAAAGCTGGGGCGATTACCACTTCGCAAAACAGTTTATGAATTTCTTCAGCTGTAGCCGCATCGATGGTGGTGTTGGCGATTAATATACCACCAAAAGCAGACACTGGGTCACCCGCCAATGCGTCTACATAGGCTTGGTGGATGGTATCGCGCTGCGCAATTCCGCAGGCATTGTTGTGCTTTAAAATGGCAAATGTTGGCGCCTCGCCGCGGAATTCGTTCATTAAATTCACAGCTGCATCCACATCCAATAAATTGTTATAGCTCAATTCCTTTCCATGCAATTTGTCGAACATCTGCTCGAAATCGCCATAGAAAAATCCTTTTTGGTGTGGGTTTTCGCCATAACGCAAGGTCTTGCCGTTGTGTTCACTAATCTTAAGCCCAGGTAGTTCTTCTGTATGGTTAAAATAATTGAAGATGGCCATGTCGTAATGGGAAGATACGCGGAAGGACTTGGCTGCAAATCGCTTGCGCTGCGCCATAGTGGTGCTTCCGTTGCCCACAGTAATCATTTCCAATACTTCCTGATAGTCTTCCATGGAAGAAACGCACAGGGTGTCTTTAAAGTTTTTGGCTGCTGCACGAATTAGGGATATCCCTCCGATATCGATCTTTTCGATGATGTCTTGTTCTGCCGCTCCAGAGGCTACTGTTTTTTCGAAAGGATAAAGGTCTACGACCACCAAATCCAGCTGAGGGATGCCAAATTGCTCCATCTCTTGTTGGTCTCCTTGGTTTTCTTGGCGATTAAGAATTCCGCCAAAAACCTTAGGATGTAACGTCTTTACGCGTCCACCCAAAATTGAAGGATATTCTGTTAGACTTTCTACAGCTACGACATCGATTCCTAGGTCGTTGATAAATTTTTGAGTACCACCGGTAGAGTAGATGGTGACGCCTTGTTCGTTTAATTTTTGGACGATGGGTGCAAGGCCATCTTTGTGAAATACAGAGATCAAAGCCGAGGCGATCTTCTTGGAATCTGACATAGGTAAAAGGGTTTGCGCGATTGAAAGGAGCAAAAATAAGGAATTGACCAAGAAAAATGTAACTTTCGGTCGGTTAAAAAGACCTATATTTAATCGAATTTATAAACAGTCTTTAAGCACTATGGTAGTCTATCTTCGGGTACTGAAAGAGAGCTTTAATTTTGCCATCAACGCCTTGAGAAACAACAAGCTGCGAACCTTCTTGTCGCTCTTGGGTGTTACTATTGGGATCTTCTCGATTATCGCGGTCTTGGCGGCGGTTGATTCGCTAAAAAAGGAGATCGAAGGCAGCATAAGCGGTTTAGACAATTCTACCATTTACCTGGGTAATTTTTCTTTTGGACCCACAGAAGTTCCACGCTGGAAGTGGGAGCAGTTTCCCGTAGCCAGCTACGAAGAATACCAATATTTAAAACGCAGTCTTCCAGATTTGGAAGCCATCTCGTTTACACTCAATGTGCCTAACGAGACCATGAAATACGAAGACAGAACTGTAGAGAATGTAAATATAGGCGCTGTTACCCACGAGTATTACGATATAGAAGAGTTAAAGCTAGAGACAGGTAGGTTTTACAATGAAGTAGAATCTACCAATGGCTCTTATGTGATTGTTTTGGGTTACGAAATCGCTAGCTCGTTATTCAATCGGGCAGAAACCGCCATCGGTAAAAAGGTAAGGATGTACGGGCGGAAGTTTACCGTTATCGGAGTCTTGCAAAAGGAAGGCTTTGCCCTGGGCGACTCCAAGGATGAAGCCGCGTTTTTACCAGTAAACATCATTAGGCGAATGTTTGGGGCTAACAATAAGTCCCTGTTTCCGTTTATCATCATCAAGCCGGAGAAAGGGGTGGATAACGAAGGTTTTATCGCCATGCTCTCACAAAAGATGAGAATTAGTCGAGGTTTAAAGGCGGAAGAAGACAACAACTTTTTTGTCAATCAGCTGCAAGGGTTTACAGACGCCATCAATAATATAACGGGCACCATGAACGCCATTGGCTTTATGATTAGTATTTTCTCGCTGTTGGTAGGAGGTTTTGGGATTGCCAACATTATGTTTGTGAGCGTTAAGGAGCGGACCAACCTAATTGGTATACAAAAGTCATTGGGCGCCAAAAACAAGTTTATCCTGCTACAGTTCCTATTCGAGGCTATGATATTGGCTGTAATCGGAGGATTAATCGGGATGACCTTTGTATTTCTCGCCTCGGTAATCGCTTCTAGTTTTACTGGCGATTTCGAGTTTGTTCTATCCCCCTTTAATGTACTTATCGGGACGGTCATCTCTGCCACCATTGGGCTCATATCAGGGATAATCCCAGCTATTTCTGCTTCACGTCTTAATCCGGTCGAGGCCATCAGGACCGGAATCTGATGCTATAGAATTTCCGATAGTTCTTTATTGATCCACTCCAAAAAACGTTCGTCTTCGGCTGTGAATGGGTTTGCTGTATGCGAGTCAATATCGATTTGCCCGATGTTAACACCGTCCTTAAACAAAGGAACCACTATCTCTGCTTTTACATAGATGCTACAGGCGATGTAGTTGTCCTGAGCTTTTACATCTGGGACGACAAAGTTGGCATTGCTCACGGCAACTTGTCCGCAGATACCTTTACCGAAAGGGATTACCGTATGGTCGGTAGGTTCTCCGGCAAAAGCTTTTAGGTGCAAGGTTTTGGTTGGTTGGTCGGCAAAATAAAAGCCTACCCAATCGTAGTATGAGATGTTTTGTTGCAACAACTCACAAACAGCGGTCATGGCTTTTTGCGGATCGCTAGTCTGTCCTTCAAATAGTTGTTTAGCCTCTTGTTTTAATGCCGAATAATCCATCCTTTGTTTATTTAGGTTGTAAATGTATTTTAAAGCAGGCCGAATTGCCAAATTCAAAAACCATATTTTTGTGTTAAACCACCCTTTTTGAAGGCCCTGCTCCAAAAATACCGATCTGTACTGCGCTTTGTCGCACTTTTTATGGGTTCCTATCTGGTTATGAGCCTGATTTACGGGGGGTATTTGCAATGGTCCAAAAATGGCGCCTATATGCCAGATTCGATCACCTATACAGTGGCCAAACAAAGCAATGCATTGCTTAATGCACTTGGATATAATGCCCAAGTAATTCCAGATGAGGCCCTCCCCATTTTGAAACTTTTTGTAGATGGGGAGTACTTGGCAAACATCATAGAAGGATGTAATTCTGTATCTGTCATTATTTTGTTTGCCGCCTTTATCATCGCCTTTGCCGAAGGATTTAAAAAGACCTTTTTCTTTATGCTAGCTGGGGCGGTTTTAATTTATACAGTCAATTTGGTCCGTATTGCCGTCTTGACGATAGCCTTGTATAAATTCCCAGAGCAGCAAGACTTTTTGCATGGTGTGCTCTTTCCGGCCATGATTTATGGGCTGGTCTTTGTGCTATGGATGCTGTGGATACGAACGCTGAAACCAAAAAAACAACCCCATGAAGAGCAAGTGGATTAGATTTGCCATGCTGATGGTTAGCCTGCTTGGGGTCTTGCTTATTAGGGCTTACCAACAGGATTTGTTTTACGACCCCTTTATCGAATTTTTTAAAGAGAATCACCATCAAGATACCTTGCCCGAACTCTCCATGGGTAAGTATTTGCTGCATGTTATCGGTCGATACCTGCTTAACGCATTTTTTTCCTTATTGGCATTATGGGCTTTGTTCCAAAATAAAGACTTCCTTAAATTTTCCGCTCTTTTAATGCTTGGTCTTTTGGTGTTGTTGCTTCCAGTCTTGGTTATTTTAATCGAAACTTCCGAGCCAGGATCTTATATGGGCCTGTTCTATGTCCGCAGGTTTTTAATGCAACCGCTATTGGTTATGCTGTTAATACCGGCCTTTTATTTTCAAAAGAATCGTTGAGGCTGTATCTTTGTTGTCCTAATCGATACCAGATGAAAAAAGTCCTTTTTATACTTAGTTGTACACTTGTCCTTAGCAGTTGTGGTGATGGTAAAAAACAAGCAGAGCCCGAAGTGGTTACTGTGGATGTGAATGCCAAAGAAGTGTACACTGCGGCAGACACTAAGGCAAGTTTTGATGACCCCAATGCCACGGCGCTCTTTCAGCATTATATAGACCTAAAAACCGCTTTGGTCAATACAGATGCGACCACCACAAAGGCCATCGCAGCCAAAATGGTAACGGCCAGCGACTCATTGACAGGGATGGAGTCTTTAAATGCGGCAGCTGCCGCTATTGCTGCTACAGACGATGTAGAAGCACAGCGGGTACAATTTGTTCCGCTTACAGAAGGCATCGAATTAATGGTAGACAAACATTTGGCGTCTGGAACCATATACAAGCAATACTGCCCTATGGCCTTCGATTTTGAAGGCGGCTTTTGGCTTAGCAATAGCAAAGAAATCTATAACCCTTACTTTGGTGATAAGATGCTGCACTGCGGGAAGGTCGATAGCAAGATCGAGTAGTTTATAGCTTCTTTAAGATTCCAATAAACTGTAGTTTGTATATTTGCCACGTGAAGCGTCTCTTTTCCATATTGCTTTCTACCCTCATGTTGCTGTCTAGCACGGGTCTTACCTATGCCAAACATTATTGTGGTGATATAGAGCTTTTTGCAGAGCTCACCTTAGGCGAAAAGCACCTGAGTTGCGGGATGAATATGACCCTGGACGACTGCGACGACACTATGGAGCTGCCTGGTTGCTGTGACAACGAGTACCTGCAGGTAGATACGGATGATACGTTTGCCAAAACTTCTTTCGATTTAATGCCGGATGTGCTGTGGACCGCAGTGCTTAGCTCGGTGTTTGTATTAGAAGTGGAAGAAGGCATCCAGAAGGACCCCAATAGTTTTGCGTCCTATCACCCCCCACCTCCCAAGGAGGATCTCTTGCGATTGTACGAGCGTTTCTTGATTTGATTTTTTGACCTTAGGCTAAAAAGCCTCTTAATTTCCGTGCCCTAGGGGTATGGGTAATGAGTCAATAATCAAAACTTAAATTATGTTTACCAAACAATATCGGATTGACGGAATGACCTGCGACGGTTGCCGAACGTCCGTAGAAAAATACCTGAGTTCCCTGCCAGATGTCACTACCGCTAAGGTAGATCTGAAGCGCGGAACCGCTGCCATAGAGAGCGATCAAGAACTTTCTTTAGCTGCTTTAAAAACTGCCTTACCAGACAAATACACCATCGCGCCTGTCGATGTGTTCGCGACGGCATCGCTCTCGCCAGAACAACCGGTAGAGGCCTCTAAATGGGTCCAACTACGCCCCTTGTTTTTAATCTTTGCCTATCTGTTTACTGCGGCCTTTTTGCTCAATTATGAGCCTTGGGACGCTCGTGCTTTTATACTCGATTTTATGGGCTTGTTTTATATCGTGTTCAGCTTCTTTAAGATGTTGGACTTAAAAGGTTTTCCTGCCAGTTTTGCGATGTACGATCCGTTGGCAGCCGCCGTACCGGCTTATGGATGGGTGTACCCATTTATAGAGACGGCCTTGGGGCTTGCGCTGTTGATGCGCTTCCAAACCGAAGCGGCCTTATGGGTTACCTTGGTGGTACTCGGAATTACGACCATTGGTGTGATCCGCAGTTTGCTCTCTAAAAAAACCATACAGTGCGCCTGTTTAGGAACGGTGCTAAAATTGCCAATGACACAAGCTACGCTTATCGAGAATTGCTTGATGATTTTTATGGCCATCATGCTATTAACCAAAATGATTTAAGATGAAAAAGTTAATTTGGTTATTGGGTCTTTTGCCTTTTATGATAAACGCCCAAGAAAACCTCACAGGGGTTATCTTAGACGGTAGTAGCGATACTGAACAAGGATTGCCTGGGGCCAATGTGGTCTGGCTAGGATCGAGTACCGGAGCAGTAACAGATCTGGATGGAAACTTCGAAATCCCGTACTTACCCGAGTACAAAAAGCTGGTCATTAGCTATGTAGGCTATACCACAGATACTTTAGAGGTAACAAGCAATACACCCATACGATTTGGTTTATTACCCGATCAGTCGCTTGGAGTAGTAGTAGTAGAGGGTAGAAGCCAAGCCACATCTCGAAACTTTTTAAAGGCGCAGAATACCATAACGGTAAGCAGTGACGAATTGCTTAAGGCGGCTTGTTGTAACCTTTCAGAAAGCTTCGAGACCAACCCGTCTATCGATGTCAACTTTGCCGATGCCATTACAGGAGCAAGGCAAATAAAAATGTTGGGGCTTACTTCTCCAAATATTTTGATTACCACAGAAAACATCCCGTCCATCCGTGGGGCATCTCAGGCTTATGGTCTAAGCTTTATCCCGGGGACTTGGGTAGAGAGCATACAAATCACCAAAGGGACTGGGAGTGTTGTAAATGGCTACGAAAGCATCGCAGGGCAGATTAATGCCGAACTACAAAAGCCAAGCAAGGACGATAGGCTGTTTGTAAATGCTTATGGAGCGATCAATGGTAGAATGGAGCTAAATACCCACCTAAATACCAAGGTGAGCGATAAGTGGGATGCTGGTTTATACCTACATGGTAATCTACGTACACAGAAGTTCGATAGAAATGACGATGGCTTTTTGGATCTTCCGTTGGCACAGCAATACAACATCCTTAACCGTTGGCAGTATACCGACCCCGAAAACGGGATTGTAAGCTTTATCAATGTTCGGTATATGAACGATGAAAAGCAAAGCGGGCAACTGGATTTCGACCCAGATATGCACAAGGGAACCACCCAATTTTGGGGGAGCGAAGTGGATACGCAGCGCTTCGAAGCCACGGCCAAATTAGGCTGGGTAAATCCGGCGGTTCCTTATCAAAGCCTGGGCGTGCAAACATCGTATAGCTACCACGATCAGGATTCTTATTTTGGGTTGAAGGACTATGATATTGTCCATTCTAGCTTTTACGGAACCATGATTTATAATTCCATTATAAGTGATTCTCGTCATAAGGTAAAGACCGGTGTCAGCTTTACCTACGACCATTATGACGAACAGGTGAATGCAAGTCTATTTGAACGTACAGAGAACTCTGTCGGAGGGTTTTTTGAATACCAATACGACGACTTGGGCGATTTAAATTTAATCGCTGGGTTAAGGGTAGACAACCATAATTTGATGGGCTTTTTTGTTACCCCTCGTTTGCATGTGCGCTACACCCCATGGGAAAAGGGCGCCTTGAGATTTTCTGTTGGGAGCGGACAACGTACCGCCAACATCTTTACAGAAAACCAACAGATGTTCTCGAGTAGTCGGATCATCCGGATCCTCGATAATGATGGACCAGTGTATGGGCTAGACCCGGAGAAGGCATGGAATTTTGGGCTGTCGTACCTGCAAGGCTTCGATTTGTTTGGCAATAAAGGAGACTTGACGCTAGACTATTACCGTACAGATTACACCAACCAAATCGTCGTAGACTGGACCAATCCACGCCTTATCCAATTTTATAATTTGGATGGTAAAAGCTATGCCAATAGCTTTCAGGCCGAAGTTAATTATAGTCCATTTACGCGTTTCGACCTGCGCCTGGCTTATAAGTATTATGATGTTAAGACCACCTTCGATTCTTTAGGCGAGTCGGAGAAGCCCTTAGTGCCTCAAAACCGCTTTTTTGCCAATGCTGGTTGGGAAAGCAATAAAAGTGACAAAGGTGGACAATGGAAGATCGATGCGACCTTTAACTGGTTAGATACCCAGCTATTGCCAGGAACCGAGGCAAACCCTCCCCAATACCAGTTGGACGAGCGATCGCCATCAGTAGGTACATTAAACGCACAAATTACCCGAGTCTTTTCTCCTAATTTCGAATTATATTTGGGAGGAGAGAACATTACAAATGTTAAACAAGAGCAACCTATTTTAGGATCGGACGACCCTTTTGGCCCTTATTTTGATAGTACCATAGTGTACGGCCCCATATTTGGATCGTCTTTTTATGCAGGCTTGCGCTACAAATTGAATTGATATGAGAACATTACTGATAATCTTTATGCTGATGGGTGCTGCTACTACACAGGCCCAAAATAAAAACGCCAAGGCAACCCTAGAGGTAGACGGGGTCTGTATGATGTGCAAAGACCGCATCGAAAAGGCTGCTATCCGGACCAAGGGAGTAAAATCTGCCACCTGGAATGTAGATACCCACCTGCTAAATATGATTTTCGACGAGCGGAAGACAGACCTGGCAACGATCGAGGGAAATATCGCTGCTGTTGGACACGACACCAAAAATGTAACGGCCACTTTAGAGGCCTATAATTCTGTACATGCCTGCTGTCGTTATCGCGACGAAGGGGTTCAGTTGGACCACAACAACAAGGATGGCCACGACAAGGACGATGGTGATGGGCACCAGTAAACTCAAAACAAGGCTATTATACGGGATCACCATTGCGGTGATCCTGTTTGCCATTTTTTGGAACAACTTTATGAGTGATTGGTTGGCAGAGCGTCCAGCCGATGCAGACCCGGTTGTACGAGTCGATTTATTTGTATTGTACCCGGCCGTGATTACCTTAGTTGCACTTTCTATTTTTCATTTACGGAAGAAAAGATAATATGCGTCTTTGGATTTTGGTGGGGAGTTGTTTCTTGCTAGGTTGTAGCAACCCTAAGCAGACAGGGGAGCTTCAATTAGACCAAAGTATTAGGGCTCATGGTGGCTTAGAAGCCTATCAAAATACGCAGGCCTTTCAGGTGGTTAAAACCATCCGTCTTTTCGATTCTACAGAAACCCTAGAAAGTGAAACCCGCCAATTTCAGGTGCTACGTCATACTGCTGGTGCCGGGAGTAGCGTTGGTTGGCAAACTCCAGAGGGGCGTGTTAGATTAACGGATCACGGAGGTGAGTTGCACTTTTTCCTCAGCGATAGTCTCATCTCGGAAAAGACCAAGGAAGAACAAGTACGGAGTACAATAGACGGCGCCAAGTTTGTCCTCTTTCAACCTTTTAAACTATATACAGACAAGATCGATTTAAAGCTTGTCGGTCCTAGATCTCTAGACGGTTTTGGTGAGGTGCAGATGTATCGCTTACAGTTCCCAAATCCCTCGGTAGATCGCTGGTATTTCTATTTTGACACCGACCATTATTTGGTGGCCAACGAAGTGGTGCATAACGGCCGCCGAAGCCTGATAGAAAACCTAGAATTTCAGCAGCACCTCGGCCTGATGTTACACAAGCACCGCAAAAGCTATTTTGTCGATAGTCTGCACAGTACGAAGCGCCTCCGCGCCGAATACTTCTACGATTATTTCGAATAAAAAAGCCCCCGTAAAACGGAGGCTTTTTAAATCTATATGGTTAGGCTTACATCATGCCTGGCATACCGCCGCCGCCCATTGGAGGCATTGGTGGAGTGTCTTCTTTGATGTCTACCAAGGCGCATTCTGTGGTTAGGATCATTCCTGCGACAGAAGCTGCATTTTCTAAAGCGATACGGGTTACTTTTTTAGGATCGATAATCCCTTCTTTAAGCATGTCCACATAAGCTTCGTTCTTGGCATCGTAACCAAAACTCTTCTTTCCTTCTTTAACCTTATTGATCACTACAGATCCTTCTCCACCTGCGTTCTCTACGATGGTACGCAACGGCGATTCGATGGCTCGCGATACAATTTGAATTCCGGTTGTTTCATCCAAGGTGTTGGTTGTTAGTTTTTCTAACGATTTGCTAGAGCGAACCAAGGCTACACCACCTCCGGCAACGATTCCTTCTTCTACGGCCGCACGGGTGGCATGCAAGGCATCGTCTACACGGTCTTTCTTTTCTTTCATCTCTACCTCGCTGGCAGCACCCACATAAAGTACAGCCACACCGCCGGCCAATTTGGCTAGACGCTCTTGCAGTTTTTCGCGGTCGTAATCGCTGGTGGTTGATTCTATCTGCGACTTGATTTGTCCTACACGTGCTTTGATGTCGTTTTTGTTTCCGGCACCGTTAACAACGGTAGTGTTGTCTTTGTCGATGGTAACTGTTTCTGCAGTACCCAACATCTCTACAGTAGCGTTGTCTAAAGTAAATCCGCGCTCCTCAGAGATTACCGTACCTCCTGTAAGGATGGCGATATCTTCCAACATGGCCTTGCGACGGTCTCCAAAACCTGGAGCCTTCACAGCAGCGATCTTAAGTGCACCGCGTAATTTGTTTACCACTAGGGTAGCAAGGGCTTCCCCTTCTACGTCTTCGGCGATAATCAATAAAGACTTTCCTTGCTGAGCAACGGGCTCCAAAACAGGGAGTAGGTCCTTCATATTAGAGATCTTCTTGTCGTAAAGCAAGATCATAGGGTTTTCCAACTCGGTTTGCATTTTGTCGCTGTCTGTCACAAAGTATGGTGACAGATAACCGCGGTCAAACTGCATTCCTTCTACTACGTCAACGTAGGTTTCGGTTCCCTTAGCTTCTTCTACCGTAATCACTCCTTCTTTCCCAACTTTGTCGAAGGCCTGAGCGATGAGGTCACCGATTTGTCCGTCGTTGTTGGCAGAGATGGCAGCAACCTGCTGTATCTTCTCTGTAGCGTTACCTACCTTGGTAGATTGCTTCTCTAGGTCTGCAACGATGGCTGCAACTGCAGCGTCGATTCCGCGTTTTAGATCCATTGGGTTGGCTCCGGCGGCTACATTTTTCAATCCTTCTTTAACGATGGCTTGTGCCAGTACGGTAGCGGTAGTCGTACCGTCACCTGCCAAGTCATTTGTTTTAGAAGCCACTTCTTTTACCATTTGCGCTCCCATATTTTCTAGGGCGTCTTCCAATTCGATTTCTTTGGCCACAGAAACACCATCCTTGGTTACCTGAGGGGCACCAAAAGATTTAGAGATGATTACGTTTCTTCCCTTAGGTCCTAAGGTTACCTTTACTGCGTTTGCCAAAGCATCCACCCCGCGTTTGATAGCGTCTCTAGCTTCTACGTCAAATTTTATGTCTTTTGCCATAATGCTTTAATTGATTTGCCCGTGAACCCGGACATAGGTTATTGTTTTTTGAAAATTGATTAGATGATGGCCAGGATGTCATCCTCGCGCATAATTAGATAGTCTGCTCCATCGAACTTTAGCTCGGTCCCGGAATACTTGCCGTATAATACGGTATCCCCAACCTTTACGGTCATTTCGTGGTCTTTCTTACCTTTTCCAACCGCCACTATGGTTCCTTGTTGTGGCTTCTCTTTTGCCGAATCTGGGATATAGATCCCGGAAGCTGTTTTGGTTTCGGCCTCTTGAGGCTCTACGATTACTCGATCTGAAAGGGGTTGAATCTTTAACGCCATTTTCAATATGTATATGTGGTTAATTTAATTTATTACGAATTCTGTTTTTCAGAAATTATGCCAAGGCCCAATTCCTGCCAAAACGCAAAAAAAAATGCCAACTTGTCACAAGTTGGCATTCAAGGTTTTTATCGAGAAGTCCTATTAGATAGAATCTCCTCCGGTAGCTCCGCCTGTATTGGTAGGTAGCTCTGTTGGAGTAACATCTTGGAACAAGTTGTCGCTCGATCCTCGTCCACTAAATAGGGAGATGTTAGATAGCAGGATTAAAGCCAAAAGAAAGATGGCCAAGGTCCATGTACTCTTATCTAGGAAATCTGTTGTCTTCTTGACGCCTCCAAGTTGTTGGCCACCGCCTCCACCAAAAGTAGAAGAAAGTCCGCCTCCCTTAGGGTTCTGAACCATGATCACCACGATCAACAAGAACGCTACAAAGAAGATCAAGATCAGAAATATCGAGAATTGTGTCATTTTTATTCTTTTTTAATCAATTGTTTTATTGCCCGAATTTGGTCTGCAAAGAAACCACTTTTTTCGGGATTTTTCAAAATTAAAATTTCGTAAGCTTGAATGGCCTTTTTATAGTTTTTTTGTTGCAGATAAACCTTGGCCAAAGTTTCGGTCATCATGCTTTCAGGGCGTTGTGTGTAGGGCTTAGCGAGATTCTTATTTGGCTCGCCATCGCGTCGTGGATCCAATTTAGGTTCGCTTTGGATGAACTTCTCGATCAGGTCGAATTTGTGCTGTTTGTCCTTTTTTGGGCCGGGGTTTTGGACAGCTTCTTCCTGTGCCTTAGAAGGAGATGATGCTTCACCTCTGTCTATGGGGGTTGCCTTAGTCAGTTTTAACCATTCAGAAAAAGAATGAGTGTCGCTTTTGGAAAACGCTAAGGGTTGATAGATTTGCAAGGCTTCTTCTGCCGAATCCTCTGATGGTTGCTGTATTTCTTCGGTTGGCTCGGTGAGCTGCTCTACAGATTCTACTTTACGTTCGAAAAGCGCAGGGTCTAAGATAGCCTCTGCTTTTTTGATTTCGCCGCGCAATTGGTCTTCCAATTCTAGGCTGATTTGCGCAGATAAATCTTCTGTTATCACATCCATTGCCCTTACCGCCTCACTGTTTTGCAGGATCTGTTCAGAAACTTCGTTTTGCGTAAAGCGTTCGGAAGTGATATAATCGAATAGTACATCGCGGTCTGTGGTATGCGCAGCAGCAAGTCTTAAGGCGTCGTTGTAACGGTAGCTGTTGCTGTTGTTTAATCCTTTAAGCTGAAGGGCTCTCGCACTTTGAAAAAACGGATAACGAATTAGCACGGCATCCAACTGCTCTAGGTCCTCCTCTCGGAGGTCCGATGGATTGGCCAATAGCTTGGTATATGCCGTTACATTCATACTACCAATTGGCTAGGGATGCGTTAAAAATATCTTGGGTAATTCGCTCGTAAATGGCTTCTAGCGCTTCGTCTAACTGCGAGCCAACCAATTGAGACCCTCCCTCGTAGTCGTAGTAAAAGCTAAAACTTTGTTCGAAGTCCTTTTCTGGTTCTTTAACGTTATAAAAACGAACGTTTACCGCCATGGTCAACCTGTTTTGCGCAGCTGTGCTCTGCGCGGTAGCCGTGATAGGAGAGACGTAATAGCGTGTAATTTCTCCTTCGTAGATCAAATCGCCTCCAGCATCGGTAAGCGACAAATTGGTCTGGTTAAGGATCAATTCCTGTAGTTCTATGGTAAACTCTCGCGCAATCCTCGGCTCTACGATAGGAGCGTTATTTAAAAAGTTGTTTACCTGAAAGGTTTGGGCTTCGCCCGTATCTGCACCGGTAAACGAATAGGACACCTTGCAGGCAAGAGGTATTAATAGCAAGCACCCAATTAGAGAAGCTGTGAGGATTTTCTTCATCCGCCTAAACTACAAATTAAATTGTTTGATTTTGCGATACAGCGTTCTTTCGCTAATGCCCAATTCCTGGGCTGCATCTTTGCGCTTGCCACCGTACTTTTCCAAGGATTTTTTAATCAGCTCCAATTCTTTATCTTGAAGCGAAAGACTTTCTTCTTCTTGAATCTCTTCGGCAAAATGATATTTGTCCTCTATCGCTTCTTCGCGGTGCTCTGGCATGTTTAAAACCTCCACAGGGTGGGTCTGCGGCGGCTCGTCCTCGACGATAGAAGCGAGCTGAGATTCATGCTCTGCGGGAGCGTCGTAAATCTGTTTGATAAGCGAGGCCTGTTCTTCTTCTACTTGCGCCGTATTACCGGATTTCATCAACTCCATAGTGAGTTTTTTTAAGTCGGTAATGTCTCTTTGCATGTCGAAAAGTACCTTGTAAAGGATCTCTCTTTCGTTGCTAAAGTCGCTCGCCGCTTTACGCGTTTTGATGACTGCTGGTAGGTTGCTGCCCACATCGGGTAAATAGCTTTTAAGGGTGTTATAAGAGATGGTTCTGTTTTGCTCTAGCACAGAGATTTGCTCTGCGATATTTCGCAGTTGCCGAATGTTACCACCCCAGCGGTATTGATTCAGCAACACTATGGCTTGTTCGTCTAAACGGATAGTAGGCATCTTGTACTTCTGTGCAAAATCCGAAGCGAACTTACGGAATACCAAATGGATGTCCTCTTGACGTTCTCGCAGTGGAGGAAGTCCAATTTCTACAGTACTTAAGCGGTAATAAAGATCTTCTCTAAACTTTCCTTTTTCTATGGCATCGGCCATGTTTACATTGGTAGCGGCCACGATGCGTACATCTGTTTTTTGTGCTTTGGAAGAACCTACCTTTAAAAATTCACCATTCTCCAAAACCCTTAACAGACGGACCTGAGTGGGTAGCGGAAGCTCTCCGACTTCATCCAAAAAAATAGTTCCACCGTCTGCCACTTCAAAATAACCACTGCGCGTAGCCGTTGCGCCGGTAAAAGCTCCTTTTTCGTGCCCAAAGAGTTCACTGTCGATCGTTCCTTCTGGGATGGCGCCACAGTTTACAGCGATATATTTTCCGTGCTTACGGTGCGAGAGCGAATGGATAATTTTAGGGATGCTTTCCTTTCCCACTCCGCTTTCTCCGGTAACCAAGACAGAAATGTCCGTCGGCGCGACTTGCACTGCTTTTTCGATGGCCCTGTTTAGTCCTGGGTCATTCCCGATAATTCCAAAACGTTGTTTTACTGCTTGTACCGATTCCATAAGCGAATTATTGGTTTTCTGAATATCCAACGGCTTCCCCAATTAGGGTAGCTGAAGTACAATGGTCGATGCGAACCATAACAAAGTCTCCCACCTTATAGTCTTCTTTTGGGAATACAGCTACGGTGTTTTGCGGGGTACGTCCACTCCAATGAGCCTCGTTTTTTCTAGATTGCTTTTCTATTAATATCTCTACGGTCTGCCCTAAAAATTGCTGGGTACGATAGGCGCTATGAGCCCGTTGGAGTTCGATAACCTCGCTTAAACGACGTTTTTTTATCTCTTCTGGGATGTCATCTTCCAATTTACGCGCAGCCATGGTTCCTGGCCGTTCCGAATAGATAAACATAAAGCCAAAGTCGTACTTCACATAGTCCATCAGACTTAGGGTGTCCTTATGATCTTCTTCGGTTTCTGTGGGGAAGCCAGAAATCATATCCTGAGAAATGCCACAGTCCGGTAAAATTTCGCGAACATTATCTATCAGTTCCATATATTCTTCGCGCGTATGCTGCCGATTCATCTCCTTTAAAATACGGCTGCTTCCGCTTTGAACAGGAAGATGAATATAGTTGCAAATGTTACGATGCTTAGCCATGCTAAACAACACATCACGACTCATATCCTGTGGGTTGGAGGTAGAAAAGCGAATGCGCATTCTGGGTTGAGCAATCGCGACCATATCCAGCAATTGTGCAAAATCTGTGGCGGTGGCCTTTTGTATTTCTGTTGCGTTTTTAAAGTCCTTTTTTAGTCCCCCACCGTACCATAGATAGCTATCGACATTTTGCCCTAATAGCGTAATTTCTTTATAACCTTTTTCGGCCAAATCGTTTACCTCGGCGATGATGCTTTGTGGGTCTCGACTGCGCTCGCGGCCTCTGGTAAAAGGCACTACGCAAAAGGTGCACATATTGTCGCAGCCTCTAGTTATGCTTACAAAAGCAGTAACGCCATTACCTCCTAAGCGAACAGGGGCGACATCTCCGTAGGTCTCATCTTTGGATAGGATTACATTTACCGCATCTTTACCGGCTTCTACTTCTTCCAGCAAATTGGGCAAATCCTTATAGGCATCAGGGCCTACCACCATATCCACAATCTTTTCTTCCTCCAAAAATTTGCTTTTGAGGCGTTCGGCCATACAACCGAGTACGCCCACCTTCATCTTTGGATTGACCTTTTTTACAGCATTGTATTTTTCGAGACGCTTGCGTACGGTCTGCTCTGCCTTATCCCTAATGGAACAGGTGTTTACCAGAACCAAATCTGCGTCTTCAAGGTTTTGAGTGGTGTTATATCCCTGCTCGTTTAAAATGGAGGCAACAATTTCGCTATCGCTAAAGTTCATCTGGCATCCATAGCTCTCGATAAACAGTTTTTTAGTGTTTTCTGCCTTCCCGTCTAGTACCAGGGATTGTCCTTGTTTGGTTTCGTCTATTATTTTTTCTTCCATAAATGGGTTTCGCCTTGTGGGCTCCTGTCATTCGTCAAACTCCGTGCCTGCGCTTGCAGATGCTCGCAAAGATAACACATTGACTGTAGAATATGACAAAGTGGCAGGTTACTTTTTTCTATATTTGTGAGATACCAATCAAATCAATTTCCATTATGCATCCTATCTTCAGACGAATAGAAAACGCAAAATCGCCCGACTTCGGCGATATTTTTTCCAAGAGTTTCGATCTCTTTAAATCTGTCTGGACAGACGGGATGGTCCATGTATTAGTAACCATGGTAGTCGTGATTCCGTTTATGATTGCCGTTTATGTTCCGCTGTTCCCCATTTATTTAGAAATGTTGCAATACGGAGGTGATCCCTACTATGGTGGTGATTACTTCTCTACGCACACCGGTTTGTGGTGGGTTGGGTATATGATCCTCATCTTCTTTTTGTCTTTTGTCTTGCAAGTGGTGCACTTTTCTATCTATTCGCACTTTTTGCGAAGATGTAAGCAGGTCGATTTAAATTCGAGTGAGCCTATCGGAGGTTTTTTTGATGACTTAAAAGGAAATTTCGGAAAACTTTTAGCCCTCACCCTGATGACCTTCGGAATCGCAATGTTGGCGGGGTTATTATGTTACCTTCCTATATTCTATGTATTGGTGCCTTTAAATTTATTGTTGCCCATTTATACATTTAATACAGATATGAGTGCCGGCGACATGGTCCGCGCAGCCTTTAAGCTGGGCAATCGCTTCTGGCTCACCGCTTTTGGGCTTATTGTTATAGGAGGAATTATCGCCTCTTTTGGAGCCATTTTGTGCTTTATCGGGATTATCGCAACGCAGTTCTTTTCGCAGATCGTACTTTACTATTTTTACAAGGATACTGTGGGCTTTGAAGACGATACACCAGGCATCGAAACTTTTTAAAAATTAAGTAATTACTTAGGTAATTAAGCGCCGGATTTCCCGGCGCTTGCTTTTGTATAAAAAAATTTGCCCTACTTTTGTACTCCAAATTTGAGCAGTATGGCAAAGAATTTAGTGATCGTCGAGTCTCCCGCCAAAGCCAAAACCATAGAAAAATTTTTAGGTCCAGATTATAAGGTAGCGTCCAGTTTCGGACATATTGCCGATCTGCCGGCCAAAGAATTAGGAGTGGATGTGGATGGAGATTTTACACCTAAATATATAGTAGCGTCCGATAAGAAAAAATTGGTGGCCGAGTTAAAGAGCGAAGCAAAAAAAGCGGATACCGTTTGGCTGGCTAGTGATGAGGACCGAGAAGGAGAAGCGATTGCTTGGCATTTGGCCGAGTCGCTAAAGTTAGATCCTGCCAAAACAAAGCGAATTGTCTTCCACGAAATTACCAAGTCGGCTATTTTAAAGGCCATAGATAACCCTCGGGATATAGATTATAACTTGGTAAACGCTCAACAGGCCAGAAGGGTCCTAGACCGTTTAGTAGGATACGAATTGTCGCCGGTGCTATGGCGTAAGGTTAAAGGAGGGCTGTCTGCTGGACGGGTGCAATCTGTGGCCGTACGACTTATCGTAGAACGCGAACGCGAGATTGAATCTTTTACCCCTGTAGCTAGTTACCGAGTGGTAGCAGAGTTTAGTACAGAAGGCGGTAGTCGCTTTAAGGCCAAGTTGCCCAGAAACTTCGAGAGCGAACAGCAGGCCAGAGATTTTCTACAGAAAAACTTAGGGGCCAATTATAAGGTAGCAGATCTGGTTAAAAAACCAGCCAAGAAATCACCCGCACCTCCGTTTACCACTTCAACCTTACAACAAGAAGCGGCACGAAAGCTCTATTTCTCTGTGAGTAAGACCATGACCATCGCCCAACGTTTGTACGAGGCGGGACGTATTACTTATATGAGAACCGATAGCGTAAATCTATCTAATGAAGCGCGCAATGGAGCCAAGGCAGCCATAGAAGAATTGTATGGCGCCAATTACAGTAAAGAAAGAAATTATAAAGGCAAAGCCAAAGGAGCGCAAGAAGCGCACGAGGCCATTCGCCCCACAGATATGTCGCTCCAAAGTATCAGTGGAGATTACGACCAGGAGCGTTTGTATCACCTTATTTGGAAGCGAACCATCGCCTCCCAGATGAGCGACGCCCAGCTAGAGCGTACCAATGTAAAGATCGATATCCTATCTGGTCAGCCTGTCAAAGAACAGTTTAGCGCCAACGGTGAGATGATAAAATTTGATGGTTTCCTTAAGGTTTATATGGAGGGCACAGATTTAGAAGACGAAGAAAAAGATGGTATGCTACCGGTATTGGTAGAAGGGGATGCCCTTGCCAACCACTATATCACGGCGACGCAACGTTTTACCCGACCACCCTATCGATTTACCGAGGCTTCTTTGGTAAAGCAATTGGAGGAACTAGGTATTGGACGTCCGTCTACCTATGCGCCGACCATCACTACCATCATGAACCGTAACTATGTAGAAAAAGGCACGGTAGAAGGCAAAGAGCGAAAATACACGCAGTTGTTGTTGGAAGATGGAAACCTTGCAGATAAGATGCTAACGGAAACCGTCGGTAGCGATAAAGGAAAGTTGGTGCCTACAGATATCGGGATGATTGTAAACGACTTCTTGGTCGATCACTTCAACTATATAATGGACTACAACTTTACCGCCAAGGTAGAGGAAGACTTCGATAATATTGCCGATGGACAACAAGAGTGGACCGAGATGATGCGTTCGTTCTACACAAAATTCCATCCCAATGTAGAAAACGTACAAGAAAATGCTAGCCGCGAGAGTGGGGAGCGCATTTTGGGAGAAGACCCCGAGACGGGTAAGACCGTGTTGGTGCGTTTAGGGAAATTTGGTCCTATGGCACAGATAGGAGGTCCAGACGACGAAAACAAAAAATTTGCCAGTCTGCGACCAGATCAGCAGCTGCATCAGGTCACCTTCGATGAGGTGATGGACTTGTTTAAGCTACCTAAAGCTTTGGGAAGTCACGATGGCTTGGAGGTAGAAGTGGCCAATGGCCGCTTTGGACCCTATGTGCGCTGGGGAAAAACCTTTATTTCTTTGCCTAAAGGAATGGATCCATTGGAAGTAGAGATGGACTTTGCGCTAGAGCTAATAGAAGAGAAGAAAAAGGCCGATGCGCCTATCTACGAATACGAGGGCTTGCCTGTGCAAAAAGGCAAAGGTCGTTTTGGGCCATTTATCAAGTGGAACAACATGTTTATCAACGTAAACAAAAAATACGACTTCGATAACCTAAGCGATGATGATATCGTTCAACTGATCGAGGATAAGAAGCAAAAAGAAATCGACAAGCTGATTAACGAATGGCCGGAAGAAGGCATTCGCCTGGAAAAAGCCCGGTGGGGCCGCTTCAACCTGATAAAAGGGAAGACCAAGGTAGAATTGCCAAAAACCACAGAAGCCGATAAGATCAGCCTGGAAGATGCCCAAGAATTGCTTGCTAAAAAAGCACCTAAGAAGAAAACCCGTAAAAAGACCGCCAAAAAGAAATGATCGAGTTTCTAACTCCTGTCACTAAACAAATCGTAGCACATCGGGAAGTACTTCCCGACGGCGTCATAGGAAAATCTATCGATATGTATCAGGATGCGGAGGAATTACCCGACCTCACAGGAGTGACTTTTGCCATTTTAGGAGTTGCAGAGCGTCGTAATGATGTGGACTATATAGGCGAAAGCATAAATTTTGAAGCCATTCGGAAGGCTTTTTACCAGCTTTATCCGGGAAATTGGGGTACAAAAATCGTGGACCTAGGGGATATACAGCCCGGCGCCGCCGTCACCGACACTTATTTCGCTGTAAAAAGCGTGGTTGCGCAGCTGGTTGGATTAAAAATTATCCCAATCATATTGGGAGGAAGTCAGGACCTGGCTTATGCGCAGTACCGCTCTTACGACGATTTCGGGCGAATGGTTAACCTGGTGAACGTCGACCAGCGATTCGACTTAGGGAATGCAGAGAAGCCAATCACCAATAAATCTTATGTGGGGAAGATTATTGTAGATCAGCCCTACAACTTATTTAATTATAGCGTTCTGGGCTACCAGTCGTACTTAAACCCGCCTGCAGAGATCGCTTTGATGGACAAACTCCATTTTGATGCAATCCGCTTAGGGCAGCTCATAGGGGACATCAAGGAGATTGAGCCCATGATGCGCGATGCAGACCTTGTAACCATGGATGTGACGGCAATAAAAGGTCCGGAACTGAGTTATAAATACAAGGATAGTCCAAATGGCTTTGATAGTCGGGAAGTTTGTGCCATTGCTCGCTATGCTGGAATCAGCAATAAAGTGACCTCTTTTGGTCTATACGAATTGAAAGATTTTGACGAAGCCAGTAATGGAGCCTCATTAATCGGGCAAATTCTATGGTATTTTATAGAAGGAGTCAATTTTCGGTTTGATGAGGGCGATTTGGACGACCAGCGGATGTATACCTTATATAAGGTACCGATCAACGACGAAGTGTTGCTCTTTCGTAAGAGTAATCGCTCCGGTCGATGGTGGATAGAATTACCAATAATTTCAAGTGTTAATAATAAATTAAAAACACAGACGTTATTACCATGCACTTATGGCGAATATTTGGGTGCAACAAATCAGGAAATTCCTGAAAGGTGGTTTAAAGCCCGCCAAAAATTAGAAGTTTAACCTAGCAAACTAACTAGATTTGATTTGAGGGTTTTTCAAGAAATAATTGTTTTTTTGGAAAAATATAGATAGGTTTACGCCCTTAAATCTTAGAAAATTTAACCTAAATACCTATGAAGAAGTTTATTGCATTCGTTGCGATGATTGCCTTTTTGTATAGCTGTAATTCCGGAGATAGAGGGGAATTAGTAGGCGCAAGAGGTAAGAAGTGGTATCCCGAAAAACCTTACGGTATGACATTGATCCCAGGTGGCTCGTTCATCATGGGTAAGTCCGATGATGATTTTGTCGCGGTAAATGATGCTCCAACCAAAACGGTGACGGTTCGTTCCTTCTACATGGACGAAACAGAAATTACCAACGCAGAGTACAGACAGTTTGTAGAGTGGGTGCGCGATTCGACGGTTCGATTGCGTTTGGCCATACTCGCTGATGAAGTAGGAGCGACTCCAGGAGACGAGGGAATTGGTGAATTTGCCTTTGTCGATCAGGAGAACGAAGAAATGACTCCGTACGAACAATATATGTATGATAACTATTTTGGTATGGGAGATGATTTCTATGCCGGAAGAAAGATCAACAATAAAGTAGACTTAATCTGGGATACGGGTTCGTATCCAGACGAATACTATAGCGAGGTGATGGACACTATGTACATCCCCGAAGAAGAGTCCTACAATGGGCAGCGTACAATCGATGTAGAAAAATTGGTTTTCCAATACACCTATATGGATATTCAATCTGCAGCCCGAGCGCAGGACCAAAGAAGAAAAGATTTCATCCGCAAGGATACAGTGCCGATTTACCCGGATACCACTGTATGGATAAAAGACTTTAATTACTCGTATAACGAGCCCATGCACAACGATTACTTTTGGCACGAGGCTTATGGAGACTATCCTGTAGTAGGAGTAAGTTGGAAACAGGCCAAAGCTTTTTGTGCCTGGAGAACTCTTTATAAGAATTCTTATCAAAAATCCAGAGACCGTCAGCATGTAAATTCTTTCCGTCTGCCTGCAGAAGGAGAGTGGGAGTATGCTGCGCGTGGTGGTCTGGAGTCTGCTACCTTCCCATGGGGAGGACCTTACGCAAAGAACGATCGTGGTTGCTTTATGGCGAACTTTAAGCCACTACGTGGAGACTATGCGGCAGATCAAGCACTTTATACAGTAGAAGCTGATGCCTACGAACCAAACGATTACAACCTGTACAATATGGCAGGTAATGTGAGCGAATGGGTAGCTTCTTCTTACGATCAGGATTCTTACGAGTATTCCTCGACAATGAACCCAAGCGTAAATGACCCAAGAAACATGCGTAAAGTAGTACGTGGTGGTTCCTGGAAGGATGTAGCCTACTTCCTTCAAGTGAGCACGCGTGATTACGAATATGCAGATTCTGCGCGTAGTTACATCGGTTTTAGAACCGTTCAAGACTATATGGGTACGGACGTTACACTAAATAAAAACTTTGGTGACGCCCGCTAAGGCCCCCAAGGTCCAAAACCAGCTAAATCTTAACTTAACTTAATTAAAAACTTGTATTATGGCACAATCAAAATCTTCCAAGAAACTCTTTAACATGGCCTATGGTCTAGGAGCTTCCATTGTAATCCTCGGAGCTCTTTTTAAGATCCTTCACTGGGAATTAGGTCCATTAAACGGTGGTCTTCTTCTTGCGATCGGTCTGATCACGGAAGCCATCATCTTTGCTATCTCTGCCTTCGAACCAGTAGACGACGATCTAGACTGGTCTTTGGTATATCCAGAACTAGCAGGAGGTAAAGGAAAAGACAAACAACCACAAAGTGCAGAAGGTGTTCTTTCTAAGAAATTAGACGAAATGCTAAAAGAGGCTAAAATCGATTCAGAATTGATGAACAGCCTTGGTGATAGCATTCGTTCGTTCGAAGGAGCAGCCAAAGGAATGGCTCCTACTGCCGACGCTATGAACTCTACTAAGAAGTACAGCGAAGAGATGGCTCTTGCTGCTGCTCAGATGGAGTCGCTTAACAGTCTGTATAAAGTTCAGGTAGAATCTACTTCTCGTCAGGCCGAGGTCAACGAGCGCGTTGTAGAAAATGCCGAGCAACTAAAAGCTCAGATGGAGAATCTGACAAGCAACCTGTCTTCGCTTAATGGCGTTTACGGAGGGATGTTGTCTGCAATGAACAGAAACTAAGATAGTTTCCATTAGTATTAACTTTTTAAAGCACATTTAAAATGGCAAGTGGAAATTTATCACCGCGGCAGAAGATGATTAACCTGATGTATCTGGTTTTCATCGCAATGCTTGCACTAAATATGTCCAAAGAGGTCCTTTCGGCTTTTGGACTGATGAACGAAAGATTAACAGAATCTAATGTGGCTACTACAGCACGTAACGATGCCTTTATGGGCGGGATTGCGCAAAAAGCCATAGATAACCCAGATCGTTATTCCGATACCAACGAGAAAGCGAAACAAATCAACACGCTATCTAACGACTTCACTACTTATCTTGAAGGCATCAAGACCAATATGATGAAAACGGTGAAAGCCGACGAGCAAGATAATTACGAAGTACAGGATAAAGCAGATTTCTTAGATCAGTCTTTCTTTCAAGGGGACAACCTGTCTAAAGACGGACAAGCCTTTGTAAGCAAGATCAACGAGTACCGTGATGGGATGATGGCTATTATGGGGTCTGATTATCAGGATATCCAATCGGAGATCGGGAAAAAGTTTTCTACAGATAAGGTAACACGTAAGAAGGACGGTAAAAAGGTAGACTGGTTGAAGTACAACTTCGAAGGTTTCCCGCTTATCGCTTCACGTACCAAGATTACTCAGATGCAGGCTGATGTTAAGACTGCACAAAACGATGTTCTTTCACTAATGATGGAAGGAGAAGCTGCGCAGGCTTTGGCCATGACGAACTACAACACCTTTATGGATGTGTCAAAAAGCGCCTTCTACTCTGGAGAGACTTTTGATGGAGCGATCTTATTAGGGCGTACAGATTCTGAAACCAAGCCAAAACGCGCCGAACTACAATTGGACGGGCGTAACTTGACAGAAGGTACCGACTATACTTTTGAAGGCGGTCGTGTAAAATTGAACGTTTCCGCAGGTAGTCCTGGAGATCACAAGATCACCGGTACTTTATTCTACGGAGAAGACGGAGAAGAAACAGAGGTTGCAGTTGAAAGTGGTTTTGCGACCATCAACAAGCCAAACTCTGCTACCATCTCTGCAGATAAGATGAATGTTGTATATCGTGGGGTTGTTAACCCGATGACCATTGCCTTCGACGGGGCGCGTAATGTGAATGCAAACGCTCCTGGTCTAACCAAGGTAAATGGAAGTAGCTACGAAATGCGTCCTGGTCAAGGTCGTGAAGTTACTATCAAGGTTAACGCTACACTTCCCGACGGAGAGAATACTGCCGACGAGCAAACCTTCCGTATTAAGGATATCCCAAGACCAACCGGAACCATTCGTGGGGAAGACGGTGCAGGTGGATGTGTACGTATGCAACGTCAAGGTTTGGAGATCTCTTCTGTAGGAGCCATGCTTCCGGATTTCGACTTCGAGTTAAACTTGAGAGTTACCGGATTTAGCTTTAAAGTAAGCGGACAGCCTACTGTAAAAGTTAGTGGTACTAAGTTGAACGAGCAGGCCAAAGCAGCACTTAGACGTGCCAAGCGTGGTGAGACTGTTCAGATCTTCGATATCAATGCAAACATTGCCAATAACTCAGGATATAAGCTTAAAAAGATATCTCCTGTTTGTATTGAGCTAACAAACTAAGTAAAGATTTAATCTCTTTTTCGATGAACTTAAGAAATGTTGTTTTATGTGGAATGAGCTTGATGATGGGGGTTGGCGCTATGGCGCAGATCAACGTTCTCAATGCAAAGACTCCTGACGAAATCGGTAAAAAGACCGAAGCGCAGATCAAGGAGGACAACGACGGACCGCTACCTTACGGATATGTGGACGAGCGTGACGTACTTTGGTCTAAAACTACTTGGGAGATTATCGATTTGGACGAGCGTGTTAATTTCCCGCTTTATTACCCAATCGATACCAACAACATTGGTTCTGAGCGACGTTCGCTTTATGATGTTTTAGTGAAAAATATCAAGAACGGTACGGTCGAACATGTTTATGCAGATTCTTACTTTCAAGAAAAACGAACTTTAAAGGATATTGAAGCTTCATTGATGTATGTCGATACCACAGACTTGGGGATCGAGCAATACAATGCTGAAGGAAAGGTAGATCCAGAATACATCAGACGTTTTACGTTGGATGCTGGTGACATCGAACAATGGCGCATCCGTGGGTACTGGTACCTAGACAAGCGTCAAGGCGAATTGCGTTACCGAATGTTAGGAATGTGCCCGGTAGCCAATGAAGCCCGTTCTAAGGCATTCCCAGATGATGGGGTGGACAACACCGTGGAATTGTTCTGGGTGTGGTTCCCTTCAACCCGAGAAGTATTGCACGAAGCCAAGGCCTTTAATCGCAAAAACACTTCACAACCTATTACCTTCGATCATTTGTTGAATTCCCGCCGTTTCCACGGTGTGGTTTACAAGGAAGACAATGTACAAGGGGATAGAGGTGTTGCAGATTATATCAACGACAATGCTTTGATGCAGCTAATGGAATCTGATCGTATTCGCGAGCAGATCCGAAATATCGAAATCGATTTGTGGAACTACTAGTGGTTCCCCGATAAATATACGACCCTCCATGGCTTAGCTGTGGAGGGTTTTTTTATGAAACAAGTAGACTACATCATCGTGGGCCTAGGGATTGCCGGAATGACCTTTTGCGAGCAGCTGCGAAAGGCGGGCCGCTCTTTTGTTGTGGTAGACCAGACCGAGCCAAATGCAACCGGCGTCGCAGGTGGTACCATCAACCCGGTGGTTTTAAAAAGGTTTACGCCGGTATGGATGGCTCAAGAGTTTTTGGATACGGCCCGTGCCTTCTACCAAAGCATGGAAGCATTGTTAGACCAGCCGTTCATCAGCGATCGATCTTTAGTAAGGGTAATGGCTAATTCCGAAGAAATCACCACCTGGCAGAAGGCCGCGACAAAAAGTGAGCTCTCCAATTTTTTAGACCCGACAATACATACACAAACGCCCGAAGGACTAAATGCACCCCATGGGGTTGGGGCTGTAAAGGGAAGCTTTAGAATAGATCCTGCCGCGATAAAAATCGCCTATGCAAATTATTTGGAGGCCAGTGGGCAGTTGCTTCGCGGGCCTTTCGAGCATGAGCAGATTCAGCAGACCGCCGAAGGTTTAACTTATAAAGAGTATCACGCTAAGCAGCTGGTGTTTGCAGAAGGCGTTGGGGTAGTAGATAACCCTTACTTCACCATAAATAGTTTTATCCCCAAAAAAGGAGCCTATATAATTGTAGAAGCCCCAGACTTAAAATTGGACCAACCCGTCAAAGGCCGATTTTTTGTGATCCCCTTGGGTGACAACCGCTATAAGGTAGGAGCTACTTTTGTGCATGGGGACCTTAGCTGGACACCAACCCAGCAAAGCAAGGACCAGGTTAAAGAGGTACTCGATAAGTTATTAAGCGTCCCGTACAAAATAGTAGAACATCAGGTGGGCATGCGTCCAACGGTAAAAGACCGTCGTCCATTGATGGGCTCTTTGGGCCAAAAGCACATTTATTTTTTTAATGGTCTAGGGACTCGAGGCCTTCTTATGGCTCCGACCTTATGCAAGTGGTTGTTCGATTATATAGAACAAGGGAAACCCTTGCCCGATGTAGCCGACATCAGTCGGTATGCTTAGCGCCTTCTACTCCTTTAAACTTAAAAAAGAGGTTGATCCAGATGTTGCGGGATAGGCGCAGGATCACCGGCAGCATAACCAGCAAAGTCGCAATAATGCTGATAAAGGCCTCTGAAGGACTGGCGTCGAAGAAAAAGTAAGAAATGACAAAAGCCGCAACGGCAAAGGCAATTCCAACTCCATAGCTTACATACATGGCTCCATAAAAAAAGGAGGGTTCAATTTTGTATTTGGTGTTACAAGCAAAACAGCGCTCGTGCATATTAAGGGTCTGATCCAATTTGTAGGGATTGGCCTGTTGGTACATCTTACCCTCGTGGCAAACAGGACAGGTGCTTGTAAATATGCTGTATAATTTGGTTCCCTTTAGCATGAATTAGGCAGAATTTGGGCTCAAAAGTCGAATTTTTTAACCAATAGGAAAAAGTTGAATTGACTTCAGCACAAAATTAAGCATCTTTGCAGGAAATTTGCTGACAATCCTCATCTTTCATGCTGAACGCTCATAATTTAACGGTTGCCTTTCAGGGTACTGCTCTCTTCGAAGGAATCACTTTTCAGTTAACTCCTGGAGACCGGGTAGGCTTGGTGGGTAAAAACGGAGCAGGTAAGAGTACCCTGCTTCGAATCATCGCCGGCGAGCAGGAATACGACTCTGGTTCTATCGCCTTAGATAAGGAGATCAGTATTGGGTTTTTAAAACAGGATATAGACTTTACCAAGGGTAGAACGGTATTGGAAGAATCTTACGAGGCCTTTACAGAGATCAAAAAGCTCGAAGGGCAATTGGAAGAGATCAACACCCAATTGGCAGAGCGCACCGACTACGAGAGCGAAAGCTACAATCAACTGATGATTGACCTAAACGAGGTGCAGCATCAGTACGAAATTTTAGGGGGCTATAATTACCAAGGGGAGACAGAACGCATCTTGCAAGGGCTTGGATTTCTACGCTCGCAGTTTGGCAACCTCACAGAGACTTTCTCTGGTGGATGGCGTATGCGTATCGAGTTGGCTAAGCTGCTACTCCAAAACAACGACATCTTGCTGCTCGATGAGCCTACCAACCACTTGGATATCGAGTCCATACTTTGGTTGGAAGAATTTTTACGGTCTTATCCGGGGGCAGTGGTTTTGGTTTCGCACGATAAGATGTTTTTGGACCAGGTAACCAATCGTACCATAGAGATTTCTTTGGGCAAGATTTACGATTACCCAAAACCCTATACGCAGTATTTGGTCCAGCGGAGCGAACTGCGCGAACAGCAGTTGGCTGCTCAGAAAAATCAGCAAAAGCAAATCGCCCAGACCGAGAAACTAATCGAAAAGTTTCGGGCTAAGGCGTCTAAGGCTACCATGGCGCAGTCGTTGATTAAAAAATTAGACAAAATAGACCGTATAGAAGTAGACGAAGACGACAATGCGGTGATGACCTTACGTTTTCCTGTATCTGTAACTCCTGGGAAGGTGGTAATTACCGCCGAAGCTGTTTCTAAGAGCTATGGAGATCTGCAGGTTTTAAGGCATATAGACCTATTGGTAGAACGCGATAGTAAAATCGCCTTTGTCGGACAGAATGGACAGGGTAAATCTACCTTGGCCAAGATGATCGTAAACGAAATCCCTTTTGAAGGCTCTTTGGAACTGGGACACAATGTGCAGATTGGATACTTTGCCCAAAACCAGGCAGAATATTTGGACGGCAGTAAGACGGTAGAGGAAACCATGATCGATGCTGCCGACGAAAAGACGCGTCCTAGGGTAAGAGATATTTTAGGTGCTTTCTTGTTTAGAGGTGAAGAGGTGGATAAATACGTAAGAGTGTTAAGCGGGGGCGAGCGAAATCGTCTGGCCTTAGCCAAGTTGTTATTGCAACCCTTTAACGTGCTGGTGATGGATGAGCCAACCAACCACTTGGACATCAAATCCAAGAATGTACTAAAAGAGGCCTTAAGAAAATTTGATGGTACCCTAATTGTGGTTTCTCATGACCGAGACTTCTTGCAAGGGCTTTCCAACAAGGTATACGAGTTTAAAGACCATAAGATCAAGGAATATTTGGGCGATATCGATTACTTCTTAGACCAACGCAATCTGCAAAACCTGCGGGAGGCCGAGAAAAGGGCCAAACAAGCCCCAGAGGCGACCAAAGTAGAATCTACAGGCAAACAGAGCTATGAGGCTCAAAAGAGGCACAAATCGCTTAAAAATCGCCTTTCTAAGGTGGAAGCGCGCATCGCCAAGCTCGAAAAGGAAATCAAAGAGCAGGATGTAGAGTTGGCCATCAATTACGAGGCTACCGCGGCACAAGAAGGGTTTTTCGATAAGTACCAGGGCATGAAGGCAGAATTGGAACAGCTCATGCAGGACTGGGAGAACATTAGCGAAGAAATTGATAACTTAGTCTAAATTCTTTAGCCTTATGATGGAATTGTTGACGAGTACCGAAGCCTGGGCAGCGTTTTTAACCCTGTGTATCATGGAGATCATCCTTGGGGTGGACAACATCGTCTTTATTTCCATACAGACGGACAAATTACCTCAGGAGCAACAAAAGAAGGCCCGAAACCTAGGCTTGTTGTTTGCATTGTTTACCCGCATCATACTGCTGCTGTCTATCACTTGGATCATGACCCTTACCGAACCCCTGTTTAACATCGCAGATTGGTTTGGAATAGGCGGCGAATGGCACGAGCGACTTTCGATCTCTGGACGCGACCTTATTCTCTTGGGAGGAGGGTTCTTTTTGATGTACAAAAGCATTAAAGAGATTCACGAAAGCGTAGAGGCCGAGCCAGAGCACGAAGAGAAGCCTAAAAAACCGGCCACCATGATGACGACCATCATACAGATCGGCTTGTTGGACATCGTCTTTGGGTTGGATTCTGTGATTACCGCTGTCGGGATGGCCGATGACATAGAAATCATGATTGCCGCTGTGGTGGTCAGTATGTTCTTTATGATTTTTAGCCTTAACTACATCAGCAAGTTTGTAAACGAGCATCCCTCTGTAAAAATCCTGGCATTGTCTTTTTTATTGCTTATCGGGATCTCTTTGATCGCCGAATCCATCGAAGAACCTATTGCCAAAGGCTATATCTACTCTGCCATGGCCTTCTCTATTTTTGTGGAGATATTGGTGCTCCGTTCTGCCAAAAACAAGGGGAAGAAAAGAAGGGCCTAACAGGGTGGAAGAGCATCATTTTCAATGTCCATACTGCTGGGAGACCATCTCCATGTTACTCGATTATTCGGTCTCACAGACCTATATAGAAGACTGCGAAGTATGTTGCAACCCCATCCAGATTTCGGTACAGTTTGAGGCCCAGCAGTTAAAGGCCTTTTCGGCCATCAGCATCGAACAATAGCATAAAAAAGCCCACAACAATCTTTGCCAGATCGTAAAAAGCGTCGTATATTTGCCGTCCACATCGCGGGATAGAGCAGTAGGTAGCTCGTCGGGCTCATAACCCGAAGGTCGTTGGTTCGAGTCCAACTCCCGCTACGAAGAAAACCCCTTGACACGGTCAAGGGGTTTTTTTATTCCCGCACCCGAAAGCTCGCTTTCAAGGGTGCAGGGAATAAAAAACCCAGGCAAAGCGAAGCTTTGCGGGTTCTCTTCGTAAAGCTTCCCCCTATGGCCCATTTTTCATCGCTTCGCGATGGAAAATGAATCCAGCGATCAATATTTACAGCTGGCTTCAGCTTGTAAGCCAAAAGAAAAGAACAATACGCGAAGCGTATAGGAGCTTCTTTGTAAAGCTCCCACTCGGCCCACTGTAGCAGAACGAAGCACGCTACGGTGAACCTAACAGTAAATATCTAGCGATTATGCTTCCGCAGAAAAAAATCCTTACCTAATAAACCGCACCAGATAAAAGTAGCGTGCACTTTTCTTATTGCTTATAAGCACCGTATTTACCCCGATAAAAAGGATATTGATGCTATACAGCACAGCAGCAGCGGTAATAAGCATACTTAGGGAAATCTCTGAGATTATATTGGCCCAGGATAAAAGAAATAACACCACAGGAACCATAAATAACAAGAGGTTCCAGTTGATTTGAAAATTGACCAAATCCCTTGCCAGTGGGTCGATGTTTTTAATCTTGCCCTTGCGCGAAACCCAAAGCATAAAGGGGACTAAGATGCCCAATAGCGGAAATAAAATAAAGGTAAGTGCAGACAAGTTTAAAAACACCAAATAGTTATTGTCTTCCTTTATCGACCAGTCGATGAGCTCGTCCGGGCTTACATTTAATGCATTGGCCAACCTTTTTAAGGTGTCGCCAGTGGGGTTGCTCTGGCCGTTTTCTATGCGCTGAATGGTTCTAAGGCTTAGTTTGGATTCTTCCGCCAAGGCCTCTTGCGACATGGCTCGTTGCTTTCTTAGCGCTTTAAGTCTTGTTGCTAAAATCGTATCGTTCATATCCAATTATAGTGTTTTATTAATAGCCTTTGCTTTTCTTAGCTGCATCAGCATAAGTGTTAACGAACCGATTAGCATTCCAGGGATGATCTGTACCAAAGCGCCATAAACTACATGGTTTAATAATGCCTGCGGCCAAGAGGTGAAATACCATCCATAATGCGTGCCTATTTCCCAATGGGTATCTATCCACCAAAAGAGCGCAACTGGGACTCTGGATATGGGAGCAAAAATACTTAAAGCCAAAAGCATTATTTGATACGAATGTTTAACTCCGCTTAGTTTAATGCCCCAATAGACACAGAAGCCCAAAGTAAGCCATAACAAACCAATAATGAAAATGCTATTTTCTGGCAGACCTGCTACTTCTAACAAAAAGCGGGTGGGAGTGAGGAAAAAGGAGATAACAATGGGCAATCTGGCCAATTTTAAAGCTTGCCGAAGCCGGGTACTAGGCTTTGGAATAGCGATGACAATGGATTTTGATGACATGGTTTTAAAGTTTGATACAAATCTACCACCCCCTGTAAAAATTGATAGCGACAACGATATGACATCTTTACGACATCTATGCCAAGACCATGGGAGTCTCCATTAAACCTATCAGCCATGAGAAAATCAAAAAGCACCCCTTGTAAGAATCAAGAAGGTGCTTTTATCAACCTAACTAACAATTATAAACCTGCACGTTTTGCCTGCAACGAGGACTTCTTTGGGTTCCATGGATCTTCGTAAGAGCGTTTGAAGAAGAATTCTTCTTTGGCGGTAAGGAGTTCGATCAATTCTACATTGATGCTGTAGGGATAGTCAATTCTAAATTGGCGGCGCCATGCTATGCGTTCTTGTACCTGCTGTTGCAAGGCGAGAAGCTGATTGGTGTTTTGCAATTTTTTGGCGGCAATTTTATTTTCTAGCAATCCCGACTCTAAAATGTTCCACTCCAATTCTGTACGTAACCGGCTTTTGGTATAGTTGTTTACATCCTCTTCAAAATCTCCTCGAAGGTTGTAGAGCGCGCGAACATTTAAGGCCAGACCCAGATCTTGTTCTAAATTCTCTGCCCGAAGGCGGTTGTATTCCAGCTGGTGATCTATATAGGTGCTATCTGTCAAGACAAATTGCTCAAGAAACAGACTATCGTTTTCTTTAGGGAAGAACAGATCCTGTTGGCTTCGTTCAAAGAGCTGTGCAGTCTGCTTGACGATAGGTTCTAAAGATTGCACCTTTAAAAAGTGGAAGGGAATCAGCAGTAGTACGGTATAAACAAACTTTATCATACCCCAAAATTAAGGTCGAGTGGGGTGCAATTCTTTAAATATCGCTAGATGTAAAGGAAGTGTCGACAGATGGGTCTGATATGTCGACGGATGGTATTTTTGACTACAGTAAGTTTAAGCGGCGCTTTAATTCCGCTCTCTTTGCCCGGCTTACCGGAATGATATCTTGTTTAATCAGCACACTGTTGTCTTCTATGTCCACAATGCAATGTACATTGATGATATAGGAACGATGCACCTTTAAAAAGCGATCTGTTGGGAGTCTCTCTTCGATCTTTTTTAGAGTCGCATGGACCAAATGGGCTTTGTCATCTGTCTTGATGTTGATATAATCTCCCTTGGCCTCTATCAGATAGATATCGTCAAAAGCAATTTTAATCAGTCTCCTGTCGATATTAACATAGAGATCGTTAAGCTCCGATTCTTTAAATCTAGGCTTAGGCGCACCTACTTGCATGGCTTTTTCTAAGGCTTTAGCAAAACGCTCTTCTGTGATGGGTTTGACCAGATAATCTACGATCGACGCAAATTCGAAGGCATCGAGCGCAAAGTTTCTGTCGGAAGAAGTAATAATAATCTTGGGTGGGTTAGATAGGGTTTCGATAAAATCGAAGCCACTAAACCCAGGCATGTGTATGTCCAAAAAAATCAGGTCTACGGTATCCTTGTTCAGGAATTTAATCGCTTCTAAGGCATTTGGAAAAGAGCCTACGACATCCAGTGTGCCCTGTTTTTGGCAAAGTTGCTCAATGATGATGCGCGCGGTACCTTCGTCATCTAAAATGATACATCTCATAATTTGTCTAGGTATTGGGTGATTACTTCCACAACTAAGTCGAATGCCTCTCGAGGGGTATCTTGGTTTTCTTTGTACTGATACTCGAGCTCGCGCGCGACCTGGTATCCATCTTCTAGTCCAAAGATACTGATCTTGTGCTTCAATTTGTGAACGGCAGCACCGGCTTTTTCCCAATTTTGCTCTTTTACTTGTATTCGATATTCATCCACCTCCAATGGCCATTCTTGTTTTAGGAGCTCGATGAGCCTGGCTCGAAACTCTCCGTCAGATCCCGAAAGCTTATCGATGTATTCTGAATTGGGGTTCATAGGGTATGTTTTTTGGATAGCGTAAAGAAAAAGGTGGTTCCTTTTCCTTCTTCGGATTTAAGCCAAATGGTACCGCCATAATGAGTCACAATCTTTTTTACTATCGATAACCCAATTCCTGTACTATGCTCGTCCCGCTCTAGGGCTTCGAATACACCAAATATTTTATCATGGTATTCTGCAGAAATACCTATGCCAGTATCGGTTAGAGCGAATAGCCAATGTTCTTCGGTTTCTTCTAAACCAAGAACAATTCTACCTTCATTTTTGCCCATATACTTTACGGCGTTCCCTATTAAATTCTGAAAGAGTTGCCTCATACGTGGCGCATCGACCAACAATATCGGGAGTTTCTCTGGCAACTTTAGCTCGATTCCGTTTGGGATATCGAGATGTACAATAAGCTCTGCGATGAGCGCCGATAAATCGACCTGCTCACGTTCAAACTGAACCTGATCTGCTCTGGAGTAATCGAGCACCCCAGTAATTAACTGGTCCATCCAATGTACTTTTTTCAATAACAAGTCCATGGTTTTTTGGCCTTCTGTATCTAGTCCCGAGGCATGGTCTTCTTTTAACCAGTTAATCAAGGTATCCATGGTTCTTAAAGGCGATTTAAGATCGTGCGAAATGATATGTGCAAAATCGTTAAGATCTTGGTTTTTTTGTTCCAGGTTATTGATCAGCTGTTCGCGCTCTTCGGCCAACCGAAGTTCTTCTGTAACATCCCGAACGATACCTTGTGCTGCTATAGCCTTTCCGCTGCTGTCCTTGATCACACTGGCATTTATGTGCACATCGCGAATCCCATGGTGTTTGGTCTTTACCCGTGCTCTATAATTTGTAAATGATCCTTCCCTTATCAGCTGCTCGTAGGCATTAAAGGCGTATTCTATATCATCTTCTACCACCCATTTGGCGACTTGTAGGCGTTTTTTTGATGGGTCATAGCCAAATAGTTGGATGGCGCTATGGTTCATGTTTAAAACATAACCTTCCAGATCCATCACTATGTAAGCATCTACTAAATTGTCGAATAGGCCTTGTAATTCTGACGTCCGAGTGCTAAGATTATCTTTAAGATTTTCGTTTTGTTTCTCCAGCTGTTGGGACAATAGAAAGAGTTCTCGAGACTTTAACTCGAGGATAGATTCGGCTTGCTTTCTGGCTAGCCGTTGTCGGACGAGTGCCTTCCGCAGTAAATCGAGCTCTTCTTTAGCCATCTAGTTGGGTGATCACGAATTTTACTTCTGTCCCATCTTGCTTGATTTTTTCGAGTAGAATCTCTGCTTTTTTGTTGTAATGATCAAAGGTTTTATCCATTAAACCTCTACCAAAACTATACATGGCTCTACTAGATCTATAAATCATCACAAGTCTTTTGTCCGAGCGTTCGATGGTTTCGAAAGACGGTAATTCGGCATCGGGATAAATTTTGCGAACCTCCATATGTATGTGATTTTCTATGGACGCCAGTAATTCGATGGGATCTTTATAGCTCTCGATAAGTTGCGAATAACTACTGGTAAGGACAGAAAAGAAATGCGTGGCATAGACATATAACAAATCATCTACAGGGATAGCTGTATTGCTGCTTAGACGGCTGATAAGGCCAAGCATCTCAGAAAAGGGGTAGGTGCCTACCGCTGTATAGATTCCGCCCGATTCGGGATCCGATTCTTCGATGATACGATCGACCATTTCTAAGCCAAATTTATCCTCGACTAGGTCGAGAAATTCTGTAAAGATGATTCCTTTCATAATTTAACAAATTCGTTGTGAGACCAATATTTTAGCAGCGACTTAATCACAGTAATATAGTCATCATATTTTAATGGTTTTGCCAAAAATCCAGCCGCTCCAGTCTCGTAGCTCTGCCGAACATCTTTTTGATGATCGCTTGTAGTTAATACCACCGTTGGGAGGTAGCGAAGACGTTGATGCGTTCGCAGTTTTTTTAAAAATTCGAGTCCATCCATCTTCGGCATATTTAAATCTAACAATATCAAATCTGGAAGGCTTTGATCTGTTTGAAGTTGGGATAATGCTTCTTCTCCATTGTTTAAAATGGTCAATTGAATATCTAGATCAATTTCGTCGACCACTCTTTTAAATTTCATCGTCTCGATGGTATCGTCCTCTATTAAAAGAAGCTTAAGTTTTGATAGTTTTTTCATCTTTTTCAAAAGTCCTAAAATTAGAGGGGATTGTTGTTTTCCTTCGACGAAATAGTATTTAACTGTCGACGAATGGCCCCTTTTCTGTCGATGAATGGTCATAGGCCCTTTTTATTTTTTTAGGCGCCTTATTTTGGCGCTATTCGCTCGTACATATCCAACAGTGGTTGCTGATTGAGCTGTATGGTTCCGCGTACGCTATCCAAATCTACGATGACCAGGATTACCGCCGCAAAACCTAAACAGAGCGCAAGAATGATGTTCCAATTGGGTTTGTCTCCTTTCCCAAATAAATATCCTACGGCAAACATGGACAACATACTTAACACCAGTAGGGTGCACCAAATCATAATGGGGATTCTAAATTCTACCCCCACGGTAACCCGTTTGGTCTGGTCGTCGAACATGGCATTTACCGCATCGATAAACAAAGCATTATATGCATCATTGCGATTAGATTGGGCTATTATTTGGTTAACATGGCTCCAAATTTGAGTCTGTATTTTATTCGAGGCGGCAACTACCTGGTCGGCTTTTTCTATTTGGTCTCGGAACTCGATACGCAGCGCTACATAGTCACGCAATAAGGCCCGAACCGCAGACCGATGAGGTTCTGCAATGAGGTCTGCCCGTAGCCAGGTGGTTTCGATAGAGTTTACTTCTTCCAGCAAATAAGCTTTCCGAGCATCGAAGCGGTTAGAAGCCATGCCAAAGGTAAATGCCAGAATAAATGCAAAGAGCGCCAACGAAGCTCCGACCAAGGTGTTTATGGGCGCATCGTCTTCTACATGTTTGCGTTTGCGTTTGCGAGCAAAACTAATTCCGCCCCACACCGATAAAAAGATAATCGATAAAACAACAAGCAGGGTGAGCCAAACAGGCAAGACATCGAAGAGGTGCATATTTTTCATGAACAGGGAAGGATTTGGTTGCTTAATCTAATTCCGTTCCTTAAAAGTACACAAATCGAGCGAGTTACATCTTGGCTTTAATCGCGTCCAACCGTTTTGTAAAATAGTCGTCGCCATCGAGGGCTACCGCCTTGCTCTGGGCATCGTAGGCCTTTTGCCAGGCTGCCTGCCCCTCGTAGTATTCGGCCAGCGAATCCCAACTATTGGCGCTGTTGGGATAGTACTTAACACCAAAATCGAAAAAGGCCTTGGCGGTTTGTAGGTTGCCCCAACTGGTGTTCATATAGCCCAGCATGGTTAAAAGCTCTTCCTCGAACGGTGGTTCTACATACCCAAGCTCGCGCTCCAGCTTGGCAGCACGATCCTCTACCAATTTTACCAAGGTGGCGGTAGGTGTGGCCGGGTCGTTAAACAGGGTTACGTTTTCTATACGGTACCATTCGAACAAATGCTTGAGCCCATGGATCATCGATTGCAGTGGGATGGTACCATGCAGCTCGTCCTCGTAAAAATTCCACATAAAGCGGTCTGCCCCGGGAGTACCGCCGGCCAGATTTCTAAAGGTCAGATTGGCACGGGCAAAAGCAGTATAGTCGGTGCTGTCTTCCATTACATTATCCAAGGTAATGCTTGGGTCCTGCATGTGCAGCACCCCGCCTATGCTGACAAACAGGCCTTTGCCTTCTAAGGTTTTTAATTGGGTGGCCGCCTTTTTTACCACCACTTGCTCGTCCCAATCTAAGCTGGGGTCTATGGCCAAGTAGTTGTTAAACAGCTCGGGGTCTTCTAGCAAGGTATCGATGGCAAATAAGCCAGCGTAAGAATGCCCAATGAGGATACGGTAGTCGCTGGCGGGGTAATTTTGTTTTAGGTAGGGCAGAAGCTCGTCTTTGATAAAAGAACGAAAAGCAGCAGCTCCACCGCTCGCTTCGGTATAAGGAGCACCATTGCGCTCTGTGACCTTGCTCGGGGTAAAGTTTAAGGTACGATTGTTACCGTTGATAACGCTTACCATCACCATGTCGGGCAGAAAACCGCCTTGGTAATTTTGTTGTACCGTTTTAAGTTGGTCGAACAAACTTTCGCCATCTAGTAAGACAACCACCGGGAAGCGTTTGTCTGGGTCTGGGCTGTGCGGCACCTGAATTTTTAACTGCCGCGTCTCGCCCAGGCTTTGCGAGGCCAGACTGTCTGTAAAAACAGTAGTGGGGAGTTGAGCAAATAGATTAAACGATAAAAGTAAAAGGCTAAGTACAAGTGTTGCCCGAAGGAAAAGTTGATGCATGATGGTCGGTTTTTATTGGGCAGGAAGTAACACAAACTGTGCCAAGAACTTCCGGTATTTATGTTCTAAGACCCTGGAGCAAAAAAGTAACAATAAGCTAACAAATTCGTCTATTTTATAACCAATAGTAGATGATGTCTCCCACCAATCCAATCCGCCAGCAAGCCTGGCGCTCTGTCCTGATTTTTTTAAGCTTGTTAACCGTATTTAGTACGGTGTTTCAATACGCGCTAGTAAACCTTTACCCCTCGAGCACCTATATTGGCGCCCTGATGTGGTGTCCGGCCGTGGCTGCCTTTGTAACGCTACGTTTTAGTGGCCGCTCCATCGGTAGCCTGCCCTGGGTCTGGCCAAAAGGCAAATGGATGTGGCGCTCTTATCTGTTGCCCGCGGCCTATGTTGTGCTTACCTATGTGTTACTTTGGGCTTTTGGCTTTGGCGAAACATCCAATATGGAGCAACTTACCCAATGGGCAGAAGAATTGGGCTTAATTGGTATTGGGAGCCTACCAATGTGGGCCTTGCTACCCATAGCCATAGTTTTGGTCGGGACGGTAGGGGTTGTTCGTTCTTTGGCCACCACTCTAGGCGAAGAGATTGGATGGCGCGGGTTCTTCATTTACGAGCTGCGGAAGTTGTTTTCGTTTGCAGGAGTGTCCTTGCTATCGGGGCTGATCTGGGCCCTGTGGCACTGGCCCATTATTGTATATTATGGCGACAATGTGCTCTTGGAGTTTGCCACCTTTATCGTGGTGATCGTGGCCATGAGTTTTATGATGACCTACTATACCTTTAAGGTCAATAGCTTGTGGCCGGCAGCGGTTTTCCATGCCGTAAGCAATGTGTACATCCAAAAAATACTGCCACAAATAGTACAGCCCCGAGAAGGGGCTGCACATTGGATGGGCGAATTCGGGATTATGTTTGCCCTGGTTACCTTTGCCTTTGGCCTTTACTACTGGCGCAAAGGGATTAAGGCCGGGCTGTAAGTATTACTCTGCCTCTGGCGGCTGGTAGCCATCCACCATTTTTACCATTTTACTCATTAGGTAATCGCGGTCCTTGTGCGAAGGATCTAAGGCGTCCACACCATTTTCGTCCAACACCATGATCGAGGCAAACTTGCCGGCGCCTCCATCGGAGCCCGATGCCAAAACAGAATATTTATTGCCGTTGCCTAGCTCGCGGTCCTTCCATACAAACTGCTTTAGGTTTTCCTGGTAGGGCCCAGGGCCCAATTGGTCTGGGCTTCCAAAGGCTTGCCGTAGGGCGTCTATCCCCAAGCTGGGGGTTTCTACCTTATACAGCCGAAGCTCGCTTAGTTGTTTGGTTTTTCCTTGTACTTGCAGGCTGGCCTGTACTACATCGTAGTCTTTGCCATACTCTTTGTGGCCTTTGGCGCCTCCGCACGAAAACAGGAACAGCCCCAAAGCACTTAATAGAAGTAATTTGCGCATTTTTTAATTTGGTTAGTTAGTTGTCTATCTAAACCAAGCGGGGTAGGTAAGGGGGTGAAAAGGAGCGGCTTAAAAGTACAAAAATTAGCAGATGCCCAAATGGGGATTAATCCTGTTTATGCGACGGGCTGGGTTTTAGTAGAATCCCTTCCGCCCAAAAGGATCTTTTTTGGCGTTAAAGATGGTAGCCAATTCCTTTTTGGCCTTACGGCTTTCGGTTTTAAAGCCACCCATCACCAAGGCATAGCCAAACAGCAGCATAAGGACTGGGATGGCACCCTGCCAAGAACCCCCTGGGGTGTCGAAGCCATTGGCCATAATGGTCCCGCCTATGCTAAACAGGATCCCAAACCAAAACAGCATAAAGATCAAAACAAAGGGATGCAGCTGCATCTTTACCTTAATGGTACAACCCGAACCCTGTGGGTGTATTTGCCCGGTAATACGCGGTAAAAAAGAGTTGCGGTAATTTATTTGCCGGACAATATCGAAACGGATGGCCGACACTTCGCCTCTGTAGGGTTTGTCGGTCTTTTTTTTAACCACACTAAGCTTGCTACCCGCCGGGCCCACCTCTACCGCCTCCTTAAGCTTTTGGTGTAGCTCTTGGGCGCTAAGGGGGGATTTGTATATCAGTTGCTCGTAAGGGAGGAGGGTCATGCTTTATTAGACGGCTTAGTCTACTAAAGTTACAAAATAGTTTGGCAAGAAGGGGCGGCCGTACTATTGTGTCTTAACGAAAATCTACGCTTGGTCTTAGCGAAGGGCCAACTTGCCACCGATATAGGCCATAGGGATATAGGCCAGGGCGACATCTGTAACCGCGAACCAAAGGGGGCCGGGCAACATATAATTTACCAAGATACCACCGATTAAAAACAGCAAACCAACGACGAGGGCGAGCTTCATCTTGTGTTCATCGGCTATTCGGGCTGCGATATAGGCCCCAACTAGGGTGCCTATGGCATGCGCCAAAAAGGGGAATAAAAAGTACTTGGGTTCTAAATCGGGCATAATGGCGGCCAAGGCCTCCATATCGTTGGGATCTGCGCCGGGGATGGGGAAGACGCTATGCCCAACAGTAACCAGGCCCATATTAACCAGGCTACCACCAATCCATCCGGCGCCAACGGCCAGGATGTTTTTAATCATTGGATTCATAAGTGGGGTTTGTTGTTCCTACTAAAGGTAAAAAAAATAATTTAAGCCTATAGCAGGCCTTGGGCCATTAGGAAGGCTTCTAGCTCTTCGGGCTTTTGGGTGCCTATAACCAGTTTTTTACCGCTTTTTAGGACCAGGGCCAAGCCTTTGTTGCCGTTTACATTGTAGATTATACCATGCTTGCTGCCCAACCTAATGCCATAGCCTACAAAGCCGTAAGAAATAATAAGGGCGCTCTCTACGTCGTCCCAGCGGTAGGTCCGCTTAAGCAAAGGGGTAAACTGCATGCCGATGGCCTGCTTGTCTATCCGGGTACGCAGGCGGATGTTGGCAAAAATCACGGCAAAGGCTACCAGCACGAAACTGAAAAGTATAAGGCCGGAATCGCTCATGGGCTGGTTGCCAAATTCTACCCCAAAAAATACTTGTTGCACCAGGCCGTAGAGCATCAGGCCAACAATGCCCAGGATTAGGATCCAGAGCCACCATTGGCTAAAGCGTTGGTTTTCTGTAAATACGCTTGTCATGGTTGGTGTTTATTTACTAGTCCAATTTTTGCCTAATCTGTTACACTAGTCTTCTACGGGTTCCAACCGGTTGTATTTGGCCAGGGTCTGCTGCAGCAAGTCGTGGGGGAGGGCATAAGAGGTGTTGCCGTGGATGCCTTCCATGTCTTTGGCCGCCACCATGGCGTTTATAATGGCTTCTTCTACCGCCTGTACCGTCATTTCGAAAAAGGGCGTAATCCAATCGTTGGCCAGGGTGGTTACCTGAGTCTTCTCTTTGCGGATAAAGGCGTCTTCGTTGGCGGTGCTAAAGGCGATAAAGATGTCGCCAGAACCATTGCTTCCGCGTCCCCCAACAATACCTACCCCTAGCGGGATACGCTGGGCAATGCGCTTAAGCTGGTGAGGCAGTAGCGGCACATCGGTGGCCACTACTACTATAATAGAGCCGTCGCCTTCCTGCCGGTTAGAAATGGGCGGGCCTTTGTAGACAGAATTCAGCGTGTCCTTTAGTTCGCGCCCAACCGGTACACCCGCAATGGTGAGGTTGCGTTTCCCGCCAAAATTGGCCTGTACCAAAGCCCCTACGGTATAGGTGGTGTCTCTATAGGTAATCATGCGCGAGGCCGTACCCGTACCCCCTTTAAAGCCTAGGCACATCATGCCGGTTCCGCCCCCTACATTGCCCTCTGCAATGGGGCCGCCTTTGGCATCGGCTATGGCTTCTAGCACATGCTGTTCTTTTACATGAAAGCCATAAATGTCGTTTAAAAAACCGTCGTAGGTTTCGCCAACCACCGGGTAGGTATACCACCAGTTTTCGCCTCGGTAATAGTCTGTATCCACATAATATTTTAGCACTGCATCACGGACCACCCCCACACTGTTTGTGTTGGTAATCATGATAGGGCCTTCCAAAAATCCAGACTCTGTTACCCAGGTGGTGCCTGTCATCTCGCCGTTGCCGTTTAAGGCATACCAGTTGGCATATACCGGGCTAAACTTGGCTGCCTTCCCCCTGGGAAAGATGGCGGTTACCCCGGTGCGTATGGGGCCTTTCCCCAAAGCATGGGTGGTGTCGCCCTTAATAATGGTGCTATAGCCCACCTCTACATTGTCTACATCTGTAATGGCATTGTTGGGGCCGGTGTTGCCCACAAAAGGCACGCCCAAATCGCGGGCTCTTGGGGTCTGGCAAATAGAAGCTGTGGTGGCCAAAAGCAGGCCAAGGAGTAAGGTTGTGCGTAGCATGATTGGTTGTTGGTTGATTTCTTTAAAGGTAGTGAAATTGCGGCTATAGAGTTCGTATCTTTAACCATCAAGTAACTACCGATGAGTTGGATACAAATTATCGACTACCCCCAAGCCGACGCTCGGCTTAAAAAAATGTACGACCGCGTAAAGGGCCCAGACAACAATGTAGACAATGTGTTGTTGTTGCACAGCCTGCGGCCACATACCCTTACCGGGCATATGACCCTTTACAAAAGCGTGCTTCACCACTCGGGCAACACCTTGCCCAAATGGTATTTGGAGGCTTTGGGCGTATATGTAAGCCACCTAAACCGCTGCAACTACTGTGTGGCCCATCATTTTGAGGGTTTTAAGCGGCTGTTAGGTGATGAGGCCCGGGCTAATGCCTTTATGGAGTTGGTGGGTACCGATACAGTCACCGACTTTTTTGGAGCACCCTACGACGCGGGTTTTGCCTACGCCAAAAAGCTTACTCTAAACCACACCCAAATGAAGCAGCCAGATGTACAAGCCCTGCGCGATGCCGGCTTAGACGATGGGCAAGTGTTAGAGATCAACCAACTGGTAAGTTACTTTTGTTACGTAAACAGGTCTGTACTGGGGTTGGGCATTGACACCCAAGGAGACATCATCGGGTTATCGCCCAACGACAGCGACGACCCCACTAACTGGAACCATCAATAATACCCTATGGAATACTTTAGCATAGCCGCCATCTTGGTTTGCCTCTCGGCCGTATTTGGATACATCAATGTGCGCTGGTTTAAACTGCCCATCACCATCGGGCTGATGATTATTACCATCCTGTTTACCTTTGCTGTCTTCTTGCTGAGCTATGTAGACGACACCCTGCTCGACGCAGAGCGCTACATCATCACCCATATAGATTTTAAAACCGTCTTGCTCGATATTATGCTAAGCTTCCTGCTGTTTGCCGGGGCCTTGCATACCAACTTCGCCCAGCTAAAAGTGCAACGGGGGCCGGTGCTGGCATTTTCCACCATCGGGGTGCTTACCTCTACTTTTTTGGTGGGCGGGGCTTTGTATTTGGTGCTGCCGCTATTGGGCTTACAGATCGAATTTATTTACTGCCTGTTGTTTGGAGCGCTTATTTCGCCCACAGACCCTATTGCTGTTTTGGGGATCTTAAAACAGGCCGGTGCGCCCAAAAAGTTGGAGACCAAAATTGTAGGCGAGTCGCTGTTTAACGACGGGGTAGGCGTTGTGGTGTTTTTAACCCTCTACCAAATTGCTCGTTTTGGGATCGAAGATGTAGAAGCCAGCGAAATTATGTGGCTGTTTGTAGAAGAAGTGGTCGGTGGGGTTGGCCTGGGGATCGTCCTTGGACTCATCACCTACCGCATGATGCGCTCTATCAACGACTACGCCATAGAGGTTATTATTACTTTGGCTGCTGTGATGGGCGGAACCGTTTTGGCCCATCATTTCCACTTTTCGGCGCCTTTGGCCATGGTCACCGCCGGGCTTATTGTAGGTATGGATAAGGTACGCGAATCTGCCATGAGTGAGGTCACAGAAACCTATGTAGACAAGTTTTGGGAGCTGATAGACATCCTGCTCAATACCGTGCTTTTTGTACTGATCGGGATGGAGATTTTGGTGCTCGATTTGGAAGGGCCGTTTTTACTGGCTGGCTTAATTGCCATCCCTATCGTACTGCTGTGTCGTTACACTTCGCTGTTGGCGCCTATCAACTTTTTTAAGAAGAAACTAGAGTTTGTTCCGCACACCAACCTTATCATGACTTGGGGCGGCCTACGTGGTGGAATTTCCATAGCTTTGGCCCTTGGCTTAACAGAGACCATGGGCCGCGATTTGTTTTTGGTAGTTACTTATATCGTCGTGGTTTTTTCCATCATCGTACAAGGACTTACCATTGGGCCACTTATAAAGAAATTAGAAAAAGAAGATGCAGATGCATAAAGCCGGATTTGTCAATATTATCGGGAACCCCAACGTAGGGAAGTCTACATTAATGAATGCCTTTGTGGGCGAACGCCTGTCTATTATTACCTCCAAGGCGCAGACCACGCGCCACCGTATTTTGGGGATTGTTAGTGGAGAAGATTTCCAGGTGGTGCTCTCGGACACGCCGGGGATCATCAAGCCAGCCTACGAATTGCAGGAAAACATGATGGACTTTGTAAAGTCTGCCCTAGACGATGCCGATGTTTTGCTGTATTTGGTAGAATTGGGCGAAAAGGCCCTAAAGGACGAAGCCTTTTTCGAGCGCATCCGCTCTACCAAAATCCCGGTGCTGTTGCTCATCAACAAAATAGACACCGGCGACGAGGAAAAACTAACAGAAGCATTACAGCACTGGCAAGAGCTGGTGCCCAATGCAGAGGTCTTTGCCATTTCTGCCTTAGAGAATTTTGGGGTCACAGAAGTGTTTAATCGCATTATCGAACTCTTGCCAGAGTCGCCTGCCTTTTACCCAAAAGACCAACTTACCGACAAGCCAGAGCGCTTCTTTGTAAACGAAAGCATCCGCGAAAAAATCCTGATGCACTACAAAAAGGAGATTCCTTATTCTGTAGAGATAGACACCGAAGAGTTTTTCGAGGACGATAAAATCATCCGCATACGGTCCATCATTATGGTAGAGCGCGAAACCCAAAAGGGAATCATTATCGGCCATAAAGGGAGCGCCCTAAAAAGAGTAGGGGTCGAAGCCCGTAAGGATTTGGAAAAGTTTTTCGGCAAGCAAATCCACCTAGAACTCTACGTAAAGGTGAACAAAAACTGGAGGTCCGATAGCAGGCAACTTCGCCGCTTTGGGTATAAGGACTAACCTAGTAAAAAGGCCGTATCACATCGCGCATAAAGCGGTACTGGGCCATCATCTCTTCGCGGCCAGCCGTCTTTCCCATACGGCCGGCAAAGTAGAGTACAAACCAGAATAATACCATCAGACCCATCAAAAAGGCTTGGACGGCATAGGGTTCTTGCAAGGAGGCATTAGTATAGGCCCAGACACCAAAGGCGCAAAACAGGGCGATAATTACAAAGTGCATAAACATAAACATCGTCCAAACCGCAGGCTTGGGGCCAAACAGGCCTTTCACTTCGCAGGTATTAGGCTCGAAGCTTTGGATTTCTAGATCCAATTGCGGACTCCAAAAGTGCTGCTTATGCTTAGGGATTTTTATAAATACATGTTGATCTACCCGGGTAACAACCAGGTCCGTATCCATAGGGTCCGAATGCTCGAAAGCCTTCAGTAATTGGTCGGCCTCCGTCTCGAAGTCTATCTTAAAACGGGGCCTGAGTTGGATCTCTTCGCCTAATTCCATGTTCGAAAATAGGAAAATTGCAGGGCAAGCGACTGATAATTGTCAGTTTGCCTAAGAATTGTTGCCTAAAACGGCTTCAAATAAGGTCGAAAACGTATTTTTGCAGTCAATTAGAAGCAGATGAGTATTGTAGCCATAGTAGGAAGACCCAATGTAGGTAAATCTACCTTTTTTAACCGCCTGATTCAGCGCCGCGAAGCCATCGTGGATTCGATCAGTGGGGTTACCCGCGATCGCCATTACGGCAAGAGCGACTGGAACGGAAAGGAGTTTTCTTTAATCGATACAGGGGGTTATGTAGTAGGGAGCGACGACATCTTCGAAGAAGAGATCGACAAGCAGGTAGAACTCGCCATAGACGAGGCCGATGCCATCATTTTTATGGTGGATGTAGAAAACGGGATCACCGGAATGGACGAGGAAGTAGCCCACTTGCTACGCCGCAGCCAAAAGCCGGTGTTTTTGGCAGTAAACAAAGTAGATGCTGCCAGCCGCCTAAACGATGCCGCCGAGTTTTATGCTTTGGGCTTCGAGCAATACTTCCCTATATCTAGTATCAACGGGAGTGGAAGTGGAGAGCTGTTGGACGAATTGGTAAAAGTACTGCCCGAAGAGGAAGAACGCGAAGAGGAAGAGCTGCCACGCTTTGCTGTGGTAGGACGTCCCAATGCAGGGAAATCCTCTTTTATCAACGCCCTTATCGGCGAAGATCGCTTTGTGGTGACAGACATCGCCGGGACTACCCGCGATAGTATCGATACCCGCTACAACCGTTTCGGCTTCGAGTTTAACCTAGTAGACACCGCCGGAATCCGTAAAAAGAGCAAGGTGAAGGAAGACCTAGAGTTTTATTCTGTGATGCGTTCTGTGCGCGCCATAGAGCATTGCGATGTGGTCATCCTACTTTTCGATGCCACCAGAGGCTTCGATGGACAGGTGCAAAACATCTTTTGGCTGGCCGAACGCAACAACAAAGGCGTAGTGATATTGGCCAACAAATGGGACTTGGTAGAAAAGGAAACCCAAACCACCAAAGAGTTCGAGACCTATATCAAGAAGCAGTGCGAACCCTTTACAGATGTTCCAATCGTATTTATGTCTGCCCTTACCAAGCAGCGAATCTTTAAGGCCATAGAGACGGCCGTAGATGTGTATAAAAGGCGTAGCCAACGGATTAAGACCTCCAAGCTTAACGACACCATGCTGCCTATTATCCAGACCTTTCCGCCACCGGCTTACAAAGGGAAATACGTTAAGATTAAGTTTGTAACTCAGTTGCCAACGGTGCATCCCTGCTTTGCATTTTTCTGTAACCTGCCGCAGTACATCAAAGAACCCTATAAGCGCTTTATAGAGAATAAGCTTAGGGAACAGTTCGACTACACGGGGGTACCCATCACCATTTATATGCGTAAAAAATAAGCGGAGTTAAAGCTGCTCTTTGATCTTGAGCAGTTCGCTTTTGATGCCTTCCAGTTTTTGGATCATCTGGAACTGGTCCATCTTTTCGTGTTTATGTTCACGAAGATAAGTTTTCGCACCCTCTAGCGTAAAGCCTCGTTCTTTTACCAAATGGTAAATCAGTTCGAGCTTTTTAATATCGTCTGGGGTAAACTTGCGGTTGCCTTTGGCGTTTTTCTTAGGTTGTATCACATCGAATTCTTTTTCCCAGAAACGCAATAAACTGGTGTTAACACCGAATGCATCGGCTACTTCTCCAATTCCGTAATAGCGTTTCTCAGGTAATTCTACATGCATACTTAATCTAAGGATTGATTCTCCTGCTCGGCCTTTATCAGCATCTCGGCATACTCTTCCGGAGTTAAGTTACCGTAGTAGAAGTTGATCGGGTTGATGCGTGCACCATCTTTAAAGATCTCGTAGTGCAAGTGAGGAGCTTCGCTTCGCCCACTGCTACCTACAAATCCGATAAGATCACCACGCTTAACCTTTTGGCCTCTGCGGACATTATACTTATAAAGATGCGCATAAAGACTCTGATAACCAAATCCATGGTCAATTCTGATGTGTCTACCGTAACCTGCGGCTCTATTATCGGCGCGTTTTACCACTCCGTCTCCAGAGGCATAAACGGGCGTTCCACGTGGGGCGGTAAAGTCCATTCCCCAGTGAAATTTTCGGGCCTTGGTAAAGGGGTCTGTACGGTACCCAAAACCAGAAGCCATACGGGTAAGATCTTCGTTGTTTACAGGCTGAATGGCGGGGATGGCCTCTAGCAATTTTTCCTTTTCTTCTGCCAAGAGGGTAATCTCGTCCAAAGAGCGAGACTGTACCACGATTTGCTTGGTAAGGATATCTAGCCTTTCGCTAGAGCCGATGATCAGTTGCGAATTGTCGAAGCCTTCTAAGTGACGGTATCTGTTAACCCCTCCAAAACCGGCCTTGCGCTGTTCTTCTGGGATGGGGTTGGCCTCGAAGTAGACTCTATACAGGTTGTTGTCCCTATCGGCCAACTCTTCTAAAACTGTTGCGGCTTGGTCCATTTCGCGGTCTAGCAGATCGTACTGCAGTTCCATATTGGCCAATTCGCGTTTAAGTGCTTTTTCTTTTGGGGTTTGTATAAAAGGGAGGTTGAGGTAGATTACCAATAGCAGGAATCCGCTTAAGAACATTCCCAGCAAACTCAAGAAAAAAATACCGAGCTTACGCCCCTTCTTTTTCTCTATTTTTCGGTACGATAGGGTATCGCTATCGTAGTAATATTTTACCTTAGACATACGTTAAAAAGTCCTATTTTTGCGCTAGATGGTCAGGGCTAATGCATAGTTAACGACAGGCAAAGATAGAAATTGTTTAGCCCCACCAAGATAAGCATTAAGTTTTAATAGAATTTTATGACTTCCGAGCAGATTCGTAACAAGTATTTAGCATTTTTTAAGTCGAAAGGGCATCAAATCGTCTCTTCGGCCCCAATGGTTGTTAAGGATGACCCAACATTGATGTTTACCAATGCGGGGATGAATCAGTTTAAAGAATATTTTCTTGGCAATAAAGAGGCCAAGAACACCCGTGTTACCGATACACAGAAGTGTCTTCGTGTAAGCGGAAAGCACAACGATTTGGAAGAGGTGGGTAAGGATACTTACCACCATACCATGTTCGAGATGTTGGGCAACTGGTCTTTTGGAGATTACTTTAAGGAAGACGCCATTGGCTGGGCCTGGGAATTGCTTACCGATGTATTTGGTGTAGACAAAGAGCGTCTCTATGTAACCATTTTCGAAGGGCATGCCCCAGACGATTTAGACCGCGACAGCGACGCTTACAATATTTGGAAGGGCCTAATAGCAGAAGAGCGCATCCTGAACGGGAATAAGCACGACAATTTTTGGGAGATGGGCGAGCAGGGTCCTTGTGGGCCTTGTAGCGAGATACACGTAGACTTACGCAGTGACGAAGAACGCGCCAAAACCCCGGGAGCAGATTTGGTAAACCAAGACCACCCACAGGTGGTAGAGATTTGGAACCTGGTCTTTATGCAATACAACCGCTTGGCCGATGGAACCCTAGAAAAGCTTCCGGCCCAGCATGTGGATACCGGGATGGGCTTCGAGCGCCTTTGTATGGTGCTGCAAGACAAACAAAGCAATTACGACACAGACGTTTTTACTCCGCTTATTCGGGAGGTAGAAGCCATTACAGATAGTCAATACGGCAAGGATGAGGAGGTCGATATCGCCATCCGAGTTATCGTAGATCACGTACGCGCGGTCGCCTTTTCTATAGCAGATGGGCAATTGCCGAGTAACTCCGGAGCCGGTTATGTAATTCGTCGTATTCTGCGTCGAGCCATCCGTTATGGTTTTACCTTTTTGGACAAAAAGGAGCCCTTTATCCATAAGTTGGTACCGACTATGGTAAAGCGCATGGGCAAGGCATTCCCAGAGCTGAACTCGGAGAAAAACCTTATCATCAACGTTATTCGCGAAGAGGAAGCCTCGTTTTTGCGCACCCTCGACCAAGGCTTGGTATTGCTAGAGCATGTTATTTCGCTAAGCGACGGTAAAACGGTGGATGGTAAAAAGGCCTTCGAACTTTACGATACCTATGGTTTCCCCATAGATTTAACAGCCTTGATTTTGCGCGAACGCGGAATCGATTTGGATGAAAAAGGTTTTGAGACCGAACTGCAAAAGCAAAAAGAACGATCTAGGGCCGCCACCAAAGTACAAACTGGCGACTGGGTAATTTTGGACGATGATCCGGTAGAAGAATTTATCGGTTATGATACCCTAGAAGCCCATGTAAAGCTTACCCGCTATCGCCGCATGGAAAGCAAGAAAGAAGGCGAGTTGTATCAGTTGGTTTTTAATATGACCCCTTTCTATCCAGAGGGCGGAGGACAGGTAGGAGACAAAGGATACCTAGAATCCCCTAATGGCGAGGTGGTCTATATCATCGATACCAAAAACGAAAACAACCTGATTGTTCACTTTGCAAAAAACCTACCCCGTCATACAGAGGGGATGTTTAAGGCGGTAGTCGACCAAAAGCAAAGAAACAGAACGGCCTCCAACCATACAGCTACCCACTTATTGCATCAGGCTTTACGCAAGATTTTAGGCGACCATGTTAGCCAGAAGGGCTCTATGGTGCATAGCCGAAACCTGCGGTTCGACTTTTCACACTTCTCTAAGGTAGAAGACGATCAGCTAAGGGAGGTAGAGGACTTTGTAAACATGCGTATACGCGAAGGCCTTGCCTTAGAAGAACGTAGAAACATTCCGTTCCAACAGGCCATAGACGATGGAGCCATGGCCTTGTTTGGTGAAAAATATGGAGATACCGTTCGGACCATTCGCTTCGGGAAGTCCATGGAATTATGTGGAGGGACTCATGTACCCAATACAGCAGATATCTGGCATTTTATCATTACCTCCGAGGCTGCCGTAGCTTCTGGGATTAGAAGGATAGAAGCCATTACCGGTGATGCTGCCAAGCGTTATTTCGAAGAGCGTTCAGAAACTTATAAGCGGGTACAAAAGGCCTTAAATAATGCCGAGAACCCGGTAGCGTCCATCGAGAAGCTGATGGCCGATAACAACCAATTGCAAAAGCAGATCCAAGGCTTGTTAAAAGACAAGGCCAAAAACATGAAGCAGGAACTCAAGGACGAGGTAGAAACCGTCAATGGGATCAACTTCTTGGCCAAAGCCGTAGACCTAGACGCCGGTGGGATGAAAGACCTTGCCTTCGAAATTGGAGGGGAAGTAGAAAATCTGTTATTGGTATTGGGTGGCGCTGCCAATGGCAAGGCCATACTAACCTGTTATATCAGTAAATCGTTGGCAGAAGAAGGTAAACTGCATGCGGGCACCATGGTCCGCGAACTGGGGAAACACATCCAAGGAGGTGGTGGAGGACAGCCGTTCTTTGCGACTGCCGGTGGGAAAAACCCAGATGGGATCCCACAAGCTTTGGAAGCGGCCCGGGGCTACCTACAATAAGTGAAACTACAAACACCCATACCGATCCATCCTAGCGAACCTAAAATAGATTATGGTTCGGGGGTGGTTTTTGTCGGCTCTTGCTTTGCCCAGCATATGGCCAATAAGTTCGATTACTATCAGTTTAGTCATACGGCCAACCCCTTGGGCGTTATCTTTCATCCCTTTCCGCTATTGGATGTCTTAGATCGAGCAATGGCTAAAATGCCGTTTACAGAAGAAGATCTTTTCGAGGACAGACAGCAATGGGTCAGTTTTCAAGCTCATAGCAGTATGTCTAATCCCGACAAGGCCCAGTGTCTCACCAACCTTAATAAGGCCCTAAGCGCGTTAAGCGAAAAGTTGCTTAAGGCTTCGCATTTGGTGATTACTTTTGGGTCTGCTTGGGGCTACTTACGCGGCGAGCAAGTGGTTGCCAACTGCCACAAGATGCCGGCTACCCACTTCGAGAAAGCCTTAAGCCCTATAGCCTATTTAAAGACGCGTTTGGCTAAAAGTGTAGAGCGACTTAAGGCGCATAACGCCAAGCTAACGATCATCCTAACGGTTTCTCCGGTGCGGCACATAAAAGATGGCATGCTGGCCAATATGCATAGCAAGGCACGCTTGTTAGAACTGGCCTACACCGCTGCCGAAGATTGTGAGGCCGTACATTATTTTCCTGCCTACGAGATTATGATGGATGAGTTGCGCGATTACCGCTTTTATAAGCCAGATATGATTCACCCTAGCCAACAAGCTGTAGACCATATTTGGGAGCAATTTGCTGCAACCTGGGTCGACCCCAAAACCACTACAATCCAAAATCGCATAGCGAATATTAGGCAACGCCTCGCCCATCGTCCACTCTTCCCGGACAGCCCAGAACATGCTGCTTTTATTGCCGCTTTGGAGGCCGATATTCAGTCTGTTCGGCAACAATTTCCACATATACAGTTTTCATTATAAGGCAATTGCCCTATTGATTGCCCCTACTAGTTGAGCCACTTTTGTATCAATCAAAAAGTAAGAACCTCGCCAGTGGCGATTAAAACTCAACAATTATGAAACTTATAAAAAAATGCACTTATGTATTGTTCTTGTTTGCAGCTGTAGCTTTCACAGCTTGTAGTAGCGACGATGACAATGCCGAAGAAAACAACAACGGAAACGGAAATGGAAACGGGAATGGTAATGCCACCGAATTTTTAACCGCCAAAGTAGATGGTACAGATTTCGAAGCTGCTCAGGACCCTGCGGTGATTGTAGCTGCAACGATTAACTCTGGGATACTCGCCATACAAGGAGGACAAAACGATGGGCAAACCATCAGAGCGACCATCAATGGTTACGATGGCGTAGGAACCTACACAACGGGAGACGGCTTAGCCAATACCAATCAGTTGATGTATGTAACTGTAACCCCGGTAGCTTCTTGGATGTCTACCTTTAACATTGGATCTGGAACCCTAACGGTAACCTCCGATGATGGAGAGACCATCGAAGGAACCTTTAGCTTCGAAGGCTTTAATGCAGAAAACAACACAACTAAGAATATTACCGAGGGTAGCTTTAAGGCGACTATCGAGTAATGGTTCGGTTATAAAGAAAATCTCACGTGTTGAGGTTTTTACGTGGAGCCGGGAGTGGACTTGTTTCGCTTCCGGTTTTTACGTGCCCTAGTCCAAAATAGGGCATATGCCGTATTGAGCTGCCTCTTAATGTTTTACATCTTTGAATAATCAACAAAATCCACGATTATGAAACTCTCAACAAAACTATTCATGCTGCTTTTGGGTCTGCTATTAAGCCCGCTCAATGCAATGGCACAACGTGCCGAGGCCCCAGATTACCAATACGAGGTAGGAGCCAAAATCAATGACATGACCCTTACACAGGGGGGGACCATGGTGATCGCTACCAACGACGGTTTGGTGGGTATTAAGCCAGGGACCAACGATCTATTATTCAACTTTACGGACTATGGAAAAGTGAAGCCAGAAGAACTCACCTTCGTGCCGCTTACTCCTTATGTAGTAGTAGGGCAGACGGGTTTTGGAGCCATGACGACCAAAAAGGCTGTGATCGATTATATGAGCGGTAAAAAACTGTTTAGCACAGAAGATAATGGTTGGAAGATGATTATGCGTTGCGATGTACTCATGCCACAAAACAAGTTGTTTGTAAGTGGGCAACGTCGCTCTAAAGACAATTATGCCAACGCCATCGCCATTTACGATTTAAATACCGGAGCACAAGAGGCCTATGTAGCTTTAAAAGGCTCGGAGGTCATCACCGGACGTCCTTTGATGCTATCGGATGGCTTGATTCTGCCAACAGCCAAAAACCTCAAGAAAATAGACCCTGCCAACGGAAACGAGTTTTGGTCTATGAAAGTAGATGACATCTCTACCTTGGTGGTAGACGAATCCGAAAAGGAGATCTATGGCCTAGAAGGGGTGAACGGTGGGAAGAACACCAAAATACATAAGATTCATTCTGATGGACGCTTACTTTGGGAAGATGCCTATAAAGTAAAGGGGAAGATTGTAAACTTCGAAATTCTGCCCGAAGGTTTGGCCATAGTCTCTAATGTGGACAACAGCGGAAAGTCTGGTTTAGGGAAACTCGCTTCTGGCCGATCGGAGTCTAAAATCGCTTTTTTAAATGCGGCCGATGGATCCGATTTATGGGAGAAAGCGCCCAAGACGAAAGGCTACGTTCAGCATTTTTACATCATGGATGATGGGATCCTATTTGGGATATACGAAGGCGGAATCAACAAGATTTCTTTCGATGGCAAGACGCTGTTTAAAAAGCCGTTAAAAACTGGAGAGAACATTTTAACCATGGCCCAAACCCCCAACGGACTGATCTACATCACCTCTGCAGATGCCAATATTGTTAACCTCGAGACTGGCGAACAGGTTTGGAAAAAACCATTAAAGTATAAAAGAGCAGATGCCGTCGGCTCCGATTATGATGCCAAGAACAACCGCTATTTAATCTCAGCAGACCACGAATTGTTTGCAGTAGATGCAGAGACGGGTAGTGTATCTACTTTGGCCGAAAGCGATTTTGACGGTAAAGAAGATCCTACTGGGGTAGAAGTACGCGATGGCGGGATTTTGCTTACCAGTTCGCAAAACATGATGATGCTAAACTGGGACGGAAAAGCAGACTGGCACGAATACCACCGTGCTCCTGGTAAAAGTGCTTTTGGCGCTATCTTGATGGGGGTAGCGGCGGTAGCATCTGCGGCAGCGGCCACAGCTTCTTATGCCGAAGCCAATCGAAACAGAAACAAGCTAGGCTATTATACCCAGAGAGGAGAGGCCTATGCCGGCATGGGAGATGCAATGTCTGTAGCTGCTGGAGCATCGATCGCCGAAATGGTGCGTAGATTTAAAGCTACCTCTGCCACAGAAAATGCCCGTTTTGTATTGACTAAACTCGAAGAGGGAGTTGGCCTGGTAAAACTTAACAAAGACTCTGGAGAATTGGAAAAGAAAATAGTGCTGAAGGACAAAAAACCCATCTACACCGTAGACGACTTTGGGGGCATCCTTTACTATCAAGCAGACAGCAATACTGTCTATGCATACGATCTCACTCGATAGCTAACTAACCAAGTTTTGTTTAGAGTGCATGTCTAGTACATGTTTAAACCCTGCTACGGCAGGGTTTTCTATTTACCACAAATACAAATACGCCAATTGCCTTATGTTCTGGTTTACAATAATTTGACTAATTTGTAGGAACGAAAAAACCTAAATGTATGAGATCTTTACTATTCGCACTTAGCTTGCTGTTTATCACTACGAGTTCCCTAGGACAGGTGCCGAGTCCACAGGGTTCGGGGTCTTCCAGTGGTCCTACGTGGACCAAAACCTATGGTGATCTATACAGACTTATCGATGGAAACGGTGCTGTCCGGAACAATACGATGGATTTGAAATACCTGGCTACAGATACCTTGGCTGTATTAGACAAGGATACACGTACTTTATACCTATTAAACGACTTCGAAAATGCGGCTGAAGGCAACTCTGGATCGGCGACCGTGCTAAGCGGTTACTTGGGAGAAAACTTTTACATTACCAACCCCTATTTGTTTACCATGTATATTGGCTCTAGGGCGCTAACAGGACCTTTTATAAATATTGCGGGGAGTTACTATAGTTATATAGAAGAGGAAGATGCTACCTTCTACCTAAGGGATATTCGCTCCTATAACGGATGGGGGGCTCAGACCATGAGCAAGTTGGATTATTCTGCCAGCCATACCTACTGGTATAGAGATGTAGAGAATAAGTCTTATGGGGTTTTTGTAAAAGGGAAGAGTATAGATTATTCTGAAGCTACATCAGAGAAAGATGGCAGCGATTTAATTATTTCCATAAATGGAGTAAAGACTTATGTCTTGCCGAATTACTACAATGCGAGTTCTCATGTGGTGAAACCTGTGGCCAATTACACATCTACTTCCAGCTACACCACGAGTTCTGCAACCACGGGCTGTGTTCGAGGCGATTGCCAGAATGGCTATGGAAAATGGGTAGACGCAGGTGGCGAAAATTTTTATTTGGGCTTTTGGAAAAACGGCGTCAAAACGGGTTATGGAATGTACAAGTGGCCTGGAACAGGAAAGTACATCGGGAACTGGGAAAACAATGGTATGAACGGCTATGGCGTTTATATGGCCGAGAACGATGACGATATAATAGGCTGGTACCAAAACGGGAACCTAAACGGCTTAGGCCTCGCCAAAACTAGCGAAAGCTGGCAACAAGGAGAGTTCTCTGATGGGAATGTGACCAACGCTTATAGCTTTTACAACAACGATGTAACCACCGGCTGCGTCGCTGGCGATTGTCAAGGCAAATATGGTCGCTTTAAATGGTCTAATGGAGACGAGTATACAGGCTTCTGGAAGAACGGGAAGATGCATATGGGTACGTACAAATTCTCTAATGGTGGGAAGTATACGGGCATGTTTAATAGCGACAACCAATTTCATGGCATGGGACGTTACTTTTTTGTAGATGGCGCTTACTATGGCGGCAATTGGAGTAATGGAAAATACCATGGCATCGGCTACTATTCTGATAAGGATTACAACATTCAGGCTGGCCAATGGTCTAATGGGACTTTGGTAAGAAAAATGGAGTATTAGATGCAAAATACGGCAACTGCCGTATTTGATTATCGCTGTGGTATAACGACCTTTAAATAATTAAATACCACGTAATTATGAAAACTATACACTGGCTACCAACTATTATTCTGCTGTTGATAGGTGTCTCGGCCTCGGCACAATGGAAAAAGGATCCCAATGCCCCGGTGAACCCTTTACCCGTTAAATATCATCTCGATCATTTTGGGCTTAAAGGCCCCGTGGGGCAATACAACGATTCGTACACCACCTACGATTTCGATACCGATGGCTACTTGGTGCAAGACTATAGCATGTTAGGGGTAACCAGAACCTATCGGTATGTAGGAGGAAAACTTTCGTCTGTCAGTTCTGAAGTCTTAGGAACGCCAATTAAGTATGAGGTTACTACAGACTCTTATGGGCGTGTTTTGCGGAAGGCGACCAGTAGCGGTTCGGGCGAGTTGTATGTCCTAGATGGAAACGGTAATGTGCTAGAACAGCGCGAAGCCGATGACATGGAGCTTAAGTATCGCTACGCTTACGATCGCCAAAACCGACTGATCAAGACAGAGGCCTTTTTTACGGCCATCGGCGAAACCTCGCTTAGTACTTATAGCTATAAGCGCGATGGAAAGTATGTAGTGGTCACCAGAAATTACTCGTCGTCCAACCCCGAATACGAAGATTCTACCAATATTAGCTATTATATGGATGGAGAATATTGTGGTAACAGCAAGAACCATCAAGGCGAGTACGACGCCCATGGTAATAGAACCAGCTACCTTAACACCAATGGGACGAAGTCTTCCGCACTTACGTATCAATACTACGGAGAAGGATATAATGGAATTACGACTGCTGCTGTTAATACGCCATCAGCAACCAAGACCAATACGACCAATAGCACCACAGACTGCGAGTATGGAAATTGCGAGGACGGATGGGGAAAGAAAGTGATGAAAGGCGGTTATTATATCGGCTTTTGGCAAAATGGCAAACGGGATGGTTATGGACTGTTTCAGTGGGATGGATCTGGTAAGTACATCGGTTTTTGGGTGGCTGGGCAGCTACAGGGTTATGGTTGTTATTTGGGCACCGACGAAGACATGATTGGCCAATACGACCGAGGTAATTTACATGGCCTAGGGTATACTCACAATACCAAGGAGGACACCTGGGAACGGGGTCGATACAATTCTTATATCTTAGAAGACGAGCATACTTTCTATACCAACAACGTAGATACTGGTTGCACTGGCGGAGATTGTCAAAACCGCTTTGGGCAGTTTAAATGGAGCAATGGAGATAGCTTTACTGGCTTCTTTAAAAACGGAAAGATGTTTATGGGTACCTACCTCTTTACCGATGGCTCTAAATATGAGGGGATGTTTAATACAGACAATCAGTTTCATGGGGAAGGCCGCTTTTGGTTTCCCGATGGCGCCTATTACGGCGGACAATGGACCCGCGGACAATACAACGGAAGGGGTTACTATCAGGATAAGGATAAAAATTCTAAAATCGGTCAATGGAGCAACGGCACCTTTGTTCGGGCTATGTAGTGCAACTATCGCATAGATAAAACCATAAATAATGAATCTGATACTGCTTACAGCAACTGTTTTGACCCTTAGTATAGGACTGCTGTTGTGGTTCTATTGGCAAAACACCAAACTAAGGATAAAGCATGCGCTACGCGCTTCAGACTTACAAGAAAAACAGCTTCGAGCCATAGACCAAATGCGACTAAGAGAAAGGCGGTTGGGCCAATACCGTTTTACCGATTATAACTTGCAGGAAGTCCTTATTAGACAATCTGGCATTTCGCTATAAATTGTAACTTGTAGAAAAATAAACCTCATGAGCCAACGGGTCTACTTACTTTTACTACTCGCATTGTGCACCGTAAACGCGGTGTTTTCTCAGGAGACCTTGACAAATATCGACAGTATAAAACAGGTGCTGAAAACGGCCCCTCCCGATACTTCTAAGGCCATTCTTTATCAAAAAGTTGGCGGACATTATAACGTGGTTCACCTAGACAGTGCACGCGCTTATTTGGAGGCCGGTCTGGCCTTGTCTAACCAATTGGATTATAACAAGGGCCGCTGGGTAAACCTTAATACTTTAGGCAATTATTTCGAGCGGAAGACACAATTGGATAGCGCCATGTATCATTACGATGAGGCACTAAAAATTGTAGAAGCTACCAACAGCACTAAGGGGTATGCGGTAGTGCTCAACAATATTGCTACCATTCATATCCGCAAGGGCGATTACCAAGAAGCCCTTACACAGATGTTTGCCGCTCTGGAGGCTGAAGAGCTTTTAGAAAACCGCAATGGGATCGCCCAAGCCTACAACAATATCGGGGTGGTTTATTACTACCTGCAAGATTTCGAGAAAACCACAGATTACCTCACTCGGGCATTGGTGATCCAAGAAGAATTGGGCAATACCGATGGATTGATCAATGGTTACAACAACGTAGGAGCCATCCACGACTATCTTAAAGAATACGACCAGGCTATCGGCTCCTATCAAAAAGGGCTGGAGATTAGTCGGTCTATCAACGACCGTAAAAAGGAAGCCATCCAACTGGTTAATATTGGCCTGGCTCATTCTAAGAAAGGCAATTATGCTCGGGCAGAAGACTTCCTCGCCCAATCGCTGGAGATCCGCTACGATATAGAAGATTACAATGGTATGGCCAGCGCCTATAACGCCTATGCAGAGAATTCTTTGGCGCAGGGCAAAATGGAGGTGGCACGCGATTATTTCGAACGCTCCTTAGAAATTTCCGAAGTGCATCATCTTAAACTGCTAGCAAGGGAGTCTTATCGAGGCTTGGCGAGCTTAAACCAGCAGACCGGAGATTATAAAACGGCCAACGACTACCTGAATAAGTTGATGGTTGTAAAGGATTCGATCTTAGACGAAAACAGCGCAAAAATAATAGCAGAGGTAGAGGCCAAATACGAAACAGAGAAAAAGGAAAAGGAAATTCAACAGCAACGGGCTCAACTCGCCGAACAAGAACTAAAAGTAAAAGAGAAAAACATCCAGATTTACGGCAGCCTTTCCCTTGCATTCGTATTGGGATTGTTAGGGTATCTGTTGTACAATCAGCAGCGATTAAAAAACCGCCAAATGCAGAAGGAGTCGGAGTTGCGATCTGCTTTAGCTAAAATTGAAACGCAGAATAAATTACAGGAACAGCGGCTGCGAATATCCAGAGACCTGCACGACAACATCGGGTCCCAGCTCACATTTATTATCTCGAGTATCGATAATTTGAAGTTTGGATTTTCGGACATGGGCGACAAACTTGCAGAGAGGCTTAGTACCATCAGTTCCTTTACCAGCCAAACCATCTACGAGCTCCGAGATACAATCTGGGCGATGAACAAACAGCAGATAGATTTGGAGGATCTTCAGGTTAGAATCAGTAATTTTATAGAGAAAGCATCTGCCGCTAGCCAAGGCGCCAAATTCGACTTTACGATCGATAAATCCTTGGAGGCTGGCCGAGCTTTTAGTTCTGTGGTAGGGATGAATATATACAGGGTAATCCAAGAAGCTGTCAACAATGCGATAAAATATGCCCAAGCCAACGAAATTTCGGTGCTATTATCAGAGGTCGATTCTCGGTTGCAAATTACCATCTCGGACAATGGGAAGGGCTTCGATCTCGAAAATGTCGAGATGGGCAATGGCCTTAACAACATGAAAAAGCGCGCTCGCGACATTGGGGGTGAATTAAAAATACTAACAGATCAACAACAGGGGACACAAATTGTTTTGAGTGTACCTGATAAGAAATAACCATCATTAATTTGAATTACTATGAGGACTCTTAAAATATTTTTTAGCCTGGCAATCGGTTTATTCCTGATGGGAGGAACCGCATTTGCACAACAACCCGGGGTGCCCAATTCGCCCAATCGCGGGACTAGTACTATCAGCAAACCTGGTTCTAACGCCTCTGTGGGGGACGTTTTGCGTTATGCCAATAGTTTGTTCGATCGTTACAATAACTATAACTCTTTGCTAAATGTAGACATGCTAAATAACGAGGTGGTTTTTACCAACGACTTCTCCGAACTCCGCGCCTATTTTGGGGCGATGGAGTTTAGACGTGATGGCGAAAACATGGGCTTGTTTTGTAAATCTGGCGACCTTTGTATTAGCGACCGAGATGTGGAAACTCGCGAGATAGAAGACCCGCGCTCTCAATATACCTTCGGGATTAAACAAGACGGGGTGGCGGTGCCCGAAATGGACGGCTTAATCGTCCAACTCAATAATATGTTGGCAGATTTAACGGCCCAGTCTGGTGGAAGCTACACGCCTTCGGCTCCTGCTGTGAGTGCAGTGGTGAAGCGTAATCTGCAAGTCATCAACGACGCGTTCAGTCGCTATAATGGCTACGAAACTGTTTTTAGTGTACAAGGCAAAAAACTGAAGTGGGAAAGCACAGTTGCGACCGTTTCGGCCGATATTGCCGAGCTTACCTTCTACATCAATTATAATAACAAGTGGATGGTGATGAAATGCGTAGATGGCGATTGTTTGGAGGGCAGTTCTAGTACAAACGATTACTCGATGGGGCTTAAAACTTCTGGCGGAAGTATTGCGCCAAATATTCTGGAGGTGCTAGAAGCATTTAACAACATACGTCACGACGTCTTAGTTAATTAGCAATATAAGGCAACTGACTTATTGTTAGCAGAGCAAATGGTGCGTAGCTTGCCAAAAACACCCTATGAAACTAAAGATCGCCATCGTCGATGATAACAGCTTCCTGATTCATGCCATCAAGGAAAAGCTCTCCTTTTTCGACGATTTAAGCATTCGGCATACCGCCCTTAATGGGAGCGAGCTTTTAGAACGCTTAGAAGAGTATCATCATTTGGATGTGATTTTGATGGACATAGAAATGCCTGTACTCGATGGGATAGAAACCACCCAAATCGTCAAGCAAAAATACCCGCATATCAAAATCATCATGTTGACGGCCTTCGACAACGACGAAAACATCTTTAATGCGATAAAGGCTGGGGCAGATGGCTATTTGCTTAAGGAGATCAACCCGCAGGATTTGCACGATGGCATAGTAGAAACCCTTAACGGGGGTGCTGCGATGAATCCTTCTATAGCGATGAAGACTTTAAAATTGTTGCGTAACCCGAGTAGCATAGAAAACCAGCAGGATAAAGAAGAGATTTCCTTGTCTAAGCGAGAAGTGGAAGTATTAGAACAACTAAGCAAAGGACTGAGCTATACAGTCATTGCAGAAAACCTGATCCTATCGCCCAGTACGGTGCGCAAGCATATAGAAAACATCTATAAAAAGCTGCAAGTCCATTCTAAGATCGAAGCGGTGCAAAAAGCCAAACGGCATAACATCATATAAAAAAAGCCTCCGATCAGGGAGGCTTTTTCTTTATAGGTCGAAGGCTGCTTTCACCTTATCTAGATAATCTAGTTTTTCCCAGGTAAAGAGCTCTACTTCTTTCTCGATGGTTTTTCCATCTGGAGTTGTAAAGGTTTTGGAAATGGTTTGGTTTGTACGCCCCATATGTCCGTAGGCGGCAGTCTCCAAATACATAGGTTGGCGAAGCTTCAGCCTGTCCTCGATGGACGCAGGGCGCATGTCGAAGATGCCTTCTACTTTTTTAGCGATCTGGCCGTCGGTTAAATCTACCTTGGCCGTGCCATAGGTATCTACAAAAATTCCCATAGGTTCTACCACCCCGATGGCGTAGCTTACCTGTACCAACACTTCGTCACAAAGGCCCGCGGCTACCAAATTCTTGGCGATATGCCTGGTGGCATAAGCTGCAGATCGGTCTACTTTACTTGGGTCTTTCCCAGAAAATGCACCACCTCCGTGAGCGCCTTTTCCGCCATAAGTGTCCACGATAATCTTACGTCCGGTGAGACCGGTATCTCCATGTGGGCCCCCGATTACAAATTTACCGGTAGGGTTTATATGGTACTTGATGTCTTCGTTAAACAGCGCCTGAATCTCTGGCTTGACGCTGGCTTTTACTCGAGGGATTAATACCTCTACGATGTCCTTGCGGATTTTGGCCAGCATCACCTCGTCGTTTTCGTCGAACGGATCGTGCTGAGTAGATACCACTATAGAATCGATTCTCACCGGTTGGTTGTCGTCGCTATATTCTATGGTTACCTGGCTCTTAGAATCGGGGCGCAGATAGGTAATCTGATCCAGCTCTCTTCTTAAAGCGGCAAGCTCGCGTAATATCTTATGGCTGAGGTCTAAGGCCAAAGGCATATAGTTTTCTGTTTCGCGGGTAGCGTAGCCAAACATCATTCCTTGGTCTCCGGCACCTTGCTCTTCTTTAGAATCGCGGTCTATGCCACGGTTTATATCGTCGCTTTGCTCGTGTATGGCAGAAAGCACACCACAAGAGTTTCCATCGAACTGGTATTCTCCTTTCGTGTAACCGATTTTGTTGATTACATCGCGGGCGATCTTTTGTACATCTAGGTATACCGAAGATTTAACCTCCCCGGCCAATACCACTTGCCCGGTAGTAACCAAGGTTTCGCAGGCCACCTTAGATTGAGGGTCGAATGCCAAAAAGTTATCGATTAACGCATCGCTGATCTGGTCAGCTACTTTATCCGGGTGTCCTTCAGAGACACTTTCCGAGGTAAATAAATAGGCCATAAAAACATTTTAAACTCGGGGAGATTTGACGATAGCGTCCAAGGAAGTCTACACTGCCTTTAGCATTTTTTTTTCGAGGTTGCAATCAGTCAAATCTATCCTCTGTGCGAGGGCAAATGTACGCAAACTCTAAAAATTAAAAAAGGGGTTTTATTGTTTCTGTAATACAGCTTTTTGTATGGTGCTTATAGGGTAAGACAACACCTGCACACTATCTTGTACAGCATAGGTTTCTCTTGCCAGCGTCTTGTTGGCGAACACGATCTCGAACAGGGCATGGTCTTCTTCTAAGGTGATAAAAGTAGTTAGCAAATTGCCTTGTACTTCGAACAAAGCATAGAGTTTGTTTTCGTAAAAAGTATTGTCTAACACAATTCCGTTTCGTTCGTCCAGTGCATAAGCTCCATGGTCTGGATCTTCGGCCAACAGTACATAAGTTCGCTCTTGTCGATTGTCGCCAGCACCATAAACCAGGGTGTATTGATAAGCGCCCAAACTATCTGTATCCATCAGGTGAAATTCCATCGGGACCTCTTGACTTCCACGCTGGGTATGTATTTGAAGCGTACCCGCATACCGCCCAAAAAAATCGTCCGGAAAGGTCGGGTCTTCTTCTTGCCCCATACTAATAGTGCAGAAGAAAATGAAGAATGAAAATGTCAAAAGACGCATCATATAAAATTACAGTTTCCACTTGGATTTGATCGAAACTTTTTTAAAACTTTGCACAGGCAGTCCATCGCTGCCTTTTTGCATTAACCATCATGTACAGAAGTAATCTTACTGTTATTATTAACATCAGCATTATTGGCGCCTTAAGGTGTTGATACAGCTGATCCGTGTATTTAAGGAGCCTGTATCGTAAGATGCAGGCTTTTTTTTTGTCTTTAAAAAATGCTGAACATCGGATTGCAAAATTGTGTAAAGTATTGAAAAACAAACCGATAACATAAAAAACATCGAATTGAACCTGTATAACAATTCTACGATGGGACTGAGCCAGAAAGTGGGCTGCAGTAATTTCGAATAAACTTTTAAGTATCAGGCGCGATCTATCATGAAAGAGCTCAATAAATATAGCAAAACCGTTACCCAAGACCCAACCCAACCAGCCGCTCAAGCCATGTTGCATGCCATAGGGCTGGCCCCCGAAGATTTTTACAAACCATTTGTTGGGATAGCAAGTACAGGTTACGAGGGAAACCCTTGTAATATGCACCTAAACGATTTGGCCAAATTGGCTAAACAAGGCACAAAGCAGACAGACTTGGTGGGGCTAATATTTAATACCATTGGAGTAAGCGATGGGATTTCCATGGGGACGCCAGGGATGCGCTATTCGTTACCGTCCCGCGATATTATTGCAGACTCTATGGAAACCGTTGTTCAGGCTATGAGCTATGACGGTTTGATTACCGTAGTAGGTTGCGATAAAAACATGCCCGGGGCCTTGATGGCGATGATTCGCTTAGACCGTCCCTGTGTTTTGGTTTACGGTGGAACCATAGAATCTGGTTGCCACGATGGGAAGAAGCTGGATGTAGTTTCGGCTTTCGAGGCCTGGGGAAGCAAGGTGGCTGGTACCATGAGCCAAGGAGAATTTGAGCAAGTAGTGCAAAAAGCCTGTCCTGGTGCAGGAGCCTGTGGTGGGATGTATACGGCCAATACCATGGCTTCGGCCATAGAAGCCTTAGGGATGTCCTTGCCTTATAATTCGAGCAACCCAGCGATCAGTCAAGAAAAACAACAAGAGGCGGTTGCCGCAGGAGTTGCCATGCAAACCCTCTTAGAAAACGATATTAAACCCAGCGACATCATCAGCCGAAAGTCGTTGGAAAATGCCATTAGAGTTGTCACCATATTAGGCGGTTCTACCAATGCAGTATTGCACTTTTTGGCCATCGCCAGAGCAGCGTGTATAGACTTTACCCTAGACGATTTTCAAGCCATAAGCGATAGCACTCCATTTTTGGCAGACTTAAAGCCCAGTGGTAAATACTTGATGGAAGACATTCATAACATCGGTGGAATCCCAGCGGTGATGAAGTATTTGCTTAAAAAAGGTCTATTGCATGGCGATTGCTTAACCGTAACCGGAAAGACCTTAGCCGAAAATTTATTGGATGCTCCAGACATGCCTGCAGACCAACAGGTCATCAAGCCGGTAGAGGCACCCATTAAGTCTACAGGGCATTTGCAAATGTTATACGGCAACTTGGCACCCCAAGGAAGTGTTGCCAAGATTACCGGGAAAGAAGGGCTGCGCTTTTCGGGTACCGCTAGGGTATTCGATGGAGAATATGCGACCAATGACGGCATCCGTGACGGCTTGGTTAAAAAAGGCGATGTAGTGGTTATCCGCTACGAAGGACCCAAAGGTGGTCCGGGCATGCCCGAAATGCTTAAACCCACTGCCGCCATTATCGGGGCAGGGCTTGGGCAGGACGTCGCCTTGATCACAGATGGTCGATTTTCTGGCGGAACTCATGGTTTTGTAGTAGGCCATATCGCTCCAGAAGCACAAGAGGGAGGTCCCTTGGCCTTGGTTCAAGATGGCGATCTTATCACCATCGATGCCCAAAGCCGCTTGTTAAGCCTAGAAATTTCCGATGAAGAATTACAAAATAGAAAGGCGGCCTGGAAGGCCCCAAAACTAAAAGTAGAGCGCGGTGTGCTCTACAAATATGCGCGAACCGTTTCATCTGCATCCAAAGGATGTGTTACCGACGAATTTTAAAACAGGACTATGAGTGTTCAAACTTTAAAGAAGACCGTTGCAAAACCAGAGACCACCGTTAAAATAAGTGGGGCAGAGGCCATTGTAAAATGCTTGCTAGCCGAAGGGGTAGAAACTCTTTATGGTTATCCGGGCGGAGCTATTATGCCCGTCTATGACGAATTATACAAGTATCAAGACCAATTACACCATGTGCTTACCCGTCACGAGCAAGGGGCAACCCATGCCGCACAGGGCTATGCACGAATCTCTGGGAAAGTAGGGGTGGCCATCGCCACTTCTGGACCCGGTGCCACCAACCTGATTACCGGTATTGCCGATGCCCAAATAGATTCTACCCCCATGGTGTGTATCACTGGGCAGGTAGGCTCGCATCTGTTGGGGAGTGATGCTTTTCAGGAAACCGATATCGTGGGTATTTCTACCCCAGTGACCAAATGGAATCACCAGATCACCAGCGCCGCAGAAATCCCAGAGGTCATGGCCAAGGCCTTTTATATCGCACGTTCTGGAAGACCAGGTCCTGTTTTGATAGACATCACCAAGGATGCGCAATTCGAAGAATTCGACTTTAGCTACACGCCTTGTGCAGGGATTAGAAGTTATACCCCAGTACCCAAACTACAACTGGATTCAGTTGAACGAGCGGCCCAACTGATCAACCAAGCCAAACGTCCTTTTATCGTTTGGGGGCAAGGGGTGATTTTGGGAGAGGCCGAAGCCGAATTTCGGGCTGTGGTGGAGAAAGCCGGTATTCCTGCCGCATGGACAATTTTAGGAGCTTCCGCCCTAGAAACAGACCACCCGCTTAACGTGGGGATGGTCGGGATGCATGGTAATTATGCGCCCAATATGCTTACCAACCAATGCGATGTACTTATCGCAATTGGGATGCGTTTCGACGATCGTGTTACGGGGAGTTTAAATACCTACGCCAAACAAGCCAAGGTAATTCACTTCGAGATCGATCCGGCGGAGGTAGACAAGAACGTAAAGACAGATGTAGCTGTTTTGGGCAACGCCAAAGAGAGTTTAAGTGCCTTATTGCCATTGCTCGAAGAAAAGAAACACCCCCTGTGGCGAGCCGAGTTCGAGGCCTTGCACCAAATCGAATACGAACAAGTGATTAGACAAGATTTATACCCTACCAAGGAGGGCCTTACCATGGGCGAGGTCATGAAGGAGATCAATGCTGCAACCGCGGGCAAGGCTGCCATCGTTTCGGACGTGGGTCAACACCAAATGATCGCTTGTCGCTATGCGCGTTTTAAAGAATCGAGAAGCAACATCACCTCTGGTGGTTTAGGGACCATGGGCTTTGCCCTTCCTGCAGCCATCGGGGCGAAAATGGCAGCGCCCAACCGGGACGTTATCGCTGTAATCGGCGATGGCGGGTACCAGATGACCATCCAAGAATTAGGAACCATTTTCCAAACTAAAGTACCTGTAAAAATCGTGGTGCTAAACAACAACTTTTTGGGGATGGTGCGCCAGTGGCAGCAATTGTTTTTCGATAAGCGCTACGCCAGTACGGAGTTGGTAAACCCCGACTTTGTGAACATAGCCAAGGGTTATCATATAGAAGCCCAACGCGTTGAAAAAAGAGAGGACTTACAAACGGCCATACAACAAATGATGGCCCATGATGGTGCGTACTTTCTGGAGGTTTGTGTAGAACAAGAAGACAATGTATTTCCGATGATTCCAACCGGAGCATCGGTATCAGATATCAGATTAAAGTAATTATGGAAGAGACAGGACTATATACCGTATCGATCTATACCGAGAACAATGTTGGCCTCCTCAACAGGATTTCGGCCATCTTTCAGCGTAGACACATCAATATAGAGAGCATCAGCTCATCGGAGTCGGAGATTATCGGGGTCTCCAGGTTTACCATAGTGGTAAAGGTTTCCGAGGCCCAAATGCGCAAAGTGATCGGGCAGATAGAAAAGCAGGTAGAGGTCATCAAAGCCTATTACCATACGGACGAAGAAACCATCTATCAGGAATCTTGTCTGTTTAAAATTAAAAGCGATTTGCTGTTCGAAGAACGTCAGATCCAAAATATCATCAAAGAATCGCACGCACGTATCGTAACCGTAAATCGGGACTTCTTTGTACTGGAAAAATCGGGTCGCCGCAGTGAGGTAGAATTATTGCATCGCGAATTAATGCCTTTTGGCATTATGCAGTTTGTGCGTTCTGGACGTATAGCCGTGACCAAACAAGAGATGAAAATATCAGAATTATTAGCTGCCTTTCAGGCGTAAACAATAAAAAATGAGTAATTATTTCAATACCCTATCATTAAGAGAACAATTGGAACAATTGGGACAATGTCGTTTTATGAATGCCGAAGAATTTGGCGCCGGCATTGAAGCCTTGAAAGACAAAAAGGTAGTTATTGTGGGATGTGGAGCCCAAGGGCTTAACCAAGGTCTAAATATGAGAGACTCTGGCTTGGACATCGCCTATGCTTTGCGCCCTCAGGCCATTGCAGAGCAGCGTGCATCTTACAAAAATGCCACTGCCAATGGTTTTACCGTTGGTACTTACGAAGAATTGATTCCGCAGGCAGATTTGGTCTGTAACCTAACCCCAGACAAACAACATACAGCTGTAGTTAAGGCGGTAATGCCTTTGATGAAGCAGGGGGCAACCTTATCTTATTCGCACGGTTTTAATATCGTAGAAGAAGGGATGCAGATTCGAGAAGATCTCACCGTGATCATGGTGGCACCCAAATGCCCAGGGTCTGAAGTGCGAGAAGAGTACAAACGCGGTTTTGGTGTACCAACGCTTATCGCGGTTCATCCAAACAACGACCCGCAAGAAAAGGGCTGGCCAGAAGCTAAGGCTTATGCCTATGCAACGGGTGGGCACCGCGCAGGTGTTTTGGCTTCTTCTTTCGTGGCTGAAGTAAAAAGTGACCTGATGGGCGAGCAAACCATTTTATGTGGTGTGCTGCAAACCGCCTCTATTTTGTGTTTCGACAAAATGATAGAGCAGGGGGTAGAAGCGGCACATGCTTCCCGCCTAATTCAGTATGGTTGGGAAACTATCACAGAAGCCCTAAAACATGGTGGTATCGCAAATATGATGGACCGCTTGTCCAACCCGGCCAAGATAAGAGCCTACCAACTTAGCGAAGAACTAAAAGGCATCTTAGCACCTTTATTCCAAAAGCATATGGATGACATTATCAGTGGTGCATTTAGTGCTGGGATGATGGCAGATTGGGCCAATGATGATGCAGACCTATTGCGTTGGAGAGAAGCAACGGCCCAAACGGCCTTCGAGCGTTCGGAGCCTACACCAGAACATTTTGGAGAACAGACCTTCTTCGACCAAGGAACCTTGATGGTAGCCTTCGTAAAAGCAGGCGTGGAGCTGGCCTTCGATACCATGGTGGCTTCTGGAATCATAGAAGATTCTGCCTATTACGAATCGCTGCACGAATTGCCGCTGATCGCCAATACAGTAGCCCGCAAGAAACTCTACGAGATGAACCGTATTATCTCTGATACTGCAGAGTATGGTTGCTATTTGTTCGACCATGCCGCCAAACCGATGTTGCAGGAATTTATGACTAAAGTACAACCAGAAGATATCGGAGGGTCTTACCCGCATGCAGCCGTAGATAACTCAGAACTGATCGCCGTTAACGAACAGATCGATGCCCACCCAATAGAGGCTATTGGTAAAACATTGCGAAAAGCGATGACCGATATGAAGGTGATCAATTCTGAAGTGCCACATCAGCCAGAACTGGTTTAGATGCAAGAGGTAGCTACGGACATACCCAGTTTAGCATCCATTCGTGAAGCTGCCGATAGGCTTCGACCTATGGTGAATAAAACCCCGCTTCAGGCCAATAGTAGGTACTCCAGATTGATGGGAGCAACGGTTTCCTTAAAGAGAGAAGACTTACAAGAGGTTCGTTCTTACAAGATACGCGGGGCCTATAATAAAATGGCAGCCCTTGGTCCTAAAGAACGAGCGGCGGGTGTAGTATGCGCCAGTGCAGGCAATCATGCACAAGGCGTGGCCCTTTCTTGTAAACTACTAAGTATACAAGGAGTCATTTATATGCCATCGACAACGCCGATGCAAAAAATCGAACAGGTAAAGATGTTTGGAGGTCAGTGGGTGAGCGTACAACTGATGGGCGACACCTTTGATGACTGTTACCATTTAGCCTTGGCCGATTGCCACGAGCAGGGAAAAGTATTTGTGCACCCATTCGATGACCTTCAGATTATAGAAGGCCAGGCAACGGTAGGCTTAGAAATTCTGCAACAGACCGACAAACCCATCGATTATCTATTTATCCCAGTTGGGGGCGGAGGGCTAGCCGCTGGAGTTTGTAGTGTGTTTAAAGAACTTTCTCCAAATACCACCATCGTTGGTGTAGAGCCGGCCGGTGCCGCTTCCATGAAACAAGCTTTAAAGCAAGGCGATAATTTGCCCTTAAGCCACATCGATAAATTTGTCGATGGAGCGGCCGTAAGACAGGTCGGAAAGCTCCCTTTCCAAATCTGTGCTAAGCATTTGGATCGGGTTATAACGGTGCCCGAAGGCAAGGTGTGTCAAACCATCTTGGAGTTGTATAACAAAGACGCCATAGTTGTAGAACCTGCGGGAGCCTTAACTATTGCCGCCTTGGATTTATATCCGGAACCCTTAGAAGGAAAAAATTTGGTCTGTGTGGTAAGTGGTAGTAACAATGATATTGCACGTATGGCAGAGATCAAAGAAAGGGCTCTGATGTTTGCCAAATTAAAACACTACTTCATCATTCGTTTTCCTCAGCGCTCGGGTGCCCTTAGACAGTTTTTAACCCAGGTACTTGGTCCGGACGATGACATTACTCATTTTGAGTATACCAAAAAGACAAATCGCGAAAACGGATCGGCTGTGGTAGGCTTAGAGCTGCGCAATCCGACAGATTTAGACCCTTTAATTACCCGTATGAAGCTCCATAATTTTTACGGGGACTACCTAAACGATAAACCTGATTTATTTCAGTTTTTGGTATAAGGTTTAGACACAAAAAAGGGGCGAATAATTTCGCCCCTTTTTTTATTACTAAACTCAATTTATATGATGGTGGATTGCCCTAAATGAATGTTTTGAAAATTCATATTGGTATCCTCCGGATTTAAGATAAAGTCCTCTACAAAGCTTCCTACTTGGTCGGTAGTGATCTTATCGCTTTCTGGGTTGAGGTCTGGGGTAGTAATTTGTAGCTCTAAGGAACGCTCTACCGCTTCTTCTATACGTTTTGCTTCTTCGAGCAATCCAAAGTGCTCTAGCATCATGGCTGCAGATAGGATGGAGGCCACAGGGTTGGCAATGCCTTTTCCTGCCCCTTGCGGGAAGGACCCATGGATGGGCTCGAACAGCCCTATTTCTCCACCGATGGAGGCAGATGCCAATAGCCCAATCGAACCTCCTATAACAGAAGCTTCGTCGCTGATGATATCTCCAAACATATTTTCTGTAAGAATCACATCGAATTGTTTTGGGTTTAGAATAAGCTGCATAGCGGCATTGTCCACAAACAAAAAGTCTAATTCTACATCTGGGTATTCCGTAGCAATATCGGTTACCACCCTTCTCCAAAGACGGGAACTTTCTAAGACATTAGCCTTGTCTACCAAAGTCACTTTGTTTTTACGTTTGCGCGCTGCCTCAAAAGCAAGGTGGGTAATGCGGGCGATTTCCTCTTTGCTATACGAGCAGAGATCGGAGGCCTGGGTTCCGTCTTCGCTTAGGGTTTTCTCGCCAAAGTAAATTCCTCCCGTGAGTTCGCGGTAGATGCTGATATCGGTACCTTTGATGTTTTCTTCCTTCAAAGGCGATTTGTCCAAAAGGAGGTCATAAGCCTTTACTGGGCGAATGTTGGCAAAAAGCCCCAATGACTTGCGCAACTTTAACAATCCTTGCTCTGGACGAACTTTGGCCGTGGGGTCGTTGTCGTATTTTGGGTCACCGATGGCTCCAAACAGAATCGCATCGCTGCGCTTGCATAAGGCAAGGGTTTCTTCGGGCAATGGGTCACCGGCTTGGTCGATGGCTGTTGCCCCAACAGGGGCCTGCTCGAAGATAAATTCGTGGTCGTAGTCTAAGGCTATGGCCTTAAGTACCTTGATGGCCTGCTCGGTTACTTCGGGCCCAATGCCATCTCCGGGTAAAACTGCGATGTTCAATTTCATGAGTTATACTTTTAGGCCTTCTGTTCGAAGGCTTCTATGGTGTCAATTTTACTTACCAAATAATCTATGTCGTCGTAGCCGTTTATCAGGCATACTTTTTTGTAGGGGTCTATATCAAACGCTGCGCTTAGGGTAGAGTCTTCCAAGGCGATGCTTTGCTTGGCCAAATCTACTACGATTTGCGACGAGGGGTCGTCTTGGATGCTTTGCAGCAGATCCTTTAAGAATGCTTCCGATACCTGTATGGGTAAGATGCCATTGTTTAAGGCGTTGCCTTTAAAGATATCTGCAAAAAAGCTAGACACCACCACTTTAAACCCATAACCGTCCAAAGCCCAGGCTGCATGTTCGCGGCTAGAGCCACAACCAAAGTTGTCACCGGCCACCAAGATGCTCCCGCTGTAGCTTGGGTTATTAAGCACAAACGATTCGTTGATAGAACCATCCTTGTTAAAGCGCCAATCTCTAAATACGTTATTCCCAAATCCCTCTTTGTCCGTGGCCTTTAAAAAGCGCGCAGGGATGATTTGGTCGGTGTCGATATTTTCGATGGGCAGAGGAACCGCCGTAGATCGCAATGTTTCGAACTTTTCCATTTAGTTGAGGTGTTGGGTTATGTCGATAATTTTACCTTCTACCGCGGTGGCCGCGGCAACTAGTGGACTAGCCAATAATGTTCTGGAGCCGGGTCCCTGTCTTCCTTCAAAATTTCTGTTGGATGTAGACACACAGTATTCTCCCTGCGGAATTTTATCATCATTCATGGCCAGACAAGCCGAACAGCCTGGTTGGCGTAATAGGAAGCCGGCTTCTTCAAATATCAATTTTAAACCTTCTTCTTCTATTTGTGCTTCAACCTGTTTACTTCCTGGTACTAACCAAGCTGTTACGTTGTCCGCTTTCTTTTTACCTTTTACATAAGATGCTGCTACCCTAAAATCTTCAATTCTCGAGTTGGTACAACTCCCGATGAATACAAAATTTATAGGCTTGTTTAGCAGTTGTTCTCCTGCTTCGAAGCCCATGTATTCCAAAGATTTTTCTGAAGAATTGTTCTCTAAGGACGGAACTCGATCTGTCAGGGCCATTCCCATCCCTGGGTTGGTGCCATAGGTAATCATGGGGTCGATTTGGGCAGCGTCAAAGAAATATTCCTTGTCGAATTGTGCCCCTTCGTCTGTAGGCAAGGTCTTCCAATAGGCCAATTTTTCTTCCCACTCGGTAGCCGTCGGAGCAAATTGTTTTCCCTCTACATAGTCGAAGGTGGTTTGGTCTGGAGCGATCATCCCACCACGGGCACCCATTTCTATACTCATATTACAGACTGTCATACGGCCTTCCATAGACATATTCTCGAATGCGTCTCCTGCATACTCACAAAAATAGCCGGTACCAGCATTGGTGCCGATTTGAGAAATGATATATAGGATAACGTCCTTGGGCAATACGCCGGGTTTGAGATTTCCGTTAACCGTTACCCTAAGGCTCTTAGGTTTTTTAAGCAGCAGGCATTGGCTGGCAAAAACCTGGGCCACCTGGCTGGTGCCTATCCCAAAGGCGATGGTGCCAAAGGCACCGTGTGTAGAAGTGTGACTATCTCCGCAAACGATGGTCATACCGGGTTGGGTAATCCCCAATTCTGGAGCCATCACATGTACGATACCATTGTACTGATGCCCTAGACCATATAGGGTGATATCGTTCTTTTTGCAATTCTCGGACAGGGTTTCCAGTTGTTGTCTGGAGAGTGGATCCTTAATAGGAAGATGCTGATTTACAGTTGGGGTGTTATGATCGGCAGTGGCCACTATCTTATCCGGACGCAGGATGGAAATCCCACGCGATTCCAATTCCTGGAACGCTTGCGGACTAGTCACTTCATGTATCAAGTGTTTGTCTATATAGAGAATCTGGGGACCATCTTGGACTGTATCTACCACATGGGCATCCCAAACCTTATCAAACAGGGTCTTTTTCATCTAATCGCTAATTATTTCTTGAAAAACCTTAGAAGTCTCGATGATTTGATGAATGTCATCATCTTCGATCTCCTTTTTTCGATCGGCAAAACTAAGGAAGTTGGCATAGACTTCATCTAGTTGCAATTTGGTTAGTTCGTAACCCACTTTGCGTGCACGAAAGGCCAATGCGGCTCTTCCGCTTCGAGCGGTTAAAACGATGGCCGAATCTGTAACACCAACTTCTTTTGGGTCGATGATTTCGTACGTCTCTCGGTTTTTAATCATCCCGTCCTGATGGATTCCGGAACTGTGTGCAAAGGCATTAGAACCTACAATGGCTTTGTTGGGTTGGGTGTAAATACCCATATGGCTACTTACCATCTGGCTGGTCTCGTACAGCATGGGGGTATTGATAGTGGTCTCCAAGTTTAGGTAAGGATGCTGTTTTAAAACCATTACCACCTCTTCGAGGGCCGTGTTTCCGGCTCGCTCGCCAATACCATTGATGGTACATTCTATCTGTCTCGCCCCATTGATTGCTCCTTCTATGGAATTGGCCGTTGCCAAACCAAGGTCGTTATGGCAATGACAAGACAAAATGGCCTTCTCTATGCCTTTTACGTTTTCCATCAGGAATTTGATCTTGGCGCCGTATTCGCTAGGAAGACAATAGCCTGTAGTATCCGGAATATTTAATACGGTTGCTCCAGCTTTAATAGCTGCTTCGCAAACTCTGGCCAAATATTCGTTGTCTGTGCGGCCTGCATCTTCTGCATAAAACTCTACATCTTCTACAAACTTCTTGGCATAACTTACCGCATCGTACGCACGTTGGATGATGGTCGCCCTGTCCGACTTGAATTTATGTTTGATATGCGAATCTGAAGTGCCTATACCTGTATGGATACGGGGCTTTGCAGCATATTGTAATGCTTGGGCGGCCACCTCTATGTCCTTTTCTACCGCTCGTGTTAGGCCGCATACAGTGGCATTTTTGACGATTTTTGAGACGGCTTCTACAGACTGAAAATCGCCCGGACTCGAAACAGGGAACCCCGCTTCGATCACATCTACTCCTAGCTTGTCTAGCTGGGTGGCGATGATCACTTTTTGTTCGGTATTCAGTTTACAACCAGGCACCTGCTCCCCATCTCTAAGGGTAGTATCAAAAATTTGGATATGAGACTTCGACATGTTGATTCTTAAATAGTTGATAATTGATTACAAATTTATATTTTGGATCATTCAAGAGGATGAATTTCGCAAATTTCATTACGGCGTTTAACCCGCAATTAGTTATTATAAATACCTGTAAAACAAATAATTAAGAGTTTAAAGTAGCCTATGCCCAAAGTTCAAAAAGATAATTTGTTCGACCTGGTTAAGTCTCTCACAAAATCGGAGAAGAGGCAGTTTAAGCTCTATGTGGGTAGATTGGGGGTAAACGAAGACGCAAAATTTATCCATCTTTTTAATGTTTTAGACCGCTCCAATAGCTACGACGAACAGGAAATTTTAAAGGACGGCAGTATTACAAAAAGACAGTTATCTAACTTAAAGGGACATTTGTACCGTCAAATCTTAATCAGTCTGCGACTAAACCCTTCCCAACAAAACCTTCGCATTCAAATTAGGGAGCAATTAGATTTTGCAACGATTTTATACCATAAAGGGCTTTACAACCAGTCTTTACGCATATTAGAAAAGGCCAAAAATCTAGCGATAGAGCACGAAGAAAAGAACATCGCTTACGAAATTATCGAGCTGGAGAAGATTATAGAATCTCAGTATATAACGCGTAGTAGTGCTACTAGAGCAGAGTTGCTTACCACACAAACAGAGCATCTCAATAAGTTAAATGCCCTTTCGAGCGAACTCAGCAATTTGTCCTTGCAACTCTATGGAATCTTTTTAAAACAAGGCTATGTAAAAAACGATTCCGAATACAAGGAGATAAAAACCTATTTCGAGACCAACTTGCCTAAATACGACCTTGCCGAACTCGGATTTAGGGAACGACTTTGGGTAAACAAGGTGCATTTGTGGTATAGTTTTTTAATCCAGGACTTTTTGTCGGCCTACCGCTATTCGCGCCGGTGGGTGAATCTGTTTGTAGAGCATCCTGCCATGGTGCAGCTCAACCCCGTATTCTTTGTGCGTGGGCAACAGTATTTGTTGGAGGCGCTGTTTTACATACGCGATATAGAGCGTTTCGAACAAGCCTTAACCTATTTGCAAGAGCAGGTGAACAGCTCGGAATTCCCCAGAAGCGAAAATATCGATAGTCTGATCTTTTTGCATCTGTATTCGCACAAGATCAATTTGCATTTTATGCGTGGTAGTTTTGCTGAAGGAATCGAGCTGGTACCCGAGGTCTTAGCTGGGATGCAGGAGCATCACTCTACCATAGACGAGCACCACATCATGGTGTTTTATTACAAAATCGCCTGCCTGTATTTTGGTGCTGGCGACAACCACGGCTGTATAGAATACCTGCAAAAAATTATCGCCAATAAGTCGCTGCGGATGCGGGAAGATTTGATGTGTTTTTCGCGCATACTAAATCTTGTAGCGCATTACGAAGCCGGAGAAGATTATCATTTGGATCGCCTGATTAAGAGTACCTATAAATTCCTTATTAAAATGGAGGACTTATACGAGGTGCAAAAGGAAATGATTAAATTTTTACGAGGCTTGGGCGACATTTATCCGCATCAAATCAATGCCGAGTTTAAGAAGTTATACGACACTTTAAAGCAATACGAGGACGATCCCTTCGAGCGAAGAAGTTTTTTATACCTAGACATCTTATCGTGGTTAGAGAGTCATTTTACTGGGGTTCCCATCCCAGAGATCATCCGTAAGCGCAACCTCGAAGGCAAGAAATTTTCCTAAAAGTTTGGAGAATTCAATTTTGTTTCTCAACCTTTGTACTCACAAAGTTCAAAGCTTTATTGAAATGTTATCAAGAAAGGTGGAGGGATTAGACCCTATGAAGCCTTAGCAACCCTTTCGCAAGAAAGAAGGTGCTAAATTCTACGCCGGAAGCATCCGGGATAGATAACCAAAGACCCATTCCTTTTCGGGGATGGCGTTCTAAATTTCTTTTTAACATTTTTCTATTGAAGTACACCGCAAGGTGCATTTTGACTTTGGGTTCAATGTTTCATTAACTCAAAAAAATTAGAAAAATGAGTGCAACAAAAATTATCCATTCGATCCCTAGCGATCCGCTAACAGGTGCCATCTCGGTGCCCGTTTACCAAACCTCGACTTTTGTACAAGAAGCCCCTGGCGTAAACAAAGGTTTTGACTACGCCCGTTCTAACAACCCTACCAGGCAAGTGCTACAAGATGTAGTGGCTGGTCTGGAAGGCGGCCACGGCGCTTTTGCCTTTGCCACAGGCCTTGCAGCCATCGATTCTGTCTTGAAATTGCTTTCTGCAGGAGACGAAATCGTAGCTGTCGACGATATCTATGGCGGGGCTTACCGCCTGTTTACCCATGTGTACGAAAAGTTAGGAATCAAGGTGCATTATGTAGATACTACAGAAGTGGCCAATATCGCCCATGCCGTCAATGACCGGACCAAATTGGTTTGGATTGAGTCCCCTACTAATCCGACCTTAAAGGTTTCGGACATTGCGGCCATTGGGCGTATCGCAAAAGGAGTAGGAGCCTTGTTGGTGGTAGACAATACCTTTGCCAGCCCCATCGCTCAAAAACCATTATCGCTTGGGGCGGACATTGTGATCCACTCGGGTACCAAGTACATCGGCGGACATTCGGACCTGGTCGCTGGCCTGGTGGTCACTTCCACTGCGGAATTGTCCGAACAGATCAAATTTATTCAGAATGCATCGGGAGGAATCCTAGGCCCGTGGGATTGTTTTTTAACCATCCGCGGAATCGAAACCCTCGACATACGCTACCGCCGCCAATGCGAAAATGCCCAGAAGGTCGCAGACTTTTTGCAGGGACATCCATTGGTCGACCAGGTGCATTTTCCGGGTTTGAAAACGCATAAGAATCATCAAATCGCAGCCATACAGCAAAATGGTCTGTTTGGCGGAATCGTTTCTTTTTCGCTTAAGACCGATACCCAAGAAGCGGCAGACGCCTTTGTGACTTCTACAGCCTATTTTAAACTAGCCGAAAGCCTTGGTGGTGTTAAGAGTTTGCTTTGCCACCCAGCCCAGATGACCCATGCTTCAGTGCCACGAGAAAAGCGCCTAAGTGCTGGGATACAAGACTCGCTGGTGCGTCTTAGTTGTGGAATCGAACAGGCAGAAGACTTAATTGCCGATTTGGAAACCGCTTTTATCAAGCTCGAGCAAGCCGTAAAAAATGTAGCACCCTTAAGCGTAGAATCATGAGCACAGCAATAGCCCAAAAAAAGGACCGCATCGATCTCAATGCCATACAGAGGAAGCAGATCAACCTAGTTATATTTGGCCATGGCAATGTAGGAGGGAAGCTCATCGAACAATTGCAGGGGTCGCGCCGAAACCTTTCCATCAAACGGAACCTTTCGATCAACATCTTTGCTATCGCCAATTCTACCAAACTGATCACTTCGTCGGATGGTTTTAACGCAGATTGGCGCTGGACGATGACCGATCGAGGAAGGCAGTATACGGTGGAGGATGTAGTCGACTTTGCCAAACAACAAGGGTTGGACAATTTGATCGCCATAGACAATTCTGCCTCCGAAGACCTGGTAGAGGCCTACCCACAATTGGTGGCAGCTGGTTTTAACCTGATCTCTTCCAACAAAATTGCCAACACCCGGAGCTTAGATTTTTACAAAGGCTTGCGCGATTCTTTGGCCATCAATAAAAAGGAATACCTATACGAAACCAACGTAGGTGCAGGCCTGCCCTTGATCGACACCATAAAATTATTGCATTTATCTGGCGAAAATATCACCCGTATTAAGGGCGTATTCTCTGGGACTCTAAGCTATTTATTCAATGAGTTTTCTTTAGGGAATAAGGCCTTTAGTGAGGTGCTGCATTCGGCCATCGGCCAAGGACTAACGGAGCCGGATCCAAGAATAGATCTTTCTGGGGTGGATGTTGGACGTAAATTGTTGATCTTAGCCAGAGAGTTAGAATTGGACAACGAATTGAGTGATGTTTCTATTCAAAATCTCATCCCAAAAGAACAACGAAATGGCTCGGTGGAAAGTTTTTTACAGCAGACTAAAAATCTGGATGTGCCGTTTCATATTAAAAGAAAGAACCAAAAGCCAGGACATGTACTTCGGTATGTGGCCGACTTGCACGGGGACCTTTCCAGAAACGACGGAGCAAGGCTTCGGGTTCAATTGGAATCGGTGCCGCAACAGTCTGTTTTAGGACAGCTCCAGGGGAGCGATTCGCTGTTCGAAATCTATACGGAGAACTATGGCGACAAACCCATAGTGATCCAAGGAGCAGGAGCCGGGGCCGCAGTTACTGCAAGGGGAGTATTTGGCGACGTATTGCGCCTGGCAGATAAACTAAATTGACCAACTATGAAAGTAACCCTCGACAGAATAAATGACGACTATTTGTTGGATGCCAAGGGACCCAATGGGGTCTCTGTGCGAATAGACAACAAAACGGAAGACACCGTACAAGGGGCTAGCCCGATGGAACTGGTGTTGATGGCCATTGGAGGTTGCAACGCCATCGATATTATTTCCATCCTAAAAAAGCAACGACAACCCATAGACGCTTACCGCGTTGAAGTTACGGGAGAACGTTTGGAGCTGGACAAAGCACGTCCATTTAAGGCGGCCCATGTGGTGGTCTACCTAGAGGGCGATATACAGCCAGCTAAGGCTTTGCGGGCCGCCCAGCTTAGTTTCGAGAAATATTGTTCTGTATCCAAAACCATGTCGGGCTGTGTAGAAGTAACCCACGAAATTATCCTGAATGGAGAACCAATTGAATAAATCGATACCTTTAAGAACCAAAACAGTCTAATTTGTTATCACGTAAAACAAAATATGGATTGAAGGCGCTGAGCTTCTTAGCAAAGCAAGAAGGAAATGATCCGGTACAGATCTCTATGATTTCTGAAGCCGAAAACATTTCACAAAAGTTCTTGGAAAGCATTTTGCTGAGCCTTCGTAAAGCTGGTTATCTGGGTTCTAAGAAAGGCAAAGGTGGAGGCTATTATCTGCTAAAGGAACCGAATGAGATTCCTATTGCGGCCATTTACCGTATTTTGGAAGGCCCCATTGCCATGGTGCCTTGTGTAAGCTTAAATTTTTATGAACGCTGTCACGACTGTCCAGACGAACATCAATGCAGTGTACACCGTTTGATGATTCAAGTTCGAGATAATACCCTCTCCATACTCGAGAATACATCGCTGGCCGATTTTATAAAAGAGCGATAAAATATTGCAAGGAATTTAATTATCCCTTTAATTTGTATTAGTTCATTTGCATTTTAAAAGTTATCAAGAAAGGTGAAGGGAATAGACCCTATGAAGCCTTAGCAACCCTTCCTCCCGGAAGAAGGTGCTACATTCTATCCAGTTTTGGTATAGATAACAACACAAATGGTTTTCCATTCATCTTCTTGTATCTTTTATAAACCCTCTGAGGTTGCTTTCGTGTATATTGAAAAACAAGAAGAACGATGCCAAACATCAACGACATACTAAAACAACGCATCTTGGTGCTCGATGGAGCCATGGGAACCATGCTGCAACGCCATAGCTTTACGGAAGCCGATTTTCGGGGGCAGCGCTTTGCAGACCATCCGGTTTCGGTGCAAGGGAATAATGACCTGTTATCGCTTACCCAACCCAAAGCTATAGCAGATGTCCATGCCCAATATTTTGAGGCAGGGGCAGACATCGTAGAAACCAATACCTTTTCGGGCACCACCATCGCCATGGCAGATTACCAGATGGAAGATCTGGTATACGAACTTAACTTCGAGTCAGCCCGGATTGCTCGCGAAGTGGCCGATAGATTTAGCAACGAGCAACCAGATAAACCGCGTTTTGTGGCAGGAGCCATGGGCCCGACCAATAAAACCGCAAGCCTTTCGCCAGATGTCAACGACCCTGGGTTTAGAGCTATCAGCTTTGAGGAATTACGGGTTGCCTATAAACAGCAGGCCGAGGCCTTAATGGATGGCGGGTCAGACCTGCTTTTGGTAGAGACTATTTTTGATACCCTCAACGCAAAAGCCGCCTTGTTTGCTATAGCACAGATCAAGGAAGAACGAAGCTTAGATATTCCCATCATGATTAGCGGAACCATCACTGATGCCTCTGGTCGCACCCTTTCTGGACAAACCGCAGAAGCTTTTTTAATCTCGATTTCTCATATTCCCTTGCTGAGTATTGGGTTTAACTGCGCTTTGGGAGCCAAGCAGCTTACGCCTCATTTAGAGGTGGTAGCCCATAGAACAGAGCTGGCCATTTCTGCCTACCCAAATGCGGGACTTCCCAATGCCTTTAGCGAATATGATGAAACCCCAGCCCAGATGGCAGCCCAGGTAGAAGAGTATTTGGATAAGGGTTTAATCAATATTGTAGGGGGTTGCTGCGGAACGACCCCAGAACATATCGCGGCCATCGCCCAGGTAGCAGCAAAGTACCAACCTCGGAGTTTAGACCCGGCCAATTTGCTTTACTCATGATTCCCACAAAAGAACAATTATTGGCTGCTAGGGAGCGCATAGCCCCCTACATACATCAAACCCCCATCTTTAGGTCTAGCACCATCGATGCCATGACGGGTGCCAAGGTGTTGTTTAAAAGCGAGCAGCTACAACGTATGGGAGCCTTTAAAATGCGCGGAGCCACCAATGCCATTCTTAGCCTAAGCGACGCGCAAAGAGCCAAAGGGGTGGTGACACATTCTTCGGGGAACTTTGGGCAAGCGGTCGCTTTGGCGGCGAGGAGCTTGGGGGTGCGGGCGCATATTGTAATGCCCGATAGTGCCACAAGCGTTAAACGCAATGCTGTGGCGGGTTACGGTGGCCAAATTCAACTATGTGCTTCCACACTAAAGGCCAGGGAAGCTGCGACCGCAGCGATCGTTGCCCAGACCGGCGCCACAGCCTTGCACCCTTCCAATGCCTTAGAGGTGATTATTGGCAATGCTACTGCGGCCATGGAATTATTAACCGAGCAACCAGCTACGGATATTTTGATTGCCCCAGTTGGCGGAGGGGGTCTAATCGCTGGTACCGCCTTGGCTGCGCATCATTTTGCAGAAGACTGCATTACCATAGGTGCCGAGCCCGAAGCGGTTGATGATGCTTATCGCTCCTTGCAATCTGGCCGAATAGAAACCAACCAGACAACCGATACCATAGCCGATGGCTTAAGAACCCATTTAGGCGATCAAAACTTCCCCATTATTCAAAAATTAGTCGCGCAGATCATCAGGGTAAACGAAGCAGAAATAATCGAAGCCATGCGTTTGCTATGGGAGCGTTGCAAATTGGTGGTCGAGCCTTCTTCGGCCGTGGCCTTGGCAGCCGTTTTAAAGCAACCAGAAACCTTTAGAGGAAAAACCGTCGGCCTGATTTTGTCTGGCGGAAATGTGGACCTGAGTAAGCTGCCTTTTTGATGGAGAAACTACCACCGAAATACCTAAAACTAGCAGGCTTGGAGCCACTGGTAATCACCCCAGAGAGCAACTTTATCAATGTGGGCGAACGCACCAATGTAGCGGGTTCGCGTAAGTTTTTAAGGCTGATCAAGGAAGAAAATTTCGAAGAGGCCCTAAGCATTGCGAGAGACCAGGTGGAAGGCGGGGCACAAATCATCGACATCAATATGGACGATGGCCTAATAGATGGGAAACAAGCCATGGTTCGCTTTTTAAATTTGGTGGTGGCAGAACCCGATATCGCTAAAGTGCCCATCATGATCGATAGCTCTAAGTGGGAGATTATCGAAGCGGGCTTGCAATTGGTGCAGGGCAAATGTGTGGTTAATTCTATCAGTTTAAAAGAAGGCGAAGCGCAGTTTATAAAAGAAGCAAAGGCGATCAGGTTTTATGGAGCGGCTGTTATCGTAATGGCCTTCGATGAGGTGGGACAGGCAGACGACTTGCCTCGCCGAATAGAAATCGCCAAGCGCTCCTACGATATACTGGTAAACAAAGTGGGATTTCCTCCCGAAGACATCATCTTCGACCTAAATATCTTCCCTGTAGCGACGGGTATGGAAGAGCATAATAACAATGCGCTAGACTTTATTGAGGGCACCCGCTGGGTCCGTCAAAACTTGCCTCATTGTAGTGTTTCGGGCGGGGTCAGCAATGTATCTTTTAGCTTTAGAGGAAACAATGCCGTCCGCGAAGCTATGCACTCGGTATTTTTATACCATGCGATTCAGGCCGGGATGAATATTGGCATCGTTAATCCGACCATGCTGGAGGTATACGATGATATTCCAAAGGATTTATTGGAGCATGTCGAGGACGTCATCCTAAATAGACGGGAAGATGCAACAGAGCGCCTTTTAGAATTCGCCGAAACCGTTAAAGGAACTACCAAGGAACGCACAGTAGATCTTTCTTGGCGAGAGGAGCCATTGCAGGATCGAATCACCAGAGCTTTGGTAAAAGGCATCGATGCTTATATCGTAGAAGATGTAGAAGAAGCACGCTTGCAGGCAGAGCGCCCCATCCATGTTATAGAAGGACAACTGATGACGGGGATGAATGTAGTTGGAGACCTTTTTGGAAGCGGGAAAATGTTCTTACCACAAGTGGTAAAGAGCGCCCGGGTGATGAAGAAGGCGGTCGCCCATTTACTGCCCTTTATCGAAGCGTCCAAGGACCAGGCCAATAGCAGCAATGGTAAAATATTAATGGCAACGGTAAAGGGAGATGTTCACGACATTGGTAAGAACATAGTCTCTGTGGTCTTGGCGTGCAACAATTACGAAATCATCGATTTGGGCGTGATGGTTCCCCCAGAGAAGATCATCGCCCAAGCAAAAGAACAGCAGGTAGATGTGATCGGTCTGAGCGGACTTATTACTCCATCGTTGGACGAGATGGTTTTTTTGGCCAAGGAGATGCAAAGGCAATCTTTCGAAGTGCCATTATTGATTGGCGGTGCCACTACAAGCAAGGCACATACGGCTGTAAAAATAGATCCGCAATACCAGCATGCCGTGGTGCATGTTAATGATGCCTCGCGGGCCGTAACCGTAGTGGGGGAATTGCTTCAGAAAGAGGAAGGGGCTGGCTATAAATCGCGCCTAAAAGAGGAATACGAAAGTTTTAGAGAAGGCTTTTTACGACGTCAACAAGAAAAGCGTTTTATCAGCCTTCAAGCTGCTCGAGCAAATAAGTTTAAAGCAGACTGGGAGAAGCATCCCATACAACCTCCGAAAAAATTAGGCCTAGATGTTTGGAACGATTTCGACCTTAGCCAACTATTGGATTATATAGATTGGACTCCTTTCTTCCGCAGTTGGGACCTTCATGGTCGGTTTCCAAATATCCTAACAGATCAGATTGTAGGAGCACAGGCGACAGAGCTTTTTGATGACGCCCAAAAGATGCTTAAAGAGCTTTTGGAAGAGAAGAAATTGAAAGCGAAAGCCGTCTTTGGGATTTTTCCAGCCAATCAGATCAATGAGGACGATATACAGCTTCAGCATAATAACAAAGAATGGACCTTTAGGACCTTAAGACAGCAAGGGGAAAAGGCGAAAGGCCGTCCTAACTTAGCCCTGGCCGATTTTATCGCTCCCTTAGATTCTGGATTTCAAGATTATATCGGTTGTTTTTGCGTAACAGCCGGCTTTGGAACACAACAATTGGCCGAGGCTTATGAAGCTGCGCACGACGATTATAGTGCCATTATGGTTAAGGCATTGGCCGATCGATTGGCCGAGGCATTTGCGGAATACCTTCACCACCATATCCGAACCGACTATTGGGGGTATGCAGCTCAGGAAGCGCTTTCCAACGAAGATTTAATCAAGGAAACCTACCAGGGAATCCGTCCTGCTCCAGGTTATCCGGCTTGTCCAGATCATCTGGAAAAGCAAACCATATGGGACCTGCTAGAGGTAGAACAAAACATAGGGGTACAACTAACAGAGAGCTTGGCCATGTGGCCGGCAGCCTCTGTTTCTGGCTACTATTTTGCCCACCCAGATGCGCGCTACTTCGGTCTTGGCAAGATCAAAGAGGACCAGGTGCGCGATTTTGCCAACAGAAAGAACATCAGCAATGAAACTGCCAGTAAATGGCTTCAACCCAATATCTCCGAATAGATGAAAGTAACCGAACATATCAATAATGCCAATGGCAACACCCAGTTCTCTTTCGAGATCTTACCGCCTTTAAAAGGGCAGAACATCAACTCCATCTTCGATAATATCGATCCCTTGATGGAATTTAAACCGCCGTTTATAGATGTAACCTACCACAGAGAAGAATACACCTATAAAGAACTGGATAATGGCTTGCTTAAAAAGCAGGTGGTACGCAAGCGTCCAGGAACCGTAGGAATTTGTGCGGCCATACAAAACCGTTATCAGGTAGATGCTATTCCGCATATATTATGTGGAGGATTTACCAAGGAGGACACAGAGAACTTTTTGATCGACTTAGGTTTTTTGGGGATCGATAATGTAATGGCTCTTAGAGGGGATGCGGTAAAAAGTGAGACCTACTTTACTCCCGAGAAGGAAGGCCATAAGTACGCGAGTAAATTGGTGGGGCAAATCCAAGAACTAAACCAAGGGATTTATCTGGATGATGAATTGCAGAACACGGCTCCTACAGATTTTTGCATAGGGGTAGCAGGCTACCCAGAAAAGCATTTGGAGGCCCCAAGTATGGACAGCGATATCCACTTCTTAAAGAAAAAGATCGAAAAGGGCGCCACTTATATTGTCACCCAGATGTTTTTTGACAACCAATACTATTTCGACTTTGTAGACAAATGCCGTGCTGCGGGTATTACGGTGCCAATCATCCCTGGACTTAAACCTGTGGCAACCAAAAAGCAACTCAACCTTATCCCGCAGCGCTTTAGTGTTTCGATACCAGATGAGTTGGTGATGGAAGTGGTAAAATGTGCCGACAACCAAGCGGTGCGCCAAGTGGGAGTAGAATGGTGCGTGCAGCAGTCTAAGGACCTTATAAAAGCGGGTGTTCCTGTGCTTCATTATTATTCTATGGGGAAAAGTGATAATATTAAGAGCATTGCAAGCCAGATTTTTTAGCCCTTGCTCGGAATCTGCCGATGAAAGGTCTTTAAAATGGAAGTACAGTAGTGATAAACCCTAGGTTGTTAGTATGTTAATATGGACTTGAAAATTGCAGGTGGAAGAATTTATTTCTGGCCGCCAGATTTTTCTAGATTAATGTATATTTACGGCATTCAACCGACTATGAAGAAGTACCTTTCAATTATCTGCCTGTTGCTAATCACAGCAATTGCCCTTGGGCAGGAAAGACAACCCACCGAACTAGAAATCGATTATTATTACGGCAGTATCCTAGAACACAATCCGGATATTTCCCACCTCATTACCGATCATCCATCGGGTTTTGCATTGAGTTATAACAGAAAGACCTTTGGGGCTCGAGAGGCAGAGCGTCGTTATAATTATCCAGACTGGGGTTTTACTTTATCATATCAAGATTTTCAGAATGATGTTTTGGGATCTAACTATGGGCTCTATGCCCATATGAACTTTTACTTTTTAAACCGTCACTTGGTTTTTAAAGTAGCCCAAGGAATCGCTTATGCAGACAGTCCCTACGACCCAGAAACCAATTATTTAAACAATGCCTTTGGATCGGAGATTTTAAGCTCGACTTATATGAAGCTTAACTATGTGCACGAGAACATCTGGGAAGGCCTAGGATTACATGCAGGGATCAGTTTGGTACATTATAGCAATGCTAATTTTCGATCTCCCAATACTTCGGTCAACACCTTTGCGTTTAACCTTGGAGCGCGTTATGTATTCGATCACGAAAACATTCCTAGTTATATAGAAACCACAGACCCGCCTAGTAAATCGCATGCAGAACCTTTTAAGTTTAACCTAGCATTCCGCTTTGGTTGGAACGAAAGCGATGTAGTTGGATCTGGACAGTTCCCGTTTTATGTAGTCTCTGGTTTTGTCGACAAGCGCATCAACTATAAGAGCGTTCTACAGGCTGGGGTCGATTATTTTGATGCTAAGTTTTTGGAAGAATTTATTCGTTATAGAAGTATCGCCTTTCCAGAAGACGATATAGATGGAAGCGAAGATTACAGAAGAGTAGGGGTGTTTATCGGGCACGAATTACGATTTTATAAAACGGCCTTTGTGGCCCAGTTGGGTTATTATGTTTACTGGCCCTACGAGTTCGAAAACCGAGTGTATAATCGCCTTGGGATCAAGCGTTATTTTTATAAAGACAAGATCTTTGCCACTATTTCTGTAAAGTCGCACTGGGCAAAGGCAGAAGGTGTAGAATTTGGAGTTGGTGTTAGATTATAAGCTATGAGAACGATAAAACAAATGTTGTTAAGACCATTATTGTTACTGCTATTTGCAGTTAGCTTTACTGCCTGTGATAGCGAAAATGCTTGGAACTGTGTTCAGGCTGCCGGAGACATTGTTCAAAAAGATTTTAGCGTTTCTCCTTTCCAACAGATTTTGGTAAGAAGCCGCGTACAACTTATTCTTAAGGAAGGGCCAATACAAAAGGTGACCATAGAAACCGGGACCAATCTGATGAATGACATCGTGGTTCAGTCCCTTAACAACACCCTTTCGATAAAAAATAACAACCGCTGTAACCTAGTTCGAGAATATGGGCTTACCAAGGTTTTTGTTACTGCTCCTAATATTACCGAAATTAGAAACAGTAGTGGCCTGGCGGTGATGAGCGATGGCGTCTTGACTTATCCTTCGCTTACATTGATCTCTGAAGACGAAGAGAACGAAAACGAATACCATATCGATGGCGACTTTCATATAGAATATCAAGGAGATCGATTGGAAATTAACTCTACAGGTATTTCAAACTTCTTCATCAGCGGCTCTGCAACAGAGGCCGAATTGCAATTTTTTGATGGCGATAGCCGTCTAGAGGCTCAAGATTTTTTGGTAGAAGATATGGTGATCTTCCAACGGAGTACTCAAAAGTTGTTTGTTCACCCAACGCGTTCGCTGGTAGGTGAGATTCGTGGTTTTGGTGACGTAATTGCAGTAAACAGACCCTTGGTAGTAGATGTGCAAGAGTATTTCGAGGGGGAGCTTATTTTCCAGGAGTAGTCAATTCGATAAATCGTTTTTCCAAGGTATTGCTCTTTTGATGCAATTCTAAAATCTTTAACTCGCTCTTTTGTGCAAAATCGAAAACGGCTGGACGGCGGTCTTCTTTTGTATTAAAATAGAGCTCATATACAAATCCCCCGGTATTAACTGCCTTTTCTAATTGTGGAAGTACTTTAAAGGCCTGCTCTTCTAACCGGTAGTCGAACTCTACCACCACAATTTGCTGTTGATCTTGGTTGAGGCTTTCTAAGCTTGCGTCCAATACCATTTTACCCTTATCGATGATAATGACTCTGTCGCAGATGGCCTCCACCTCTTGCATGATGTGTGTAGAGAGTAAAACCGTCTTTTCTTTGCCAACCTCACGAATCAATTTACGAATATCTACAAGCTGATTTGGATCTAAGCCAGTAGTGGGTTCATCCAAAACAAGCACCGGAGGGTCGTGTAACAGGGCTGTAGCCAATCCTACACGTTGCCGATATCCCTTAGATAGTTGCCCGATTTTTTTATGGCTTTCTGGCGTTAAACCGGTTAGCCCAATCACTTCTTCTACGCGCTGCTTGCCTATACCATAAATCGAGGCATTAAACAGCAGGTATTCGCGTACATATAGATCTGTATAGAGCGGATTGTGTTCTGGCAGGTACCCGATAGCTCTTTGCACGTCACCTTTTTGGGACTGGGTGGAGAAACCATTTACCATAGCTGTGCCACCCGCTGGTTCGAGGTAGGTTGTCAGGATTTTCATCAAGGTAGATTTACCCGCACCGTTTGGTCCGAGCAACCCAACGATCTCTCCCTTGGCTACCTCAAAACTGATTTCGTCTAAGGCTTTTTGGTCCTTATACGATTTGCTGATATGATCTACTTGTAAAGACATCGGTTAATGGGGGTAAAGCTACGCAATTAAAAAAACGCAAAAAAGATTTTGTTGTTATCCGGTAATGTTTACTTTAGCACTGTATATGAACAACAAACGCTTCTTTGCTGGTTTTAACTTTTGGTTTTTCTATTTTATGGAAAAGCCCGGGTTATGATGCATCGTAGTGAAACGATAAGAATCAATAAGAGCCCGGAATTAATTTCCGGGCTTTTTTTATTTAAACTGAAGAAGAATGAAAATTGCCATCCAAGGAATCGAAGGATCTTTCCACGACGAAGCCGTACAAAAGCTATTTCCAGATCAATCTATTGCGCTAGTAAAATGTGACAGCTTCGATGCTGTGACCCAAAGTGTAAAAAACAACAAGGCAGATTATGGTGTGATCGCCATAGAAAACAGTATTGCAGGATCTATCTTGCCCAACTACAATTTGATCGAGGCCGGTGGCTTCGAGATATTGGACGAAGTGTTTCTAAACATTCAGATGTATCTGATGGCTTTAGAGACAGAATCCATCATCGACATTTTCGAGGTGCATTCGCATCCCGTTGCCCTATTGCAGTGTAAGGACTATCTGCGCAAATTCCCTCCTCAGTTTAAAGTGATAGAAGGCAAGGACACCGCCAGCGAAGCCAAACGCATCAAGGAGAATAATCTAAGCGGGGTGGCTGCCATCGCCGGTAAGCAGGTAGCAGACCGCTATGGTCTAAAAATATTGGATAGCAACATTCAGGACATCAAAGAAAACCAAACCCGATTTGTGCTTATCGGTAACAAAGGCATTGCGACCAATGGAAAGTCTCCAGACAAGGCCACTATCAGGTTTGTATTGGGAAGCGAAGCAGGTACTTTGGCAACGGCCTTGCAAATTTTGGCACAACATAACATCAACTTAACAAAAATTCAATCACTGCCGGTGCTTGGGACCCCCTGGAAGTATTCCTTTTTTGTAGACCTCACCTTTGCAAGTAAAGACCAATTCGATGCGGCCATGGACGATTTGAATTCCGCCGTAAAAGAATTGAGAATTTTAGGCTTATACACCCAAAATAAAAACAACGTTCCCAGCAACATCGAAACAACAAACAGCCATGGAGAATAAAAAAGAACTCAGAAACTGGTTAAACGCCATGGAACTGCCACATCCGTTGGTGATCGCTGGCCCATGCAGTGCAGAGACAGAAGAGCAATTGCTAAAAATCGCGCATCAACTAAAAGATACCGATGCAACTGTTTTAAGAGCAGGAATCTGGAAACCAAGAACGCGCCCCGGAAATTTTGAAGGCGTGGGTGCTTTGGGATTAAAATGGTTGCAGCGAGCCAAGGAAGAAACCGGGATGCTTACCACCACAGAGGTGGCTAATGCCAACCATGTAGATTTGGCTTTGCAACACGATGTAGATATACTTTGGGTTGGAGCACGCACAACGGTCTCCCCTTTTATCGTTCAAGAAATCGCCGATGCTTTAAGAGGGACAGATAAAATAGTGCTTATCAAAAACCCGGTAAACCCAGATCTTTCGTTATGGCTGGGCGCAGTAGAGCGCTTCTACCAAGCCGATGTAAAAAAATTGGGCGTTATCCACAGAGGGTTTTCCACCTACGAAAAGACACGCTATCGTAACAATCCCGAATGGCAGATCGCTGTAGACTTGCAGCAACGATTCCCAGATTTACCTTTGATCTTGGACCCTTCTCATATCGCTGGGCGAAGAGACATCATCTTCGACCTTTGCCAAACCGCCTTGGATCTTAATTACGATGGATTGATGGTAGAGACCCATTACGACCCAGACAACGCCTGGAGCGACGCCAAACAGCAAATTACGCCGCAAACTTTAGAGCAGATGACAATAGATCTAAAGATTCGTGAGAAAGAAGGTGCCGCCTTGGAGTTTCAGAACAAATTGGCGACCGCCAGGACCCAGATCGACGTGGTAGACCACCAGCTTATCGAGATGTTGGGCAAGAGGATGAAGATCAGTGACCAAATCGGGCAACTGAAGAAGCAGAACAACGTCGCCATTTTACAAACCAAACGATGGAATGAGATTTTGGGCAAGATGATTTTACAGGGAGAAGATCATCGCTTAAGCGAAGAGTTTATCCTGAGAGTTTTTAAAGCCATTCACCAAGAATCCATCAACCATCAAAAGCAGGTGATCAACCAATGAGACCCTTAACAGTCCATGCGAAAAGCCTATTTTTGTGAAGATGGACCTGCACAAGGGAATAGTATACAAATCGACAGGAAGTTGGTATCGCGTTAAATCCGAACAGGGCAATTTTTACGATTGCCGTATCAAGGGACGGTTTAGAATGGAGGGTATTAAGAGCACCAATCCGGTGGCTGTTGGCGATAAGGTATATTTTAAAGTCGAGAAGAAGGGAGACGAAACCATCGGGGTCATTCAGCGCATAGAAGAACGCGAAAATTACATCATCCGCAAATCTGTAAATCTATCTAAACAGACCCATATTATAGCCGCCAATATAGATTTGGCCTTTTTGCTTGTAACCCTTAACAATCCGACGACTTATACCACCTTTATCGATCGGTTTTTAGTGACGGCCCAAGCCTATGATGTACAAGCAGTATTGCTCTTTAACAAGGTTGATACCTACGACGAGGAAGAATTGCTGGAGGTAAAATACCTCGCGGCATTGTACCGATCTATCGGCTATACCTGCATCGGTATTTCGGCCAAGACCGGTAAAAACATCGATAAGGTTCGGCAATTGATGGAAAATAAAACAAGCTTGTTTTCTGGACATAGCGGGGTAGGGAAGTCTACTTTGGTCAATGCCATAGAGCCGGGCTTAGAATTAAAAACCGCTCAAATCAGCGACCAACACCAGCAGGGACAACATACCACCACCTTTGCAGAGATGTTCGACCTGTCCTTCGATGCTCGTATAATCGATACTCCTGGTATTAAGGGATTTGGAGTGGTAGAGATGGACAACGAAGAGCTGGGCGATTATTTTCCTGAGTTTTTCGAGCGCAAGTCGCAGTGTAAGTTTAACAATTGTCTTCACCTGGAAGAACCTAAATGCGCCATAAAAGAAGCGCTAGAAACCGGCCAGATCGCTTGGTCTCGGTATAAGAGTTATCTACAGATTATGGAAGGAGAAGAAGCGCATTATAGAAAAGATCCACACGCAAACCAATGAGAGCAGTTCTTCAAAGAGTGTCTTCTGCCTCGGTGACCATCGAAGGCAAAATTGTAGGCCAAATACAAACCGGCTTGCTTATTCTATTAGGGATAGAGCCAGAAGACAGCCAAACAGATATCGAGTGGCTTACGGCTAAAATTAGTCGAATGCGCATTTTTGGCGACGAAAACGATGCCATGAATCGCTCTGTGATGGATGTGGCTGGAAGTTTGTTGGTGGTGAGCCAGTTTACCTTACACGCGAGCACCAAAAAAGGCAACCGCCCATCTTTTATCAAGGCGGCTCGCCCAGAGGTGGCGATCCCACTGTATCAGACTTTTATCGAACAGCTAAGAAAGGACTCGGGATGCCCAGTAGAAACAGGTCAATTTGGCGCCATGATGGATGTGGCTTTGGTCAATGATGGGCCTGTGACTATCCTGATCGATTCTAAACAAAAAGAGTAAATTTGAACATGGACCTAAAACACGCACAATTGGTCGTGGACCAATGGATAAAGCAGCACGGCGTGCGCTATTTTAACGAGCTCACCAATATGGCCCAACTTACCGAAGAGGTAGGGGAAGTGGCGCGCATTATCGCTCGGCGGTATGGCGAACAAAGCGAGAAGGAAAGCGATAAAGACAAAGACCTGGGCGAAGAATTGGCCGATGTAATTTTTGTCGTGCTTTGTCTGGCAAACCAAACCGGGGTAGACTTGCAAGCGGCCTTCGATAAACGTATGGACAAAAAGACCAAGCGCGACCACGATCGCCACCACAACAATCCAAAATTAAAATCATGAAAGAAGTTACGAGCATGCCAGGATTTTGGCGTATGGTCGCCATTATGGGCGTGAGCTTTGTCTCCTTATTTTTTATTGTGAAGTGGATATTGGATGGTTTCTCCTTCGAGTTCTTCCAAAGACAGGATCCTGTACTACTGATCTTGGGAAGCATTGCTGCCGGTTTTGTCTATGGGTTTTTTGTTGCCTACGGCCGATTTAAAAAACAGCTCAAAAAATAATAACTAGGATGAAGGTGTACCTAAATTGTGACCCGAGTCTCGGGTTAAACGGTGGTTTGGCCATTACAGGCTCTAAAAGCGAAACCAATCGCTTGCTGATTCTGCAGGCCTTGTATCCTTCTTTAACGTTGACCAATTGTTCTACTTCTGACGATTCTCGGGTTTTAGAGCAAGCGCTGGGGACTATTTCTGGTTTGGTCGATATTCATCATGCGGGGACCGCCATGCGGTTTTTAACCGCCTATTATGCAGCACTCCCAGGAACTACAGTACAATTAACGGGGAGCGAACGGATGCAACAAAGGCCTATTGGGATTTTGGTCGATGCCTTGCGCAGCATGGGTGCCGATATACGGTACATGAGCAAGGAGGGTTATCCGCCTTTGGCCATTCAGGGTAAGCGGCTCGAAGCGCAAGAAGTAAGGCTAGATGCAGGCGTAAGTAGTCAATACATTTCTGCCTTAATGCTAATAGCACCTAGCTTACCAAATGGGCTTAGCATTTATCTAGAGGGTTCCCTTACCTCTGTGCCCTATATAGAGATGACCGCCACTTTGCTTAGACGAATTGGAGCCCAAGTAGACTTTAATGGAAACATAATTAAGATTCAGCATCTTGCAGTTGCCGAGGAGCAAGGGCTAGTGGTAGAAAGCGATTGGAGCGCAGCTTCTTATTATTATTCTTTGGTGGCTTTAAAGAAAAACGCCCGCATAGGCCTCGGTAGTTTTCGAGCCGATAGTTATCAGGGCGATTCCGCCTTAGCTACTATTTACAGACAATTAGGGGTGGAAACCAGCTTCGATTCGTCCAAGCAACAAATCAGTCTGCAACAAGTAGGAGCTGCTTGCGAGCATATAGAATTGGACCTGATCGATACCCCAGATATCGCACAGACCATAGCGGTTACTTGTTTTGGTTTAGGGATCGGCTGCGACCTGAGTGGCTTACACACCTTAAAAATCAAGGAAACGGACCGTTTGGAGGCTCTAAAAACAGAATTGACAAAACTAGGAGCACAGATAGAGGTAACCGAAAAGTCGCTTCATCTAAAGGCTTCCGAATCGATTGATAAAGACGTTAGCATAGCGACCTATCAAGACCACCGAATGGCCATGGCATTTGCTCCATTAGGGTTGCTTGTTCCTATCTATATCGCCCAAGCCGAAGTGGTGACCAAATCCTACCCAGAATTTTGGGAACACCTGCAGCAACTGGGTCTAGGGCTTCAATTTCAATAAAAATCAATCAATTACTTGACAACCCCTATATCGAGATTGTATATTTGCGCTCTTTAATTCAAACCGCCGAACTATGGGAATGAAATTATCCAACTTCAATTTTGACTTACCTGCCGAACTATTGGCTGAATACCCCGCTTCTAATCGAGACGAGGCTCGCATGATGGTTCTAAACCGTGCAGATCGAACCATCGAACACAAGATGTTTAAGGATCTAATCGACTATTTTGAAGAGGATGATGTATTGGTGTTAAACAATACCAAAGTATTTCCAGCCCGTTTATTCGGGAACAAAGAGAAGACCGGTGCTCGCATCGAGGTGTTTTTGTTAAGAGAGTTAAATCCAGAAACCCGCTTATGGGATGTACTGGTAGACCCCGCTCGTAAAATTCGTATCGGGAACAAGCTTTACTTCGGAGAGGACGAATCGTTGGTGGCAGAGGTTATCGACAATACTACATCGAGAGGTCGGACCTTACGCTTCTTGTTCGATGGGTCTTACGACGAATTTAGAAGAAAATTAAACGAGCTGGGAGAAACTCCGCTTCCAAAATACATCAAACGCGAGGTAGAGCCAGAAGACGCAGATCGCTACCAAACCATTTTTGCAAAAAATGAAGGAGCCGTGGCTGCGCCAACGGCTGGGCTGCACTTTTCTAGGCATTTGTTGAAGCGTTTAGAGATTAAAGGCATCGATTTTGCCGAGATCACTTTACACGTTGGCTTGGGGACTTTTAGCCCAGTAGAGGTAGAAGACCTTAGCAAACATAAGATGGACTCGGAAGAGATCAGCATAGAAGAACGCGCGGTGTCCATTATCAATAACGGAATCGCTAGTAAGCGTAAAGTCTGTGCAGTAGGGACTACGGTTATGCGTTCGCTAGAAAGCTCGGTGTCTTCCAACCACACCCTTAATGCTTATACTGGATGGACCAATAAATTTATCTTCCCGCCTTACGATTTTAGTATAGCCAACTGCATGGTGACCAATTTCCATACACCAAAATCGACCTTGTTGATGATGGTAGCGGCCTTTGCCGGACATGAATTTATCAAAGAAGCCTACGCAGAGGCGATCAAAGAAAAATATCGTTTTTACAGCTATGGCGATGCCATGTTGATCCTCTAAGAGGGCCCAAAATACTATAACCCTTCTCCTCGGAAGGGTTTTTTTATACCCGATTGCGAATTTTCATATCTCGGTCAAAACAAGTATCTTAGTCTGTTATAATTGTTTAACTAACCGAATGATACGCGTAGGACTGCTTTTTGTCTTGGTATTTTTGTTCGCAGTGCCAACTTCTACAGAGGCTCAGGAGCGAGAACCTATCAGTTGGGGACAGCAGATGTCTCCGGTAGATCCTATCGTGCTTCCCCCTTTAGATTTGGAGGCCATCAGGTTAGAAGATAGCATCAACGAGCTGGATAAAAGTCAACCCTGGCGCTACGGGATAGTCCGGCCTATCGTGCTAGATATGGACCAGCAAGGTAGTTGGACAGACCTCCCAAATGGCGAGCGAATCTGGAGAGCTGCCATCCATTCTCCAGATGCAATCCACCTCAGTTTAAACTTCGACAGATTCTTCTTGCCGGATGGGGGCTATATGCAGCTCTATAACGATGATCTTTCCGATTACTCTAAGGTTTACAGCAGTCAGGAAAACAGAAATGCCGCTAAACTTGGTACCTGGTTTGTCGATGGCTCCACGATCTGGATCGAATATTACCAAACCCGCCAAGCCAACGGCAGGGCCTTACTCACTATAGAGAGCGTGATACATGGATATAGAATGGGCCGAGTAAATTCTTTGATAGACAACACTCGAGGCTTTGAAGATTCGGGCGATTGCAACTACGATGTTAATTGTACCATAGGAGGAGGCTTCGACAGTAAAAAGGATAAGATAAAAAAGGCTGTAGCCTTGCTCAATATGGGGAATGGTTATTTATGTTCTGCCGCCCTTATGAACAACACCGATGCAGATAAAACGCCTTACTTACTCACGGCCAACCACTGTTTACAGGATTCGGACCCAGCCCTCTGGTCTGTTCGTTTTAATTGGACCAGCCCAATAGCTGTTTGCGGAACTGAAGGCGAAAGCACCAACGTGGAGAGTAACTTTACCTTGAGTGGTGCACAATTGCGTGCCAACCACTCTGGGAGCGATTTTGCTTTAGTTGAATTGTTTAACGCAGTTCCAGATGCTTGGGATGTCTCATTTGCTGGTTGGGACCGTACAGATGCGCTGCCAGAATTCCAAGTGGGGATTCATCACCCCAATGGGGATATCATGAAGATTTGTAAAGACGATGATCCTGCCATGAAGGACATTGCCAACGATATCGATGTTTGGTTGATAAAAGGCGTTTCTGCCGGCAACGGCAATGGCTGGGACCTCGGGACTACAGAAAGCGGTTCGTCCGGTTCGCCCTTATTCGACCAAAATGGAAGGGTTATTGGACAGCTGTACGCTGGGCAATCCTTTTGCAATGGGACAGAGAACAATGGCGATTTCGATCTATACGGCCGTATTGCTAGTTCTTGGGAAGGCGGCGGCACTGCCGCGACGCGTCTCAGCGACTGGCTCGATCCAGGAGCTACAGGAGCACCAACCATAGAGGTGTTGGAGAATGCCCTTAGTACCATAGATTTTGAACTAGCAGGCTCTTTGGATGTTTATCCCAACCCGGCTAGCAATTATATTTTTGTAATGAATACCCGTTATGCTCAATTGAGCTATCAACTATTTGACGTATCCGGAAAAATGTTGGTAGATGGAGATGTATCCAGTAGCGAAAATCGCATCGATTTAAGTGCTTGCCAAGCAGGCATCTACTTTTTAAGGCTAGTGGACGAGGAAAGTGGAAAGGACATCACCAAGAAGTTGATCATCGATAAGTAATAGATAAGTTAAGAACATCGAGGATTCCGACCTCTTTCTGCAGAAAGAGGTCTTTTTTTGTGGTAATTTTGTGCCGTGGAACAAACTAAGCGAGATATAAGAGGCCTGAGTCGTGAAGAATTACGAGCATTCTTTACAGATATTGGTGACCGCCCTTTTAGAGGTGATCAGGTGTATCAATGGTTGTGGGGGAAAGGATTGCATAGCTTCGAAGACATGACCAATTTGTCTAAGCCGCTACGCGCCCGCTTAGAAGAAGAGTTTACCATAAATCACATCAGGGTAGATCATTTCCAAAAAAGCAACGACGGCACCATTAAAAACGCCGTACAGCTGCACGATGGCTTAATTGTAGAATCTGTTCTAATCCCAACAAAGACTAGGACCACAGCCTGTGTATCGTCCCAAGTTGGATGTAGCCTAGACTGCAAGTTTTGCGCGACGGCCCGTTTAAAGCGTATGCGTAACCTTAACCCGGACGAAATCTACGACCAGGTAGTGGCCATCCATAAAGAGAGTTTACTGTATTACAAAAGACCCTTAAGCAATATTGTTTTTATGGGTATGGGGGAACCCCTTATGAATTACAAAAACGTGATGGCCTCTATCGATAAGATCACGGCCGATGACGGTTTAGGCATGGCGGCTCGCAGAATTACCCTGTCTACCTCGGGTGTTCCTAAAATGATCAAGAAAATGGCCGATGATAAGGTGCGTTTTAACTTGGCTGTTTCCCTGCATTCTGCCATACAGGAAACCCGCGAACAAATCATGCCCTTTGCCAAGAGCTTTACCCTAACAGACCTCATGGCCTCTTTGGAGTATTGGTACGAGCAAACGGGTAAAATGATCTCCTACGAATACGTGGTTTGGAAGGGCATTAACGATAAGCCAGAAGACATCAAGGCTTTGGTAGAATTTTGTAAAAGGGTGCCTTCTAAGGTAAATCTAATAGAATACAATCCCATCGACGATGGGGAGTTTCAGCAGGCCCCAGAAGAAGCAATTCAAGGCTATATAAGAGCCTTAGAGAAAAATCGGATCCCGGTAACCATCAGGCGAAGTCGGGGTAAGGATATAGACGCTGCTTGTGGGCAGTTGGCTAATAAGCATTAAAAAAGCGGCATGAAACTCATGCCGCTTTTTTTATATAAGAGAATTTCTAATTATCTCTTTACGATTTTAAAAGACTTGGCTTGTCCTTCGATCATAACACGAACGATGTAAATTCCCTGATTTAAAGCAGCGATATTTACGCTTTCCTGTGTTGCATTAAGTTTTTGGTTCAATACTTCCTGCCCAAGCACGTTGTACAGTGCAACTTGTTGAAGTGGGTTGGCCGCTTTCAATACCAACTCGTTGTTTGCTACTGCATGAGCAAACCCGTCGAAAGTAGTGTCGGTGATACCAAGTGCACCTTCTTGTACACTGAAGTCGTCCATCTGTAAGATGAATGAATCCTGAGCTACATAGTGAATAGCGATATAAATCTGCTCTCCGTCGTAGGCAGAAATATCGATATTGTAAGCTTGGTAAGCGCCTACTGGAGCCTGAAACTCTTCTCCGCCTACGTCTGTAAAGTCGCCAACTTCTGTACCTGTGTTAGATACCAATACGTTAAAACGCTCTAGTCCGTATTGGTCGGTGATAGATTTTGCGAAAAACGTAAAGAAAGAACCACTGGCTCCTGTCAAATCGATTTGTGGGGTGATGATGTAGTCATTGTTTAATGGAGTTCCTGAAACGTCTCCGCTACCTGCGAACATCCATAGCCCACGGTCTCCAGAACGTACTTGCCAGTCTTCATCTGCAGAAGCATCTGGTGTAGCCAAAGATGGGTTAAATACGATAGCCGTACCAACGTAACTTTCGTTTTCAAAATCGTAGTCGGCAGAACCGTAAGTGGTGTCACCGTCTAGGTCGTGTTGTGTCCAGCTTCCGATAGGGTTAATGTCGAAGTCGTTGTAGTCTCCTCCTTCAAATCCTTCTTCCCAAATTTGGGCACTCATGGCAACAGTAGCGAATAAAGCCGCTACTAGGGTAATTTTTTTAATCATTTGTTATTGAATTTTAGGTTTAAGCTTACGAAAATAGTCAAATGTTCCATCGAGCCTGATTAATTCTGCTATTTAACGTAATTTTAGACTCGTCTTTTATGAAAATAGTATCTCAGATTAAACAACCTATCGAATTAGAGATGGAACGCTTCGAAAAGAAGTTTTCCGACTCTATGCTCTCCAAGGTTTCCTTACTAAATAGGATTACCCATTATGTGGTAAACCGTAAGGGTAAACAAATGCGGCCCATGTTTGTTTTTCTGGTGGCCAAACTCTGTGGCGATGGGCAGGTAAATGAACGTACTTATAGGGGAGCATCAGTGATCGAGCTGATACATACTGCCACCCTGGTGCACGATGACGTGGTTGACGACTCTAATAAACGGCGCGGGTTCTTTTCCATCAATGCTTTGTGGAAAAACAAGATTGCGGTTTTGGTAGGCGACTATTTGCTCTCTAAAGGCCTCATTTTGTCGATCGACAATGATGATTTCGATTTACTAAAGATAATCTCCGTCGCTGTTCGAGAAATGAGCGAGGGGGAACTTCTGCAAATTGAAAAGGCACGTTCTTTAGATATCACCAGAGAGGTTTACTTCGAAATTATCCGTAAAAAGACGGCTACACTAATCGCTGCTTGCTGTGCCATGGGCGCCCAGTCTGTAAATGCGAGTCCCGAAGCTGTAGCACAGATGCATCGTTTCGGCGAGTTGATCGGTTTGGCATTCCAAATAAAAGACGACCTCTTCGATTATGGCGATGACAGCATAGGCAAACCAACTGGGATTGACATCAAAGAGAAAAAGATGACCCTGCCACTTATCCATGCGCTTAACCAAGCGAGATCTAAGGACCGGGCTTGGCTCATCAATTCTGTAAAAAACCATAACAAGGACAAGAAGCGGGTCAAGGAAGTTATCGCAAAAGTAAAAGAGTTAGGTGGCTTGGAGTACGCCGAAGGTGTAATGAGGCAATATCAACAACAAGCTATGGAATTGTTGGCGGATCATCCCGACTCTCCCTATAAGGATTCGCTGGTATTGATGGTGAACTACGTAATCGATAGGAAAAAATAATTTAGCCCTCAGGCAACGTTTTTTCGTCGACCTGCGTCTATATAGATAGAAGCGTTTTTCTGCACTATGAGAGTTGTAGCTCTACATAAAAATTATCAAAAACTCATCGCGCGATCTCTCAAGGGAAATCGACGGGCACAGCATCAGTTATTCGAATTGTTTGCGCCCAAGATGTTAAGTGTCTGTAGACAGTACATCAAAAACAATGAGGAGGCAGAAGAGGTGATGCTGGGCGGTTTTTTAAAGGTCTTTAATCATTTATCGGCCTATAGATCGGAAGGGAGTTTCGAAGGCTGGATTCGCCGCATAATGGTAAACGAATCCATCTCTTATTTGCGAAAAGCACTAAAGCTGCAAATACAACAGGATGTGCAACCCGAAGATCGCCCTCAAGCCATCGCCTATATAGAGACTGGTATGGAAGTGGAAGACATCCAGCGGATGATAGATACCCTCCCAGAAGGCTACAAGACGGTATTTGTACTATATGTAGTGGAAGGCTACAAGCACAGCGAGATTGCAGAACTATTGGGCATATCAGAAAGCACCTCCAAGTCTCAGTTGTTTAAAGCGCGAAAAATGCTTCAATCTAAGGTTAACAAAGAAAACGAATTGCATTATGGCACCCATTAAATTTGAAGATCATTTGCGAGAGAAGTTGCAGGAACGGGAGCTGGCCCCTGGGAAGGACGCTTGGCAAAAACTGTCAGATTCTTTAGGAGAGGAGCCCAGAGACCAGAGCAGAAAGTATTGGTTATACGGTATCGCGGCAAGCTTGTTACTCGCTCTATTCTTAGGACGAGGCTTGTTTACTCAACAACAGCAAGAACAAGATCCCGCCATCGTGCAGGAGACTGTTACGGATCAATTACCAGAGTCCGATGTGCCATCAAACACAATCATTACGGCAGAGGACCAAGTTGTGGAAGAGGAAGTGCCCGCCACCCAGGTCGCCAATACCATCCCTAAAGAGGCAGCCAAAAAACCGCCCGTAAAATCTAAGACCATCACAGAAGAAGCCATAGCGATTAACACCTCAGAAGCAATAGAGGAACCCGCTGTAGATTCGGAGATCGCAGATCCTTTTACCGAGGCGAAAATCACCGAAGTGGTAGACGCAGTACTTGCCATCCAGGATAACAACAACCAAGTAACCCCAGAAGAGATCGACGCCTTATTGGCGCAAGCCAATCGAGAAATAGCCAACCAACGTTTATTGAAGCAAGCCAGCGGTTCGATCGACGCTATGGCGCTGTTAAGCGACGTCGAATCTGAGCTCGAGCGAAGTTTTAGAGATAAGGTATTCGATGCCCTAGGCAAAGGCTTTAACGAGGTTCGAACCGCTGTGGTAGAACGCAACAACTAACATTCATCAATCAGGCCTTAGGCCATAATCAACGAACACTATGAGAATTTTTACCTATTACATCGCGTTGGCGATGTGGGCGCTAGCCATGTTTCATTGTCAAGCTCAAGAAAGCGATTTGGAAGCCATTTCCAATCTAAAAATCGAAAAAAGTGAAATCATCAATGAGGAGAAAGACGCTTTAAAAGCAGAGGTAGAAGCCATCAATAGGCAACTAGAAGATGGTGACATAAGCCCCAGCGAAGCCGACCGACTAAAAACCGAGGCGGCTCAGAAACGCGCCCTTAACATAGAGAATAGGGTAGCCATTATCGACAATAAAATCGCCTTGATAGAACGCAATGGCATCGCCAAGGCAGAAGCAGAAGCTAAGGAGAAGGACAAGGAAGAGGACGACGACGATACAGATGATACCTTTTTTGAAGTTACTGTATATACTAACCCGGGCCATCACCGTAGGTACGATCGCAGGACCAAGAGTGAATTGGTGTTTTCCTTTGGACTCAACAATGCCATATTCGAAGGACAGTCCATAGACGATTCTCCGTATAAAATTGGTGGAAGTAAGTTTACCGAAATCGGATGGTCTTGGAAAACAAGAGTGTTTAAAAACTCCAATTGGTTACGTATTAAATATGGGTTTTCTTTTACCTGGAATGGTTTAAAGCCTACCGATAATCGCTATTTCGTAGATACTGGAGAGCAAACAGAGTTGCAGGTGTCAGAATTCGATTTGGACAAAGCCAAACTTCGATTGGATAATTTGGTGATTCCGGTGCACTTCGAATTAGGACCATCACGTCGAATAGATCGTGATCATTATTTTCGATATAAAGACAACCGTAGTTTTAAAATCGGGTTAGGAGGTTATGCAGGACTCAACTTAGGGACCCGACAAAAATTAAAATACAAGGACAATGGAGAAAATGTAAAAGAGAAGATCAAGGGTAATTACAACACCAACAATTTTATCTATGGCTTAAGTGGTTACATAGGTTGGGGTGCATATTCGCTCTATTGCAAGTACGATTTAAACACCATTTTTATAGACAATCCGGTAGATGAGCGCAACATATCTCTTGGCCTGCGTTTTGACTGGGATTAGCCATCCGCTAACCGTTGTTCGAGGGCTCTTTATGAGCCCTTTTTTGTTGATTGCTAAGACAGTCGTAGCCGATAAATTGTTTAAATTTGAGAATTACCTCAAGGACCTAATTTGATTTCCAAACAGACCATAGACCAAGTGTACGAAGCCGCTCGAGTAGAAGAGGTGATCGGCGATTATGTACAATTGAAAAAGTCCGGAAGCAATTTTAAAGGCCTAAGTCCCTTCACCGATGAGCGGACACCGAGTTTTATGGTTTCGCCGGTGAAGCAGATATGGAAGGATTTTTCTAGCGGGAAAGGAGGCAATGTTGTCGCTTTTTTAATGGAGCATGAGCATTTTAACTATCCCGAGGCCATCAAGTTTCTGGCCAAGCGCTACGGGATAGAAATCGAAGAGACAGAGCAATCCGACCAACAAAAGGCCGAGGCCAGCGAGCGCGAAAGCCTGTATTTGGTGAGCGAACATGCCCGAGATTATTTTTCTGATGTGCTCTGGAATACCGAGCCAGGAAAAGCGATCGCCCTTACCTATTTTAAAGAGCGTGGATTTACAGATGATACCATCCGTAAGTTTCAGTTGGGGTATAGCTTAGACCAATGGGAAGCATATACCAATAAGGCGTTAGAAGATGGCTATAAGCTAGAATTCTTATCGGCTACTGGCCTAACCATTGTGAAAGAAGAGAAACGCTTCGATAGGTTTAAAGGCCGTGTTATTTTCCCAATACGCAGTCTTAGTGGAAGGGTCTTAGGTTTTGGAGGACGTATACTGACCAGTGATAAGAAGGCCGCCAAATACCTTAATTCGCCCGAAAGCCTTATATACAATAAAAGCAAGGTGCTTTATGGTATCTACCATGCCAAGCAAAGCATCGCCAAAGAGGATAACTGTTATATCGTAGAGGGGTATACCGATGTAATCCAACTGCATCAGCGTGGGATTACAAATGTGGTTTCGTCTTCCGGTACCGCACTTACCCCAGATCAGATTAGGATGATCCGTCGGCTTACTCCAAATGTTACCCTGCTTTTTGACGGGGATGCGGCTGGTTTAAGAGCCTCCTTACGTGGGGTAGACCTAATTTTGGAGCAGGGCATGAACGTGCGTATCTGTACCTTCCCAGAAGGGGAGGACCCAGATAGCTTTGCGCGTGCCAATGGTTTGGAAGAGGTAACCCGTTATCTTTCTGAAGAGGCCACCGACTTTATCAATTTTAAGGCTTCGCTTTTGGCGAGGGAGACTAAGGACGACCCCATCAAAAAGGCAGAGACCATTAGAGATATGGTGCAGAGTATTGCCAAAATACCCGATGCCATCAAGCAAGAGGTGTATATCAAGTCTTGTTCGCAAATCATGGATATCTCCGAAGAGGTGCTGTTTTCGAGCTTAGCTCAGTTGATCAAGAAGGGCGAACGAGATGCAAAGAGAGGTCAAAGAGCTTCACAAACGTCGCCGATGGAGGTGGTTAGCACCCCGGCTCAGGTGCAAAAGGTCGATGCTCAGTTTGAGTTAGAGCAAAAGATTATAGAATTACTGTTGTTGTACGGTTGGGAAGAAGCAGATTTTGAAGAATTAATTCTGGAGGCCGACGAAGAGACCGGCGCTATACAGATGAGGCCGGAAATTGTACGCGATAGAGTGTATCAAAAGATTTATCTCGACCTGCAAGAAGACGAGATCGAGCTTACCCACCCAGAGTTTAGGGAGATCTATCAGGCCATCATCGAAGAATACCATAAACAACAAGAGCTTAAAGTAGAGCAGTTTATTCGCGACCTAGACCCAAAGAAAGGGGCTGTGGTAACCAACTTGCTGATGAACGAGGAGAAGTACCGCCTTGACGATTGGGAGCGCAAAGACGTTTTTGTAAAGGATAAACTCGAAGGAGTAGCCCAATTGGTTAGTGAGACCATATTAAATTTCCGCAGGCATCTTATTACACAAAAGATCGATCAGTTGAGCAATAGCGTGCAGGAAACAGAAGATCCTGCCCAAAAAGAAAATAGCCTACAAGAAATTGTAGACTATCTTACCTTAAAAAAAGTTTTGTCGGACAAGCTTAATAGAGTGGTACTCTAATCAACCAAACTGAAACATCCTCGATTGATGGATGAGGTCTGCTAGGTTGTCCACTTTTAATTTTTTCAATAAACGAGTTTTGTACGTGCTAACGGTTTTCTCGTTAATGTTTAGTGCATTGGCGATATCTTTGTTTCGCTTTCCGCTAGAGAGTAAGTTGAGTACTTCGATTTCTCTCGAAGACAACTTCTTATAACGGCTAATAGCACTCGCTTCTCCCACATTGCGACTTGTAAAAGTCGAAGTGAGTTCTTCATTGAGGAATATACCTCCTTTGGCGATCTGTTTTAGCGCATTCATAAAGACTTTGTTGGACGCAGTCTTTGGTACATATCCCGCTGCTCCCGATTTAATCGAACGCAGGGCGTAAATCTCTTCCGGATGTGTGGAAAAGATCATAACGCGTGTATTGGGATATTCAGATTTTATTGCACGCAGCGCATTGATCCCATTGATCTGTGGCATGTCGATCTCCATAATTAGGATATCAGGCTGAAGACTCTCCAAATTGCGAAATAGCTCTTCCCCATTGTTGGCTTTGCCAATAATGTTGTAGTTTTCATTCTTCTTGAGCATGCACTGGATGCCTTTCCTGGTAACAGGATGATGATCGGCAATTACGATGTTTTTCATTAACGTGGATTTTGTTAACCAAGATTAACAAGCGGGGGACAATCGCAAGGGTTATTCTTGTAATATTTATACTACAAAATCAAAACTAAAGAATCTAAAATGCGTAGCAGAGAATTTTCGTTCAAATGAAAGAAAATTCGTTAAAAACCACTGCTTATCTCAAATCGGACGGAATTTCGCAAATTGGTATGGGATTCATCTTGTGTTGGTTAGCTTTATTGAGCTTTAGATAGATTTCGTAGGCAACCTTCTGACGGCCAGAAAAGTCGGCCGGTTTTTTCCCTTCAACCTGCATTTGCATGGCCCATTCTAGCTCATCATAACTTGCGCCAATTTGATCTTCGTCGGTTCTATCATCTCCCCATAAACCATCCGTTGGAGCTGCTTCAATAATCTCTTGATTAATCCCAAGGTAGCGTGCAATTTCGTAAACCTCACTTTTCATCAAGTCGGCTATGGGACTTAGGTCGACCCCGCCATCTCCATATTTGGTATAAAACCCAACGCCAAAGTCTTCGACCTTATTGCCAGTACCTGCAACTAGGTATTTGTTGAGCGCTGCAAAATAATACAAGGTAGTCATGCGTAATCTTGCCCTGGTATTGGCAAGAGACATAAATCGAGATTCTTCGTTGGCAACAGCGGGCAGGGCAGCTATGAGTTGGTCGAATACCGGAGTGAGCTCCACCTGTATCATCTCTACCCGCTTATGGTGTTCCTGCAACCAATTTATATGGTTCAGTGCTCTGCTTACCTGGGTTGGGGCCTGATGTATGGGCATTTCTAAACACAACAGGTCCAAACCGGTCATAGCGCATAAGGCAGAGGTTACGGCCGAATCGATTCCGCCGCTAACTCCAATAACAAAACCATCTATCTTAGCGTTGGTTGCATAAGAATGCAGCCAATTAACGATATGATCTACTACTTTTTCGGTTTTCATGCCAGTCGGAATTGAGCGGGATTAGTGGTACCTTTGCACAAAAATAAGGCAATCCAAAATTTTAAAAAAGGATTGCCGTTAAAGCTTGGTAATAGTTTGCTCCATGAAGTACTTTCCAATCGTATTAATATCGCTACTACTTGTTTCCGGATGTGGATCGCGCTCTGCGACCGAGGAAGCCATTTCTGCCATAGAATTGGATACAGAGCTGGTTCGGTTTGATGCACTATTTGCCAAGGCCGAACGCACAGATATCCCTCGCTTAAAGCAAGAATTTCCATTGTTTTTCCCAGAGCGGTACCCAGATAGTATTTGGGAGGCTCGAATTAATGATACGCTTCAGAAACAGCTAAATAGGGCAGTTTTGGAGACTTTTCCCGAAGAAAATGATTTGGAGGCAGACCTATATAGCTTGCTACAGCATGTCGATTATTATTTTGAGGGCTTCCAAGCGCCTACCCATATATATACCACTACTTCTGATGTAGATTACAGAACACGTGTAATTATTGCAGATAGCCTGCTTTTAATCGAACTGGACACTTATTTGGGGGCCGAGCATGAATTTTATACAGGGATCCCCCTGTTTATTGCACAAAACTTAAATCCTAGTCAAATCTTGCCCGATGTAGCCACGGCCTATAGCAAACAGTTTATCGCAGTACCAAAACAGCGGACCCTGATCGAGCAAATGGTCTATTTTGGGAAGCAACTATATCTGATGGATTTATGGTTGCCAGATGTGCCAGATAACCAAAAGATGGGTTATACCGAACAACAGTGGCAATGGGCCCAAGATAACGAAACGGATATGTGGCGATACTTTGTAGAGAAGGAGCTCTTGTATAGTACAGATCCAAAATTGGGAGGACGCTTTATCAATCCTGCCCCGTTTTCTAAGTTTAACCTAGAAATCGACAACGAATCCCCGGGTAGAGTTGGGCGGTTTATCGGATGGCAGATCGTTAGGTCCTACCTAGAACAAAACAATATCCCTCTAGAGCAGTTGATGGCTTTGGATGGGGAAACCATATTTAAAGAATCCAAATACAAACCCAAGAGATGAGCAAGCATATTTCCGACATTAATATACGCGTAGAACTAGACGAGAACCGAATTCCGGAAAAATTGCATTGGTCTGCGCCAGATGGTGGAGTAACCAACCAAGAATCTAAAGCCATGTTGTTGTCTGTCTGGGACCCTAAAGCCCAAGAAGCTTTGCGTATCGATTTATGGACCAAGGATATGCCCTTAGACGAGATGAAGGTCTTTTTTCATCAAACCCTTGTCGCTATGACAGGGACTTTTCAGCGTGCGACCAGCGACGATAAGATGACCGCCACCATGCGGGATTTTTGCGATTATTTTGCCGAAAAACTCGAGCTGAAGTATGACAAAAAGTAAATTTCTTCTACTTTTTTATGCAAGTGTTGGCTAGCTGACATTTAAGCCCGAACGCGTGTTGTTATTTTGAATTATCAATTTAAAAACATGCGAAAATGAAAAAATTATCAACTATTAGACAATTCGGAGCGGCGGTTTTAATTGCCAGCTGTTGCCTGTTTGTCAATTCACAAGCTCAAGCCCAATGTATGGCCGATGCCGGAGGTATCGAAATTACTGGAAGCGGAGCGACCAGTGTAGACATCTGTGCTGGTGACGGGATGGGAGATCCCATCGAAGTAACTATGACTGGCGTAGGTATGGGAACCGAAAGCGGCTGGGTAATTACAGACAATACCAGTGGTGCTATCCTTGCTTTACCTCCAGGCCCTCCTTTCGATTTGGATGGTGCCGGTGCTGGAATTTGCGATATCTGGTACATCCGTTACGAGCCGGGATTAAACGGGCTCATGACCGGAGAGAATGTGGCCGATTTGGATGGTTGCTTCGACCTATCTAATGCCATTACTGTAAACAGATTTCAGCCTCTGGCAGGTTCTATCTCTGTTGCTGGTAGCGGTGCAACCGAAGTCGGTATATGTGTAGACGGCGTTGGCGATCCTCTCGAAATCAGCGTAGAGGCGCCCAGTCAAGGAGCATCTAGCGGCTGGGTGATTACAGACAATACAGACGGAACCATCTTGGCATTGCCTCCAGGCCCGCCATTCGATTTGGATGGAGCAGGAGTAGGCGTGTGCGATATTTGGTACCTGCGCTATGATGGCAGTTTGAGCGGTTTGGAAGTAGGACAGAATGTAGCCGATGTGGAAGGTTGCTTCGACCTATCCAATGCGGTAACTGTTTACAGACAAGAAGCAGAAGCAGGGACCGTCGCTTTACACGATGGAACTACAGAGGTTAGTATTTGTGCTGGCGATGGAACTGGCGATCCTTTAGATGTTCAGGTAGCGGGTTATGCAGAATTTCTTTCTTACCGTTATGTGATAACCGATAACAGTGCCGACAATACCATTTTGGCTATTTCTGACAGCCCTACCATAGATTTAGATGGCGCTGGCGAAGGAATTTGTCTTATTTGGGGATGGTCTTACACAGGCTTAACCCCCGAAGATTTTATCGGAGAACCAGCGGATAGTTTGGAGCTAGAAACTTGTTCGGATCTAACCGAGGGCTTTATTGAAGTGACACGTCTTACCGGAGCAGATTGCGAGATTTTAGCCTTGACAGATCAACAGGAATTGAGCTTTCAGATGGCCCCAAATCCGGCGACAGATCAGGTGCAGATTCAACTGGCTCAGTCTGCAGATTTAGAAGTGCAGGTGTTCGACTTGCTTGGGCGAAACGTAAAGCAACAACAGTTTGAGGCAAGTACCAGAGCCCGACTAAACGTGGCAGATTTACCAGCGGGGACCTATTTGCTTAGAATGGTCGACCAGCTAAGCGGTAGGACTGCTACCAGCAGACTTATCAAACGATAGATTTTAGTTTAATTGTTTAGGGAGCAGGCTTTAGGGCCTGCTCTTCTTTTTTATATTTGAAGGTGGAATTGCTATTTGTATATAACGCCGATTCGGGCCGGCCAGCAAAGTTGATGGATGGAGTACATAAGGTGCTTAGTCCTGGCACCTATGCCTGCAACCTATGCAGTTTAACTCATGGGGCATTCTTCGAACGACGGATATGGAAGGAATTTAGGGAGTCATCAGAACTACCCATGCGCTTTCTTTACAAGGATCAATTTGCACATCAGTACCCACGGCAAGCTGCCGTTAATAAAGAGCTTCCTATCGTCTATACAATTCTAGATTCGGAGCTGGAGGTTTTACTTTCTTCCGAAGAAGTTAAGGATATTCCAGACGCTTTGGCCCTAATTCTAAGAATTAAGTCGCGCTTAGCGAAACATTGATTTGGTCTATGTAATTCAAGAGTTCATCTCTGCCGGTTCCCTTGCTTGATGAGGTGATAAATTGAGGCGGCAGTTCCTCCCAAGTTTGAAGCATAAACTCGGAGTACGCTTTTATATTGCGCTCTATCGCTTTTGGTTTCAACTTGTCTGCTTTGGTAAAGATCATGGCAAACGGGACCTGGTTGGTGCCCATCCATTCCATAAAATCTATATCCACCTTTTGGGGTTCGTGTCGACAATCTATCAGGACAAATGCCATCACCAATTGCTGGCGCTTCTCGAAATATTGGGTAATGAATTTTTGAAATACCTTTTTGGCAGATTTCGATACTCGAGCATATCCATATCCCGGTAAATCCACTAGATGCCAATTTTTGTTGATCAAAAAGTGGTTGATGAGCTGTGTTTTGCCTGGTCTCCCGGAAGTCTTGGCCAAGCTTTTACGCTGCATCAACATATTGATCAAGGACGATTTTCCCACATTAGAGCGGCCGATAAAGGCATACTCGGGTAAGGGTGAGTTTGGGCATTTCGACACATCGCTGTTGCTAATGACGAATTCTGCGGAGCTAATCTTCATCCTGGAGTTCTTAGATGTTGCGCGCTTGCAACCAGTTGTAAAGTAAATCGTTAAAGGTGTCGGGATGTTCCATCATGGCGGCATGTCCACATTTGTCGATCCAGTAGAGGTCCGAATCCGGCAATAGTTCATGGAACTCATCCGCTACTTCTGGAGGAGTAACCCCATCGTTTTTCCCCCAAATAATACAGGTAGGATTAGGCATATGGGGCAAATCCTTGGCCATGTTGTGTCTAATGGCACTTTTGGCGATTGCCAAAGTACGGATCAACTTGTTTCTATCGTTTACAGAGGCATAGACTTCATCTACGATTTCCTTGGTGGCAACCGCAGGGTCGTAAAATACGTCTTCTGCTTTTTTCTTGATGTAATCGTAATCGCCCCGCTTCGGGTAGGTTTCACCCATGGCGCTTTCGTAAAGACCAGAGCTTCCTGTTATAACAAGAGCATGTACTTTTTTAGGATATAATTTGGTACAGAGCAGCCCGATATGACCCCCTAACGAATTACCTAATAAAACGACATCTTTAAAGCCCTTATGGTCGATAAAATCGGACACATAATTGGCGATGGTTTTTACATTGGTCTTAAGGATGGGCATACTGTAAATAGGCAGTTCAGGGATCACAACTTTGTATCCCTTTTTTGGAAAGAAATCGACCACTCCGTCGAAATTGCTCAGGCCGCCCATCAGCCCATGCATAATAATTATCGGCCGTCCTTCTCCTATCTCTAGGTAGGAAAATTTGCCTTCTTTCTTAAGAGGATGCTTCATAGAGGTCCTGCCAATTTACCTCGCAAAAGTACATAATTTTTAATAGAACCTATTGCGACACCCAGTGTCCAGCCATGGTATTGTAGATAATTAGTCAAGCGTTTGATTATCAGAATTAAGTGGCAGTTTCGGACTGGAAAGTGGGCTAGCGTGGGAAAACTTATCAACAATGTGGTAGATAGTGGTAAAATGTGGTAAATCTTGATTATATTTGATTCAAACAACGAACCCTTATTCCTCTTGCTCAATCTGATAGGAACATACCAATGCAAAGCCGACGTCAAAGGACGTATCATGGTGCCTGCGCCGCTTAAAAAGCAATTGGCGCCGGTAGCCGGCAGTGGCTTTGTGGTTAAGCGGGCTGTATTCCAGCCTTGCTTAGAGCTGTATCCTGTAGCAGAGTGGAATGCCTTGATGCAGAAGGTGAGTGGCTTAAACCGATTTAACCGGAAAAACAACGATTTTATTCGACGCTTTACCGCAGGTGTGCGTACCCTAGAATTGGATTCTACGGGTCGCCTACTAATCCCTAAGGACTTGATGTCTTTTGCGGGGATAGAAAAAGAAGTCGTCATTTCTTCTGCCATCAACATCGTCGAAATCTGGGATAAGGACAAGTACGAAAAAGCAATCAATGATGCGGCCAGCGATTTTGCCGATCTGGCCGAAGAAGTAATGGGAGATGCCAGTGACGCTGATGGAATATCATAGACCGGTATTACTAGAAGAGACCGTAGCGGGTCTTAACATCCAGCCTTCGGGCGTTTATGTGGATGTGACATTTGGCGGCGGGGG